>Ga0255057_10000668_pt1 | contig 19592 bp, 25 predicted proteins | sample Cases_109_6_MG_FD_189022 | JGI IMG/M metagenome (GOLD analysis project Ga0255057, IMG submission 189022) | Seawater microbial communities from Amundsen Gulf, Northwest Territories, Canada - Cases_109_6 | ecosystem: Environmental > Aquatic > Marine > Gulf | place: Canada: Northwest Territories... | reverse complement strand
GCAGTACCTCACGCTGAATCTCTTTCCCTGACATCACTGACCTCCCACTCGTTCGCCCGCGTTCCGGGCGAGCCTAACCAGACTCGACTCAGCCTGCTGTTGGTAGGCGCCATTTCAGTCGAGTGCGATTAGACGGTCAGCTTGACTGTCTCAGAAGGGTTTGGTTGGTGCCTCGGATGATCGAGGATTTGTCCGACGCCGGACCCGCTTGGATAATGCCGTTCGCGGACACCTTGGAGGGGGTCGGTGAGGCCTGGGTCGACGTGATTATGCATGCTCAGACATCGGGCCTCCATCGTAGGCCAACTCGACGGCACGATCCTCGATAGAGGCGCCCAAGACCGGCGATGAGTGGCACCACTCTCAGTAACCAACCACGAACCGCCCGTGCGTTTTCAGTCGCACATAGGCACCACAGGCCAGCTACCTACCCGGCACCGCCACCTACCTCCAGCCCGCCCGAACAGTCCCCGGTCATTACAGCTAGGGTCCCGATCGACACTTAACTACGGGCGGAGGTCCCACAATGGCAGATGACAACCAGGCACCAGTGAGCGTGATGGCGGCGGTCTTTTCCGACGTCTCGCAGGCGGAAGCGGTGCTGAAGCAAGTTCAGCAGATGGATAAGGACGGCACGATCGACGTCATCGACGCTGTTGTGGCATCGCGGGCTGTCGACGGCAAAATCTCGATCAAGGAGACTGCAGAGCTCACACCCAAGAAGGGGCTCAAGCGCGGGGCTGTGATCGGCGGGGTCATCGGCCTGATCTTTCCACCGAGCCTCTTGGGCTCGGCGATCTTGGGCGGCGGCATTGGCGCCATCGTCGGCAAGTTCTCGGACCGCGGTTTCGACAACGACGTGCTCAAGGAGTGGGCCGAGGGATTAGAGCCCGGCTCGTCGGCGGTGGTTGCCGTCGTCGAGGAGCGCTGGGTGACGTCCCTCGAGAATGCCATCGACGGCTACGACAAGCTGTTCGACCACGCCATCGACGCCGACTTCGCGGCCGAGATCACCGAGGCCGAGGAGTAGCCCCGACTGCGTCTAACCGGGCCGGGTGAATCGACTGCCACCCAGGTTCGGCGTCCTCTGGGGTCCGGGCCCGTCGCCCGGACCCCGACGGTGACAAGCATCTAGCGAATCGAGGCCGCATATCGAGCGGTCAGAGCGGTTCGATGTTGCTTGGCGATGGCGCCCTCCCAGCCGGTTATGTGCGGTGCGATTCGTCTGGTAACTATTGTTGGGTGCCTCTTTGAGGAGGTGAACACTTCACCGATAGCTGTTTGGCGTTTCCCCATCAACAGGTCGCCTTCCCAATGACCGGGCACGGCACGGTCTTCAACCTCAGCCGGACGCTCGGAGATCATCACCGGATCAACAATCTGGCCTTTGCCCGAAGGTGCCCGTTTTGTCTTAGGACGCCGGTAAGCCCGCCCAGTACGCAAACACTGGGCGAGTTCCCTACGTAAAGCACCGCCCCGCACATATTGAGTGGCCTTATACCCGCTAGAGATTGCCGGACATGTGCGGCTCGCTCGTTTAACGTACGGCGATCGTCATAGCGGAAGTCCGAAGAAGAGGACAGTCGCCATCGCGATCCCGATGGCGACGAATCCCGCGAGCGCTGGCCAGTTCTGCTTGCGCTTCGCGAGCACCGCGGCGAGCGATGCCTGGATGATGAAGTATGCCGCGAACACCCGCGAGGCGAGGTTCACGGCCACGTTCACATCCGCGATCAGCACGAGCACGATCGCCGGGATGAGGATGATGAGGAAGGTCGAAGGACGGGGGATGTTCCGGCTAACCAGCATGTCGCTGCGCGAGGAGGTGGCGCCGATGATCGCTGAGGTCTGGCTCCCGATGGCGGCGAGGAGGAGCAGCCACGGGAGCGCGTCACCCACCACGTTCGCGGCGAGGAAGATGGCGGTTCCGTCGGCCTCGGCCGCCGGGGGAAGAAAGATGACGAGCAGCGTAAGGATGAGCACCACGAACACCACCGTCGAGATGCCCTGGGCTAGGCGCATCGTCGTGATCCGTCGTTCTGCAGCGAAGCGGACTCCGATGTAGCGGGACGCCTCGAAACCCTGCACGATCGCGAACAACCCGATGATCTTGCGGACGTCTTCGGTTGCGAGGGAGGGATTGTCCCCGAGCTCCCAGCGGCCGCCCAACCACATCTGGACGTTGAACACCAAGAAGGCGGTCACCACGCCGATCACGGCCGCGAGGTTGAACGCCGTCGTCCGGTTGCCTTGACGGTTCAGCCAATCCATGCCGCCGGAGAAGCCGATCACCGCCACGATGGCGAGCAGGGCCGCTCCGATGAGGGGTTGCCGGCCGGAGGTGTCGCTGTTGAACGGCAGCAGCATCAGTGCGATCAGCAGCATCGTGTAGTAGGAGATGTTGACCACCGACGCGCCCAGCAGCGCCCACTCGGACGTGGTCTCGAGCCGGTCGAGCGGTCCGCCCTGGCCGGCGACCGGCTCGTAGTGGCGGATGTTGTAGGACATGGCGAGTCCGGTGGCCATCGCCACGAGGCAGATGCCGAGCATGAAGAACGGTGCCCGAAAGCCTGCCAGGAGGACGATGGCGGGCGCGAAGAGGATGAAGCCGACGTCCATGATGTTCGAGAGCGGCACCACCGCCGCCTGGTACACCTTCGACTTCTGGACCGCCGGGCGGTACAGGACGAACGCGACGACGACGATGACGACCAGAGCGATGCCGACCGCGAAGGCTTGGTCACTGTTAGAGGACTCGATGATGCCCCCTTGCGATGCGGCGGATCGGAGCGTCGCCGTGGATGTCAATCGGTTGATTCGTGATCGTCGGAGCCTAACTCCCGGTCAACGAATGATCCAGGTTGGGTCATCGCCGGCTAACCAGTCTCGGCATGGGACAGGGATTGACAGCCTGACCGTCGTGCACATGCGCTGATGTGCCGATCGTGGATTGCGCGATCGCGGGTCGGCATGGGCAAACGGGAGCGCCGTGCTTGGATCGTGATCATCAGCGGATTTCGGTGCCGACACGGTGGGGACGATCATGGAGTATGGACTCTTTGGTGAATACGGACTCTCAAGCGACTGGTGGGCTGGTAACGGGCTCGGTTTGGAGTTGCTCGGCTTCCTCGTGGTCTCGGTGGGAAATGTTCTGCTCGGCCGGGCACTGAGGCGCGATTCGGGAGTGGGCATCGGGAAGTTCGCCGGTATCGCTGTAGTGGGTCTGGCGAGTCCGGTTCTTGGTGGCCATTGACAAGTCGAATTCCCAAGGGGGCCACCCCCGACACTCCATATGGGGTAATGGGCCGATACCTGGCGGCGAATCCACAGCCCAACGATGAGCTGAACAAGGACTCCCATACAATTCTCAGCCATCTCGGGGTATCGGGCGACTGCATGTTCCTCGCGAACGACTATGACTACGCCGGGTATGCAACGGCGACGGTGTGGGTCATCGAAGTTCTGCCTCAACCCGCACATATCGGCTGCCGGTTCGCGGACACCCTGGAGGGGTCGGTGAGGCCTGGGTCGACGTGATTATGCGTGCTCAGACATCAGGCCTCCACCGTAGGCCAACTCGACGGCACGATCCTCGATAGAGGCGCCCAAGCCCGGCGACGAGTGGCGCCACTCTCAGTAACCAACCACGAACCACCGCAGCCCGCCGCCCCACGGCGGGCTTTCTTTTGAAGAAATATGTCCGCCAACGCACTAAAAGCGCGACATACATAGTGAAGCCTCCGCACGGTGCGGAGACCTAATAGGAAAGGAAACATCATCAGGGTCTATGCCATTCAACGTCACATTGAGCAAAGCGAGATCGACCACGTCCATTGCAACAACATCGATGTCGTCCTTGCCCCATGCTGGGTTAGCATCGGTCGAGTTTCTGGAGCGAGCCGGCTACCCGTCCATCTCGCCCGACATCTCTCCGAGAATCAGGAGCCGATTATCCGGAATCGGGAGGTCGTTGACCGCGCTCAACCCACCCTTCGATTCCATCGCGGGCGAGAGTTCGATTCCCGTTGGCGGGCGGAGGCGGACGGGAATCGAACCCGCCAGGGAACTTTCGCCCCCTCGTCGGTTTTGAAGACCGAGGAGCCCACCAGGCACTCAGACGCCTCCGAGTGGAAGGTGAAGGGTACCCGGTCGAGGGGGCTCCGGCCCTGCGGACCGGCCACTCATCGGTTTTTCTGAAGAACCTATGCCAGTCGGCAGTCGGCAGTCCCCTCCTGCGCAGCAGAGTCTTCGCAGCGCAGTGGGAGGGGAAAGCGAGCGAAGCGAGCAGGGGTGGGTGGCGCCCACCAACAGCACGAATGCCGCCAGCCTGACTCATCCAGGAATTGTTGCTTACAGGTGACCTTGCACACGGCGGTGCCCAACAAGTAGTTGTTGGTTCGGTGCCTATCTGACCGGCTCTTGTTTCAACACTCGGGCCTCACCAACTCTTCACTGAGGGTGCCATTGTTGGGAACCACCCCCTCCCAGCCTCCCCCACTGCGTTTCACTCCGCGGGAGAGGAGCGTCGGCAGTCAGCAGTCGGCAGTCGGCAGTCAGCGGGAATGCCCCCAGCTTGGCTACATCGCAATTGTTGCTTCCAAGCGAACCTACACAAGGCGGTGCCCAACAGTCAGTTGTTGGTCTGGTGCGTGCCCGGCCGGCTCATGATGCTCGCTTCGACGTATTTCCGACGTGCGGCTACCTTCCCCTAATGCGCCGCGCCCTTTGCTTGCTGGTTCTCTTCTTGATAGCTGCCTCCTGCGGCGGAGGTGACGCTGAAACGACTCCCGACCAAGCTCCGCCGGGTGAAGAGCCCTTTGCCGTTGTAGCCAGCAGCGACCTGGCCGTGGGGGAGAACCGGTTTCTGTTGGCACTGCGGGAATTCGATGGCACTCCGATCGGGTCACCGTCGGACCCACTTCAGGTGACAGTCCATCCGGATGGCCGACCTGAAGAAACCCAAACGGTCGATGCCTCCTTCGTGTGGATCGTGCCCGACGTGACCGGTTTGTACCGTGCCCAACTCGTCTTCGATGCCAGTGGTGTGTGGATGGTTGAAGCCACACTTGGCGGGCGGGCGATACCGGCGGCCAGTTTCCTTGTTCGTCCCGAACCGCTTGCTGCGGCGGTGGGACAACCGGCTCCGGCCTCGGTAACCCCGACCAACGCCGACTCGTCCCTGAAAGAAATCACCTCCGACCCCAGCCCCGACCCCCGCTTCTACGAACTCAGCGTGGATCAGGCGCTCGAGTCCGGACGTCCCAGCGTCATCGTGTTTGCCACTCCGGCTTTCTGTACCACTCAAGCCTGTGGCCCGATGGTGGACCAGATGAAGGTGCTGGCCGATTCCTGGCCGGGCGTCAACTGGGTCCACGTCGAAGTATTCGAGAACATTCAGGATGCGAACAACCTCTCTTACGTTCCCGCCATCACCGAGTGGGGGTTGCCGACCGAGCCCTGGCTCTTTGTAGCAGATGGCGGCGGGATTCTCCGTGCGAGATTCGAAGGGGTGGTGGACCCCGCCGAAATAGTTGCGGTGCTCGAGAGCCTCTAGTCCCGGAGAATTCCTTCCGACCGCTCGATCCGTATACGATGTGGCCCACTTGTGCAGGGAGATCGTTCTTCGGTGACAGCCGCGCTGAAATCGCCTAGAACCCGCCGTCTATTGCTAGTCGGTGCGGTGGTGGCCCTGGCATTGATTCTGTCTGCGTGCGGGGGCGACGACCTCCCGCAGAACACGCTTTCTCCTCGCAGCGAACGGGCCCGCAATATCGACGACCTGTTCAAGCTGACCCTGATCATCGCCGGGATCATCTTCGTTGCCGTGCAGGGAGCCATCCTCGTTTCAGTGTGGAAGTTCCGGAGGAAGAAGGGCGAGGGCGACAAGCCGGTCAAGCAAGTCCATGGCAACACCCGTTTGGAGATCGCCTGGACGATCGCCCCTGCCATCATCCTGGCCGGGATCGCCGTTCCCACCGTCCAGACCATTTTCGAGAATGCCGAGACGGGCGAAAACGCAATGCACGTCACCGTGGTGGGCCACCAGTGGTGGTGGGAGTACCAATACACCGACTTCACGCGGCCAGACGGTGGTCCGCTCCTAACCGCCAACGAGTTGCACATACCCGTCGACACTGAGATTGCTTTGACCCTGACTGCTGATGACGGCGATGTCATTCACTCTTTTTGGATCCCCAACCTCTCCGGCAAGCGCGATGTGGTCCCGGGGCATGTCAACACTTTGACTATCAGCGCAGACGAAACCGGCGAGTTTTACGGGCAATGCGCCGAGTTCTGTGGGCTCAGCCACGCCAATATGCGATTACGGGCCATCGTTCAGACGCAATCAGAGTTCGATGCCTGGCTGGCAGGACAACTGGCAGAGCCCAACCTCCCGGCAGCAGGCGAGGCGAGTTTGCGCGCCGAAGGGTGGGATCTTTTCCTCGTCAAGGGCTGTGCCGCCTGCCACACGGTTAACGGGACCGATGCGGCCGGCGGCGGGCCCAACCCTGGCCCCAACCTCACCCATGTCGCTTCTCGGGGCACTTTTGCCGGTGCCCTCTACGACTTCAACACCGACAATCTGAGCCGCTGGCTCGCCGACCCGTCGGCGCTCAAACCCATGGAGCCCGACCTGAACCGGGGAATGCCCAATCTAGGATTGGCCGACGACGAGATAACGGCCCTGGTGGCCTTTCTGGAGGGACTGACATAGTGACACTGGCGAAGGGAGACCATGGCAACCGTTGTTGAAGCTCCGCCGATGCCGGAGCTCGGTTCCGATCCGAACCGCGGCCTGTGGAGTTGGATCACCACCGTCGACCACAAGCGCATCGGGATCCTTTATGGGCTCAGCGCCGTCATCTTCTTCATCGTGGGTGGGATCGAGGCACTGCTGATTCGGCTACAGCTCATCGGCCCCAACCTCGACCTGCTCAGTCCCGACGCCTACAACCAGCTCTTCACCATGCACGGCACAACCATGGTGTTCCTGTTCATCATGCCGGTGGGGGCGGCTTTCGGTAACTACCTCCTGCCCATCATGATCGGGGCTCGTGACGTGGCGTTTCCCCGCCTCAACGCCCTCAGCTATTGGACCTTCCTCTCGGGAGCCATCTTCATCTCCAGTTCGTTTTTCCTCGGTGGGTTCCCCGACGGTGGTTGGTTCGGGTATGCCCCGCTCTCCACCCAGCCCGAAGTGGTGCGCATGGACTTCTGGGCGATAGGGCTCCTCCTACTCGGGGTGGCCTCGTTGCTCGGCGCGGTCAACTTCATCACCACCATCCTTGTTATGCGGGCTCCGGGAATGACCATGTTCCGATTGCCGGTGTTTGTTTGGATGCAGCTCGTCGTGGCCTTCCTTTTGCTCTTCTCCCTTCCGATCATCACCGTCGGCCTGTTCGAGGTTCTGTTCGACCGAAATTTCAGCACGAATTTCTTCCAAGCTGCCAACGGGGGTGATCCCATCCTCTGGCAGCACCTGTTCTGGCTATTTGGCCATCCCGAGGTGTACATCCTGATACTCCCGGCGATGGGAATCGTCTCTGAGGTTCTGCCCACTTTCTCACGTAAGCCGCTGTTCGGTTATCAGTTCGTGGTTTTCGCCGGGGCCGCCATCGGGTTCCTCGGTTTCGGCGTTTGGGCCCACCACATGTTCACCGCCGGTCTCGGCCCGGTGGCCGAGACGGCGTTCGCTCTGTCGACAATGACAATCGCCATTCCCACCGGTATCAAGATCTTCAACTGGGTGGGGACCACCTGGGGAGGAGACATCCGTCTCACAAGCCCGATGCTCTTTTCCCTGGGGTTCATTGCCATGTTCACGATCGGCGGACTGTCGGGTGTCACCCACTCGGTGGTGCCCGCCGATACGCAGCAGACCGACACCTACTACGTCGTGGCGCACTTCCACTATGTCTTGTTTGGCGGTGCGGTGTTCGGGATATTCGCGGGGGTTTACTACTGGTTCCCGAAGATAGTCGGCCGCTTGCTTCATGATGGCCTCGGCAAGATCCATTTCTGGCTCATGCTGATTGGGTTCAACCTTACGTTCGGCCCGATGCACATCCTCGGCCTCAACGGCCAGCCCCGCCGCACCTACACCTATGGGGAGGACCTTGGCTGGGACTTCTGGAACCAGCTGGCCACCGTTGGGGCGTTCGTGATTGCCTTGTCGGTTTTGCTCTTCCTCTACAACGCCTTCCGGTCGCTGCGCGGTGGCGAGGAGGCCGGGCCGGATCCGTGGGACGCTCGGACTCTGGAGTGGAGCACATCCTCTCCGCCGCCGGCTCACAACTTCGACGAGGTTCCCGTGGTCACGGCGCTCGATGATTTCTGGCACAGGAAGTACGCAGAAGACGAGAACGGGCTTCCGGTGCGGCTCGACACTGAGCCCTTCGACCCTTCGGCTTTGCCAGATGACGGTGTTGAGCGCCACATTCACCTGCCGTCACCTTCCTATCATCCCATCGTCGTGTCGCTGGGGCTGCTTACTGTGGCCTACGGCTTCATCTACCTTCCGGCCGGGTTCCTGCTGGTGGTCCCGGGCCTGATACTGATGTTGTGGGGGATTTTTGGCTGGGCGCTGGAGGACATTGATCATCCAATGCGCGGCGCCGAGCCGCTCGAGGACGAGTCCGAAGTAGCAGCCGACATGGGCGGGGGGGAGGATGATGGCGACTGAAGTAGGCCATAGCCTGAGCTCGCCGCTTGATCTTCGCAAGACGGCGATGTGGGCCTTCCTGGCATCCGAGTTCATGTTCTTCGGCGCGTTCATCGCCACGTTCCTTCTGTACCGGGGCAAGCTCAACGGCGGGCCCGGGCCCGAGGAGCTGTTCGACGTCCCCTTTACCTCAGTCAGCTCGTTTGTCCTCTTGTCGAGCTCGCTGACGATGGTGCTGGCCCACCACGCCTGGGAACAGAATGATCAGCGCCAGCTGCGCATCTGGCTGGCCGCCACAGCTTTGTTGGGAATGACGTTCCTCGGAGGCCAGGTCTTCGAATTCACGACCTTTGTCGATGAGGGACTCAGCCTCTCAACCAGCCCGTTCGGTTCGAGCTTCTTCATCCTCACCGGGTTCCACGGTGCTCACGTGGCAGTGGGTGTGCTGATGCTGGTCTCGATGGTCATCATCTCCTCGCGGGTTGGCCTCGAGAAGAGCCGCGGCATGAACGTGGAGCTGGTGGGGCTCTACTGGCACTTCGTGGACATCGTCTGGATCGTCATCTTCACAGTGGTCTACCTGGTGCAGGTATAGGTGACTGCCGCCGCCGAGCCCGTGGTCGACCAGGAGTCGCAGGAGGCCCACCAGATCGGGCCCAGGGAGTACTGGCTAATCGCCATCTTCCTCGGTGTGATCACCGGCTTCGAAGTAGGGGCGACTTATGTCGACAGCATCAAGGGCGGGTGGCTGATTGCCCTCCTCCTCGTGCTGGCTGCGGTCAAGTTTTTCACTGTCGTCGGTTGGTATATGCATCTCAAGTACGAGGCCTTCACCGTCAATGGCCTGTTCTACTTCGGGCTGATCGGCGCCATCACGTTGTTCATCGTGGTGCTCCTCACTTTCCGCGCCCTTTTCTGACCGATGGAAGTCCTCGCTCAGGGTGGAGAGATCCACAGCACAAGTGAGATTCTCGCTTTCGACCCTCACCTCGACCTGCTCTTCGTAGTCGGCATCATCGCCGTTGGCTACTTCTGGGGCATCCCCCGTCTGGCATCCCGCCATGCTCCCCCGGGAGAGCCGGCTGTGACCACCCTTCAAAAGGTGCTTTTTGGCCTTGGGTTGCTGCTGTGGCTGGCCGTGAGTGGCTATCCGATCCACGACATCGGTTATCGCAGCCTGTTCACTTTCCACATGATCGAACACATGACCCTGGCCTGGTTAGTGCCGCCGCTCCTGCTGCTCGGCTCACCATGGTGGTTCACCAGGCTGCTGGTGAAGCCGATTCTTCCTGCCTTACGGTTGCTGACCAAGCCGCTCGTGGCCCTTCTCCTCTTCAATGCCATCCTCGCCGGGATCCATGTTCCGGCCGTGGTCGAACTGATGGTGACGAGCGACCTGTTTCACTTCTTTGCCCATTTCGCCCTCATGGCAAGCGCCTTCATCCTGTGGTTTCCGATACTGGGCCCCATCCCCGACTTGCCCAAGCTGGCGCCTATGCCCGCCTTCGGCTACCTCTTTGCCAACTCGCTGGTGCCCACCATCCCCGCCTCGTTTCTGACCTTTGCCCGGGAACCGGTCTACGGGATCTATGAGGAGTTTCCCCGCCTGTGGGGCCTGTCGGTGGTCGACGATCAGGTGATTTCCGGTTTGATCATGAAGCTTGGAGGCGGCCTCATTCTGTGGTCGGTCATAGTGGTGATCTTCTTTCGCTGGTGGTCGGACGAGCAGAAGTATGCGCCCAGTTTTCCGGAGCGTGTTTCGGCGTCGTGAGATCGCTCGGCGTCGTCCTGGTCGTGGCCCTGGCCGTCACCGCCTGTGAGGGGGGAGCCGATGAGGTCCGGGGAGTGGTGGTATCCATCGAGGGGCAACTCGCCCGGGTGACCGGTTTTGAGCTCGTGACCGACGATGGGGCACGGTTTATATTCCGGGTGGATCCTGATGGCGAGTTCGACGGTTTGCCGTTATCGCACCTCAACGAGCACCGGCTCAGCGCCGAGCCCATATTGGTCTCTTACGAAGACCGCGGCGGGCTTGTGGCGATCGCAATCGAGGATGGTTAGCCGTATTGACCCTGGGCTACTTCTTGTAGGCCGCCACCGACGCCAGACCGAGGATGGAAGCGGCGACGAGTACCGCGAAAATGAGTGTGGCCTCGTCGCCAATTTCGTCGGTTAGAGCCAGCAGCACTATCCCCAGGGGGATCACCACCGCGGCGATCCCGATCATCGCCATCATGGGTATCGATGTTGCCCGCGTCAACGCCTTGAAGAATTGGGAACGTGTTTGCCAGGTGTTGCCCGCAGTACCCACCAGATCCGGTCTTTCCAGGAGATGGGTAGAGACGGCCACACCCGCGCCAAGCGTCGCCCCGGCCAGCACCATGATGGCCAGGAAACTGAAGATGCCGATTTGAACATTGGCCCCGCTGGATTCCCCGACCCAGGTCACTGCGAACTGTGCAGCCAAAACTCCGACGAGCATCCCTACGCCAACGCCGTTGGAGTAAAGGAGGGTTGAACGCTTCGGAACAGTCACCGCCGCATCGAACGTCCGGGGGACCCAACGGGTCAGGCCCACCGTGAGGGCTCCGGCGATGCCGAAACCGATAGCCGCCAGGAACGTGAACATAAACAGGGGAGAGAGGTCCCAGCTCGAAGTGAAGAACTCTGTGTCGTCGATTGTCAAAAGGTGCGGGAAGTCCACCGTGAGCCCACTCAATTCGAACACCGGTTGCACTCGACCTGGGTCGGTTTCGAGGGGGTTGGCGTTCAGTCTGTCGAGGAGAATAGGTGTGACGAGCACCAGCACGGCGATGGCGGCTAGGGCCCCTGCCAGGGCCCCGGCGATCAAAGTTCGAGAAAAACGCGGGAGCGGGTTGGTAGCGATTGCTTCAGGCTGGGACACGACTGCCGAATGTTACTTGCATAGGGCCTCTGGTCCGGAAATTGGTCGATCATGTGAGCATGCCCTGGGGCCAATACCGGGGTCGAAAAATTAAGTACGCTGTTATGAGCGCGAAAAACGTTGGATGAGAAAGGGAGTCCTGGTGGAAATCAAGCGTTCCTCCATTGTTGAGGGTGTTGGCCACATCGTGCTCGAGCGACATTTCGACGAGCGCGGCTTCTTCATGGAAACGTTGCGCCGCGACTGGTTCCCGGACAGCGAGTTCGTGCAAAGCAACCAGTCCTTTTCCGAAATGGGTGTTCTGCGAGGGTTGCACTATCACCTCGAGCAGGAAGACCTGTGGATGATCCCGCACGGTTCCGCTCAAGTGGCTCTGGTCGACCTGCGAGCATCCTCTCCCACCTTCATGGCCGTCGAGCAGTTTGGCCTGTCCGGCCCCAATGCCGTCCACGTCCCGATCGGGGTTGCGCACGGCTTCTATGCTGAGGAGCCGACGATCATGACCTACCAGGTGACGCAGTACTACGACGGATCTGACGAACACGGCGTCTTGTGGAATGACCCCGACCTGGCCGTTGACTGGCCGAGTGAGGTCATTCTCTCGGACCGGGATCGCAGTAATCTGAAGTGGGTCGACGTTCCGGCTGAGCTTCGGCCGCGGTGACCAGCCGATATCTGATCACGGGGGGAGCGGGGTTCATCGGCTCCAACTTCGCTCGTATGATCCTCGAGACTGAACCGGACGCACTGGTAACCAACCTCGATCTCCTGACGTATGCCGGTGTGAAAGCCACCGTCGACGAATTGGACGCTTTCGAAAACCACACGTTCGTTCAGGGCGACATCCGGGATGCAGGGTTGATCGAGGAGCTGGTGCCCGGCCACGATGTCGTTGTGAATTTCGCGGCCGAAAGTCATGTCGATCGTTCGATTGATGGTCCGTCGGTCTTTCTGGAAACCAACGTTTTGGGAACCGGTGTTCTGGTTGACGCCGCCCGCCGCCACGAGGTGGCCACTTTTGTTCAGGTGTCGACCGATGAGGTGTACGGCTCGATACCGGAGGGTTTCCCCGACGAGTCTGCCCCGTTGCGACCGTCCTCCCCCTACTCGGCGTCCAAGGCGGCCGCCGACCTGCTGGTCCAGTCCTATCGAGTGACCTACGACTACCCGGTGATTGTCACCAGATGCACCAATAACTACGGGCCCTATCAATTTCCGGAGAAGCTGATCCCATTGTTTGTCACCAACCTGTTGGATGGGCACCGCGTGCCTTTGTATGGCGACGGGCTCAACGAGCGTGATTGGTTGCACGTCCAGGACCACTGCACCGCTGTGAGGCTGTTGATAGATGAGGGCGTGCCCGGCGAGACTTATAACATCAGTGCCGATGCCCAGCTCACAAATCTTGATTTGACCCATAGAATTCTCTCGTTGATGGGCAAGGATGAAAGCCAGATCGAGCCGGTCACAGACAGGCCGGGCCATGATCGACGTTACGCCCTCGATTCGTCGAAGCTCAGGGCGTTGGGATGGAAGCCGCGGTCGAATATTGAAGAACGCCTGGAGGAGACCATCGACTGGTATCGAGACAATCAAGACTGGTGGCGCCCGTTGAAGGCGACCTCATGAAGGGCGTTGTGCTCGCCGGGGGAGCCGGGAGCCGCCTGCGCCCTATCACTTTTGCGATGTCCAAGCAGCTGGTGCCGATCGCCAACCAACCGATCCTTTTCTATGGTCTGCACGATCTGGCACACGCCGGGATCACCGAAGTTGCGATCATTGTCTCTCCTGAAACGGGGCCTGAGGTGCGGGAGGCGGTGGGCGATGGGTCGCGTTTTGGGATCAATCCTCATTTCATTGTCCAGGAGAGCCCCGACGGATTGGCCCATGCGCTCAAGCTGGCGTTGCCGTTCGTGGACGGTGAAGACTGTCTGATGTATTTGGGGGACAACCTCGTGAAGCAGGGAGTGGCCGATGTGGTGGAGGATTTCGACGAGCATCGACCCAATGCGCAGATCCTTCTTGCGGAGGTGCCGAACCCCAGTTCCTTCGGTGTGGCAGAGCTAGATGATGATGGCCACGTGGTGAGGCTGGTTGAGAAACCTGCCGACCCTCCCTCCAACCTGGCGTTGGTTGGCGTCTACCTGTTCGACAACTCTGTGCTCGAGGCGGTTGAGAGCATCGAGCCATCGGAAAGAGGCGAGTTGGAGATCACCGATGCCATCCAGTACTTGATCGACTCAGGACGCAACGTGCGGGCCTCGATGATCGGCGGATGGTGGAAGGACACCGGCAAGAAGTCCGATCTGTTGCACGCCAGCAATTTGGTGCTCGATGATCTGCGGACCTCTCTCAAAGGGGAACTGGTCGACTGTCGAATCCGGGGGGAAGCTCAGGTAGGCCTTGGCTCGAAACTCATCGACTGCGACATCGTCGGCCCTGTGGTCATCGGCCGTGGGGTGGAGATTGAACGCTCAACGATAGGACCCAATACGACGGTGGGCGATGGCTGTCGGATAGCCGATGCTGTGATCCGGGAGTCCATTCTGATGGAGGACGTCGAGGTGGCCAATTGGCGCCTCCGCAACTCTCTCATCGGCCGGTCCGCCTCTGTGAGTGGCTCAGCTCCGCCGGCTTTTGTCGAATTGACAATCGGAGAACGCTCCGAGATCGTCGGCTGATGACGGACCACCAGTGCATCTGGTAGTGGGCGAGGGCGGTCAGCTCGGCACGTCCTTCGGCAACCTCCTTGGTTCCGAGGTTGTCATTGTGGGCATGGACAAGCTGGACCTCGTCGAAACCGACGAGATCATTCCGACGCTGGATCGCTTTGATCCGGAGAGCCTGATCAATTGTGCAGCCGCTACCGAAGTGGATGCCGCAGAGGATGACGAGAGCGAGGCCTACCTGATCAACGCAGTGGCGGTTGAGGAGATGACACGGTGGGCCAAGACTCGTGGCATTCCGTTTGTGACCTTCTCATCCGATTACGTCTTTCCCGGCACCAGGCAGACCCCATATTTCGAGTCGGACGAGCCCGACCCCGTCAACATCTACGGGGCCAGCAAGCTGGCAGGCGAAAGGGCGGCTCTCGATGGGTACTCCCGCTCCCTGGTGGTCCGCACCTCGTGGCTGGTCTCGGGCACGCACCCGAACTTCTTGTCCACGATCATCCGCAAGTCGAGAGAAGGACCGGTCGGTGTGGTCGACGACCAGGTGGGAGTGCCGAACATCGCAGATGATCTGGCCGTCGGCACGATGGAAGCGTTGGCCGGTGGAGTCACCGGGCTCCTTCATCTGTCGAGCTCCGGGGAGGTCACCTGGTGTGGGTTCGCCCGCGAAGCCCTGGTGGTTGCCGGGATGGACCCCGACCTCATCCAACCGGCGTCCACATCTGACTATCAGGCCCGGGCGACGCGGCCGCAATACGGCGTGCTGTCGTCGGACCGCGACACAGGAGTAGTCCTCCCGTCCTGGCGCGATTCACTCCCCGGCGTCGTGCAAGGGATCCTCACCTGGGCTTAGCGAGGCCACTCGGCAGTGGTTTCCAATAACGCTCCCTTCCTTCCAACAACGCTCTCCTCATTTCCAACAACGCTCCCCTCCCGAAACGGGAGGGGTTGGGGGTGGGTGGTTCCCAACAACGGCGATCGTGAGGGAGTTGGTTTCGCGAGGAGACAGTTGCCACAAGAGTCGCGTTCTTCAGTTGGTGCCCAGCAGTGCCCGGCTTGCTCGGCCCGTCTGCGATGCGGTCACCGGCGGTCTTGCGAAGGCCGGGGCCGGTGGCTCCGAAATTTCGGGAATATGTGTCTCACATATGTGTTTGACATAGGTATGACACATACATACACTCGACGCATGCGTAAACATGCAGGCCGACACGGCCACGGCGCCAGGTGGCGCCGCAGAGTCGGAGACGAATGGCAGGTCGAGGCTCGGGTATCCCGATTCGTGGAGCCAGCACTGTTGCTGACCCTTGCGGGCGGGCCGACCCACGGCTACGACCTTGCCGAACAACTCACCGCAGTCATTGGCGCTGAGCGCATCGACTACGGCAACCTCTACCGCCTTTTGCGGCGGCTCGAGGGCGAGGAGATCGTCTCCTCACAGTGGAACGACGACCTGCCCGGTCGCTCCAAGCGCACCTACTCATTGACACCTTCGGGAGCTCAGCTCCTCGAAGCATGGGCGGCAGCGCTGGAAGTGACCAGGGAGGGGATTTCCGAGTTCTTGAACACATACACCGAAAGGAGCAAGTAATGAGAGGACGTCGAAGCCGACGCTTCTACGGACACCGCAGCTGCGGATACGGCGGGCACCATGGAAGGGCCCCAATGTCGAAAGACGAAATGATCGAAAACCTGGAGAACTACCAGCGCGACCTCGAGCAAGAGGTCGAGGACGTAGCTTCCCGCATCCGGGAGTTGAAAGAGACCTCAGACAGGATCGAGGCGTAGGTACGCCCCTTTGGGAAAGCAGTCCACCTGATCTTTCTCCCTCCCTCAGGGAGGTTGGGTTTGTGCACTCTTTCTCCCTCCCTCAGGGAGGGTGGCCGAGGCCGAAGGCCGAGGTCGGGAGGGTCATTACCAAGAACCCTCATCGCCCATTTCGTTCGGCACTTCTCCCTGAGCTGAGGGAGAAGGAAAGAGGAAGTCGAAACGTCGCAAAACGAAGGAGTATTCACATGCGCTACATCTTTGCCATTCCGGGAGCAGGGCTCTCCATCTTCTTCAGTGCCTGGGTGCTGATGCTCTACGGAGGCATTCTCAACGACGAGCTGGGTACTACGCCTTTTTCGTATGGAACAGCCCTGCTGGCAACCATCGTGCTGTGGGTCGTCATCGCCCCGGTCATCGGGGCTATCGCCTACCCCGGCTGGCGGTCGAGAAGACCGCCCCGACACTGGGTGGATGCCGCTCAAGCCGGCTGAAGTGTGTGGGGCCCCCTCCCGATGGGGACCCTCACACACAAGACAACCCCCCAGGGTCGCCATACCCGGATGTTCCGGGCGTTCGTAGTGGCTATGGCCGACCGGGCCGCTCTTTGACCGGATTCTTTCCGAACTTTCCTGTCAAGATCGGGTTCGGCCAGCCATTTACGTAATGACGGGACGAGGATGGACCGAGGATGGCTACCCGAGACGATCAGCTGACACGAATGTACGAGAAGCACAACCGCGCCATACGGGCCTACTGCCTGCGCCGGATTGGCGATGCCGACGCCTCGGATGCCGTGTCCGAGGTGTTTGCCGTCGCCTGGCGCCGGATCGACGATGTTCCCGACGATGAAATGACGTTGCCGTGGCTATACGGCGTGGCCCGCCGGGTCGTGTCCGATCATTACCGATCGAACAGCCGGCGCGCTCGACTGGCCGGCAAGCTATCCAACGTGCGGCCCCTCGTGCCTAGCCAGCCCGACTGGGAGGTCGTGCAACGAGCCGAATATGACCAGGTGCACGCGGCGTTGAGCGTCTTGCGGGAGAAGGACCGCGAGGTGCTGCTGCTGGCCGCCTGGGAGGAGCTCTCCAACGATCAGATTGCCGCCACTATCGGCTGCTCTCCCGAGGCAGCCGCCCAGCGGATCCACCGAGCGAAGAAGAAACTTGGGAGCACATTCCGTGCTCTGTCACGAAGCGGACCACCCCCCACCGTTGCCAATGGAAGCGAGAGAGCATGAACGACGAGAAGGTATTTCAGCTCCTGATGGAGACCAATCCGGTTCCCGATTCGGATTCGCTGGACTCGCCGGTCGCTCTCGCCCTACTCGAGCGAAGGAGCCCGACAATGGCAACAGATACACAGATCACAACCGAACCAACCGGGAAGAGACCGGTCCGTGATCCGAGCCGGCGAAGTCTGCTGATTGGCGCGGCTACGGCTGTGCTGGCCCTGATTGTCGGCCTCGGAACATGGGCGATCGTAGGTGGCGATGGAGATGTCGCCCTGGACCCCGATGTAGAAGTCGTGCAATCGGCAATCGAAGCCCGGAACCGCGGCGATATCGAGGCCTACAAGGCAAGCCTGACAGGGGAAGAACTGAACTTCGAGGAGGCTGTTCACGTAGAAGAAGCCCTGAGCTACGCCAACCAGAAAACGGAGCTCGTGGGTTGCCTCGTCACGGGGCAGAGCCAAACGGGCCTGTCCATCGTTGAGTGTGAGTCGACCACCACCGATGATTTCTATGGCGCTGGAGGGATTGTGGGATCTGGAACTATGACGTTCTTCGTGAACGAGGAAGGCAAGATCAGCGGTATCAGCGACGAGACCGATGACATTCCCTTTGTGAAAACTGAGGTGGCGATTTTCAATAATGCCTTCTGGTTGTGGCTGATGGACGCGCATCCCGCCGTCTTCGATGAGATCGCGTTTGGGCCGGGCGGCCGAGATAGCATTCCAGGCCTGAGCTTTCCGGCGTCCATAAACTTCGGTGTGGACGATCTCCATGACCCCGCCGAGATGGGGATCGCAGTCCAGTACGTCGACGAGTTCGTGGCCCAGTCCGACGTATATCCGCTGAGTCAGTAGACACCACGATCGGAGGGGCCCGGCATGTCCGGGCCCCTCGCTTCGACAACCCCCGTTGTCCAAACCGGCCTTCGGTTCAATGGCTTATGTCCCGCCACGCCTCTCATTTGACATTTCCAGAAAAATGTCAGATCCGTCATCCCGATGGACATACGTGTAGGAATGGCACCCAACCGACCACATGGGGAGGTGGGCGGTGGCAACCAAGGCAGACCAGGCGACGTTCGAGGCGGTTTACGCCGAACACGTTCGCAATATCCTCGCCTATTGCCCGCGCCGGACCTCATCAGTAGAGGCCCAAGATGCGACGGCCGAAGTTTTCGCCGTTGCCTGGCGCCGCAGCTCGGAGTTACCCGCCGGAACCGAAACCTTGCCTTGGCTCTACGGCGTGGCCGCCAACGTCCTCAAGAACCAGAGCCGTTCTAATCGCCGGGCTCGCAACCTGGCGGGCAAGATCGGATCACAGGCCCAGCCGCACCAGCCCGGGCCCGAATGGCAGTTAGTTCGAAGAGCCGAGTACGCCGAGGTCCACAAGGCGATCGACTCACTCAAGCCGAAGTATCGGGACGTCATCAAGCTGGTGGAATGGGAAGAACTTCCCCGCGAACAGGTAGCCAAGCTGTTGAGCATTTCCCGTTCAACGGTCGACCAGCGCATGCATCGGGCCTATCAGCAACTGGAACGACGGCTGAAACACCTGTCCCACGATGTACCTATGGAAGGAGGCGAGCATGGCACAGCAGAAGCTTCGTGAACTAGTGAAGGCGGCTAATCCGGTCCACACGCCGGCCCGCTTGCTGACGCAGGACGAGGACATCCGCAGGCTGTTCCAAGAAGTCATGTACCGCACCGGCAACCCCCAAGCGTCCACCGACTCTCGACACAACAGTTGAGAGGAGACGCGTATGGAAACGCAAGAAAAAGGAGCCCGAGTAGAGCCGATCCCGCAACCCGCCCCGCAGCCGCCGAGTAACAAGCGCTGGTTGGTGGCGGCCTCAGCCATTGTGCTGGCCTTGATTGTTGGGCTTGGCACCTGGGCTGCAATCGGCGGCGATGGGGACGTCGCCCTCGAACCCCAGGTTGAAGTGGTGATAGCGGCAATCGAAGCGCGTAACGAAGGTGACCTCCCCGCTTACACAGAGACCTTGTTTGGCGACGCACTGAGTTTCGAGAAGGGGGTCCACCTGGCCGAGGCCCTCAGTCATGCCAACCACAAGACGGAACTCGTGGATTGCGGCGTCACCGGGACGTCCCCGAACGGCGAATCGATTGTTCTTCTGTCATTGGTCGCTTCCGGACTCAAATTTCGAATCTGTTGGTGGTAAGAACTGCCAGAACCCGCATGCCCATTGCCTCGTGCCCGGGATACTCAAACTCGAATCAGACCCCGCTCAGATCCGAAGCACCAGCGAAGTCAGGTGGCCGCACTACTACTGTCGATTATGTGAACCAAATAGTCGGGATCTTGACGGGCATCTCATACGTGTCTGGTATTGATTAT
>Ga0255057_10000667_pt1 | contig 19620 bp, 12 predicted proteins | sample Cases_109_6_MG_FD_189022 | JGI IMG/M metagenome (GOLD analysis project Ga0255057, IMG submission 189022) | Seawater microbial communities from Amundsen Gulf, Northwest Territories, Canada - Cases_109_6 | ecosystem: Environmental > Aquatic > Marine > Gulf | place: Canada: Northwest Territories... | reverse complement strand
ACGATATGGTTATCAAGGGCAATCTGATTTCCCGTATTCACGCGAAAGTCGAATTGCGTCGTGGCAAGTTCGTGATCGTTGACCAGAGCACCAACGGTACGTTTATTCTGAATGTGCAGGGCGAAGAATCCTTCGTCCGCCGCGATTCAGCAGAACTCGGGGCGGAAGGAACAATCGGATTGGGCCGTGCCGAGGAGCCCGGCACGTCGCTGTCGGTTCATTACAAAGCCTTGGATTGATGTTGGAGCCCGCCATGCGGGCGATCTCCACCGTCAATCGCCCGCATGGCGGGCTCCTACGAATTGCGCTGCAAGCAGCGCGATCGCGGCGTGGGCGCCGCTCCTACGAATTCAGCGCGTCGACAACCTTTTCTTGTTCTGCTTTGAGAGCCTCCGGCAATCGCTCACCATAGCTATCCAGGTATTCTCCGATCGCGGACATTTCTTCCTGCCACTGTGCTGTGTCGATTGACGTTAGCGCCTGCATTGTTTCGTCGTCAACGCCGAGGTCGCTGGTATCGATGTCGCCGCTATCCGGTAGAAATCCGATCGGTGTTTCCTTTGCACCGACGCAGCCTTCGCAGCGGTCGATGATCCAGCGTAAAACGCGAAGGTTTTCGCCAAAGCCGGGCCAGAGAAAATGGCCAGCTTTGTCCTGACGGAACCAATTGACGTGGAAAATCTTTGGCAATTTGTCTGAACGTTCGTCGAACGACAGCCAGTGCGCCCAATAGTCGGCGAAGTTGTAGCCACAAAAGGGCTTCATCGCCATTGGATCCCTGCGCACGACGCCGACCTCGCCGACATTTGCCGCCGTCGTTTCCGATGCAACACCGGCGCCGACCAATACGCCGTGCTTCCAGTCTTTGGACTGATAGACCAGTGGCGCCAGTTCTTTGCGACGACCGCCAAACACAATCGCCGAGATCGGCACACCCTCGGCCGCCTCGGCCAGCTTCGAATAGCTGGGATTGTTTGTCGCCGACACGGTGAAACGTGAATTAGGGTGAGCCGCGGGGCCGTTGTCGCTGTCAAATTCACGTCCCTGCCAGTCGATCGCGGGCTCGCCGACCTTCTTGTCCTCCCACCAGGGTTCGTTATTGCTGGTTCGCGCAACATTCGTATAGATCGCGTCATGCGTGATCATGTCAAACGCGTTCTTGTTGGTTTTCTGATTGGTACCCGGAACGACGCCGAAGTAGCCGGACTCGGGATTGATGGCGCGCAAAACGCCATCGTCGTCCAGGTGCAGCCATGCGATGTCGTCACCCAGCGTCCAGATTTTCCAGCCCCGTTGCGACGGTGGCGGTATTAGCATGGCCAGGTTGGTTTTGCCACAGGCCGACGGCAGGGCGCAGGCGATGTAATGCGTTGCACCTTCGGGGCTTTCGACGCCAACGATCAACATGTGTTCGGCCAGCCAGCCTTCCTTGCGCGCCTGGAAGCTGGCGATCCGCAGGGCGTGGCACTTCTTGCCCAGCAATGCGTTGCCGCCGTAACCCGATCCGATGCTCTTGATCGCCAATTCTTCCGGGAAATGCATGATCAGACGGCGTTCGGGGCTGAGGTCTCCGGTCGAATGCAGGCCTTTGACGAAGTTGCCCTCACGTTCAATGCGCGCTAGTGCCCCCGCGCCCATGCGTGTCATCAGCTTCATGTTGGCGACCACGTAGGCACTGTCCGTTATTTCGACGCCGCATCGTGAGAAAGGGGACTCAAGAGGCCCCATGCAATAAGGGATGACGTACATCGTGCGGCCGCGCATCGCGCCGTCGAACAAGGCGTCAACCTTCTCGTGGCCTTCGGCAGGGGCCATCCAGTGATTGTTGGGACCGGCGTCCTCCTCCTGTCCGGTGCAGACGAAGGTCAGGTGCTCTACTCGTGCTACGTCGCTCGGGTCCGACAGGTGCAGGTAGCAATTCGGGTAAGCATCGTCATTGAGTTTGGTCAGCGTACCGTCTGCGAGCATTTGCCCGACGAGTTCCTCGTATTCGGCATCACTGCCATCGCACCAGCGAATGTCCGCGGGGTCCGCAAGCTGCGCGACGTCATCTACCCATTGCTGAAGGCTGTCTAGCTTTGTAGTCATAGTTTGCCCTTAAGAATACGAATCTTGTTGGGTCGTTTCGTGGCATTTCGCCGTTTCGAGGGGCCGCATTATAACGACTTCGCCCCCGGATGCGGCATGCATTTTGCCGCAATGACTATTCCGAAGCCGCCCGGAGTCAAATTTCGCATTTGGGAATCCCTTCACATCCCGGACGGCCGAATTCTCGCCTGATTTTAGCAATTTTCGGAGTGTGAGGAGCGTCACAAACCAGTTGTGAGAGGGGTCACAATCCCGGCACGAAACCACCCCTTATTATGGCAAAGAGCCTTTATTTAAGCGACATTCAAGGTCAGTGGGTCAGCCGTAGGGCTGGCCTATTGTTTATAAATCCGGACTGCCAAAACGCAGTCGATTTGAACAAAAGGGTTGATCAATGAATGTTCGTAATGATCGGAAGATATTCTTGAGGCTGTTGTCGCGAATTACGGCTGTCGGTTTGCTGCTTTTTCCGGCGGTTTCCGCTCTCGCAGCCGGCACGGCTGTCGGCACGCCCATCGTGAACAGTGCGACGGTCGACTATGACCTCGGCGGCACTCCACTGACGATTACGTCCAACACAACCACAATCACGGTTGCCGAGCGTCTTGACGTCGTCGTTACGCTGCAAAGCGGTCCGGTGCTGGTCGCGGCCAATGATCTCAACCAGTCCATTCTTTTTACCGTGACGAATACGGGTAATGGTTCTGAAGTCATTCTGCTGGCAATGAACAGTGTCATTGCCGGTGACGATTTCGACCCAACTCCGGCCGTACCTGACATCTATTTCGACTCGGACGGCAGTGGCGACCTTTCCGTCGGCGACGTCCCCTACAACCCGGGCGTCAATGATCCGAACCTGGCCGCGGATGCATCGGTCGACGTCCTCATCGTTAACGACATTCCCGGAATCGTCGTCAACGGCAATATCGGCCGCAGCGAGCTAAGCGCATCGGCATCGACAGGTACGGGCGCGCCCGGCACCGTTTACGCGCTGCAGGGCGACGGTGGTACGGATGCCGTCGTGGGTGCCAGCGGGGCGGCAGACCTGCAGGTTGGCGAATACCTGGTGTCTGATGTGCTTATTGCGGTTGCGAAAGCGCAGACCGTCGCGGACCCGTTCGGCGGCACTCAGCCGATTCCCGGTGCCACGCTGACCTACACGATGACGGTTGAAGTGCAGAGCGCCGGCGTAGCGACGGCGAGCGTGCTCCGTGACCCGATTCCAGCTTTTTCAACCTATGTGCCGGGCAGCATCACGCTGAACGGCACACCGATAACTGACGCAATTGACGCGGACGCGGGTGAACTCGATACCACCGTCGTTCCGACGGTTGTGGTGCGATTAGGCGATCTCACCCTGGTCGATGGCATTCAAACCATCGTGTTCCAGGTGACGATCGATTGATTTTTTTGAACGATAAAAGTGATGCAAGAGGTGTTGTGATGAAAATTTTGATGAGCGTAGTTTTTCTGGGCCTTAGCTTCGGTGCACTCGCACAGGAAGAGGGATCCCTCGATGTCCGCACAGTCGTGCAGAAGGAAGAGGTCGTCATTAACGAGGACGGCAAATCCGAAAACCGACTTGTGGCGGTTGAATCCGTGGTCCCCGGTGAGCGCGTGTTTTACACGATTACGTTTACCAACGTCGGCGAAGAGCCGGCCGAAAACGTCGTAATAACCAATCCAATCGCGGCTGAGCTCAGCTATGTCGAGGGCTCCGCCTTTGGGCCGGGCATGGAAGTCGAGTTCTCTGTCGATGGAGGCGCGACGTTTGCCAATGCCGCGGATCTGACCGTGACCGAGGGTGGCGAGACCCGCGCCGCAGGACCGGATGACTTCACGCATATCCGCTGGGTCATGCAAGGCGAATTGAATACCGGATCGCAGGGGACCGCGCGATTCGCAGCAGTTTTGAACTGAAGGCCTGTAATTCCGTAGACCTTCGCTTGGGAGTAACGGCCCGCAGGTGCCGATATTCGTATTGACAAACCCTGCTCCGGCTTGAACGCCGGATATCACAACGAGGAGTACCGTGATGAAACTTGTAAGTGGAAAGACCGGCCTGATGATCAGGCTGGGCGTTCTGGTTACCGCCATGCTGTTGGGTCAGCAGGCGATGGCCGTCGGAACGCGTGCAAACACGCTGGTGGCGAATACCGCGACAGTCGATTATGACGTTGCGTCCGTTCCTCAGGCCCAGCTGTCGTCGAACGTCGTGCAGTTCGTGGTCGACCGCCGCGTCAACTTTACGTTGACTCTGGTGGGCGGGGCACTCGTGCCTGTGACACCGGGTGGCAATGACTACTTCTTCGACATGCTGTTGACGAATACGTCGAACTCGATTCTCGACTTCAACGTGGCGTTGGCTCAACTGATCGGCGCTCCGCCGCTCGTTCGTGGACAGACCGACGATGCCGACATGGCAACTGTCGACTACGCGGTCAGCGCGAACTCGGTCGCCAATGGCGACACCGATCCAGTTCGACTTGGACCACAGTATGTCGACGAACTGGAGGCCGATGATGGGATTCGGATTCGCGTCTTTGGCGACGCCGGCGCGGCCATGTTAAACGGTCAGATCGCCGGTGTTGACCTGTCGCTGACCGGTGCCGAGCCGGGCGTTCCCGGCACTGAAGGTGTACCGCTCGTTGACGGAGTCCCGAACACCGATCTCGGTGTCGAGAATGTGTTTGTCAATGGCAATAACGAGGCCAATCAGGACGGTTTCATTGTCGTGACTGCCGCGTTAGCTGTGACGAAGGCCTACCTGGTAATCGCCGGCGATCTAGGTAGTGGTCTACCAATTCCGGGTGCAACCGTGGAATACACGATTACGATCGTGAATTCGAGCCTGGTCACAATTGCAGATCCGGTGGAGATCGGTGACGTGCTCGATGGCAATATCACGTTCATTCTTGGTAGCTACCCCGGTGGTAACGACTTTGAAATCGTGAACGGTGCGGTGACATCGCAATGCACGGCAGCAGCAGACTTTCCTGCCGATGATTGTGAACAGGTTGGTGGTGTTATTACAGTCGGCGGAAACGGCACGATTTCGCTGGCCGCAGCTACGACGTTGACGCTGACCTACCAGGTCCTGATCCCGGATCCGGCGATGACGCCGTAAACGGGAAAGCGATCACGTTTCACGGTGCTTAAGTTTCGACACAAGTCGGCGGAACGTCGGGTCACCCGCAAGGGCGACCCGCGTTTTGTCGTGCATGGGACGGCGCCACCGCGGCGAAGTCCGTGCGGACTTGTGCAAGCAGACCCTCGGGGGAAGCAGATGCTTCCCCCGAGTCACGTCTGGCGATTCTGCAGCACCCTGTTACGAACGGCCTTAACTGGTCTTTTCGCGTCAATATTGGTGGCGGGCAATGCTTTTGCAGCGCCCGGAGCCATTGTTGCCAACCAGGCAATATTGGAATACCAGGATCTTGCGGCGCAACCAGCCTTCGTTCCTAGCAACCAGGTGTCGGTTGTTGTGGGGGTCATCAGTAGCACGTCAAGTATTGAACTGACGCGCGTACTGTCGGCCGGCGTCGGGGCTTACCAGGAAACAGTGGGTCCTTCCGCCTGTTTCCAGGCAGGTGCCTACGTGACATTGGCCGATCCGACGCTGACAGGCGGGGTCGTCATCGATCCCACGCTTGTTCAGGAAATCGCGGTTGCGAGTGTTTACAACCTGGGCGAACCGATTTTCGTGAGGTTGGACGACAGCGACCAGAATGTGGACTACCAGGTTCTGGATACCGTTGACGTCTCGATCATTCACGATGCATCGGGCGATACAGAAATCATCAGGCTGACAGAGACGGGCGCCGATACCGGCATATTTGCCGGCTATGTGCCGTCCGTGCGTGCGAATGCGGTGCCTGGAGATTGTGTCCTGCAAGGAACGATGAATACGACGGTTCGCGTTAGCTACGTTGACCCTGTCGACGGCGCTGATACGGCGCAGGCGATTGCGGGGCTCGACCCGGTTAACTTCGTGTTCGAATCACGTACCGGTACCATCGTCGATGGTACGCAAATCGAATTGGTCGACGACGCGACGGGCCAACCCGCGCTCGTTTACGGCAATGACGGCTTCAGCGCATTCCCGTCCGTAATAACGGCGGGGTCAACTGTCGCAGACGCATCGGGCGCGAGTTATGCGTTCGGTCCTGGCCAGTATCGTTACCCGGTTGTGCCAAACGGTGACTACCGACTTGTCGCAACGCCTCCCGTGGATTATTCGGCGCCCTCGCAAAGCACCATCGGTGATTTACAGCTATTACCCGGCGCGCCTTACGCACTGGGACCCGCATCATTCGGCGCGAGCTTTACTCACGCCGGACCGATGCCATTCGCGTGGGATATTCCGGTCGACCCGGCTGCGACTGCGTTGTTCCTGCAAAAACGGACACTCACGACGGTCGCCGCACCCGGCGACTTTGTTCGCTACGAATTGACGCTCGAAAATGCGTCAGTTGCCGGAGTTGCCTCGAACATCCAGATCATCGACGATCTGCCGCCGGGCGTGCGCTTCGTACCCGGTTCGGTGACGATCGACGATAATGCAGCACCCGATCCGATCATTAGCCCGGATACTCGAACTTTACAGTTCGATATCAGCACGCTGGGTGTTGCCGAGCGTGTCAGTATTTTCTACGTCGTCGAGATCATCGGCGGCGAGAAGTCCGACGAACTCGTCAATCGCGCAACAGCATTCGCAGGCGGCGGCCTGATTTCCAACGAAGCGACCGCGGTGATTCGCCTGACCGAAGATTTGTTCCGGACGACCGGAACAATCATTGGGCGGGTTCTGGAAGCGGATTGCAGCCAGGAAACGTTCACCGAGGAACAGGGCGTCGCGAACGTTCGCGTCTATCTCGAAGACGGGCGCTATTCGGTGACCGACGAAGGCGGACGCTACCACTTCGAAGGCGTTGAGTCCGGCACGCACGTTGCGCAACTGGATACCTTCGGCGTTCCAGCGTACTTCGACGTGATCGGATGCAGCGATTCAACGGGATTTGCCGGCCGCGGCGATTCGCAGTTCGTTAAACTGTCGCGTGGCAGCTTGCTACGTGCGGATTTCTACCTGCGTCGTAAACCGGCGCCCGAAGGCCGCATCGACATCGAGATGCGCAATTCCGGAACGGACAGCACTGAGCGTGTCGCCTACAACCTGACCGTGAACGGCGTCGGCAATGTTGCGATCAATAAAATCAGTTTGATGGTCGTCTTGCCAAACGGTGTTCGGTACTCACCAGGTTCCATGCGGATCGACGGTGAAAATCTGGGTGAACCACACATCACGGGTCCGGCGCTTTCGATGGCGTTGCAGGAACAGTACGGAAACTGGACAAGCGAGATCGCTTTCATCGCCGACATCGAAGCCCATGTAAACGGCGAATTGACGACGAAAGCGATCGCGAAGTTCGACACCGGGATCGAAGAGCGTCAGCAAACCCCGGTTGCCGAAACCAGGATGATTCGCGAACCGGGTTTAGTCGAAAACGCCGGTTACGTTCTCAACCTCAAATTCCCGATTATGTCGGGCGAGCTTTCCCCTGAAGACCGGATCAAGCTTGACCAGCTTATTGGAGACTGGCAGGGCGTTCAGGACATACAAATCTCAGCCGTCGGTCATAGTGACAGCACACCCATTTCGCTAGGCAACCAGCGAATTTTTGCCGATAACTACGCCCTTTCGCGCGCCAGGGCAACTGCCGTAGCACTCTATTTCGGAAAGGCACTCGGAATTGATATTCGCGATATGCAGGTCGAAGGGCGCGGACCAGACGAACCCGTCGCCGACAATTCGACCACTGCAGGCAGGCAGGCAAACCGCCGTGTCGAAATGGTCATGAGCGGCATACGGCCGACGCGACCGTCGTTTCTCGAGGTCACCCAGGAATCGAGCGGCACCAAGGAAATGCCGACGGTCGGCGCTGTTCCCGGAGCCGAAATGCGCAAAGAGACGCCTTTGATAGATCCAAATGCGGGCATGCCGGCGTCGCAGGTGATCGCGGCAATTGATTCTTTGAGCCCGGGCATCGAAATGATGCATCCGCAGCGTGACTTTGCGCCGGCTATTTCCTCGACCAAGATCATCATCAAACATGAGCCTGGTCAGACGATCGACCTGACACTTAATGGATCGCCCGTAAGTAATCTCAATTTTGATGGGGCTGCCGATAATTCGGCTGGCACCGTTGCGGTTTCACGCTGGATCGGTGTCGATCTTTTCGACGGCGATAACGAATTCGAAGCTACGATCTGGAATGCCGATGGCAGCAAGGCGAAGGGCATCCGCCGGACGATCAATTTCGCCGGCATGCCGATTCGCGGAGAATTCGTGGCGGAGGCATCCAATCTGACTGCGGACGGCAAGACGACGCCGGTCATTGCCATTCGACTCTACGATCGATCGGGCAAACCGTCGCGTACCGGCATCGTCGGCAGCTTCCGCGTCGACGCGCCGTACCGCACTGCATGGGAAGTTGAGAACGACCGCCAGAACCCGCTAATTCAGATCAGTGAGCGCACGCCAACCTATCGTGTGGGCGAAGACGGCATCGCTTTGCTTGAGCTTGAGCCGACGACGCGCGCGGGCGAAGTCAATGTCATCCTGCCCTTCGTAAATTATCGGGAGCAGGAGATTCGAGCCTGGCTGACGCCGGCCGCGCGCGACTGGATTCTCGTTGGATTTGCGGAAGGGTCGAGTGGATACAACACCCTGAGCGACAACCAGTCTGCGGCTGCAGATGCGGGCCTCGAGGACGGCTACTACGACGAAGGCAGAGTCGCATTCTTTGCCAAGGGTTCGATCAAGGGTGAGTACCTGTTGACGCTCGCGTTCGATTCCGATCGGGATCGTGACGAAATGCGTGATCGATTCGATACGGTCGTCGACCCGAATGCCTACTACGCGCTTTACGCTGATACGGCGGAACAACGATTCGAGGCGGCCAGTCAACGCAAGATTTACGTCAAGCTTGAGCGCAATCAGTTCTTTGCGTTGTTCGGCGACTTCGACACAGGGCTGGATGTCACGGACCTTACGCGTTATCAACGCCGCTTCAACGGACTCAAGAGCGAGTATCGCGGCGAGACGTTCGGCTACACGGCGTTCGCGGCGGAAACCGATCAGTCGTTCAATCGTGATGAGATTCGTGGCGACGGCACGTCGGGTCTGTACCAACTTAGCAATGTTCCGATCATTGCGAACAGTGATCTGGTCCGAATTGAAGTTCGCGACCGCTTCGATTCGGGCGTAATCCTCAGTACGCGAAATCTGGCGCGCTTCCTCGATTACAACCTGGACACACTGACCGGCGAGCTGTTCTTCAAGGCGCCGGTGCCAAGTCGTGACCTCGACTTCAATCCGGTTTACATCATCGTGGAATACGAATCGATCGTCACCAGCACTGAGGATGTTGTTGCCGGCGGTCGGGCGTCCGCGCGATTCGCCGACGATAGCGTTGAATTCGGCGTCACCCACATCAATGATCAAACGCAGGGCGCCGAAGCCGACATGACCGGCGCCGATATGCGTTGGCAGATCAACCCACAGACCGAGCTCAAGGCGGAAATTGCGGAGTCGACGTCCACGATCGCCGGCGTGACGCAAAGTGGTTCGGCCAGTTTCATCACACTGGAACACAACGGTGAAAGCGTTGATGTTCGCGCATTCATTCGCGAAGTCGAAGACAACTTCGGGGTCGGATATCAATCCGCAGCTGATAAGGGAATTCGCCGTCTGGGCATCGATGCCCGAGCGAAAGTGGGCGAACGTACCTACCTGGAAGGCGAAGCTGGCTGGCAACAAAATCTGCAAACCAAGGATATCCGCAATGTTGCGCGGGCCAGGGTTCGTTATGAGCTCAATAGCTTTAGCGCCTCGGTCGGCGTGTCGCACGCCGAGGACAAATTCGATGACGGCGATACACGAACCAGTGATCTGGCGGAACTCAATCTGGCGAAGAAGTTTTTCGAGGGCAAGTTGAATCTGCGCGCGGGCGGAAGGCTGGAAATCAACAAGGAAGCTGAAAACCTCGATTATCCGTCGACCGTCATTCTGGGCGCTGACTATCGTATCCGGACCGGTATTGATCTGATCGCCGAGTACGAGGAAGCGAGCGGCCGCGATATCGACGCGACGATGACGCGCCTCGGCATTCGTGCAACACCATGGGCCCGGGCGCAGGTTAACAGCTCGATTACGAACGAGGTCAGCGAATTCGGACCGCGACTGTATTCAAGCATCGGTCTGATCCAGGGGTTCCAGCTTGATGAACGGTGGTCGTTCGACGTTGGTGTGGATCAATCGAATACCTTGACTGGTTCGAATGCCCGCCAGTTCGATCCGGACCGCGAACTGGCCTCGGGGTCCTTTGACGACGATTTCCTGTCCGTCTTTGCCGGCGCCTTGTACACGGCGGAACTCTGGAGCGCTAATACGCGCATTGAGCATCGCAATTCGGACACCGAGGAGCGTAACTCATTGCTGTTCGGTTGGTATCGCCAGCCCACAACGGGACATGGCTTGTCCGCTGGCCTTACGATTTTCCGCTCCGAGTCAATTTTCGGCGGCGAGATGACCAGCGCTGACCTCAAGTTTGGCTGGGCGTATCGACTGGCGAATAGCAAGTGGTCGTTCCTCGACCGCGTCGATTTGGTGTTCGACGACCTGGTGACTGGGCCCAACAGCGAACGCAGCTGGCGCCTGATTAATAATTTTAACGCGAATCGCCGCTTTAGTGCCGCGACGCAGATGTCACTGCAATACGCATTCAAGTATGTACACAGCGAATTCGGCGACATCGGGTATAGCGGCTACACCGACCTGATCGGTTTCGACTTGCGACGTGGCTTGCGCGGCCGCTGGGATATCGGCGTGAACACGAGCATCTACCATTCCTACCAGTCGAAGGTGATCGACTATGGCGCTGGTCTGGACGTCGGTTTCAATCTTGCGACCAACCTATGGCTGACGCTGGGCTACAACATCATCGGTTTCCACGACGAGGACTTCGCACAGGCGCGCTACACGGCGCAAGGCCCGTATCTCAGGTTCTCGATTAAGGCTGATCAACGCACACTTAAGGATATTGCGGGTCAACGATAGGATTGTACGAGCGGGCCCCAGCCCGCGACCTGTACGAGCGGGCCCCAGCCCGCGACCTGTACGAGCGGGCCCCAGCCCGCGAACACATAATCGCGGGCTGGGGCCCGCTCGTACAGTCGTGTAATCTTCCCGGGTGATCGATCTCTCCGAATTCTTTGGTGACGACAGCCCCCTGAAAGAACATCTCCCCGGATTCCAGCCGCGGGCAGGGCAAGCGTGGATGGCCGAGGCCGTCGCTGAGACTATTTCCAATTTCGACAGGCTCGTCGTTGAGGCCGGCACCGGGACGGGCAAGACATTTGCTTATTTGTTGCCCGCGATCATGAGCGGTCGCAAGACCATCATCAGCACAGGCACCAAAGCGCTGCAGGACCAGCTATTTCATCGCGATTTGCCGCTTATCGGCAAAGCGATCGGCCAGCCCGTCAAAACTGCATTGCTTAAGGGACGCGCGAACTATTTGTGTCTGCATCGACTCGAGCAACTCGATGAATATCCGGCGGCACTGATTGACGACATTAACGACATCAAAGAGTGGCGACATCGAACCGACAGTGGCGATCGCGCAGAATTGATCGACGTCGCCGAAGATTCGCCGGCCTGGCCATTAGTGACGTCGACAGCCGACAACTGCCTGGGTCAGAAATGTCCCATGTACGCCGATTGCCACGTCGTGAAAGCGAGGCGCGAGGCGCAGGAAGCTGACCTGGTGGTCGTAAACCACCATCTGCTGTTGGCCGATCTGGCAATGAAAGAAGAAGGCTTCGTCGAGTTCCTGCCTGGCGCGGACGCAATCATCATTGATGAGGCACACCAGATTCCTGATCTCGCCGTGCAGTTTTTCGGTGTCGCGCTCGGTAGTCGTGAGCTTGAAAGGCTGGTCGAAGAGACCCGTGCGGCGACATTGCCGTTCAGCGACGCGGAGATGCAACGTCGAATCGACAAGCTGCATAAAGCGATTCGTGTGATGCGCGCTGAGTCACCGCGCGACCAAGGGCGCTACGAGTTAAGCGAAGTGCTTCCCGAGTTGCGCGAGCCGCTCGACGAATTGCGCCTGGCGATCGGAGGGCTTGCGACGGCCTTGCAGAACCTGGTCGAAACGTCTGTCGACATCGAGAAGTTGCAACAACAATTAATGGGGATGGGCGAGCGCTTGGCGTTGCTCGTAAGCGACGATGCCTGGGATGGTTTGCGCTGGCTCGAGGTCAATCCCAGAAGTATCCGCATGAATCTGACGCCGCTGGATGTGTCCGCTACCTTGAGCGGCCTCATCGAAAACGATCATCAGGCCTGGGTATTCACGTCCGCGACACTCGCGGTTGGCGAGGACTTCTCGCACTTCACCTCGCGAATGGGGCTGGGTGGCGCGATGGGCCTGACATTTCCAAGTCCCTATGCGGTAGAGACCAACGGGCTGGTGTATTTGCCGCCGGACCTGCCCATGCCGTCGGATCCTTTTCATACCAGCGCCATGCTGGAAGCGGTCACGCCATTGCTCGATGCGACCGATGGCGGCATGTTTTGCCTGTTCACAAGTCACCGTGCCCTAAACAGCGCGAAAAAATGGTTTCGATCGAACAAGTCGGTCCTGTCAGGTCGGAAGTTGTTGGTGCAGGGTAGCGCGCCGCGAGATGATCTGTTGCGCCGTTTCAGAAACGAAGGCAATGCGGTCCTGCTTGGCACCGGAAGTTTCTGGGAGGGCGTCGACGTTCGCGGCCAGGCTTTGACGGTTGTGGCGATCGATAAATTGCCCTTTGGTTCGCCGGCAGATCCGTTGATGATGGCCCGTCTCGAATTCATCCGGCGTAACGGTGGCAACGGCTTTACCGAACACCAGGTACCGCAGGCCGTACTGGCGATGAAGCAGGGGGCAGGCCGATTGCTGCGCGATCAGAATGATTACGGTGTTGTCGTTTTGTGCGATCCACGAATCACAGGGAAAAACTACGGCAGGAAGTTCCTGGAAAGTTTCGAGCCCATGCCGTCGACGTCGTCCATTGAAGATGTTGAAGAATTCTTGCGCGAGCACGAGGCGAGAGGGGCCGTCGCGTGAATCTCCTTGCGCTCGATACCTCGTCGGTCGCTTGCACGGTTGCTGTGCAGCACGGGGATGAAGTGTTCGAAAGACATGAGGAACAGCCGCGCGAACATACACGACTGCTCATGCCCATGATTCGTGCGGTCCTGGCGGATGCTGATGTCGAGCTCAGCGGGCTCGACGGCATTGTCCTCGGCAACGGGCCGGGTTCGTTTATCGGCATGCGCATTGCGGCGTCAGTAGCGCAGGGGCTGGCCTATGGCGCGGGCCTGAACATAGCGCCCGTTTCGTCGATGGCCGCAATCGCGGCTGAGGTAACGGTCGATCAAACGGGACACGTTGCCGTCGCGCAGGATGCGCACATGAATGAGGTATATTTTGGCATTTACAAAAGAGACGACAAAGGCCTTGCAGAAATCGTTGCTGAGCGCTTGCAAGCCTGCGAGGCAATTCCCGAATTAAGCGATATTGAAAACTGCGTCGCAGCGGGTTTCGGGTGGCAGCGATTTCCGGCGTTACTGGAGACCAATCGCGCATGCCTCGGCCGGGTCAGCAAGGTTTATTACCCCAGTTCCCGCTTCCTTCTCGAGCTTGGCAATAGCGCATTTCGGGGCGGCGAAACCGTCGCTGCGGCGGACGTGGTCCCGGCCTACCTACGCCAAAAAGTCGCTGAAAAACCAAGAGGAAAAGTTTGATGAATACCGCCGCGCGAGTATCTACTTGCTTGCCTTTGATCAGCATGTTCACCACTCCCGTTATGGCTGCAGACGAGACCGAGTCTTGGGTTGACCGTGTTTCGTTTTATGCCATTTTGCGACTGCGTTATGAGGATATTGAAGAAGAAGGGCGTCCCGATGCGAACCGCGACCGCGAGCGAGGAATGGTTCGCTTGGGCGTTAAGGCGGACATACATGACAATGTGAAAATAATTTTCGGCCTGGCGACGGGCGGCGACAATCCGGTGTCGAGAAACGTGACCGGTGATGGGGGCTTCACAACCAAGGAAATAGGCCTGGAATTATTCTACGCCGACTGGGAAGCGACGGATTCAATTAGCGTTTACGCAGGGAAGATGAAAAACCAGCTTTTCAAGGCCGGCAAGGTGCCGCTGATCTGGGATAGCGACCTGAATCTCGAAGGTGTTGCGGCTACCTACAGTTCCGGCATGTTCTTTGGTTCGCTTAGCAGTTACTCGGTTGAGGAGCGTAGCGGTGAAGATGATTCAGTTCTCTATTCAGGACAGGTAGGCGTTGAGTTTGCCACTGGAGAGACTTCCAAATTGACGACCGGTCTCGGCTATTTCGCGTATACCAATACAATCGGCAACGAGCCGTTCTATGATGGAGCAGCAAAAGGCAATACGGTAGATGTCAACGGCAATCTGGTTTTTGACTACAAAAACACGGAAGCATTCGCACAATTCGACACTACGATCGGGACGTGGCCGTTACAACTCTATGGGCACTACACAGTTAATAATGAAGTCGATCGCGAAGATACGGCGTACGCTTTCGGCGCCAAGGTCGGGTCAACGAAAAAACAGGGCAATATGCAGTTCAGCTGGACGTATCAGGACATCGAGGCGGACTCTGTGATCGGTACATTTAATGACTCGGACTTCGGCGGCGGCGGCACTGACTCCCGCGGTCACATGATCAAGGGAAAGTACATGATTACAGATAACATCAATGTCGGCGGTGCGTTGTTCGTCAACAAGATTGATGGTTTTCAAGGCGGGGTCGAGCGAGACTACGATCGGATTCAGCTCGATCTTGAATTCAAGTTTGAATGATCCGATGCCCATACATCGGAACAATCCGCGTCTCAGCATGACTAAGCATTCATGACTATTCCAAGCGCTCGAATTCTAAACTTCGCCGGTTTTCTCATCTGTGCAGCGCTAATGGGCTACGCCCTCTACGCGCAGCACCAACTTTTGCTCGAACCCTGTCCGTTGTGCGTTCTGCAACGATTCGCTGTTATCGGTCTCGGTATCGTGTTTTTGATTTCGGGATTGCACAACCCATCCGGCGCCGGGCGATATGTCTATTCACTGTTGTTGCTGCTGGTAAGCATATTCGGTGCCATCGTTGCCGGGCAACATTTGCATCTGCAACTCATGCCTGAAGACCAGGTGCCGGCGTGTGGCCCGGGCCTCGACTACATGTGGGAGAATTTCCCGCTCGCCGATGTGATCAACATGGTGTTCCAGGGCTCTGGCGAGTGCGCCACCATCGATTGGCAGTTTCTGGGACTCTCCATGCCCGCATGGGTACTGATTGCTTTACTCGGCCTCGGCGGCGCCGGAATCTGGAATAATCTGCGACGCGCAACCTGACGCGTTGCTGACGCGGTACTTCTCACCCTCATGGCTCGCTGACGCTGCGGTGGGACGGTGCCTTCGGCACCTCGCCTTCGGCGCCTGTCGACCGGCTTCGCCGGTCTCGGTGTACTTCGGGTGAGAATGCACCCCGCCATCAACGCGTCAAAAGCAATTCCATGATTCTTCGATACATTCCCGCCAGGGAAATCACGTCTTCGGTGCGGACGTGCTCATCGACTTTGTGAATCGATTCGTTGATGGGGCCGAGTTCGATGACGTCGACACCGGCTGGCGCGATGAAACGACCATCCGACGTTCCACCTCCCGTTGACAGTTCCGGCGCTGACCCTGTTTGCTCTTTCACGGCCTGGCTTACGGCGTCGATCAATTTTCCGGCTTCGGTCAGGAACGGTTCGCCCGACAGATGCCAATTCAGTTGGTAGTCAATGTCATGTGCGTCGAAGACTTCGTGAACGCGTTTTTGCAGGCGTTCGTAGTTCCAGACAGTCGAGTAACGAAAATTAAATCTTGCGACTAATTCTGAAGGCGTGACGTTGCTTGCACCTGCGCCAGATTCGATGTTCACGACCTGGAAACTCGTTGGCGGAAAGTGCTCGTTGCCCTGGTCCCATTCGACGGAATGCAGTTTCGCCAGTACCGGCGCGAAACGACGAATCGGGTTGTCGGCGAGTTGCGGATAGGCGACGTGACCCTGAACTCCGCGGACTGTCAGCTGGCCGCTCAGACTGCCACGCCGACCGATGCGTACGATATCGCCGAGCGCCTTTTCACTGGAGGGTTCGCCAATGACGCACCAGTCGATTTTCTCATCACGTTTGCCAAGCGCGTCCATAACCTTAAGCGTGCCGTCGCGAGCGGCGCCTTCCTCGTCACTGGTGACGAGCATTGCGAGGCTGCCATCATGATTCGGATTTGTGGCGACGAATTCTTCGAATGCAACGATCATTGCGGCAAGTCCACCCTTCATGTCGGCTGAGCCGCGACCGTAAATAGCATCGTCGCGAGCAATTGGCTCAAACGGATCGTCAGTCCATTCGTCGAGTGCGCCCGGTGGCACAACATCAGTGTGTCCGGCGAAGCAGAGAACCGGGGCGGACGTGCCGCGACGCGCCCAAAAATTACTGACGTCGCCAAACGGCATTGGTTCACACGTGAAGCCAATTTCGACGAGACGATCCATTAATACACCCTGACAACCTGCATCGTCGGGCGTGACGGATTGGCGCCTGACAAGGTCTTTCAACAGCTTAATGACGGGGTTCTCGAGCATGGCGCTTGATGTTACGCGTGCGTTTTCAGGAAGTCGCCAAAACGTTTTTCCGAGAATCCCGCTGCGATGAAATTATCATGCTCGAAGACAGGTCGTTTGATCAGCGTTGGATTGTCAATCATCAGGACCATTGCCTTGCTCCTGCTCAAGTCGCTCTTGTCCACGTCCGCTATTTTTCGCCAGGTCAGGCTTTGTTTGTTGAGTAGTGTTTCCCAACTAATGCGACCCGACCAGCGTTCCAGCATCTGAATATTCAGGCCGTCATCACGGATGTCGTGAAACGTGTGCTCGATCTTCTTGTCCGCGAGATATTTGCGCGCTTTTCTGCAGGTATCGCAGCTTTTAATTCCGTAGACCGTTAGCACCATCGTTCCTCGTTACTCGGTGTTTCTCAATAACTCGTTCAAGCCCGTCTTCGCCCGTGTCTTTGCGTCAACGTGCTTCACTATTACGGCACAATACAATGAGTATTTGCCGTCAGCCGAGGGGAGGTTACCCGCGACGACGACGGATCCGGGCGGGACATAGCCGTAAGTGACTTCGCCGGTGGCGCGATCATAAATCTTCGTGCTTTGTCCGAGGTAGACGCCCATCGAAATGACCGAACCGGCGCCCACAATGACGCCTTCTACGACCTCGGAGCGCGCGCCGATGAAGCAGTTGTCCTCGATGATTGTCGGGCCCGCTTGCACGGGTTCCAGCACACCGCCAATTCCGACCCCGCCAGACAAATGCACATTCTTGCCGATTTGCGCGCAACTGCCGACCGTCGCCCAGGTATCCACCATGGTCCCGCTGTCGACATAGGCGCCGATATTCGTATAACTCGGCATCAACACTGCGTCCTTCGCGACATACGCGCCTTTGCGAACGATTGCGTCGGGAACGACGCGCACACCGTCATTCGCGAAATCATCTGCCGTGTAGTCGGCGTATTTCATAGAGACTTTGTCATAGAAGCGCGTATAGCCCGCATCGATCATTTCGTTGTCGCGCAGGCGGAAGCTCAGCAGCACGGCTTTCTTGAGCCATTGATTCACTTGCCAACCGTCGCCGGTTGGCTCGGCAACCCGCGCCTTGCCCGTATCCAGCAAATCGATGGCTTCGGCTACCGCATCGTTCAGTGCGGCTGCGTCGACGCTGTCTATGCCCTTATCGAAGGCGATTTCAATCAGTTCCTGCATGTTCGTCCCTGTGGCGATCCAGTTCGCGGCTTAGTCATCTAGTTTGGAGACCAATCCCTCGCGAAGACGCTGTTGCGCTTCTTCGTCGAGCGGTGCACCGGCCTCGTCGGTGATGTAAAAGACATCCTCGGCGCGTTCTCCAATCGTCATGATTTTTGCGGTCTGAATATCGACGCCTTGTTTTATAAAGGTTTGACCGACCTTGCTCAACAGGCCGGGCCGATCTGCTGCGACCAATTCCATTACGGTTCGGCCTTGATTGGGCGAGTCACCGAATTTGACAGTGGTCTTCGTCGTAAACATACGCGCTTGTCGCGGTAATGCTCGCGTTACCTTTGTCACATCGCCGCCAACAGTTGACAGCACTCGTGTCAGCGAGCGCCGAATCTTGCTCATACGAAATTCGTCAATCTCGATGCGCTTGTCCAGTTCTATGAAGATGAACGTGTCCAGACTGTATTCATTTCGCAGCGGCGCAATGCGTGCGTCCAGAATTGTCATACCCAATTCGTCGACGACGGCGGTCGCGTGGGCGAATGTTCGGTGTTTTCGCGGTGTGTACATCACCGCTTCGATTCCGTCACCGCCTGGCTGGCGGCGCACGTCAACGTGGCCAATTCCGGATTCGGCGTCAGATTTGGCAAGCCACTGCGTATGCCAGACAATCTCGTCGCTCTTGTGACGAATGAAATAGTCTTCGTCGAACAATTCCCAGACTTTTTCGACGCTAGAGCCGCTGACGCCGCCCTCTCGCAGTGTCGCGCGCGCCTGATCCTGTTTCTCCAGCACCAGCTGGTCTCGATCGACCGGGTTTTCAGGGCCACGCCGCAGGGCGCGCGAGGTCAGGTCGTAGAGATCGAGAAAGAGTGTTGCCTTCCATGAATTCCAGAGCTTCGGATTCGTCCCGCGGACGTCGGCCACCGTCAGCACATACAGGTAGTCAAGGTGCAGCTGGTCGCCGACGAGTGCGGCGAACTCATTGATAACGTCGGGATCGCCAATGTCTTTCTTTTGCGCCGTCGTTGACAAAGCAAGATGATTTTTGACGAGCCAGGCGACCGTGCGCGCATCGTACTTGCCAAGCCCGTTCTCAAGACAAAAAGATTCGGCATCGACCGCGCCCAATTCCGAGTGATCTCCACCGCGGCCTTTGGCTATGTCGTGAAACAGCCCCGAGAGGTATGCGATTTCCGGTTTTTCCAATTGCTGCATGATCCGGCTGCAGTGAGGATACTCGTCGTCGAAGCGGCTCAGCGCGAATTTGCGCAGGTTACTAACGACAAAAAGCGTGTGCTCGTCCACGGTGTAGGCGTGAAAAAGGTCATATTGCATGCGCCCGACAATGCGGCCGAAGGAAGGAATATAGAGGCCGAGTACCCCGTACAGGTTCATTCGTCGCAGCCCGTGAGTGACGCCCTCGCTGGCGCGCAGTATCGAAAAGAACAAACGATGATTACGCGGGTTCTGGCGAAATTCCTCGTCGATCAGGTGCAGGTTCCGTTTGATGAGACCGACCGTGTACGCGCTGACGCCGCGAATGTCGGGCTGCTGCTGCAGTAACAGAAAAACCTCGAGGAG
>Ga0255057_10000666_pt1 | contig 19623 bp, 18 predicted proteins | sample Cases_109_6_MG_FD_189022 | JGI IMG/M metagenome (GOLD analysis project Ga0255057, IMG submission 189022) | Seawater microbial communities from Amundsen Gulf, Northwest Territories, Canada - Cases_109_6 | ecosystem: Environmental > Aquatic > Marine > Gulf | place: Canada: Northwest Territories... | reverse complement strand
GCAAAGCAGATCTTCGCGGAGGCGCGGAATGCCTCCTGGAGGCTTGGGAAGTCGCGATCGTCGAGATCGTAGTCGATGCGTTTGCGCCCATCCTCCATGTAGACGCGTCCGACGTTGTGGTCGTGGATGAAGGTCGCCAATGCCAGGAACTTCTTGCTGTTCTGGATGAAGTCCGTGTACTCGCGCCCGATGCCGCCCTCCGACTGCAGGGTGATCCCCATCGGGCCTAGGAAACCGGCCTCGAGGAGATAGCTTCCCTCTTTCGGATCCTCGATGTTCCCCGCATACGTCGTGATTGTGGCCCCGCGCCACTCGTAGATGTCGTCTTTGTGCTCGGCGATGATCTCGGTCGCAGGGTGGCATGCGAAGTGGTGGCCGATGAGGCCGCTGCTGTTGCCGATCGCGTTCTTCTGAAAGAGCAGCGGTGTTTGCACCGCGCCTGCGGCGACGATCACCAGCCCCGCTTTGACTTCGACGGGCTTCGACGTGCCGTTCGCGTCGGTCGCGATCGCGTTGACCTGGGTGATTCGGCCGTTACTGACCTCGAAACTTTCCGCGCGGGTACCGCTCAGAATTGTGGCGCCGAGCTCGCTGGCCCATGGAAGATAGGTCACCAGCATCGATTGCTTGCGATCGGTTTTGCAGCCCGCCATACAGTGGCCCGTCAGGGCGCAGTGCTTGATGTTCCTGGAAACCGGGCCACTGGGGATGCCCACCTTCTTGGCGCCTTCCGCGATCAGCCGGCCGTTGAGATTGATCTCGTGTGGGCCGTTCGGGTGGATGTGAAGGTTCTTCTCGACCCGTTCGAAGTAGGGAGTCATCGCTTCAGGCGATAGGTTGTCGAGGCCGTGGTTCTCGCCCCAGCTCTCGAGCACTTTGTCCGGCGCGCGAAAACACACAGCGGCGTTGACGACAGTCGATCCGCCGACGCACGCACCCTGGAGCACCAACAAGTCGGCGCTCTTGCTGATTTGGTTGCCCCCCTCCTCGTACATGGTCTCAAAGGATTCGATCAGGCGCTCGGTGAACTGCTCGGACTTCACGTAAGGACCCGCCTCGACCACGATCACCTTCGCGCCACTGCGGCTGAGCTCATAGGCCGCGACGGCGCCACCGGCTCCAGATCCGATCACGACCGCGTCGGCTTCGAGCTTGAGGCCCCGATCTGGAATGTCCGCAGGCTGCTGGACCCTCAGGACCGGGAGCGGTGGGACGGTGTTGAGCGATGGCTCCGTCATGGTGACTCACTCGCGCTCGCCACTGCAACTGGCATGGGCGCGTTTCCGAGGCTCAAGATCTTCGCCTCGTCCGATACGGGGCCTTGATAACCAACCCGGCGCGCGGCCTCGACGTCTTGCCAGTACCCCAGGGCGACGAGCTTCTTGATCAACCCGACGATCAAACGTTGCGTTTCGCCACCGTTGTCCCATTTGCGGATGTACTCGAGCCTGTCTTCCGGGTCGAGGTTGGCGAAGCGCGCGAAGTGGAGGCCGATGATGATCGATCCGTAGTCAAAGAGCTTCAGGCCCGTGTGAACTTCATCGAGGGTTGGGGCGTCGAAAAAGGCAAGGACTCGGTCGATGTTGTCGAGGTAGGGAACTTCCGACAACGGCTTCAGGTTTGTGCCCTCCGTTGGGATGTAGACCTCCGCAAACCGCTCGAACATCAGGCGCTCGTGGGGAGAGAGCCGCGCAGCTTCACTGCGAGGCGGCGGCGACCCCCTGCACGCGGGGAGGACCAGGGCCCCCGCTCCGGACAGAAGACCGAGCTTCGCAAAGGTTCGACGGTAGAGCTTCACGTGAATCGCAGCTCCAGGCGGCGACTATACCGACTTGCCCCGGAGGTTGCTAGCGACTTCGGTGAGTCGGACCGACGCCCCAAATTTCCGGGCGTTGCGGGGGGTGCCCGGGGGAGAGATTCGTGGTAGATTTTGGCCTCAAGTTTCGGACCAGGAGGCAACAATGGAAGCAGCCAAGTTGCAGCCCGTGGCGGACGCGAATTTCCGCACGGAAATCCCCCGGATGCTGAAGGACCTGCGCGCGACGTTCGACAGCGGACGCACCCGGACGCTGGCCTGGCGTCTACAACAACTCGAAGGGCTACAGCGGTTGGTCAACGAGAACGAGGACAGAATCCTCGAAGCGCTGGCCAAGGACGTGGGCAAACCCGACTTGGAGGCCTTCATGACCGAGGTGGCGTCCACGATCGACGATATCGACCTCGTGCGCAAGAAGCTGCCGGGCTGGATGAAGCCCCAGAAGGTATCCGCGCCCATCATTACCCAGCCTGCGAAGGCCACAATCTATCGCGACCCGCTCGGCGTCGTGCTGGTCATCGCCCCCTGGAACTACCCCTTCACACTGGCGGTCGCCCCGCTCATCGGTGCGATCTCGGCGGGTAACTGCGTGGTGGTCAAGCCCTCCGAGGTGGCACCGGCCACAGCGAGCCTGCTCGCGGAGTTGGTCTCGAAGTACCTCGACGGGGACGCGGTGCGCGTGTACGAGGGCGCGGTGGAGGAGACCACCTGCCTGCTCGAAGAGCGCTGGGACTACATCTTCTACACGGGCAACGGCACGGTCGGCCGCATCGTGATGGCGGCCGCCGCCAAACACCTGACGCCGGTTACCCTGGAGTTGGGCGGCAAGAGCCCGGCCATCGTCGACGACGACGTGGACCTGGGCGGGGCGGTCAAGCGCATTCTGTGGGGCAAGTTTTCCAACTCCGGACAGACCTGTGTCGCGCCGGACTACGTCCTGGCTCACGAGAAGATTCACGACAAGCTGCTCGAGAAGTTCAAGAGCACACTGCTGGAGTTCTACGGGGACGATCCCCAGAAGAGCCGGGACTACGGCCGCGTCGTGAACGCGAGACACCACCAGCGCTTGATGAAACTGCTGGAGGGCCAGGATGTCGTCGTGGGCGGCCAGGCCGACGAATCGGACCGTTACATCGCGCCGACCATCCTGCAGAACGTGAGCCCCGACGCACCGGTCATGGCCGACGAGATCTTCGGCCCCATCCTGCCGGTGCTCAAGATCTCGGACGTGGACGAAGCTGTGAGCTTCATCAACGCCCGACCCAAGCCCCTGGCCCTGTACGTGTTCTCCAACCGCGGTGACGTTCAGGAAGACATTCTGTCCCGGACCAGTTCCGGCGGAGCGACGATCAACCATGCATGGCTGCACATGGCCGTACCCGACCTGCCCTTCGGCGGCGTCGGCGAGAGCGGCATGGGCGCCTACCACGGCCGCGGCAGCTTCGACACCTTCACGCACCACAAGTCGGTCCTGAAGAAGCCCACCGGGATGGAGCCGAATCTGATGTACCCGCCCTACACCGACAGGAAGCGCAAGTGGATCAAGCGCCTCATATAGCGGACCCCCCGCCCGGGCCCACAAACCGCACAAACAGAGCCACGCCCAGCAGCAGGACCAGGGAGACGCGCAGCGGGCGCGACGCGGAGGTCCCCGTGGCGCAGTTGCAGCCACCCTCGTCGTCCTCGTCCTCATCCATCACGCCGCCATCGGCGCCCCGGGCGCCCACGATGGTGTCGAGAGTTTTTTGACGTTTTTTGACAGCGTCGCGCGCGCGCGAGCGCATGCGTCACGGGGTGTGGCTCGCGGTCGTGTCCGTCCATCAATCGACAATGCACGCCTTTTCCGAAGACTGCGCGGGACGCTGCTACAGGCCGAAGTGAAGACGTGTACGACAACCACTATTGATGCCGCCTTCAGCGTGGTGCGGCCGATTCGTCGCCTGTGTCCGTGATGACCTTCCGCTCATCAGCGCCGCCCAGCATGTCGAACGAACGTGACGGCAATTTCGATGGAGAAAATGAGAGGATCGATGGACCAGAAGCAACCGCGCCCTTGACACAACACAGCAATTTGTGAACCACAATCAGGTTTGATTACATGAGGCTCGCAATCGGGAACGTCAGCGCTGGCGCTCGTTGGCAATTTCCAAACCTAGCTCGGCCGCCATTTCCGCCAGTCGCTCTTGTGCGCGCACGGATCCGAGCAGGGTGACGCGCTTTGTTCCGAACTTCTGTCTGGCGACCCTCACCATCTGCTGGAGCGCGTCATCGCCGGGATCGCCAAGGAGCTCGATCGATCCTGAGGACTCTCGGAGCCGTACCCCACCTCCGAGGTTGTGAATAATGCTGCCCCGACTCGTCGGCACACTGCGAGAGGGCAGGGCCTGAAGTCGGTTCTCACGGCTCTTGATCGCTAACCCCCGCAACTGCCGCCTGAGGCGACGGATTGCCCGCTGGTCACCGCGAGCGGCCCGTGCGGCCAAGAACTCCTTCCAGGACCCCGGGTGTCCGTCGAGGCTCGTCGTCCTCCATCCCTTGATTCTCGCCTTAAGCTTGCGCTCGGCAGCCTTCCTCTCGAAAGAGAGCATCTTGTACAATTTGTGTTTGTCGCGCCCAGGGATAGGCATCGCCGCAATCGCGTGATGCCTCAACTTGAGATGCCGCCGATGCGCGGCTCGGGATGCGTCCACCTTGGAGGACAACGCCTCGCGCTGCTCGTCTCGCCGAGTCCGTGCGGCGCCGAGCGCATCCTGGTACTCGTGCCAAAGCCCGTCCTCGGGCACTCGCCCAAGCGGCCGCTCCACGTAGGCGTTCACTTGCTCGCGCGCGACCTCGGCAAGCTCTGGGCCCGGATCGAAATCGCCGTATCGCTCGCAGAGCCGTTGCTTGGACCACCGACGTCCCAGAGCCGATGCCTTGCACGCCAGAGCCGCCCTCGTCGCATCTACAACCGCAAACCCGTTGCCACGACGCACCAGACGCACCCCGAAACGCTTCAGCTCTTCATGGAGAGCCTCCCACGATGTAATGCGGTCGAGCTCTGTGGCGTCGCCGATGTTTCTACGCGCCCAGCGAGAAAAACTCTCTAGGCCCTGATGCGCCTCGAAGTTGCGCGCTTTGTGGCTGTGGGAAGGACCTCTCGTTCGGTCCACCTTGTGCAGGCCGAGCTCTTCTTCGAGGACGCTCGCAAGCGCTTGATACGCATTGATGGCTTTGTATGGGTGATGGATCTTCAGTGTCTCCGGATGAATCTTGTTCACCGCAACGTGAAGATGCTCGTGCTCCTGCTCGCTGTGGCGAACCGCGATGTATTGGTGCTCCTCTAGCCCCGCCGCCCGGATGGCGCGGTAAACGACGTGCTCGAGTTCCGCAGGGGTAAGGCGCCGGTCCTCCGGGTGAAACGAGATGACGAGGTGGTACGTCTTGTTTCCCTTGGCCCGCGTGTTGCCCTCTTGGAGCAGCTCCATGACGTCAACCGCAAGCCCCGCGTCCTCGCGGCGGTCGAGGCCCTCGAGGTTCCCGGCCACGTACCAGGTGCATCGCTCTTCGCCCTTTCCTCGAAGCATGTACGGGACGAGTTTGGAGAGCCGAGACACCGTCTTGTCGTCCCTTGGCTGCTTGGGCGTGATGATCATCGGGAGCGCACAAGGTGCGCGATGACACGCCTAAGCTCGACGGCGTTGCGTTGCACTTCGAGCAGGGTTCTTCGAAGCGCCGCCTTCTCCTCACGCTCGGTGAGTGCCTTCTTGAGCAAACCCCCAAGGCGGTTCTGCTCCCGCTGAATCTTGAGTAGATCTTGGACCTCTTGACGTGCACGCGCGCTCGGGATGTCGACGTTCAGAAGCACGCGTCGCATGATCTCGTTGCGCTTCAGCCCGCTCGCTCCCGCAAGACCCTTAAGGTGAGCCACATGCTCGTCGGTTAGCCGTACGGTGAGTCGATGCTTCAGTTCCCCCACGCCCTAGAGCATAGGCACCGCGATCGCGTTGTCTAGAGACAACTCTGTTCTGAGCGCGCGAATAAGCCGAAGGCGTTGAGCGCGCAACTCGCGCGACCGATCACGCGATCAGCGAGAGAAGGTGGCGCGTGCAGTTTTGTTGGCAGACAAAACTCCACCTTGCCCGAACAAGTTGAGTCACATTCTGACCAATGTTGTCACTTTCTGTCACTCGCTGGCACTGAAAGTCACAGACGGACCAATCCTCTTCAGGGAACCGGACGCGAAAAAAATCGCGATCCAGCGCAACTTTTTCGGGGGCAAAACCGATAACAGGGGATGAGATGAGTGGCGCCACCGAGGCCCATCGACACCTGGAACTGCAATGTGGGACGAACGATGATTGGGAACCCGACAACTGAGACACCTTGGCTGACTCCGGAGGAGTCCTGCAACCGCCTCAAGGTATCCGGGAAAACGTTCAGGCGGCATGTCGTTCCGCGCTTGAAACGAACGAAGAAAATCGGCAGCCTGTGGCGGTATCACGTCGAGGAGATTGACCAATGGGGAGAAAACGCAGCGCCTACAAGCTCGACGAGCGAGACAATGGCATTTGGTACGTCGTCGGGACCACACCCGACGGGCGTCGTGTCCATCGGTCCACTCGAACGCGCTCTCGCAAAACGGCTGCTCAAAGGCTCGCGCTGATCGTCGAGCAAGAGGAGGCTGGTGCCCGGGCCACGTTGTCTGAGGTAACGAACACCCCGCTCGAGGAGCTCCTCGCAGCGTGGCTGACGTCGGCAGCCACCGAGGTTTCCTCTGCTCAGGGGGACGGCTCACTGTTTGAGACCTACGCCCGCCACTTCCTGCGTTTCTTCCAGACTACCGAGCGCATCTGCGACGAGGTGGCCATCGAACAATACAAAGAGCAGCGGCTGGGACAAGTCCAGGCGACCACCGTCCGCGGCGAGCTCAGCGCCTTGCGCCGCCTGCACCGTTGGATGAAGAAACGAAAGCTGCTGTCGGTGTTGCCTGAGGTGCCGAGGGTTCCGAAGCGCGCGACAGGCACCGCGCACAAGCTAGGCAAGCGCAAGGTCATCAAGCTGTTGCCCGCTGAGATGGACGCCATACTTAGCCACCTTCCCGAGCTCACGCGGAAAGGCTATCCGGTCCGCGACTTTGTGACCTTCGTGCGCGAGACGAGCCTGCGGCCATCCACGGTCTTCGGTCTCGAGGCGCCTCACGACTACGAACCTGGCGCGCCGCTTCTTCGCATTCGAGACGAAAACGACAAAGCAAGGTTTGGCCGGGATGTGCCGATCACCGACCGCGCCCGGGCAGCGATCGATGCGAGATTCCCCTGCGACGGGATCATCTTCCCCGAGTTCGATTGTCGTGACGCACTACGGCGGGCAGGGCTTGCCGCGGGCATCAGCGCGCATCGTGCCAGCAGGCTCAGCATCTACGACTTCCGCCATGGTCGAGGGACCGAGTGGGGCACGACCGGCAACCTGATCGGCATCGCTTACTTGATGGGCCACAAGCACGTAACGACCACCAAGGAGTACCTGCATTCCAATCTCGAGGAGGCTCAGGCGGTGTTATTTCGCACCAGTTTCTTCACCAGTCCCGCCGAGGCCGCTCCAACGACGGCGGAGTTAATCGCGCAAGCTGCTGAAATGATTGGGTGCGGAAGAGAGGACTCGAACCTCCACGAGTGTTACCTCACTAGATCCTTAGTCTAGCGCGTCTGCCAGTTCCGCCACTTCCGCAAGGAACTCAGGAGCCGGAAGCTAGCCGCGACCGACTAGGTGTCAAATTGGCGCCCTTAGACCAGGAATTCCGTAGGAACCCGGCTCGCGCTTGCGACGAGGTGCCGGGAGGGTTCCACGAATCTGATCAGGGTCGGCAGGTGTCCCTTGGTGAGCTTGAGCTTGCCCTCCATCATCCCCCTGATCGGGTCCAGCTTGCCCTCGATGACGTCTTTCCAGCGCTGGTACGAGCCGACGATCACAAACCCGGCCTCCTCGGTGCTCGCGATCCCTTCGATGAATCTCGCGCCACGACACTCGCCTTCATGCACGTCGAGAATCACGCCCGTGTCCTGCCTGAGGCCAAGCGACAGATCACATTGCACGATTAAGGCCACCGATCCAAACGTCCACGGCTTTCCCGTTTTGCGATACGCGGAGTTGTGGTTGACGGCGTCCTTGTACGCCTGTGTCCATTCTTCGGAAGGGAATCGATGCATAGGCTATCTCCAAGTCAAGTCGTGAAGACGGCCCTCTTAGCTTGGAGTTAAGACTCGTGCAACGTCGCCGTGGTATAGAACACATTGTGAGTGCTTTGCATTCGACCCTTCTGGATCGGTGCGGTTTTCGTCACGGTTTCGCACTGCGCACCGGTGGTGTGAGTAGTCCCCCGTACGACACGCTCAATCTCGGTTTTCATCTGGGTGACGATGAAAATGCGGTCGCGGAGAACCGTGCACGTTTTGCGCGAATGCTAGAGGTCGCAGGCGATCGCCTATTCGAACAGCGGCAAGTGCACGGGACGACAGTGCGGGAGATCTCGGCGGGTGATCGCGCCAGCGCGAGCGCCGACGTCGAGGGCGACGGGCTCGTGACGCGGGTAGCAGGGTACGGGGTCGCTGCGCGTGCGGCCGATTGCGTGCCGGTGTTGATCGCTCATCCGCCGAGTGGCCACGTGGCTGCCGTGCACGCCGGGTGGCGTGGAGCGGTCGCTGGGATCGTGCCCGTCGCAATCGAGGCGCTAGCCCACGATCCATCGGAGCTCATAGTTGCGATCGGTCCGCACATTCGTGTCGCCGCGTTCGAGATCGGAGAAGAAGTGGCAGCCGAAATGGATCGCGCCACAGGCGGCAGTGTCGTCGTCGACCGCACGCTCGCCAAACCACACGGCGATCTCGCTGCGCTCATCCACCACCAGCTTCGATCGGCCGGTGTTCTTCATGACGCCATCGACGACGTCGGGGGTTGCACGTACAGTGATGCCGCGCACTTCTTTTCGCACCGGCGCGACCGCGGGGAGACGGGGCGTCATCTTTCGGTAATCATTGCGCCCGAGCCTGCCTGAGCGGGTGCCACGGGTCGCTAGGCTTGGGGCTTCATGCTAGCCACACGCGAATGGCGGAGTTCGTCAAGACCAAGGCCGGCGTTGATGCGTCCGAGAAGAAGACGCTCGGTGAAGGTCTCTTTCGGAAGTGCGACGCGTGCGGTGACGCAGCGAAGAAAGAGGAGTTCGAGCGGAACCTCGAAGTCTGCCCCGTCTGTGGCTTTCACTTCCACCTCCGCGCCGAGCTATGGATCGAACTGCTCGCAGACGAGGGAACCTGGACTGCGCATGACACCGAGCTGATCGCCGGCGATCCGCTCTCGTTTGTTGACTCCAAGGCCTATCCGGAACGCGTCGAAACCGCGCGACGGGAGACCGACGTAAACGACGCGATTCTCGCAGGAGAAGCTGAGATCGAGGGCCGACCGGTGCAGCTGGGGGTCTTCGTCTTCCGCTTCATGGGTGGCTCGATGGGTTCGGTGGTGGGCGAGGTGATCACGCGAATGATGGAGCGAGGGGCGCAGAAGAAGCAGCCGGTCGTGCTATTGTCGTGCTCGGGAGGCGCCCGCATGCAGGAGGGTTCGCTCTCGTTGATGCAGATGGCCAAGACGCTCGCTGCGCGAACCAAAGTCCGCGCGGCCGGGGCGCCCTTCATCAGCGTGTTACTCAACCCGACGACCGGCGGCGTCGCGGCGAGCTTTGCTCTTCAAGGTGACGTGAACATCGCCGAGCCCGGCGCGCTCATCGGCTTCGCGGGGCCGCGGGTCATCGAAGACACGATCCGTCAGAAGCTGCCCGAAGGTTTTCAGCGCGCCGAGTTTCTGCTCGAGCACGGCATGATCGACATGATCTCCACGCGTCATGAGATGCGAGGCAACATCGCCCGCATCGTCGAGTATCTGTCAGGGTGACTCGCTACCAGGCAGCGTTGTCCTGGGTCTATGGCTTGGAGTCACGCGGCATCAAGCTCGGGCTCGACCGCATGGCCGAGGCCGCGAAGCTCCGCGGAAACCCCGAGCGCGGCCTTTGCTACGTGCACGTGGCCGGCTCGAACGGGAAGGGTAGCGTTGCGACCATGGTTGAAACGGTGCTTCGAGGGGCTGGCTACCGCACCGGGCAGTTTGCATCGCCACACTTGCAGCGATACGTCGAGCGGGTTCGCATCGCCGGACGACCGATCAGCGAGCGAGAGGCCGCGCGACGGCTCGACGAGCTTCGATTCGATAACAGGCTCCCCTGCCTTACCTTCTTCGAATACACCACGCTGCTCGCCTTCGAGGCGTTTCGAGATGCGGAGTGCGATGTGGTCGTCCTCGAGGTCGGCCTCGGTGGCCGGCTGGACGCGACCAACATCGTGACGCCCGAGGTTTCGGTCATCACCAACGTCAGCCTCGAGCACCAGCGCATTCTCGGAGACACCCTGTCGAAGATCGCTGGCGAGAAGGCGGGGATTCTCAAGACAGGAGTCCCCTGTGTGGTTGGCGCGCGGAACAGCAGTGTGCGTCGCGCCCTTCGTCGCCGAGCAAACGTCGTAGGAGCGCCCCTTCGGTGCATAGGGAGCGACTTCGAAGCTCAGTGGGACAACGGAACGCTTTCGGCTCGGGTCGGCGATCGCGACTGGAGCTGCTTGCGACTCGGCTTACGCGGCCGCTACCAAGGCGACAATGCGGCCTGCGCCCTGGCAGTGATCGAAGAGCTCCAGGGTCTCGGGTTCGAAGTCTCCGAAGCGAACGTGCGTCAGGGCCTCCGCCGAGCGAAGTGGCCCGGTCGCCTCGAGTGGCACGATGACCGCCCCGCGTTTCTTTTCGACGCTGCTCACAACGTCGCCGGCTGTCGGACGCTCGCACACTATCTCGAGGATCTGGCGTTTCCCGGGCGCGTCGTCCTGCTGTTTGGGGCGATGATGGACAAGGACCATAGCCGCATGGTCCGTGCATTCGGCGACACCGTAGACCGCTTCGTGTATGCGGCCCCCAACATGCGGCGCGCCGAGAGCCCTGACCGCCTCTCCCAGATTAGGAAGGGAACGGTGGCGCGGAGCGTTCGCGATGGCCTGAACCGCGCCAAACGAGCCGCAGGCCCCGCTGGCCTCGTCGTCGTGGCAGGCTCGATCTTCCTGGTCGCCGAAACCCGAGGCCTGGTCAAAGGCGTTCGCACCGACCCGCCCATCGCGATGTGATGCCGGTCGGGCCTACGGCCCGTTAGTTGGTCCCGCCCCACCGCCCCCACGCTATCGCCTAGGTCCCGCCCCACCACCCCCACGCTATCGCCTATCCCCTTTTTTGCGCTACAACCGGTTGCGATGAGCGTCTTTTTGCAAGCCTGTCGTCGGGAGCCGACCGAGTACACGCCAATTTGGATCATGCGGCAGGCGGGGCGCTATCAGCCCGAGTATCGGGCGCTCCGGGAGAAGGTGAGCTTCATCGAGCTTTGCAAGACGCCGGAGCTGGCGTGTGAGGTGACCGTTCGCGCCGTCGATCAGCTGGGCGTCGATGCGGGAATCATTTTCGCGGACATTCTTCTCGTGCTCGAGCCGTTGCACATTGGCTTCGAATTCACCGACGATGCCGGGCCGAAGATCTTGAACCCGGTTCGCACCCCCGCTCAGGTCGATGGGGTCGCGGAGAGCATCGATGCCGCGGGGTCGCTTTCGTACGTCATGGACGCGATCCGAACGACTCGAAAGGAGCTGAAGGTTCCTCTAATCGGGTTCGCCGGTGCGCCGTTCACACTCGCCTCGTATGCGATCGAGGGTGGCGGCTCGAAGAACTACTACGAAACGAAAAAGCTGATGTACGGCGACGAGGGTTTGTGGAACGCCTTCATGACCAAGCTCTCCGCGGCGGTTGCGGGCTACCTGAACGCACAAATCGACGCGGGCGCCCAAGCGGTGCAGCTCTTCGACAGCTGGGTAGGGTGCCTCTCTCCATCGGACTACCGCCGCTACGTGCTGCCGCACACGAAGGCGATCTTCGATGCGCTGCCGAAGAGCGCCCCGGCGATCCATTTTGGCACCGGCAACCCTGCGCTCTATCCGCTGATGAAGGAAGCAGGCGGCGACGTGATCGGCGTCGATTGGCGCATCTCGATCGATGACGCCTGGTCGGTCCTTGGGAACGAAGTAGCGCTCCAGGGGAACATGGATCCCGCTGCGCTTTTGGCATCGACCGAGGTGTTGCGTGCGCGAGCGTCCGAAGTGCTCGACAGCGCGGCGGGCCGTCCAGGGCACATTTTCAATCTCGGCCACGGGATTATGCCGCAAGCGTCGGTCGCCCAAGCGCGTGCTCTCGTTGAGCACGTGCATGAAGCCAGCCAGCGCTAGTTCTTCCGGACTCCAATGAAGTGGAATGTTAGCGCGAAAGTGGCGCCGAGCTGTTGACCAAACACGCCGGACCTCTCGCTCTGGCCGTTCACATCACCTCGAACAGCCAAGCCGATTAACGACCAATCGAAGGTCGCGGCAAACGACATCCAGCGAATGATCGGAATGCGTAGGCCCGCCCCGACCGTGAGGCCACCTCCGTCGACGTTGGTATTGGTCAAGCCAGAAAAGGGGTCGCCGCCGAATGTCTTGGTGTAGAACAAATCGATGCGAATCATCGGGTGCACATACGGGATGAAACGGAAGATCCCCTGCATATCCAGTCCGATTTTCGCGAGCTTGTACGCGCTGTAGTTCGCTTGCCGATAGAAGGCACCGAGCCAGAAGCCCCCAAGACCCAGACCGAGTGCAAAACCGTACTCGGGGCCGTTTAGTTTCGGCGCATTCATCGTGACCCCTGTGATGTCGAGGGCCGTGAACTGATCCGGGTCGTACGCGCTCGGGCCGACGAAGCCCTCCATCCACAACCAGCCTTGCGTCTTCTTGTAGTACACGCTTCGCTTCTCCTCCTCTGGAGGAGGGGCTTCCTCGGGTTCAGCCTCGGCCGGAGCAGCCTCGTCAGGTGCCGCCTCGGTTGCGGTCGAGGCCTCGGACACCGTCCCGACTGCGCCTTCCTCTTGGGCGAATGCGGTCGATCCGAGCATCAGCACGCTTGCAACGATCAAGACTAGGTACTTCATCAGCTCTCTCCCCATGGTGTCGTCAACTCCGCTTGCGAATCGGACAGCGTGCGGTTTTCATCGGGGCCGACGATAGCAGAGACGAGGTGGTGTGAGAATAGGTCCGGTGGCCGACGGTGCTCGAGGCCATCGAGTCCGCAGAACGCGAAATCTTGCTGGAAATGTACTGGTTCGGCGAGCAGTGGAGTCGTCGCCCGCTCCTCGTTCGAGTGCTAGACCGTTTCTTCTACCTGTTTCGCAAGATGCTATGACGTGGAACGCAAGTCTGAGCACATCTACCTAGACCCGCTCGACGCGATTTGGTTGACGGTAGCCGAACGTGTCGGGTTTCGTGTCGAGCGATCGAGCGAGGTCTATGCCTCGACCGACGGACGCGGCACGTTGGTGATCGGCGTGCCAGACACCCTCGACCCGGACGACTGTCTCGCGCAAATGATCCTTCACGAGCTCTGCCACTCGTTGATCGAAGGGGCGGAGAGCCTCGGTGTCCCGGACTTTGGCCTCGACAATCAAACGAGCGCCGACGCGGCGCGGGAGCATGCGTGCTTACGGCTGCAGGCTTGGCTCACCGCCAAGCACGGCCTTCGAAAGGTGCTGGCCCCGACCACGGATTTTCGGAGCTACTACGAAGAGCTCCCACAGGACCCGTTGCAGGGAGACGATCCCGCCGCCGCCGCCGCCCGAGAAGGAGCCGCGCGGGCTGCAGAGCGACCGTGGGCGCCGCACCTCGAGGACGGACTGAGGGCCACGGCGAGGGTGGTCGAGGCAGTCCGGGAACTTGAAGCCCATGATCCCGGAGCAAAAAAGCCCCCGATCTGGCGCTGACACCGTCGCTGGCGCTGGCGCTGGCACTGGCGCTGACACTGTCGCTGGCACTGACACTGTCGCTGACACTGACACTGCCCCGGCCCCTGCCACCTGGCGCGCCCGAATCCCCGTGTTATACCGCCCCCGCTTCCTCGGAAGCCGGAGGCTCTGTAGCCCCCGAAATCACACACATCTCCTGGCTCGATCAGTCGTTCCGGTGCCCTGGCTACTCGCTTGGGTTGTTCGACTGGGGAGATGGCAGCGCAACCGAAAGGAGAAATGAGCAATGGCAGAACAAACTCACGAGATCCAGGAAGCGCCCGAGCTGGCGGCCCTGGGAAGCCCGGACGTCGCATCGGGTGATCTACCGATCGGCCTTCGCGCCCTCATCGACGCCGGAGTCCACTTCGGCCACCAGACCAAGCGCTGGAACCCGAGGATGCGCCCGTACATCTACGGCGCCCGCAACGGGATTCACATCATCGATCTCGACCAGACGGCGGAGCTCTTCAAGCGCGCCTTCGAGTTCGTGGCCGATGCCGTCGCGCGCGGCGGTCACGTCCTGTTCGTCGGCACGAAGCGGCAAGCCGCCGAGGTCATCTACGAAGAGGCGACTCGCGCCGGGCAGTTCTACTCGACCGGTCGATGGCTCGGCGGGACGCTCACCAACTATCGCACCATGAAGGGTGGCATCGATCGCTTGCGCGACATCGAGCAACAGGTCGAAGACGGCACGATCAACTCTCTCCGCAAGAAGGAAGCACTTTCACTCCGCCGCGAGGCCGAGAAGCTCGAGAAGTACCTCGGCGGCATCAAGATGATGAGCGGCTTGCCGGCCGCTCTGTTCGTCATCGACCCGCACAACGAGCACATCGCCGTTAGCGAGGCCCGAAAGCTCCACATTCCCATCGTCGCGCTGACCGACACCAACTGCGATCCGGACCTCATCGACTTCGTCATTCCCGGCAACGACGACGCGATTCGCTCGATCAAACTGATCACCTCTCGCATTGCGGATGCCTGCATCGAAGGCAAGATGCGCCACAGAGAGTTCAGTCAGCAGGACGGTGCACAAGCCCCCGACGCCTCGGGCGAGGGAGTTCAGGTCGAGTTCGCCCGCAAGCGCGGCTCCGCCCCTTCGGCCCCTGAAGGCACCGACGTCTAAGGCCCCGCAACAGGTAGGAACATGTCCGAAATCACAGCATCCATGGTGAAGTCTCTTCGCGATCGCACAGGCGCTGGCATGATGGCGTGCCGCGACGCGCTTAGGGAGACCGAGGGCAACGAAGACAAGGCGATCGAGATCATTCAGAAAAAGGGTCTCAGCAAGGTCGCCAAGAAGGCGGGCGCCATCGCTGGGGACGGCCTCGTGCACGCTTATATCCATGGCGTGGGCCGGGTCGGCGTTCTGATCGAGGTCAACTGCCAGACCGATTTCGTAGCTCGTAACGAGGACTTCCAGCAGTTCGTCGAGGAGACCGCCATGCAAGTAGCAGCCGAGGCGCCGCTTTTCGTCAGCGAAACCGACATTCCGGAGAACGAAATTCTCGCGCGCAAAGCGATCTACCGCGGTCAGCTCGAAGAGGAAGCCAAGGCTACCGGCAAGGAAAAGCCCGCCGCTGCGGTCGAAAAGATCGTCGAGGGCAAGCTCGCCAAGTGGCAGAAAGAGGCCTGCCTGCTCGATCAGCTGTCGATCATGGGGGATGAAAAGACCATTCGGCAGCGCTCGGATGAGCTCTCCGTCAAGATCGGAGAAAAGATCAGCATTCGCCGGTTCACCAGGTACGAGCTGGGCGAAGGAATCGAAAAAAAGAAGTCGGACCTGGCCGCAGAGGTGACAGAGGCGCTAAAAGGCTCTTGAATCATGTCTGACCGGGCGAAGCTCACACGGGTGCTACTCAAGCTGTCCGGCGAGGCACTATCTGCTGGGCCCGACGGAAGGAGCGTCGACCCAGAAACCCTCACTGCTATCAGCGAAGAGCTGGCCGAGGTTCGGGCACTCGGTTGCCAGATCGGGATCGTCATCGGTGGCGGCAACATCTTCCGAGGCCTCAAAGGGAGCGCCAACGGGATGGACCGCACCGCCGCCGATCACATGGGCATGCTCGCCACCGTGATCAACGGCATCGCACTTCAGGATGCTCTCGAGAAGGCTGGCGTCGACACACGCGTCATGAGCGCCCTCGAGATCAAGGCGGTTTGCGAACCCTACATTCGGCGGCGCGCCGTTCGGCACCTCGAAAAGGGCCGGGTGGTGATTTTCGTTGCGGGCACCGGCAACCCCTACTTCTCAACCGACACGGCGGCTGCCCTCCGAGCGATGGAGATCCGCGCCGATGCGCTCTGCAAGGCGACCAAGGTCGATGGGATCTACGACAAGGACCCCACCGTGCACGACGACGCCACGATGGTCCCCAGGCTCAGCTACGACCGCTTCCTGATGGATCGGGTTGGGGTCATGGATGCGACCGCCGTGGCGCTGTGCCGCGACAACAACCTGCCGATCCGGGTGTTCCAGTTGACACAACGAGGGAACATTAAACGGGTTGTCATGGGCGCTGACGTCGGTAGCCTAGTGACCGCAGAGGGCTGAGCCCTACGATTCGAGGGATGAATGCTTGCTGACACGCTGGTAGAGCTCAAAGACAGCATCGCGAAAGCGCACGAGGCGCTGAAGCGCGATCTCGCCAAAATCCGCGCCGGACGCGCCAACCCAGACATCCTGGACTCTGTCCGGATCGACTACTACGGCACACCGACGCCGCTCAAGCAGCTTGCATCGATCTCGGTGCCCGAGGCTCGGCTCATCGTGCTCAAGCCGTTTGATCGCTCGCAGATGCAGGCCATCGAAAAAGCGATTATGGAGACGCAGCTCGGCCTCAATCCGTCGAACGACGGGGAGATCATCCGCATCCCCATGCCCCTGCTCACCGAGGAGCGTCGCAAAGACTTGGTCAAGCTCGCGCGCAAGTCGGGCGAAGATTGCAAAGTCGCGATTCGCAAGACGCGCCACGATGCCAAAGACATGATCGACAGCCTTCAAAAAGAAGGTGAGGTCGGTGAAGACGACGCCGATCGCGCTCGCAAAGAGCTCGAGGAAATCGTCAAGACCGGCACGGCGCGCGTCGACGAGATCGTCGGCAAAAAGGAAGCCGACATCCTCGAGGTGTAATACCCTGACCCCATGGCGTGGGGGAGGCCAGGTCTGACCAAGGACCTCTTCGGGATCGACCTGCGTTCCCTCGCCGTGTTCCGCGTGGGTCTCGGCGCGGTCCTCCTGTGGGAGCTTCTCGATCGGATGAAGGGGCTCGAGGAGCACTACACGCGCGACGGTTTGGTGCCTGGCCCGGTTCTCGAATCGCTCGCGGCACACCCGGTCTATTCTCTGCACCTCCTCGCCGACACAGTGACCTTTCAGGCGACTCTCTTCGCCATCGCCCTGTTGGCCGCCTTCATGCTGCTCATCGGCTGGCGGACGCGACTGGCGACGGTCGTGTCGTTCGTCCTCATCTTATCGCTTCATTCACGCAATCCGCTCCTACTTCATCACGGAGACTCGCTCATTCGCTTCCTTTTGATGTGGAGCATGTTCTTGCCGCTTGGGGCGGTCGCCTCCGTGGATGCGAAGCGTCGTTCGACCCCTGCCGTCGCCTCGCCGGTGCTCTCGGTCGGGAGCGCAGCGCTGCTGCTGCAGGGCTTCTTCGTCTATCTCATCGCGGCGATCTCGAAGCTTCAATACGATGCCTGGTGGGAGGGTCGCGCTCTATACGCCGTGGTCAACAAGGCGAGCTACGCGCGGCCTCTCGGCGAGTATGTCGCCCAGTTCCCCGGAGTCCTCGAGTTTTTTAGTCACGCGACCCTCTTCGTCGAAGGCGCGATCCCCCTTTTGCTATTCAGTCCGTGGCGGCGCGACCTCTGCCGCGTGCTCGCAGTGCTGATGGGGATTGGATTGCATGCAGGCATCTATTCGGTCGTGGACGTGGGGACATTTCAGCCCGTCACGTCCCTGGCGCTGTTTCCAGCGCTTCCCGCCTCGTTGTGGAATCGCCTCGGCTGGCGTCGAGAACAGGGCAGCACGGTCGTGTGGCGCCCACGCCGCTGGTCCGAAACGCTCGTTGGATTTCTTCTCGCGTACGCGATCGCATCCAACGCGCTCGCACTCGGCGCAGGCATGCACACGATGCCCGAACCCCTTCAAACCGTGGGTCGTACACTTCGCCTCGATCAGCGCTGGCGCATGTTCGCCAATACCGACGTGACCATCCAAGGATGGTGGGTGGTCATCGGAAAGCTCGAGAATGGTGCTGAGATCGACCTCCTTCACGGCACGCCCAAGGTGAGTCTTCAGCGCCCGCAGCGGTATTACCGAGAGATGCCGAACATGGCGTGGCGCACCTACTGGGCCAACATCTCGCGCGACCACTACGCTCCGTTTCGCCCGTGGATGGGCCGATACTTTTGTCGATGGTGGAACCGTGACGCCGAGCCCGCCCTCCAAGTGCAGATCGTGCGCGTCATCTACGTCCAGGAGCTGAACTACAAGCCAGAGCTCGGTGGGGTGCTTCGCCCCCGGGAACTCGTCGCGACCAACTGCCGCAAGCTCGATAACACCAGGCTCTAGAACGGACGCCCGAAGTTTACGTAGAATTGCGCGCCGCCTCCTCGGTCGAGGCCGTAAGCGAATCCCAAGCGTAGAGAGTAGGGCTTCACGTACCCGAGCGTGAAGTCCATCAATAGCTCGAGCCCCGTGCCCTTGCGGAAGTTGTTTAGATCCAGGGACCCGAAGTAAGCGTTTCCGTAGTCGAAGAAGACCAACGCGTACATGCGGTCGAAGAACAACGGCACGGTTTCCGGGCCACGCAGGACGCGAGTAAGCGGGAACCGGTATTCGGTCTGCACTAGTTGGAAACGGTCGCCGATGATCGAGAACGCGGGGTAACCGCGCAGGGCGACTCCGCCGAGCTGTTCGAAGTTGAGGATCTGTTCGATGAGCGAAGTGTCCGGAAACCCTCCGAGCGCGAAGATCCCTCTCTCCCCACGGCCGTCCTCACCTGCGCCGCCTCCGTAGCGGACCGCGAGCACGTGGTGCTGCGCCCACGGCATCTCGATGAACCGTCGGATGAACCACGAAGCGGCGATGCTTTGAAATCTGCTCCCGATGCCGGGGTGAGCGAAGGACAGGCTCGCCCCCAACGTGCGACCCTCCGACGGGGTGTAGTCGAACGCGTGTCGACGGACGTCGTTGTAGCTCCACGAGAGCCTAATGTCCGCGTTGGGGCCGGTCGCTGGGAAGCTCGGTGGCGGAAAGTTTGGGTCGAGTGCCCCGTCGAAGTCGGTGAGCGGGCGCGCCCAGGTTAGCCCATAGCTTGCGCTGACGCGGTTGCTGTAGAACGAGCGCGGGATGACGTAGCTCGCCGACAGGCGGCCACCGTACAAGTCTTCGACGTAGGGCAGTGCCTCGCCGTTGATGACGAACCCCCCCCGTGGCACGACCCGTCGAAACAACGACAGCGATAGGTTTGGCGGTAGTCGCCTGAGCGTGTAGCTGAAGTCCGCGTTGACGTAGCCCTCGGTCAGGCTGAAGCCGAGTCGCGCGAAGAACGAGTGAAACCCCGCATTGTCGACGCCCTCGGTGAAAACTCCCAGCTGGCGTCCAAAGGCGTCATTCTCCAGATCGATCCCCCAGAAACGCGGATAGAGGGTCCTCGCAGCCACGTACCGCGTTCCGATGTCGGGGACGATTCCCTCGGCGACATCCGCCCGAGGCCGGTCATCGATGTAGGGGGGAGCGGGCCGATCCAAGCCCGGGTCGAGGTTGATCATGAAGATGTCGTACCCGATGCTCGTGTAGCCGATGTACGCGAGCCTGGTCCCATCGGGGGAGGGCGCGGGCGTATAAGCGCCTGAAACCAGGTTCGTGACCTGA
>Ga0255057_10000665_pt1 | contig 19625 bp, 19 predicted proteins | sample Cases_109_6_MG_FD_189022 | JGI IMG/M metagenome (GOLD analysis project Ga0255057, IMG submission 189022) | Seawater microbial communities from Amundsen Gulf, Northwest Territories, Canada - Cases_109_6 | ecosystem: Environmental > Aquatic > Marine > Gulf | place: Canada: Northwest Territories... | reverse complement strand
CCATCGCCCTGGCGCAACGCTACAACTTTGACTCGCGGGATCAAGGTGCCGATCAGAGGATGGATCGAATCTCCCAGAACGACGGTATCTGGTCGTGCACCTTCGTGGGCGAGTGCTCGGTGGTCTGCCCAAAGAAAGTCGACCCGGCTGGCGCTATCCAGCGGTACAAGCTCGAGGCCACAACCGATTGGTTCCGGTCCTGGATCCTGCCGAGAGCAAGATCATGAGCTCTACCCCTAGCTACAAGCTCTACCACCCTAAGTGGTACCGGCATCCCATGCCGATCTTCTGGTGGTTCAAGCGCTGGAGCTACATCAAGTTCATCGGCCGCGAGCTCACCAGCTTGGCGGTCGGCTACTCGGCGACGGTGCTGGTGATTCAGATCTGGGCCCTTTCGCGTGGCCAGGAGACCTATGAGCGGTTCGCCAGCTTGCTGCGGACACCGGCTGCAGTGGGAATTCATATCTTGCTCTTGCTCTGCCTTCTGTTTCACACCATCACCTGGCTGAATCTGGCACCAAAGGCCATCGTGTTGCGTCTGGCCGGCCGCCGTCTGCCGCCGGCATTGATCCTTGCGGGTCACTACCTGGCCTGGTTCGCCGCGTCCGCTCTGGTGCTCTGGTTGCTCGTGGGGAAATCGTGACGGAACGTTCCAACGAGCCCTTCTTCTGGGCGCTCTTCAGCGCCGGTGGGATGATCTCGGCCCTGGTGCTGCCGGCGCTCGTTCTTGTTCTCTGGATCGCCGGACCACTTGGGTGGATAGATGCTCCCTCCTTCGCTGAGCTCTCGGGGCTCGTGAGCCAGCCGGTGGTCCGCTTGGGTCTGCTCCTCCTCATCGCACTCTGTCTCTTTCATTGGGCGCACCGCTTCCGCTTTGCGCTTTACGATGGCCTACAGCTCAAGCACCTCTTCGGACTGATTGCCGTGATCTGCTACGGCGGTGCCGCCATCCTCACCCTGATCACTGTTTACCTCCTGTGGACCTTTCAAGGCTGAATCGGATTCGAAGCCAGGAGACCGACATGGCTGAGCTCAAGAATCTCTCGAAAGAGGCCATCCCCGATGCCCTCGACAAGGCGGTGCGCTATCGGCTGCTCAACGAACCGGATCAGGCCGAGAGCATTTGTCTCGATGTGCTCGAGATCGAGCCGAAAAACCAGAAGGCTCTGATCAACTTGGTCTTGGCACTCGCCGACCAGCTGGAACAACGGTTGTCGGCGGCGGCGAATGAAGCCACTGATGTCATCAAGCGCCTCGACGACGACTACGACAAGGCCTACTATTCGGGCATCGTCTGCGAGCGCCGGGCCCGAGCCATTCTCCGGCTCAACACACCGGGCTGTCACCACGCCGCCTACGACTGGTACCAGGAGGCGTTCCGGCAGTACGAGAAGGCCATCGACCTCCGTCGCCCCGGGAGCGACGATGCCATTCTGCGATGGAACAGTTGTGTGAGGGCGCTAGACCGGAACCCGCGCCTGGAGCCGGCTCCAGCCGACACTTTCGAGCCTTTTTTGGAGTAGACAGTGGAGTATTTCGCCGCCAAAGTCCCTGACGCATCCCTATACTACGATGCATGTTCGAACTCTTATCCAAATGGGATATCGCACTCGCTGCCGCCACGGCGCTACTCGCCCTGGGGGAAGCCGCTGCTCTTTGGGTAGCGCGTCGGCAGGGTCTGACGCGAAACGTCTCACGCCTTGTGACCCACGGTCTCGTCGGACTGCTGATGATCGTCTACGCCGGACTCGCCTTGGGCTGGTTGCAGACCTATCGGACGATTGGAGAGATAAGGGATTTCACCCTGTCACCCACGATCAATTGGAACTACGTTATCTTGGGATGGGCGCTCGCTCTACTGATCTCATTTGAGATCGTGTCGCACTTGCGAGCCATAAAAGACGGACTGACCCGCAACGTCTCCCGCCTCGCCACCCGTCTGGTGATGCTCGTACTGATGCTAATAATGCTTAGCATCACCCTGCAGAAATGGGACCTCTTCCTCGATGAATACGAGGCGTCCTACCAAGGGAGCATTCCGACCGCGCCTCCTCGCAATCCCTAGGCCCTTTTGTGCCAGTAGCGGGCGATACCGTCGACCGACATGGTGCGCGGATTGGCCAATTCGTAGGCACGAAAGGCCGAGCTCTCAACGCCGAGGGCCTCGGCCCGCTGGCGCATGAGATCCGAGAAGCGGTCGATCATCTCGCCCCGATCGAGGCCTTCTTCCATCATCTGCCGAATACTGGCGGCGGCTTCATCCAGCAGAGTCTCGAATCGATCGAGTTGCTCATTCACCTTCGTAGTGGGGCCGAAGTGTGTGCGATAGATCGTCGCCGACGACTCGCAACGCAGGTGTTCGAGGCTCTCCTTCCACGCCTCCAGATCGAACTCCGGAGGCGGCGCGGGTAGATCGATCCAGGCCCGTTCTCCTATGCGAATGCCGGCCGCATCACCGACAAAGGCCACGTCCTCGAGCCGAAATACGTGGTGGTGCCACGCATGCCCCGGCGTAGAGATCGCCTCGATCCGCAACCCCGCGACCTTGATAACGGCACCGTCCGCGACGGCCACCACCCGTTCGGCCGGAGCCGGGAGGGTCTCACCCCAAAGCGAATCCATTCGATCTCCATAGATCCGCCCGGCGCTGCTCAACAGCTTCCCGGGGTCGACCAGATGCGGCGCACCCACCTCATGGACATAGACAGTCGCACCCCGCTGCGCCCACCACCCGGCGGCGCCCGCGTGATCCAGATGGATGTGGGTGACGAGCACATGCCGGACCTCCTCCGGTTCGACCCCGTGCTCCGCCAACCGGGCGAGGAGATTTGGCAGGGTCGACCCCGGTCCGGTCTCCACCAGCACCGGACCCTCCGGCCCATAGACCAGAAACGCCGCAATCACCTCGGCCAAGCCGCCAAAATTCAGATCAAGGGTCTCGATACGCATACCTGATCCTGTCACGGAAACGACCCGCCAACCCGCCCGGGGCTTGGGGTCCTGAGGTCTTGAGGTGTGCGCGCATTCCGATGTCGTAGGGGAGGGCCTTGTGCCCTCCCTAGGGCGGGGACCAACTCCGCCGCTTCCTCAATCTGCGGTCTGGATCTCCGGCACCCAGGTCTCCATGCCGGTGGCCGGCCACTCGGTTTTTACGCCGAAGAGGTCGGCCAGCATGCGACCGGTGCCTCTGAGATTGGGACTTTCGAGGATGCGCCCGCTCGGCACGCCGCCACCCGCGGCCACGAAGAAGGAGTGTTTGTCGTGCTCCAGCGCCGTGCGGATCCCGTGGTCGGACATCACGATCAGGATGTCGTCATCGTCGAGCGCATCGAACAACCCTCCCAGCCGCTCGTCCATATAGCGGTAGAACCAGAAGAGCGGTCGGTCGCCGTCGTCCTGTCCGGACGCGACCACCGGTGCGAAGTGGGAGTGGGTAAAGACATCCAGCGAAGCCACCCTCAGCATCACCAGATCGGCGTCTGGCTCGGCAGCCAGCGTATCCAGCGCATCGAAATCCGCAGCCATCTCCTCGATCAGCGCGCGGCCCGCGTCGTCGACCTCGAGCAGCCCCGGGAAGCTCTGCCGCTCCTCCGGACGCAATGGACGGGAGCCGCGCAGCCCGCTGATCTCCCGCAGCCGGCCGAAGGGCCCGATCATCTGCGCGTTTCTCCCGGCTTGAATGGGACCGAAGGAGTGCAGCATGTTGACAACCGCCAATTGAGTGCCACCCAGGGAGGTGAAGAGATCGCTCCCGGCCGGGGTCACCCAACGCAGAGGCTCGAACGGGTTGACGCCGATGAAATTCAATCCCTCGATCTCGGTCCCGAGCTGGTAGAGCAGTCCCGGGAACGAGGACACCCCTTGGTCACCGGGGTTGGCGATGGCCCGCATCGCGGCCGCGGTAAAGGGCGGCTCGCTGATCAACACCGATCGACTACCCATCAGCAAGAGCGCGTCGAGAACGGGAAGCTCTCCCCGGTATCGGAGGTACTGGATCAGCCGCCAATCGGCACAGTCGAGAATGGCGACAATAACCCTGCGGCGCCCATCGGCCGACCGCTCAGCTGGGAGATAGTCCGGTGGAGCCGATGCCGGTGCCTGGCGGTCGATTGCGATCTCAACCGCCGAGTCGGGTACGGGCCAGACGGCGCCGGACCCCGCCATACGTCCATCGGCGTCCTCGACTATCCATCGCATCGGAGCAACTCCCACGTTGCGGACAATCTCGACCGGTGCCGAGCCCTCTATTCGGATCACCTCGTAGTCCGCGTCGACGGCTGCGCTCGGTGGTGGAGACAAGAGCAACTTGTCTCCCGGGTGAAGATTCACCACGTCGAAGACCAGTGTGCCTTCGGCCCCTGCCAGCTCATCATTCTGAAACAGGTCCTGAGTGCGGGAGAGCAGGATGTCCTCTCGGGTCAAGCCATAGAGGTCACCGTACTCGACCGTGGCCCTGTCGAACTGCTCCAGGGCCTCATCGTGACGGTCCTCGAGGACAAGCGTGCCGACATAGCGGTAGAACAGCCCCTTCTGCAGGTCCTCGCTGTCGATCTGGATCCTCGCCTCCATGGCGCGAGCGAGTAGATCGACCGTGGATACCCCCTTAGGATCCGAGAGGCCATAAAGACTCAGAGAGACCGCGTACTGAGCGTCGGCTTCCACCGGATTGCCACCGGCCTGCTTCCAGGCCTCGGCGGCAGCGAGCATCGAATCGGTGTCGCCCAGACCCGCGAGCGCCCGCATCTGCAGCTCGAACCAGGACCGCCGTACTTCCGGCTCCGGTGGAGGCCGGTTTCCCAGCAGGGCCAGGGCCTGCTCCCACCGGTTCCGCACCAGATACCGTCTGACGATCTCCAACAAAAGCTCGGGGGCAGCCGGGCCCGCAGACGGCACCCTTTGCAGCATCTCCCCAAGCACCATCTCCTCCTCTTCGAGCTGCGACCGAAGCTTGAGCTCGAGGTAGAGGAGTAGATAGACGTGGGGATAACGTATCGCCGCCCGGTGGGCGAGATCGGCCGCCCCCGGAAGCTCGCCACGGGCAATGCGCTGCTCGACCAGGACTGCCGCCAAGGACGGACTGGGAAGCCAACTTCCCGCATCCGGCCGCGACAGAAGGTCTTCGATCAGTTGGATACAGCGCTCGCCGCGGCCGGTCTCGACCAGCGCCGCGCAGTGGCACTCGGCGGCCGCGGGGTCGTAAAGACCGCTCGCCGTCAGTTGATCACCCAGCTCCAGAGCCCTCTCCAGGTCACCCTCCATCACCGCCGCACAGAGGGCGGTCTCCGAAGACGACTGGCGCACCTTCTTTACACCTCGCCAACCCAAATAGGCGGCGGTGGCCAGCAGCAACGCCAGCACCAGGATCTGGACCCAAGGGCGCCTCATCCAGCACCTCCGCTTGCAAAGGAGAGTTGCCACCGGTAACCCTTGCCTCGGCGGCCGCCAGAGATCCGGATCTGCTGCCACGGATAGGCCGGGGGTGTGACATCGGGATCGGCTCCCGAAGCCCCCGCCAATCGCTCGTCGGCGAGAGGGAAACGGTCGAGGTGGAGCACGACCCGGCTCTCCTCGCCGCCATCGGGTTGCTCACCGGCCGCGAGGGCCTTCTCCAGACTCAGCGGATTCCAGCCGACCACGAGCGCCTTGTCGGTGGCCACGTAGCAGGGCAAGAGATCTGGCATGACTTGCAGATTGCTCAAGCAGACTCCGGGCCATTCACCTACCGAGATAGGACGCATGCGGATCGGCCACGCCTGCATGACCTCCTCCAGGAACTGGTCCATCCCGGCAACTGCCGCTGTCCGGCTGGTGAAGTCGAGTGCCATCGCCGTCGGCGGGATACGCTGACCCTCGTCCGGCACGTAGACGGCAAGCTCCCAGTTCCCTTTGAGCGCGGTGGCTAGAAACAGCTCGCTCTTCAACTGGAAAAGCTGACTGGCCCAGCCTTCGCGGCTCACCATCGAAGCGATGTCGAGTCCGCCGTCGGGGCGGATCCGAATCTGGGCCAGGGTCTGGTCGGTTGACAGCAGAAAGGGACCGGGACCGCGCTCGGCCGGCAGCAGCAACGACATCGCACTTCGCCTCTCGAGCCCGGAGAGCTCGACCTCGACCTCGGTGACACTTGCCCCGACGGTTCTCCCCCGGGCCGTCAGCTGCTGACCCTCGCCAAGCTCGGAGCCAAAGAGCCAGTCGGACTCTCCCAGCAGCAGGTAGGCCTCATCCAGCCCCGGCTCGTCACCGCGACACGACAACCGTTCCAACAGCGCGCAGGAGTCCTCCCCGGGGCACCAGGCTTCGAACCCCTCGCAGGTGGCGATCTTCTCTCGCGCCAGGGCAGCAGCCCGGGCCAATTGGGTACCCGACATCAGCTCCAACCGCTGGAGGAGCTCTACGGCGTGACCCGCGTCACCGACGACAAAGCGGCCGCTCGGCAGGCTCCGCGTGGGAGAGCGATCGCAGCCGAGAGCAACGAGAGCGGCCGCAAAAAGGATCGTGACCGCAATGCGGATCCCAGATCGAAGCGCACAGCGGCGGGGATCATTCACGCTTGCCGGCGTTCTTGACAGCACAGTTTCTCTCCGTCTTCACGTCCGGGGCATATTAGCCCGCAATCTGAGCCGACGCTATGCAATCCCGCAGCCGGCACTGGAGCCTTCCTGACGACCCCTCTCCCGCCGCCCGGTCAACCCCGCTATGATTCCCGAGACAACGACTCATACCCGTTTCAGCTGCGCTGAGAAACTGAGACCTCACCGGCCCATGAAAGGAGCGAGAAAATGGCAGAAGAGAAGATCGGCGTTGTCATCCACTACTGGAGCAAGCTCGGCGTGGCCGGGGTGCGTCTGACCGAGGGCAAGCTCGAGGTCGGGGATACCATCCGCGTAAAGGGTCACACCAGCGACTTTACCCAGCCGGTGGACTCCATGCAGGTGGACAACGAATCGGTGGAGACAGCCGGGCCTGGCGACGAAGTGGGGCTAAAGGTTGTCGATCACGCCCGCGATCACGACGAGGTGTTCCGGGTCACCCCGGACTGACGCGAAGCAGCCCGCAGTAAAGATCCCGCGGGCCTCCCCCAGTCCTTCCAACGTGTCTTGGATCAACCCCAGCGCGGCTGCTCGTCTGGGTCGATACCCAGGATCCCCTTGGCCACCAACTCGTGCGTGAGAGCCGAGTTGGTCGGATGAAAGCGTCCGGCTCGGCAATCACGGTAGAGGCGCTCGAGCTCGTTCTTCTTGAACATTCCAAAGCCCCCGGACAGCTCCATAGCGAGATCCGCTACGCGCCAGGCCGCCTCGACAACATTGTACTTGGTGCCTACGATCTTGATAACCCAGGCGGGTCCGTGGTCGACACCCTCTGACCAGTCCTGAGCCACCTTGTCGAGCTGGGGTCCCATGGCCTCGAGCGCCAGCACCATCTCGGCCACCTGGTGTTGAGTCTCGGGGTGATAGGCCATCGTGCGGGTAAGGCCCAGCCCGGTCTTGTTCTTCAGCTGCTCGAAGGTGAGCTCGGCCACGCGCTGCGCCAGTCCGTAGTAGACGTTGGCAAAACCGATCAGCGCCCAGGCAAAGATGCCCAAAACGAATTGGTCGACCCCAGCGGCGCCTGGTGGCACCACTCTGACAATGCGCTGGTCTGGGACGAAGGCCCCGTCGAGGATGGTGTCGTCACTCCGGGTCGCCCGCATCCCCAGGACATCCCAGTTCTCCTTGATCTCGTAGCCCTCGGCGTCGCGGGGCAGAAACCCGTGGATGATCTTCGGGCTTTCCGGATCACTGGCGTCCAGGCCGTGAAGACCGTAGCGAGTCCAGATCGGCGACAGGCTGCCGAATCCCTTCTTGCCGGTAAACCGATAGCCCCCGTCCACCTTCTCGGCCTTGGTTGTGGACAGCAGAACCGGAATCGTGTTGCCACTCTCGGAATGACCAGCGGCGAAAACCTCTCCGGCAGCCGCCTCTTCGAGAACCCAGTCGAGGGAATCGTCGCCCGACTTGCGAATATCCGCCGCCACACCAGTCCAGTAGATGTGCATGTTGATGGCCAGTGCCGTCGCCGGTGCGTAGTAGGCCAGGCTCCGCGTCTCCATCGACACCTCCGCCAGCGACATCCCGTGGCCACCCATCTCCTTGGGCACGGCCACCTTCAAGTAACCAGCTTCCTTGAGCTCGTCGAAGTCCTCCTGACAGAAACGATTCTCGAGGTCGTAGACCGGCGCTCTTTCCCGACAGCGCAGCAGCAGTTCCTCGCTCAGGATCGAGCCATTGTTCTCAGCCATTGATATTCCTGCTCCTTCCTTGTTTCTTGCTCTGACCGATCCAGCAGTGAGGCCTCTTTCGCGACTTCTCGACGCTTGGTCGAACATCGACAGCGCCCATTCGCAGGGTCCGACGGCGGGCGCGTTTGATCTCGTGGGCTACCTATTGGGCGGGATTATAGCCCGAAACCGTCCAGGCGATGCTACACTCCCGCGCTGTTATTCACGTTGCGACCTGACGGCAGTCGGCGGGGCCACCGCAAGCCGGTACCTGGTGGGGTGTCGGAGAGCGCACACTGGAGAATTGGAGAGGCTCGAGATGAAGAGATCGGGACGACGAGTTGCCATAGTTACTTTCACCCTGTTGATAAACGCCGCTCTCGTGGTGGCCGGAGAGGGCCGCCTGGGACAGATCGACTTTCCCAACTCCGGTTCGCCGGCGGCGCAAAATGCATTCATCCGGGGAGTACTGCTGCTCCACAGCTTCGAGTTCGAAGACGCCGGCGAAGCTTTCCAAGAGGCCCAACGCATCGACCCCGGCTTCGCCCTCGCCTTCTGGGGTGAGGCGATGACCCACAACCATCCCCTCTGGGCCCAACAGGATCGTCAAGCGGCTCTGGCCGCATTGGCGCGGTTCGCACCGACAAGGGAGGAGCGGCTCACCCGGGCGTCGACTGAGCGCGAGAGGGGGTACCTCGAGGCCGTCGAGATTCTCTACGGCGAGGGTGACAAACAGACCCGCGACCTGGCCTATTCGCAGGCCATGGCCCGCCTCGCCGAGCGCTATCCCGAGGACCTCGAAGCGCGGAGTTTTTATGCTCTCTCCATCCTCGGTACCGTCCGCGCCCGCGATTTTCGCACCTATATGCGAGCGGCGGCGGTCGCCGAGGAGGTCTACGCACAGAATCCCCAACACCCCGGCGCCGCCCACTATCTGATTCACTCCTACGACGACCCCGTCCATGCGCCTCTCGGACTCCGCGCCGCGCGCACCTACGCCCTGATCGCACCGGCGGCGTCGCATGCCCAGCACATGATCTCCCACATCTACACCGCCCTCGGGCAGTGGGACGAGGTGATCGAGGCCAACCAGAAAGCGGTAGCGGTCTCGGAAGATCGCTTGCGCAGAAAGGGGCAACCGCTCGCTCATCGTAGCCACCATGCGCTTTTGTGGCTCGAGTATGGGTATCTGCAACAGGGTCGATTCGAGGACGCAAGACAGACTCTCGCCACCATGGCCGACGACGCTACCGCCAGCCCCGACCTCGACAATCTCTGGCACTACGCGCAGATGCGTGCCGCTTACATCGTCGCGGATCCCAGCCGCTCCGACACCACCCCGCCCATGGACCTGGCCGGTGTAGCCCTGGGGGCGGCGGCCGCCGATGCTTTCGCCACCGGTGTCGAGGCCCTGAGTCGGGGAGATCTCCAGGCCGCCGGCAAAGCGGCGGACCGGATGAGAATCGCCCGCGAGACTGCGCGGAAAACGGCTATCGAAGAGGGCAAGAATGTCTATGACGGAGCCAACGACGAAAGCGAGCTCGTCGTCGCCAACATCATTGAACAGGAGCTCGAGGCGCTGATCCTGTTTGCCAAGGGGAGAACCGCCGAGGCACTGGCGCTCCTCACGGCGGCCACCATTGCCGAAGCGGCGAGGCCGCTCGAGTACGGACCCCCGTCGGTCGTCAAGCCCAGCCACGAGCTGCTGGGTGAGGTGCTCCTGGCGCTGGATCGACCCGCGGAGGCCCGGGTGCAGTTCACCAAAGCACTCGAGCGGGCACCGCGCCGGACCCTCTCGCTGGTCGGCCTGGCACAGGCCGCCGAGCGAGCCGGTGACCTGGCAGCCGCACAGGAAGCCCGACAGACCCTCGATGAAATATGGAAGAACGACGAGTTGGATGCCACGGGAGGTAGTCCGCTGGCCTCGGTGATAAACTAGGCGGGTCTGTAGCCGATCTGGGACAGTACCTCAGAGACGGGATAGTCCCAGACGACCACAATTTCTTCTGTAGGAGGGTAAGCGAATGCGGAAATGGCTCATAGGATTTGCCGTAACGGCCATGGTGTTCCCTGTGGCCGGTATGGCGGCCATGGCGGGTGAGGCGCCGGAGACGGCAACGATCGACGACTGCATGGACAAGAAGGCGGCGGTCGAGTTCCCGCACCAGGCTCATTTCGAAGTGACCGAGTGCACCACCTGCCATCACACCAGCGAAGGTCTTACGGCCGATGCTGAGATGGAAGTCCAGGCCTGCGGTGCGTGCCATGTGGAGCCCGAGGCAGACACGACGCCGGCCTGCTCGCAGATGAGTCTCAAGAAGAATCCTTACCACCTCAACTGCGTCGGCTGTCACAAGGAGTCGGGTCAGGAGGCCGCTCCTACCAAGTGTGACGACTGCCACCCGAAAGCCGAATAACTAGCGACAAAGTCGGATCTCGAACCCCTCCAGCAGAAATCGGTTGCCGATTCTCTTGAGGGGTTTCCTCTATCTCATCCCGCCTCCGCTCCAGGGGCTGCCAGCAGTCCGTAGTAGAAGTCCCCGGGCGCGCGACCCACGGGACTTCTACCACGGACTGTTAAGCTCTGATCGTAGGGAGGTGCCGTGGTGATCGCCTTCGCCTTTGCGTTTCTGGGTCTGATCCTGGGGCCCCATCAGATCGAGCTTGTCGTCGGGGGGGATGTCGGTCTGGTTCGGGTCGAGCTCGATGGAAGCCTCGTTGGTGAGCTCACCGGGGAGCCTTGGAGCCTCGAGTGCGATTTCGGCCCAGAGCTGCATCCCCACAAGCTGGAGGCGATTGCCTTCGATCCGCTGGGCCGTGAGATTGCTCGCGCCCGCCAATTGATCAACTTGCCACGAGCGCGGGCGGAGGCGGCGCTCATCCTGGAGAGTGATGGTGGGGGTAGTCCGGAGACGGCCAGGCTCATCTGGCAGCACATCGAGTACTCAAGCGCCGAGTCGGTCTCCTTTCGCTTCGACGACGAAGAGCTGGCACTGATCGGACCGGACCGGGTCCTATTGCCGGAGTACGACCCATCCTCGCTTCATCTCCTCGAGGCGGAGCTCCGATTCCCGGACGGCGCCCACTATCGTGCAGAGCTCAATATCAGTGGCCGCACCGGCTTTGGAGCCGACGCCGAGCTCACCGGCCTCACTCTCGTCGCCCCCCCGGGCGCGAGACTCGATGTACGAAAGCTCGGTGGCTGGTTCGAGAAGGATGGTCAGGCGGTGGAGACCAGAGGCCTCGAGCGGGCTCCAGCCAAGATCGTCATGGTTATCGACGAGACCGCGATCCCGGCCCTCAGGAAGCTGGCGACCTACGGCTCCTCGCTGACGACCCACAACACAGATCTACGCCAGGGAGAGCAGCTCGAGTTCCTCTTTCCCCATGCCCGGCTGGCGACGGCCAAAGGCGACCAAAGCCGACTGTTCTCCATTTCCCAGCCCTTCTCTTCCGAAGATGGAAGCATCCCTTGGATCCTGACCCGGCTCCAGCCACCGGAGCCCTTCCCAGCCCGCAGGGTGAACGACGCGATCGGAGTTGCAGCCGTGGAGGCCGCCGCCGGAAGTCGGCCCCGCGCCGTCGTCCTGGTGCTGGGCCACGAGCTGGCCGACACCAGCGCCTACGGGATCCGCGAGGTCGAGATCTTTCTTCGCGAGCTCAGAGTTCCGCTCTTCGTCTGGTGGACCGGCCACCCGCTGTCGGAGAACGTCGGCGAGGGAAGGAGGCCGTTGATGGTCAACACTCCTTGGGGCAGGGCCCAGGACATCTCAAGCCTCAGTCGGATCATCGAAGCCACCGAGATCCTCCGCCTCGAGCTGGATCGCCAGCTGACCGTCTGGATCGAGGGGAGTCACCTACCCAGCGAGATCGAATTGACCAAACGCCCCCCCAGCGGCGTACGCTTTGCGGGGTAGGCTTCGAGACGGACACCTTCACGACTACCTGCCCGCGGAACTGCTACAGCACGTCTACACCAAACAAGAATTCGTACCTCTCCCCAATTTCCCCTGGTATCCTGTCGGGCGACCAGCATGCGTCGGCAAGGAATTCTCCTCTTCCTCTTGACCGCCACTGTCGTGGTGGCGGTCCAGACCCGAGCCTATAGCTTCTTCCCTCAGGCCTATGCCCTGCTGGGGCGGTTGCTTCTGCTGGCTTTCGAGCTGGGGCTCTTTTCATTGGGGCTCGTCGGCTGGGGGGCTCTGGTTCTCCGATTCTTGCGTATTCGCGAGCCCTCCAATATCTCGGTCGCCTGGGGTCTGGGAGCGATCTGGACGGCGACGGTGATGGGGCTCACGGCCTATGTCTACTACCCCCGTCCCTGGCTTACCCTGACCTGGCTGGCCGCCGGCTCGCTCGCGGCGCTCGCGCTCGGCCGGGGGTTGAAACGGGACACCTACGAGCTCGATTTGGGTCGCCTGCGTGGCTGGTTTCCCATCTTTCTCGCCATCCCGATGGTGATGGCGTTGGCGCCGCCGATCTCGCTCGACAGCCTGGTCTACCACCTGGCGGTCCCCCGCCAATTCGCCCTTGCCGGCCGCGCCTTCGAGATGCCGTGGAACGCCCACAGCTACTTTCCATTGCACGCCGAGACTCTGTTTGGATTGGCCTTGCAGCTGGGTGGGGGAAGACTGGCGCAGCTGGTACATCTGCTCGCCATGATGCTCACCCTGCTGGTCACGGTGCGGCTCGGCACGCGGCTGTTTTCACCCCGCGCGGGGGCCTGGTCGGCTCTGCTGCTGCTCAGCACACCGGTGCTGGTGCTCATCGCCGGCTGGGCCTGGAACGACTGGTTCGTGCTGCTCTATGTGGCCCTGGCGCTGGAGAGCTACGCCGAGTCGAAGCACTCGGCACCGCGCTATCTGCTGACCGCCGCGTTTGTCGCCGGCAGTCTCGCGGTCAAGTACTACGCGCTGCCCCTGCTCCTGCTGCTGGTGGTGCCGATCCCGCGACCGGCGCTCCGCCGTCTCTCGGCCGCCGCTGCCGTGGTGGCGGCCGTGGCGCTTCCCTGGTATGGCAAGAACCTGCTCACCGAGGGCAATCCTTTCTACCCGCTCCTGTCCGCGCCGGGAGCGTCTCAGTCGCTCATCTCCTATCGCGGTGGGGAACCCTTCTGGGAGCGGATCAGCGCCTATGTCGGTCGTCTCGACCTCATCGACGAGAGCATCGGTGTGCTGCTGCTCTGTCTCTTCCCACTGCTGCTCGTGCTGCCAAAGAAGGGCGACCAGAGGCTGCGTGTCTACTGGCTGATTCTTCTCGTCTACCTGGTCGTCGCGCTCCTCGTCAGCCCGACAGTGCGCGTCTTCTCGCCGCTGCTGCTGGTCCTCGCGATCCTCGCCGGCGGCGCCATCGCCCACCTCAACGGCAAAGGAGTGTGGCGCACTCTTGGACTCGCTGCGGTCACCGCCGCACTGGTGGTCAACCTGGTGCAGATTCTCTGGGTCGTCCACCGCTACGAGCCGCTCGAGGCGGCCTTTGCCTTCACCAGCGATCAGAAGTACCTGGAGACCGGCCAGCGGTACTTCACTGCTTTTCAGTGGCTGAATCAGCAGACCGCGCCCGAGGATCGGGTCCTGGTGGTAGGTGAGAGTCGTATCTACTATCTCGACCGAGTCGCCGTGGCGGGCACCTATCTGGATCCCCACCCCATCGCGTCGTTTCGCTCACCTGGTTGCGATCACGGTTGTCTGGCGAACCGGCTCTGGTCGGAGGGCATCCGCTGGATCTACTTTGATCCGACTCAGTACGGGGTTCTTTCCGCTCCGCGCGAGTCCCTCTCCAATGAGCTGCTCTTTCTCGTCGACGACGACGAGGCTCGCGCCTTCGCCGAGCTACTGGAGAACCACACCGAAGAGAGACTTCGTATCGGGGAGCGTCGGGTGCTGGCGCTCGAGAAGCCACCCGAACCTGCCTCCCTATCGAGGTCAAGGTGAACAAAACAGCTTGACGGGATAGGCGCTGAGCTTGTCGTCCGAGGTAACGAGCGACATCTCGTGCTCGATGGCCTGGCTGACGAGCATCCGGTCGAAGGGATCCCGATGAATCTCGGGCAACTTCGGGAGGTGCACGAGAGCCTCCTCGTCAAGCGCCAGGGATTCGATCCCGTGCCTCGCCCGCCGATTTGGAATGTAGGAGTGTGGGGCCTCGGGAAGAGGAAGCCTTCCGAGTTGGTGCTTGACCAGTATTTCCCAAAAGGAGACGACGCTAAGCCAGACCTCGTTGCCGGGTGAGCGAATCGCCTCACCGACGCCTTCGGCAAGCCTCGAGTCCCCTGACAGATACCAGAGGAAGATCGAGGTATCCAGCAGTAGTCTCACTTGCCTTCGAACTCTCGGAGAACGGACTCCGGCAGCGGCTCGTCGAAGTCGGCGGGAACCTCGAACTCCCCGGCACAGAGCCCCATCGGCCGCGGCTCGCGCCGGCTCGCGGCAAGCGGCCGGATCTCGGCAACCTAATCTGCAGCAACCTCCATCTCCGAATTCAGTGATGGTATGTTTCTGCCATGAGATCTGCCATTGATTCTGCTGGACGCCTGGTCATCCCGAAGTCCCTGAGGGAACGCCTCGGACTGACCAAAGGACAGGCGGTGGAAATCCAAGAGCGAGACGGGAGAATCGAGATCGAGCCGGTACTCAAGGCAATGACCCTGGTGGTTCGAGATGGTGGCCCGGTTGCTGTCCCCGAGGAGGAGTTCCCACCGTTGACCGATCAAATCGTCCGCGCCACGCTAGAGCGAACCAGACGGTGATCGCGGTCGACACGAGCGGTGTCGTGGCCGCGGAATAGGGGCTCCTGGCCCCTGGTATCCTCCGAAGCAGAAGCGAGCTTTGAAAGGAGAGACGATGGACAAAAGCTGGATACCGACTGTTGCCGGAATCCTGGACATCATTGCCGGTGTGTTTGCTCTGTTTGGGTTTCTGGCGCTGACTTTCGGCTGCTATGTCGTCGGCAGCCTACCGGAGGCGAATGAGTTTCCCCTCCCCGCTGTCTCCGCGCTGCTGGCCTCGCTGGCGCTCGGCGTCCTGATCATTGGGCTGCTGGCGATCATCGGGGGAACCTTCGCGCTGCGGCGAAAACGCTGGGGATGGGCCCTGGCCGGCTCGATTGCCGCGACTCTCTGCTTCCCACCCCTGGGCATCCCGGCAATCGTCCTCACCGTCCTGGCAGAAAGGGATCTCCGTCCCACCGAGCAGCTTGACTAAACGGCACTACTTGACCACCTGGTCGAGTCACATCATTTAGTCAAGTACAGTCGCAACGATAGTCTCCACTTGACGACAATAGTTTCCTTTTTTGAACTATTGTTTCTATGAGACCCATTGCGACCAGGCAGGACGCCCTGCGCTTTCCTCTGAACGAGCTCCTCGGGAGGGAGGCTCACGTCCGAGTCCTTCGCACTTTGGAGGAGATGGAGGGCCCGATCGGTGCGCCGAAGATCGCCGAGCTTGCGAATCTCACGGCTCCCGGCACCCGCAAGGCTCTCGATCGGCTCTCAACTCTCGGTTTCGTAGAGCGCGTAGGCGAAGGGCGCGGGCAGCAGTACAAGCTTTGCCGGCGAACCCACATGGCTGATGCGCTGGCTCAACTCTTCGAGGCCGAGCGACACCGCTACAACGAGCTCCTGAATGAGCTCCGTATGGCCGCCAATCGGCTTACTCCCCCTCCGATCTCGGTGTGGATCAGTATGAGACCAGATCGGCTGGGAGATCCCCTTGTCCTCTGGGTTCTTCATACCGCAAGCTCGCTATCAGATTCCATCCGGCAGCTTCGAAATGCTGTCCGTGACGTCGAGACCGAATTCGACCTCACGATCGAGCTCAGGGGTTGTACACAAGTCGACCTACCGGCAGTCGACTCATCCAATCTCACGCTGCTTGCTGGTATTTCTCCAACAAAGAAGGACCAAGCACAGAAGTCGACTGCGGAGGCCCCCTCGCACGTCGACCTGGATAATCGCTCCAAGGCCCGAGCACAGGCCCTGGCAACTCTGGTGAAAGAGAGTCCCTCCCTCGTCCGACGCGCTCAAAGACATGTCGACCGCCTTCTATCCAGCGAACTAGGGGTCGCCAGGCACGATCTCGAGGAGTGGAGAGACATTCTGCAGTCGTATTCACAGTCGAGGCTCTTGCGATTCTTGACCTCAGAAAGCCCTAGGGCACTCCGCCTGCGTCAAAGCTCGCCCCTAATTGCAGTGCTAGAAGCCACAGAGCGCGATCGACTTGTAGCGGCGAAGGAGCGATCGAAGCCGCTACGCTCCCGTCCGGTTGGAAGGACAGAGTGAGACCGGTTCGTGATCCACATACGACCCGAGGGAACACCGGATGGTGCGTAGAGATTCACGATCTCGCGGCCAGCAAACTCGCCGCGTTTAGAGATAAGGACCGAGAGTTTGCTCGGACGCTTCTAGCTGAGAAGATGATCGACCACGCAATCCTCATCACTCGCGTTCGGGGCCTGGATGTAGATGCAGAACACCTGGAGCGTCTGCTCCGCTGGGTCCGCCTAACTGCCCGAGAATTGACGTCTGGCTAGGAATTAGACGCGTCAGATCGTACTGACGCTCCGCCTGGGGAGGAATCGTTCTACGGCACCTTGGCATTCCAGGCCAAGGTATTTCCTGATTCGAAGCCGTCGACGAAGATGTTGCGGCCCAGGAGAGAGCCGTTGCGGCGAAAGTTGCCGCGGCCGGTGGCCCAGAGGACTCTGGCACTCGCGGTGCCCGGCAGATCATAGGCCACAAAGCCGGCGTGGGCGGTATTGAGCACCAGCTCGAGGTCGGGATCCCCGTCGAGATCGGCCAGGGTGGGGGCGGCCAGACCACCGCTCCAGTCGGGGCTCCCAAACGCCACCGGCAGGCTCAGCTCATGAAGCGGATTGCCCAGGTAGTCGAGGATGTGCAGCTTGCCGCCGGCGTTAGAGCCCTTCTGGCCCCAGGAGGCGAAGATCACCTCGGCGGAGCCGTTGTTGTCGAGGTCGGCCACCACCGGCTCCGAGGCAAAACGGTAGAAGCCCTCGGCCGGCTTGTAGACCGAATAGGGCCAGTTGCCGTGCTCGGTCTTGTCCAGCCAGAAGGCGTGGACCCGGCCGTCGTAGGAGGGAAAGATGATCTCCAAGGTGCCGTTGCCGTCGAGATCCGCCACCGCCGGGTTGGGCTGATTGCTCTCGATGACATTCCAATCCTCGGCGATCGGAGCTCCGGTATCCACCGGCACGGTGCGCCAATCGAAGGGACCCGACTGGAACCGGCTGCGGTCGGGGTGGAAGATGAAGACCCCGGTGTATTTGCTCAGGTAGGGGTTCTTCGAGCAGTCGTAGGTATTGCCGGTGACCACCACCTCCGGGCTGCCGTTGCCATCCACATCGGCCAGCACCGCGGGACCGGAGGCGAAGTTGGTGCGGAAGCTCTCGGCGCGCACACCGTTGCACTGGCCCCAGCCGCGGAGCTCGATGTCCAGACTCTCCCAGACGCCCACTAGACCCCAGGTCTTGCCGTCATACATCGAGTGCGCCGGGATGTGGCTGGCGTCCGGCTCGTAGGCGCAGATGTAGTGCACATCCGAAGGCACAACGATTTCGCTCCGACCGTCACCGTCCAGATCGCCCGCCGCAGCGTTGTCGTTGTAAACCCCCCAGCCGTAACCCCCGCTGTCGTTCTGCTTCAGCCGTGGCCAACCCGGGCGAAGAGTCCCGTTGTGCTCGTAGACCCAGGTGTTCTGGTAGTTGTCGGCCTCGTTGACAATGATCTCCAGCGTCCCGTCGCCGTCCAGATCATCGACCAGCAGGCCCCGGAGCTCGCGGTTGGCAGGTTGTTTGGGCCACCCGGGCTCGAAGTAGCCGTTCTCGTTGTAGACCGACACCCAGCCGCCGCTGTGAGCGGTGACGATTTCTGGCTTGTCGTCGCCGTCGACATCGGCCACCACGACGCCGGGCCAGGTGCGACCGACATTTGGGGTATCGGGATACGGTGGCTCGGAACGGTCGTGCCCCGAGGCCACCCGCCACAACAGCTCGCCGGTCGCTCCATTAAGGGCGACGACCGAATAAGCCGAGGCGATCACCTCCATCGAACCGTTGCCGTCGAGATCGGCCACCGCCGGCGACGAGTACCAGCCGGTCTCGCACCAGGAGCTGTAGCAACCGGCGTACTGCCACTTGAGCACCGGCGTCTGGACCAGGGCATCGGTCGTGGACGAGGTCTCGTCCTCCTGAGCCGTCATTGACAGAGCTCGGGGAAGGGCTTGGCCTCCCAACCACCAAGCGACGATGAGGGTGACGGCAACAAGAAACAGTGGTCTTCGACGCATGACCTCCATCGAGTTTAGCGGTCGAATCCCGCCCGCCCCTGTGGAAGCGGTCACTCGCCTGGGGATGTCGCCCTACCACCGGACCCAAGATGTTGACATTCCCTAGCGACTGGTCTGCTAAAGCACCTAGACTTAGAAGGTTGGAGCCCATGCTGGTGCGGAAGCGTCTTCTCTTTCTCCTCGTCCTTGCTGTCGCCTCGCTTCCGGTCTGCAACGCTCGCTCCCGCAATTCCCAACCGTCTGCCGGTCCCCTCGACCTGCAGACGACCGTTTGGGCCCCCCAGTGGCCCTGCCTACTCTCGAAGCAAACCGGACACTACGTTTTGAAGACTGGGCAGCTTGTTCTTAATGATGTCCCACACCATTTCCAGATCGACCTTGAAGTAGGCATGGATCAGGACATCTCTGAGGCCAGCGATCCTGGACCAGTCGATAGCCAGACCTGAATCTGCTCCGCTGCGTCGCGGATATCCTCGAGATAGAGGCTATAGTCTCGAGGCATAGACGAGGTCGTGCTCGATGGCCTTCTTGAGGCGAGGCTTGATCGTCTCAGCTGGCACCAGATCAACCTCGCAGCCGAACAACGCCTCCAGGTAGTCCATTAGATCCATGTACCGATCAAAGGTCTTCTCGCCGGGCTGAAACTCCACCACGAAGTCGAGATCGCTCTTGGCCGTCGCTTCGCCGCGAGCTTGCGACCCAAAAAGAGCGAGTCGGCGGACACCAAAAGACCGGATCTCGCTCCAGCGCTGGTCCAGTTCCTCCACGATGTCCGCTGCGGTGCTGGGGTAGGTCGCTCGGGACGGGTGATCGCTTGCCGTACTGTAATTCTAGACGATACCGGGGACAGTACACGGATTTCGTCCTCCGGGGCGCCCTCGAGCGCACCGCGAAATCTGTAATGTGTCCCTCTATTCCCTCTAGCGGTGATCGGCCGGCACGGAGGCCGGCCGGGGTGGGGGGTTCACTAGCGCCAGGAAGAGAACTCGTCGACATCGAGGGTGCCGGTGACGGCGACGATGGTGCCGTCGACAGCCCCCCACTTGACATGGTCGATCTGGGCG
>Ga0255057_10000663_pt1 | contig 19631 bp, 18 predicted proteins | sample Cases_109_6_MG_FD_189022 | JGI IMG/M metagenome (GOLD analysis project Ga0255057, IMG submission 189022) | Seawater microbial communities from Amundsen Gulf, Northwest Territories, Canada - Cases_109_6 | ecosystem: Environmental > Aquatic > Marine > Gulf | place: Canada: Northwest Territories... | reverse complement strand
CGCTGATTCCACCCGTCTCCGGCGGTGCACTCGCCGTGCGGTCGCCGGTCCTCGTCGAGGTCGGCATGACCATCGTCCTGACGGCTGCCCTGTTTGGGGCTAACTCGGTGTCACTGCAGTGGTTGTCGGTGGCGACAGTTCTGGTTGGTGGACTGTGGGCTTTTGATGTGGTCGGATCGGGCGAACGAAGGGGTCTCAGTGTCGGCACCGCTCCCGGTCTCTTTGGAGTGCTCGGCGGAGTCCTCGCCACCTTTCGGTTTGGTGGTGCCGGGATGGCTGCCGCGACCGTGGGGGTAACGCTGCTCGTGCTCCTGTGGGGAGTGATCAACCCGTACTTCAGATCAATCGAGTCGATTGCTTCGGGCATCGCGATCGCGACCACGGTGACCTTCGGCTCGGCTTCGCTGGTGTTGCTGCGACTTCGATCCGAAGAGGAGGCGGCCGCGTTCTTGTTCGTGGCCGCTCTGGCGATCACCGTGTCGTGGTTGAGCGACAGGAGCGATATGCCGGTGCTCGATCCTTTGGTTGCGATGATCGTCGCCGCGATCACCGCCGGTGCCATTGCCGGCGCGGTGTGGGCGCCCGACCTGCTCAACACGGTCGCCGCCGCGGTGGCCGGTGCTCTGGCCCTGGTGGCAGGGCGCAACCTGGGCATGCTGGTACGGGTGGGCGGATTCTTCGTTGCCGGCCCCGTCCCCGGCGGCCTCCACTATCTCGACGGACTCTTCATGGCTTCGGGTCCGTTCTGGTTCATGCTGACGGTATTGGGGTAGGGGGACAAAAGGTTGTCGGCTGGCGCCTACTCCGCAATCGCCTATTGCGTATTGCCCTGAACCTCGTCCAACGCCTCGAAGAAGCGCTCCATCTCGGCCTGGGTCCCGGTGTTGATGCGGAGCCATCCGTCGGGGAGCACCGGCCGTACGATGACGCCGCGTTGCAACAGTCCCTCGCTCATCGCCGCCGCATCCCCAAAAGAGGCGTACACGAAGTTGGTCTGGCTGTCGGCGACCTCGGAGCCCCTCTGGCGAAGTCCCGAAGTGAGGTAGGCGATACCGGTTCGGTTGGCCTCGCGGCGCTCGGCGACCCGGTTCGGATGGTTGAGCGCCTCTGTTGCTGCGACCTCGGCCAGATTGCTCACGCTGAAGGGCAACTGGATTCGCCGCAGTTGCGCGATCGTCTGTGGGTCGGTCACCGCATAGCCGACCCGCAGCCCGGCCAGCGAGTAGATCTTCGAGAAGGTCCGGGTGACCAGCACATTGCTGCGCTCCACTGCAAGCGGCAACATCGATCGGTACTCGGCTGCGATGGCATATTCGTGATATGCCTCGTCGACCACGACGAGGACGTCTTCGCTGACGGCGTCGATGAAGCGTTCCAGAGTGTCCCCGGCCACCACGGTGCTCGTGGGGTTGTTGGGATTACAGATGTAGACGACGGTGGTGTCATCTCGGATCGCCGCCTGCATGGCTTCGAGGTCGTGTCGGTGTAGGTCATCGAGGGGGACCTCGATCGTGTCGGAGAAGATGGCGAGCGACCCTATCCGGTACAGCCCGAACGAAGGCCACGCGTAGACGGCGCTGGTCCCCGGGCCGCCCATCGACAGAGCGGTGATCAGGGTGAGTTCGTTGCTGGCACCGCCGCACCAAATCCGCTCCGGCCCCACATCGAGATGATCGGCGAGTGCCGCGGTCAGATCCGGTCTGGCGTTGTCGGGATAGCGATTGAGTCCGTCGAGGCTTGCTGCAATAGCCTGTCGCACCTCCGGAAACGGTGGCTCCGGGTTTTCGTTAGAGGCGAGCTTTGCGACTTCCTGGACGCCGAATTCGGCCGCGACCTCGGCGATCGAACGCCCGGGGCGATAGGGCTGGATGCGTTCGAGATCGGGTCGGAAACGGGGAGGCATTGCTGACGGGAGGCTACCCGGCATCAGTCGCTCTTCGGGCCGGCGGTCGTTTCCCGCCGAGCGGAGCGAGGCGATTGCCCTGGCAACTACCGAGCCACTTTCGGAGCCTCAATGCCATTCGGGAAGAAGGGGAACTGGAAACAGGGAACGAAGGTCTACTCCACTTCACCCGAAGCCCCATTCTGCCGATGGGAATGACACGAATAAACGGGTGCCCACCATACGATGCCGACGATGACTTCCCCTTGGCGGAGGATTGCTACCGCGATCCTCGCGTTTGCTCTCGTTTCGACCACCGGACTGGCTCCTGCGGCGTCGCAGGTCACCGAAGAGGACGTCGAGGCGGCGAGGATGCTGCGCGACGCCGCTGCCGCCGAGCGGGCTGGCGCCATCGAGAATCTCGATCAAGCAATCGCCGCATACGAGGCCGTCCGCGGCGAACTCGAGGCCCTTACCTTCTCCGTCGGTCGCCTGCGAGGACGTATCGACGACTACCAGGGCGAAACCCGAGAGCTGCGCGCCGAGGTGCGGGATCGGGCCGTGCAGTCCTACATGAACGGTGATGAGCGCGATCCGGTGGCGCGGGTGTTCTCACCGGACACCGTGCAGCAGTCGATCATCGCCCGCGCAGTACTTTCTCAGGCAGTCGAGTCGGAGGCACAGAGACTCGACAGCCTGTCGGCGACGACTGCCGAGATGGAGAGGCTCAAAGAGGAGCTCGATAGCGACTCTGCCCGGCTCTTCGAACTCCAGGCCGAGGCGGACGCCATCGCCAACCGGATGAACGACCTCTACGAAGTGGCCGACTTGGTCTACGAAGAGGTCGATGAGGATTTTCACGAGGTCAAGGCGGAGCGGGACGAGCAGGTCCGCAAGGAGGAGGAGGCGCGGCGTCAGCGAGAACTGATGCAAGCCGCTCTCCAGCTGCCGGCTGAAGGTGTCCCCGAGTGGGTTACTCCCGGGTTCATCTGCCCGGTCGGAGGGTCGTCGTGGTTCTTGAATACGTGGGGGGCGCCTCGTTCTGGTGGCCGGGCCCACAAGGGCGTCGACATGATGGGACCCCGCGGGACGCCGCTGGTCGCGGTCGCCAGCGGGATCGTCAGAAAGTCGTTTGGATCACTCGGTGGGAACATCGTTTGGCTCTATGCAGACCACGGCGTCAATTACTTCTACGCCCACCTCGACTCATATCCGGCGGGGATGGCCGACGGCCAGTGGGTGCCGCGCGGCCAGGTGATCGGATATATGGGAGACACCGGCAACCCGCGACCGGGGTCTTACCACCTCCACTTTGGCATCTACCCGGGTGGATTCACCGCGGTGAACCCGTATCCGACGGTGGAGCGGGTCTGTCCCTGACCGACCGGGGCACTATTCTGTGAGTCGTGAGCGATAACAACCGTCGTCGGATAGACCGGGTTCAGGACGATGACTTCCTGACCCAGCTCGATGCGGCGTCCGACAATGAGGTGAGGGACCGCCGCAAGATGTGCGACGACCTCGATCTCGAGCTCTCCTACTACCGCCGAATGTTGCACGGCCGGATGGATCTCATCTCGTTCGAAATGCGACGCCGCGCCGGTGAGGAGGAGCAGACCCTGATCGAGGCCTTGCCCCGAATCCTCGCCGAGGGCGCATATACCTCGACGCCGGGGCTTTCGTCGCGGCCGGTCTCATTCGAGATCCCCGACATCCCTCGTCAGGGACGTCGCATCGTCGACAAGGCGCTCGACGGGGACTTCATTGCCCGCCTTCCTTCGGTCGAAGATGCAGAACTGGGCCAAACGCAGCGTTTCTTGCAGGAGGTCGAAGCAGAGATATCACGACACCGACGTATCGTCCACGGTGCCCTCGATCTGCTTCAGGAGGAGCTGACACGCCGTTATCGCGAGGGTTCTGCCAACCCCGACGAGTTGCTCGCTTCCGAGTGATCGTCGGGTCGGTCCGTTCCGGGCTAATCGAGACCCGGCACCCGGTCGTGGCCGTCGCCGTCGACGAGTCTGGGTCCGTGATTGCGTCACTTGGCGACGATTTGCACGGCGACTTCTTTCTCCGTTCCGCCCCCAAGCCGTTGCAGGCGATGGTCTCACAGCACAACGGTGCCGCGCTCCGCCCCGAGCAGTTGGCAATCGCAGCTTCCAGCCACAGCGCGTTTCCGGTGCATGTGGCTCACGTCACCGACATGTTGTTGAGCGTCGGCTTGGACCACCAGCATCTGCGGTGCCCGCCGGATCGGCCTTCCCGGTCGACTTCCGACCGGTTGTGGGCTTCCCGAGGCCGGTTCGACAAGGAGAGCGTGTTCCACAACTGCTCCGGCAAGCACGCCGCCATGTTGCGTGCCTGTGTCGCCAACGGGTGGTCGCTCGAGTACACCGATCCCGATCACCCGCTGCAACGACAGGTCGTGGCGATCGCGTCCGATGCTGCCGGCCGCTCCGTCGAACCCACGGGGGTAGATGGGTGTGGTATTCCGACTCTCCGCTCGGATGTCGTCGGCCTCGCCAGGATCTTTTCGCGACTCGTCAACGATCCCGAATTCGCTGAAGTCACGGCCGCCGTCTCACGATTCACTCCGTTGACGGTTGATGGTTCTCGACCCGAATCGGTGCTGGCTCGCTGGATTCCGTGTGTTGCCAAGGGAGGGGCGCAGGGTTGCATCGGACTCGGGATGCTGGAACATGGAATCGCCTTTGCCGCCAAGTCATGGACCGGGCTCTCAGCGCCGGCAATCGTCGGGTTGATCGAATTGATGGATCGGGTGGGTGTCATCCCTGACTACCAGCGGTCCCAGCTGGCGACGATTGCTCGTCCTGACGTTCTCGGCGGCGGCAGACCGGTGGGGACCATGCAACCCCTCAGCGTATGAGTGGTTGGGGTCGGCTCACCGGGGATTCGCTTGCTCTATTCGTCGGCCCGTTTCCCCATCGTCCGTTTCTCGAGTTGGCTGCCGAACATGGAGCGACTGGCGACATCTGCATCGTCGGCGACGGGTCGCCCTCCGTCGCGCTGGTGGTCTCTGATGGCGTGGCCCGATTCGTCGGTGAACACCACCTCACCGATTATCACTCGCCGCTCGGTGTCGATATGGAGGAACTCGTGGCTCTGCTGTCGGCGAACCTCCGAGGAGTCCGGTACGACCTGGACTCGCTCCCAGAAGAAGCCGCCGCACCGTTGTTTGCTGCGTTCGAGGCGGCCGGGCGTACGGTGGTCCGGTCAGCAGACGAATCTTGTCGTGTACTCGATCTGGCGGGCGCCGATCCGGAGGAATGGGAGTCCTTGCTTCGCTCGAAAGACCGGCACGAGGTGAGACGGAAGCGGCGTCGATACGAGTCCGCTCGTGGCGCGCCCGAGTTCGCCACCGGACGGGAACATTTAGATGACTTCGTCGGGTTGCATCGTTCGTCCGCCGGCGACAAGGGGGACTTCATGACGGATCAGATGGAACGTTTCTTTGGAGAGTTGCTCCAGCTGCCAACCGCTCGGCTCGATGTGCTGCAACGCCACGGAGGGGTGGTTGCCGCTGCTGTCGGCTTCGAGGACGACGACGGTTACTACCTCTACAACTCGGCCTATGACATCGACCTGGCCGATCAGTCGCCCGGGATCATTCTCATCGACCACCTCATCAGTCGGGCAGTTGCCGACGGCAAGCGGCGCTTCGACTTCCTCAAGGGTGCCGAGGTCTACAAACGACGACTCGGGGCCGTGGAGCGACCACTGTTCCGGCTGGAGGTGGCGGCGTGATCGAGCGGGTCGCCTTCTTGTCTGTGCACACCTCGCCGCTGGCTGCACCCGGGTCGGGCGATGCCGGCGGGATGAACGTATACGTGGATTCGGTGGCTCGAACCTTTGCGGCCATGGGAATCGCCGTTGATGTCTTCACCGCCAGAGTCGATGACGGCTTCGGCGAGGAGACGCAAGTGGAGCCGGGATATCGGGTACTCCACATCGAGGCCCCCGGCAAGGATCGAGCGGAGCGGATCGGCGCCTTCGCCCAGGGTGTGGCGGCCTGGGCGATTCACCACCAGGCCAGCTACGACATCGTCCACAGCCACTACTGGTTGTCGGCTTGGGCCGGGGTGCTGCTCGAGGAACCGTTGCAAGCGCCACTGGTGATCTCGTTCCACACGCTGGGGAGGGTGCGCGACGTAGGGGCCGGCGAGCCGCCATCACCGTTGCTGCGGCTCGCCACCGAGACCGAAGTCGTTGCTCGTGCCGGCTGCATAGTGGCCTCGACTCCTGCGGAGGCAACCGACCTGATGGAGCACTACGCGGCCCGACCCGAACGGGTCTGTGTCTCGCCACCCGGCGTCGATCACGGGATCTTTCATCCCGGTGCGGTCCGACGATCAGATCTCGGATTGCCAGGGGGACCGCTGGCTGCGGTGGTCGGCCGGGTGCAGCCCCTCAAGGGCATCGACGTGGCCATCGAGACGATTTCGGGCATTCCCGACGCTCGACTCGTAGTCGTGGGCGGTCCCAGTGGCGAGGTGGGGGATCGCGAACGGGAACATCTCGCGAGGTTGGCCGACGACCTGGCCCCGGGCCGAGTGGATTTTCTGCCGCCGATGAGTCACGACACAGTTTCCGATCTTTATCGCTCGGTCGACGTGGTTCTGATCCCGTCTCGTGCTGAATCATTCGGTCTGGTGGCGGTGGAGGCACAGGCGTGTGGAACCCCGGTCGTCGCTTCGCGCGTGGGTGGTCTTGCCTTCTCGGTCGCCGACGGCGAGTCCGGGTACCTGGTCGATGGCGATGATGTCGCCGATTGGACCAAGCGGGTTTCGGAGATTCTCACCGACGATGTGGTGCGGGCCAAGTTGAGCGCGGGAGCCATTGTCCACTCTTCCGGGTTCTCCTGGAATGTCACGGCTGCTCGCCTGCTGGAGCTTTATCAGGGCTTGGTGTGAGCCCGTTCGTTGTGGGGACTCAGCGGCCGCGAAAAGAACCCTTGAGAAACTTGTCCAGATGGCTTGTGCACAACCCCCTGTGGATTGATGTGGATATGTGGAGAAGTGGCTCCGAGTTGGACCGGTTGTCTGCGAACGGTGAGTTTCAGGCCAAGTACCCGGCGAAAACCGCGAAAAACACCGCTATTGGGGCCCCTTGACGCTCGGCGGAGGGCTTCATATCTTCGGAGAAACAAGGCCCAAGGTGCCGATACGACAGTCCCGGTTTGGGGAAGTGCGGGAAGGTCGTAGAGGTTCCTTGGGCCTTGGTTATTGGTCGGCGGCTGCCGCCGCCTTCGGCGATTAGCGATTAGCAATTAGCAATTAGCAAGAGGAAATCACTCCCCCCTCGAGGGGGAGTCAAAAGCCGATGGCTTTTGGAGGGGGGCCCTCCGACTCTAAGGACCTCCCAGCATCTCTTGCCAATGACTAATCGCTCTTCGCCCCTTGACACCCGCATTCCCCCGCACCATGATCCCCTCTCCATGAAGGCGCACCACACACCTCGCACCCGGCTCGGGTTCTTCGCCTTTTCTTTTGGCGCGTAAGCGCCAGTTACCCCTTCCCCCCCGCCGACCATTCCCTTCCGCTACTTGCGACGCGCCCAGAGGTGACCACGTGAACGCCCCAATATCGCCCGACGACATCGAATCAATCAGAGCCGGCATAGATCAGGTTGATGCCGGCATCCTCGAATTGCTTGCTCAACGACGCGCCTTCAGTGTGCGGGTCGCCCGCCTCAAGGGAGCTCGGGCGGCACCGTCACGCGATCTGCTGCGCGAAGAAGACCTCATCGCCGAGCGGATCGCGGGAGGCCTCGATCACAGTCTCGACACCGGGCTGATCAACACCCTGTGGCGCGAGATCATCAACGACTCCGTCAGGGTTCAGCGCGAATTCCTGGGCAGGAGCGAGGTCGACCCCGACAGTTTGACGGTGGCCATCCAGGGGATCGAGGGTTCTTACAGCTCGCTCGCCAGCCGTCAGTTCTTCGATGCCAGAGGCATCACCGATTTGTCGTTCGTGAGGTCGGTCGCCTTTGCCGATGCCTTCGATGCGGTGAGCGATGGTCGTGCCGACGTCGGGGTGGTCCCGATCGAGAACACGACTGCCGGTGCCATCTCCGAGGTCTACGACCTACTGCTCGAGAGGGATTTGCATGTGATCGGAGACACCCGTTACCGGGTGCGTCATTGCTTGCTGGGCCTTCCCGGAGCGGCGACGGCGACACTGCGCCGGATCTACGCCCATCCCCAGGCGGCGGCTCAGTGCTCGGAGTTTCTTGCGCATCTGGAGGACTGCGAAGTAATCGTGTTCGGCGATACCGCGTTGTCGGGCAAGAAGATTGCAGAACTCGGCGACCCGACGGTGGGTGCAATTGCTAGCGAGGATGCGGGCAGGTTGTACGGGCTGGACGTGTTGTTCACCGGTGTCGCCAACCGCGATCAGAACTTCACTCGCTTTGTGGTCCTGTCGGCCGAGCCGGCACAGATCCCGGAAGGGGTGCCTTCCAAGACCTCGATCGTGATGGCGGTCGGCAACCACCCCGGGGCTCTGATGGACGCGCTCGCGGTGTTCTCAGATAGCGGTACCAACCTGGTAAAGCTGGAGTCGAGGCCGATACCGGACAAACCGACCGATGAACTGTTCTATCTGGACTTCGAAGGAGCGGTCGATGATCCGCCGGTGGCGGCCATGCTCGAGACCCTCACCACCCACGTCCACTTCCTGAAGGTACTGGGGTCCTATCCGTCGCGGGATCTCAGATCGCGCGTTGCTGCTGCTGTGACGGATCGAGAGCCGATCCGTCCCGCACCGGCGGAGGAGCCGGTGGCGCCTCCGCAGCCGGTGGGCTACAAGCTGGGAAGCAGGGGCCACAAGGACCGCAATACGGTCGTCGAAGTCGGCGACGTCCGGCTCGGCGAGGATCGGCTCGTCATGATCGCCGGACCGTGTGCGGTCGAATCGTGGGACCAAGTGATGGCGGCTGCTCAGGCGGTCAAGGAGCACGGTGGGAACATCTTGCGGGGAGGCTGCTTCAAACCGCGCACTTCCCCCTACAGCTTCCAAGGCCTCGGCTTCGAAGGACTCGAGATGCTGGCCGAAGCAGGCAAGGCGTTCGGGCTGCCGATCGTGACCGAGGTGATTTCGCCTGAAGACGTCCCGGCGGTGGCAGCCAAGGCCGACGTCCTGCAGATCGGGGCTCGCAACATGCAGAACTTCTCGCTGCTGTCAGCGGTGGGCCGGTCGCACCGGCCGGTCATGCTCAAGCGGGGGATGAGTTCATCGCTCGACGAGTGGCTGCAGGCGGCCGAGTACATCCTTGCCGAGGGCAATCAACAGGTCTTCCTATGCGAGCGCGGCATCCGGACCTTTGAAACCTCGACCCGGAACACGCTCGATCTAAGTGCGGTCCCGGTACTGATGCAGCGCACCCACCTGCCGGTGATCGTGGATCCTTCGCACGCCGCCGGCGAGCGGTCGCTGGTGGCTCCACTGGCGCACGCAGCCGCCGCGATCGGCGCCCATGGAATCATGGTGGAGATCCACCCGGACCCCGACAGTGCTCTCAGCGATGGACCGCAGTCACTCGAATTGGACCAATTCGGGAGGCTGATGGAGAGCCTGGGAATCAAGTAACCAGTAGAGAAGTAGCCAGTAACCAGCCCAGAAATCCCCAATCCCCAGTGGAACGGAAACGGGAAGGCTTCGCTGGCTACTGGCTACTGGCTACTGGCTACTGGCTACTGGCTACTGGCTACTGGCTACTGGCTACTCAAATCCCAAACATCAGTTCTCGCAGCTTGAACCGCTGTAGCTCGAAGGTGGTCAGATCCATGGTGACCGAGCCCAGACGCAGCCCGCGCATGTCGTCGCCCGAGTTGGTCACTACGCGCAGTGCGTTGTCGCTGTGATCCAGAACTCCGAGGCCGAGGCAGAGCCCTTCACCGTCCTGCAGACCGACCAAGACACCGTGCAGTTTGGCCTGATCGAGTCCGGCCGGAAGCGTTGGGGCGAACACCGTCTCACGGACCCGCCACCGCTGTAGCGGTTCGGCAAATGCGACGGCGAGCTTCTTGGCGCGGTGGGCGCGACGCGAATCCGGCGAAGCAGGTAGAACATCGGGGTCGACGGCGGTTGTTTCGACGTCGGCGGAGAAGAACCTGCGGAGCATCCCGATCACTGGCTCCAGCTCGGCGCCGCGCTGCAGACCGATGGCCACATCCGGTCGGACCAGTTCCATCGTGTGGTATTGGAGCGTTTGTCCGATTACACCCGAGATCGTGCCCATGGTGTCCACGACCGTGAGATCGGCCTCGGAGCGTGCCGCATCCACCAGAGCCGCCGTCGTTACCACGTGCTGCAGTACCACTCCTTCGGCCGCGATCGAACCGACGAAGTGGAGTCGGTCGGCATTGGAGAGATCCTCCAAGTCGGCCTGAGATCGCACCATCTTCATTCCAGTGCACGTGGGAGGCCCGCAAGTCTTCTGATCGGTGTCCCCATCGACATACGCCACCGTCTTGCCGGCTGCGAGCGCAGCCGCCACCAGTCTCAGGGCGAAGGTGGTCTTACCGGTGTCGGGGGCGCCGAGCAGCATCACCACGCCTCGTCTACGGGCGAGATCGTCGAGCAGTGGTGCGTGGATGTCGTCCGGCACGTTGGCTCCCTCGGGTTGCTGGTGCTGCCTCTCCCGATCGTAGTTGCGGGAGGAGCGTGCGGCTCTGCCGCCGGTATCCTGCGCGACTCGATGGCGACAAGACCAATTTCCTTTATGAGCGACTTCGGGCTCGAAGACGAGTTCGTCGGGGTGGTGCACGGTGTGGTGGCTCGCATTGCACCGGATATCCGGGTGATCGATGTCACTCACGACATTGCACGGGGCGATATACGTGCCGGGGCTCTCGCTCTGTTGCGGGCCGTGCAGTATTTGCCCAATGGGGTCGTGATGGCTGTCGTCGACCCGGGCGTGGGAACGGATCGTAAGGCGATCGTGGCCGAAACCGAGTGGGGCCATTTCGTGGGCCCCGACAACGGCCTGCTGGCTCCGGCGGTGGCAATGGTCGGTGGTGCCCACCGGTTCGTCTCGCTCGAATCGGCGGAGTTCCAACTGCCTCGAGAGGGCGTCACGTTCGACGGCAGAGACGTATTCGCCCCGGCTGCCGCGGTGCTGGCGTCGGGTGAGGCCACCATCGGTGATCTCGGGCCCGACCTGGATCCTGCCTCGGTGACTCCGATGCTGCTCCCGCTGGTCGACCACGACGGTGGCATCGTGTCGGGTGAGGTTTTCTGGGTGGACTCATTCGGCAACGCCCAGACCAATGTGACGCCGGAAGACCTTCGTCTGGCGGGTTTGCAGCCCGGCTCGACTGTCGCAGTCCGCATCGGTGCCGCCCAGCACGATATGCCTTGGGTAGACGCTTACGGCGATGCGACCGGAGCCGTCGTACACATCGATTCGTACGGGCTGATCGCAATTGCGGTACCCGGAGGGCGGGCCGACGAGGATCTCAATCTGTCGGAGGGGCTGTCGGTCGGTTTCAGTTCACCGACACCAACTGAATGACGAACACAATGCCTGCCACGGTGAGCAGCAGCAGGAGCAAGACGATTGTGAGAGCAGTCATCGGTCGCATCAGGCGCTGGACGTTACCGGAGGCTGATGCCGTCTCGACCTGCACCGGGGTCTCTAGCTGATGCGGTCTGTTCGCTTTATCACCCGTCGCACCTGCAGTATCTGCGCCGCGGCCCTGTCACTGGTGTCGGACCGGGCCCGTCGACAGGGTTGGAGTTTCGAGATCGTCGATGCCGACGACTCCGGTCTTGCCGCCGAATTCGGCGATCGAGTACCGGTGGTGCTCCTCGACGGACGGGAGGTGCTGTCCGGTCGATTCGGTCGTCGAGAGATCCGACGCGTCCTGCGTTAGGTGTCCGTTCCGGGAACCAGATCGGTAGCGTCGCACGTCCCATGTTCATGATTCACAGACGTCACCTTCTGGCACTATTCGCCCTTCTGCTGGTGTTGGTCGCCTGCGGCGACAAGTCGGTCGGGTCCAGCAGTGGCCGGGACGGCGACGCCCGGGGTCTCGACGGTGCCTGGGTCTTGGTAGTCGCCACCGTCGACGGAAGAACAATGCTGTTGAACGACCTGTACCGGGTGACGATGACGATCGATGGCTCCGAAATCAGTGGCCGGGCAGCATGCAACGGCTACGGCGGTGCTGTTTCCATAGAGGACGGCGCTTTCTTCCTCAACGAGGTCTTCCTGACGGCGATGGGTTGTGAGCCGGAGGTCATGGAGATCGAGTCGATGTTCATGCTGGGGCTGTCCAACGTCACCAGCGCCACCCGATCCGGTGACATCGCCTTATTGACCGGTGATGGAGTCGATTACACGTTCGAGATCGTCCCACCGGTTCCGACCGCAGATCTGATCGGGCCCACCTGGGTGCTCGATACCATCATCAAAGGCGAAACGGCCAGTTCGACCACCTCCAGCGCCGATCCGGCCACTTTGTCCTTCGACCCAGATGGGACCTTCACCGGCAGCACCGGCTGTCGTGAGATCTCGGGCCAGTACGTCGTGGCCGGTGACACGGTGCAATTCACTTCGTTCGGTGCCGCCGGCGAATGCGCCAGCGACGTGGCGTCGCAGGACGGCCAAATCATCGCCGTGCTCGAAAGCGGCTTCACCGTCGAAGTCGACGGCAACCGGCTCACTGTGCTCGCTCCGGGGGGCGAGGCACTCGTCTACCGGGTGGGGCAGTAGGCGGGCTGCCGACCGTTGAGGAACGCCGTCATCCTCACGAGGCGAATTCGACTTCTTAGCCGGTTCCCACCGACAGAGTGTTGCCTTCACTGTCTTTGAACCAAGCCGCGCTTATGAGGCGACCGCCTGCCTCGAAGGTAGCGATGTTATCCTTGGTCTCCACGCCCGGAATGTCGTAGTCCTCGAACACAACACCGTTGGTCTTCAACTCGGCCACTGCCGACTCAACGTCATCGACCTCAAAACTCATAGCCGTGGCCTGATTAGTCCCTGCAGACTGACTCGGGTAGAGCAGAAAGCGGCCGGAGCCTACGCCGTAGAAAGCACCCACTTCTTCGGACTCCGTCGGCTCCAGTCCAAGCTTGTCGGCGTACCAAGCCATCGCTCGCACCATGTCGCTGGCTGGCACCGTGGCGTTCGCCGCCTTGAAATCGACCATGAATTACTCCTTAAGTGCAGAAGGCGCTCCTCAGGTCCGAAGAAACTTCGCCTTCACAACGTGAACCCAAGCATAAGCGGGCCGACAATGCACGGTTGCAGCTGGCGGTCGAGGCTGCTTGCTCAGCGCCAGCTGTCCTCATGAGCCAGTGCCTTCCAACTGCTTCTCGCCAGCCGATCAGCCGGCCGTCCTCGGTGCAGGCCCTGTCACCGTGGCACCTATGCCCCAAGCTTCTCCTGGCGACGACGCTTGTGTTCTGAAACCTCGCCCGTCTCCGCGTAGACCCTCAGATCCTCGATGAAGCGGTCAACGGCCTTGCCGAACCGCGCCTTCATCATCGGTCCCATAACGACGCCGCGGATCCCGCGAACGTCCGCAGTCAGGTTGGACGACACACGCGTCGCTTCAGGGCCCGTCTCGCGGAGGTTCCAGATATTCTGCAGGTTGCTCACAAAGCCGGGGATCTTCTCGGAGGTCGCGTTGTAGCCGATCGTATGCGACTCAACGTCAAACCTGATGATGCGCTCATCGGTCCGCCCGAAGCCCGGCACGTCGCAGATGCGTCCGCCGGTCGGGGCGCCGTCAAGCACCTCAGTTGCCTGGGAATTCGGCTTTGACCAGTTGACGCCGCTCGCCCACGTCCCCACATCGTTGAACGCGCCCGACAGAATCTGCCAGAGCTCCTCGACCGTGGCGTCGATCGTCGTTTCCCTCTTCACGCCAATCGTTCCCATGGCCGTCGTGCTCCTTCTTCTGAACTGCTGAGTGCGGGCAACCTACCAGCGAACAACAGCTCTCCACCCACGCATCGACCCCATTCGTCCATCCGCACAGAACGGCACGTCGGCGTGCGCCCCACGATTGGGTGTCGTGCTTGGTGGCTCAGCACCCCTGACCTCACCGAACGGCGCAAAAGGGCGCTGGGGACAGGGCCTTCAGCGGCTTCCCTCGTTCGGTTCCTAGGCTCTGGACCCTTGTCGACGGTCAAACGCCTGCAGCAGTTCGGGGAGACGGTGTTCACCGGGATCACCGAATTGGCCCGCGTCCATGGTGCGATCGACCTCGGTCAGGGCTATCCGAATTTCGATGGTCCTGAGTTCGTCAAGGATGCCGCGATCGAGGCGGTTCGAGCCGGGCACAATCAATACGCACGGATGTATGGCGAGCCGGTGCTCAATGAGGCGATTGCGCAACGCTTCCAGTTGGACACCGGCATCACCGTCGATCCTGATGCCGAGATCACGGTGACGTCGGGTTGTACCGAGGCGCTGGCCTCGGCATGTCTGGGGCTGCTCGAAGCCGGTGACGAGGTGATCGTCTTCGAGCCCTTCTACGACGCCTATGTCGTAGACACGGTGCTGGCCAATGGGGTGCCTCGCTTCGTGACGCTACGCCCGCCCGACTTCCGATTGGATCCGAAGGCGCTCGGTCAGGCGATCACCGAGCGGACCAGGGCGATCATCGTCAACACTCCTCACAACCCCAGCGGTCGTGTCTTCGATCGTGCGGAATTGCAGACGATCGCCGATCTCTGCGTCGAACACGACCTGATCGCGATCAGTGACGAGGTCTACGAACACATGGTGTACGAGGGCGAGCACATTTCGCTGGCGACCTTGCCCGGCATGTGGGAAAGGACCGTGACCTGTTCGTCCTTGGGGAAGACGTTTTCTCTCACCGGCTGGAGGATCGGATGGGCAATCGGTCCCGCGCCGCTGACCGACGCATTGCGGGCTGCGCACCAGTTTGTGACCTACGCCATCTCGACACCGTTGCAATACGGGGCGGCGGCCGCGCTCGGCGCCGGGGAGCACTATTACGACGAGCTACTCGTCGCCTACCGGGAGCGACGCGATGTCCTCGTCTCCGGATTGGCCACGATTGGATTTCAGCTGCTGGAACCGCAAGGTGCCTACTTCGTATACGCCGACCACACTTCCTTCGGATTCGGCGATGATGTCGCCTTCGTCGAACACCTGATTCGGGAGGTGGGAGTCGCCGCCATCCCACCCAGCGCGTTTTATCACGACCCCACCGACGGCGCCGACTTCGTGCGATTCTCGTTCTGCAAGGAGATCCCGACTCTCGAGGCCGCGTTAGAGCGTCTCGGGGCGTTGCGGCCGTGAGAGGGCACGCCGAAAGGTGGACGCTTTAAGCCCGGAAGGTCGACCCGTAATGGGTCTCAGATTTGGCACCGGTGGTTGGATTCCGGGGCACCGCAGCGGGTTTATCGTGCGCATGTGAATGCGAACGTTCCCAAGGTCACGGTCCAGCGGCTACCGATGTACCTTCGGTGCCTTGAGGGCCTGTCGCCGGGGCAGGAGCACGTGTCCTCTGATCAACTCGCCGAGTTGGCCGGTGTGAACCCGGCGAAGGTGCGCAAGGACCTCAGCTACCTGGGTTCCTTCGGAGTGCGCGGCGTCGGATACGACGTGGAACATCTCAGATTCCAGATCCGGATAGAACTCGGACTGGAGGAAGATTGGCCGGTCGTGATCGTTGGCATCGGCAACTTGGGACGTGCGCTCGCCAACTACGCAGGGTTCCGAGATCGCGGGTTCAATATCGTCGGACTGTTCGATGCCGACCCCGCGAAGGTAGGGAGGAAGGTAGATGGGTTGGTCATCGAACCGATCAAAGACCTCAAGCGGTCCGCCCGTTCCAAGAACGCATCGATCGGCCTGGTCACGACCCCGGCCGCCGCCGCTCAGGAGACGGCGGAAGCCCTGGCCGCGGCAGGCATTCGATCGATCCTCAACTTTGCTCCGACGGTGATCGCGGCGCCCGAAGGTGTAGATATTCGTCGAGTGGATCTCTCCACCGAGTTGCAGGTGCTCAGCTTCTATCTGCGAAGAAGAAGTGATTAGCCAGAAGTAGCAAGAGGAACGACGGGCGCTAATTTCCTTGCTCTGCCTCGTATCGGCTCATGGCGGCGACAAACATGACGAACAGGATGAGCGATCCGAGCATCAATGCCCCGGGCAGGATCCTCAACTGGAAGGCGTTGAGGCCCTCGACGAGGGTCGGGCGCAGGCCCCGCGGAGCGTAGATCGTGTAGAGCAAGCCGACGATCGCCAGGAATCCGAAGAAGGATGCTCCCGAGATCAGGAAGGCCAGCTTGCGTCCGAGGTTCGTGTAGGCGAGGAGCCAGATCGACCCGGCGAACACCGCCAGGGATCCGACGCCCACGATGATGCCGCGGACCAGAACCCCGGGCTGAGGCTCGCCGTCGGGACCGACGTTGTTCTTACCCACGAGGTTCTCGTACATCACGTCGAGCGCGGCCCGAATCTGGGGGATCAACATCGCGAGGATGAGCACTGCAGTCACGATCCCGATCCACTCGAGTGCAGATAGGCCGCGTTCGTCGGAGCGGATGCGACCGATGATGCCGTTCATCGCAGGGACCTCTCAAATCTGATGATGAGCATGAGATCGTCTTCAGACAGAACCGTTCCGAATCCCGGCATCCACCCTCGTCCGATCCCGTTGAGCCCGTACAACTCGCCGGCCACCGATCCCTTGATTACGAAGTCAAGGTGCGATTGCTCATCGGGAAACTGCACGGAGGATCGGCCATCTCGCAGCGACGGGCCCAGCGCACCCGAACCGGCGTCTTGGGTGAAGGCCACACCGGCGGAATATCCGGCGGTGTGGCATCGAGCGCAAAAAGCGTTGTAGAGCCCGGCGCCTCGTTGAGCGTTGGCGACGTTCCCATCGAATTCGGCTGCGGCGACCGCTTCGAAGTCGATAGCCCAACGCCTGCTCTCGGCGGCGTTTCTGACGAATTCGAGCCCGGCGCCGGTGGTGGCCAGCAGAGTCTCGCGGCTGTCCAAGATGAGCCGAAGCGTGCGGACGATGGTCTCAAACTCGTCGACGACCACATCGATCTGCGCCAGATCCGGGATGGGGGTCGAGCCGTCGGCGGTGGTGAATGATCTGCTCGGATCGAAGTCGAGTCGTCCGAGCTTGGCGGTCGCGTCCGACGGAGGGGCCAAGGCGATCATGTCGGCGATGATTGCGTTGAGGGCTACCTCGGCGGCGTCGCTGACGCCGTCACGATCGGTATCGGTCGGTGACTCGTTGGCGCAGGGAACATCGACCGCCGCCGCCGTCTGAGCCGTGCAAGTAGCACCTGCAGACAGCAGCCCGGTGAGTTCGGCCGGGAGACCGGATACGGCGTCGTACTGAGCCGGGGCTGCCTCCAGGGCGGCTGCGTCGGCCTCGAGAGCAGTCGTTGTTCCTGCCACCGAGTCGTCGGCCCCGGCCAGTCGACTCAGCTCTCGCGAAACCTTGCCGTCCACCGCGGCAACGGCCTCGGATTGCGAGACCTGAAGGTGGTCGATGTACGCCAGCAGTTCGTCGACCTGTTGTGAGTTCAGCGGTCCGCCACCCTCCACTCCCCAGGCCGGCATCGGGGTGCCCTGACGACCGAACACGATCCAGTAGCGGATCTCGTCCTCGGTGAACCTGTAGGTGACATCGTTGAGCGATGGTGCTGCCCATGCGGTCTTGATCCCGCTGCGAGGTTCAATGAAGGGCGCGCCGCCGCCGGCACCGTCGGCTCCATGGCAATCGCCACACTGAAATTCCTCGAACCAGTGTTCGCCGCGTTCCTCTGCGATCTCGTCGAACCTCTCCTGGGAGGCGACCTGACGACCCGACTCGTTGAGGTAGTACACCGGCATCACGATGGCCATCACCGCGGTCGCCAGGAATGCAGCAACCAACACCTTGTTGAGCCGCTTCGACTCGAGTTCGTCGTCGGTCAGATAGGGAGATTGATTCTGCGGTGCGGCCTCGCGGCGGCGCCGCACCCTGGTCTGGGTGACCAGAAAGGTCAGCCAACCGACAACACCGAGAACGGCAATGGCGAGGGTGACCGCTCCCAATCCCATTAGCGGCCCGCCCGTTGGGTGATCAGATGCATGATGGACCCTGCGGATACTCGATCGTCTTGACCGACGAGCGAGCAGTTTCGATGACGGAGCCGGTGTCGACTATGAGTTCGTTGGCATCGTTCAGCGAGACGAGGAAACGATCCAGATTGCGCGGCGCCGGGCCGTCTTCGTACTCGCCGTGGAAGTTGTACTTGGACCCGTGGCAGGGGCACTCGAATCCCTGTGAACTCTCGCATTCGGGCACCCGGCACCCCAGATGGACGCAGCGTTGCCACAGGGCCATCATGCCGCCCGCCACCACCGGCAGCCCGTCGAAGCTCGAACCGTCGAGTGAACCCTGAACCGGAACCACATAGGCCTGGGCCGCAGACACAAACACCGGTTGTGCCCTGCCGTCGGCCGTCTGGGCGGCGATACGGAGGTCTTCGATCTTGCCGACATTCACTTTCGAACCGAAGCCGCCCGACTTGAGCCGGGGCCACATGAAGGCAAGCGATGCGATCCCGAATTGCGCTAGGAATAGACCAAAGACTCCGAGAACGCCCCGATTGAAGAACTGGCGTCGGGTGACGCCCATCGCCTCGGGATCGATCTCTTGCCGGCTGACGAGGGGATCGCTCGGGGCCGAGTCGACCGTGACGATCTCGGGTTCGTCGCCGGCCGGGTCGGTGTCGTCCCCGTCCTGGGTGGCCGGATCCGGCTGCACGGATACCGGATCCGGCATTTCGGTGCTCGGCGCGTCCACTTCGCGCCGCCAAGCAATCGAGATGATCGAAAGGATCGCCAAGGTGCCGATGGCGGCAATGGCGAGGAGGAGAATCTGTGTGGCGCTCATAGATCGAAGAAGATCCCATCTCTCCATGGGAACGTGAAGTTGAAGCCGGGGCCCCGATAGAAGGAACCAATGATGGTGAGGATCGCCGACGCCATCACGAAGAACGTGAACATCATGATGGCGAACTTGCGATCGGCCGGCCGTGTCGACCGGTTGCGGTCAACGAAGGGGATCATCGCCAGGCCGGCGAGGCCGAGGCCCGGAATCAGTACTCCGGCGACCTGCGGATCAAAATACGACAGGAGCTCCTGCAGACCGAGGAAATACCAGGGAGCCTTCGATGGGTTTGGTTGCTCGTTGGGATTGGCCAGTTCGAGCAGCGGTGCATCTTGATAGACCGAGAAGACGATCAACAGGCCCAACACGACGAGCAACGCCACGAACTCGATCGCCAATAGGTGCGGCCACACGTTGACCTTGTCGGTTGGTTCCCGCTTGGCTCCCTGAATCGCTTTCGCCTTGACGACGGTGAGCATCCTCTGGGTGCGCACACCCTCCGGTATCACCGGCGCCGTCGGTGCTGGCGCGGTAGCGGTCGCTACCGGTGCCGTCGACGCGGCCGGTGCGGCGACTGCAGGAGCGGCGGCCGGAGCCGACTCGCCGAGGAACTCGGCCAGCACCTGCTCTACGGGTACTCCAAGGGCCTTCGCCTTCGCTTCAGCGGATCGCCGCAACAGATGTTCGGGAATTTCTGCCATAACGACTCTCTCCTAGAGCGGCCCCGAGATGCCGCCGTCTTTGCGGACTCGCCAGAAGTGAACGGCCATGAAGATCACAATGATGAACGGCAGCGCCAGCACGTGCAGCACATAGAACCGCAACAGTGTGGGGCCC
>Ga0255057_10000662_pt1 | contig 19633 bp, 22 predicted proteins | sample Cases_109_6_MG_FD_189022 | JGI IMG/M metagenome (GOLD analysis project Ga0255057, IMG submission 189022) | Seawater microbial communities from Amundsen Gulf, Northwest Territories, Canada - Cases_109_6 | ecosystem: Environmental > Aquatic > Marine > Gulf | place: Canada: Northwest Territories... | reverse complement strand
ACTCGCCCGAGGTTCGTGTTGCGTTGCTCACCGCCAATCAGGCAATAAGCAACGTCGCGTCAGAGCACAGCCACGCCGATCTCCTCGGGCTCATTGCCGCCGGAGAGATCGACCTCGTTGTCGGGACCCACTCGCTCATCCAAGAAGGTGTCGAGTTCGCCAGGCTCGGCGTCGCCGTCGTCGACGAGCAACACCGTTTCGGTGTGCACCAACGGGTTCAACTTCGGGAGAAGGCACAGGACTACGACCCGGACCTCCTGATCATGACCGCCACCCCGATCCCGCGCACCCTGGCGATGACGTTGTACGGGGATCTCGACGTGTCGGTGCTCGATGAGATGCCACCGGGCTGGATGGAAGTGCCCACCCGCCATGTCGGCCCGGAAGACACCTCTGTGCACGATTTGATCAGATCAGAGGTCGCCGCCGGCCACCAGGCGTTCATCGTGTGCCCGCTGGTCGAAGACTCCGACAAACTGCAGGCCAAGTCGGCGACCGCAGAGTACGAGCGGCTCATCGGGGTCTATCCGGACCTGACTCTCGGGCTGCTGCACGGCCAGATGCGACCGGCGGAGAAGGACGACGTGATGCGCCGGTTCCGAGCCGGGGAGATCGACGTGCTCGTCGCCACCACCGTGATCGAGGTTGGGATCGATGTGCCAAATGCCACCGTCATGGTGATCGAAGATGCCGACCGATTCGGGCTCAACCAGCTCCACCAGTTGCGAGGCCGCGTTGGGCGCCCCCGCCCAGGCGGCGTGCTTCCGTCGTTTTGCATCCTGGTTGCCGAGCCCACCACACCCGAAGGCGAGGCTCGCATCGAGGCCATGGTCGCCACTAACGACGGGTTCCGGCTCGCCGAAGAAGACTTGCGCATCCGCGGTCAGGGCACGGTGTTCGGGGCCCGCCAGTCCGGGATGACCGACCTGAAACTTGCCGACCTGCTGCGGGACCTCGACGTCCTGGTCACCGCCAGACGGGAAGCATTGGCGCTGGTGCAGCAAGACCCCAAGCTCTTCGAGCACCCCGATCTCGCCGAGGAGGTGCGGCTGCTCCTCGGCGACGATGACGAGTGGCTGCAGCGGTCCTGATGCGGATCATTGCCGGCGCCGCCAAGGGGCGTCGCCTGGTTACCCCGCCGACCGGCACCCGGCCGCTCACCGGATTGGTCCGCGAGGCGCTGTTTTCCATACTCGCCGACACCGTCACCGACGCCTCCGTGCTCGATCTGTACGCAGGGTCAGGATCGTTCGGGCTCGAGGCGCTGAGCCGCGGCGCCGCTTCCGCGGTTTTCGTCGAACATGACCGCGACGCCGTTGCCGCGCTCGAGAGCAACATCGCCACAACGGCGCTTGGCGGTCGGGCTGAACGATCCGACGTCGCAGATTTCCTCAGCGGGTCCGAAGACCGCTTCGACGTCGTTTTCGTCGACCCTCCCTTCCTGCTGGACGACGCCATCGTCGACGGCATTCTCGGGCTCGTTGCCGACCGGATCGACGACGGGGGCACCGTCGTCGTTCACCGCCGCGCGGGTGGAGGGCAGCCGGCATCGGATAACCTACGACTCAGAGACCAGCGACGGTACGGTGACAGTGAGCTGTGGCTGTACCAGAAGGAGGAAGGGTGACCGTCGCCCTCATTCCGGGGAGCTTCGACCCCCCGACCAACGGCCATCTCGACGTCATCGAACGATGCGCGCGCTTATTCGATGAGGTCGTCGTCGCCGTGATCAAGAACCCGTCCAAGAAGCCCCTGTTCACCGAGGTCGAGCGCATCGAGCTGCTGGTCACGGTCACCTCCCGCTGGGACAACGTCACCATCGGCGCCTTCGGCGGACTGCTCGTCGACTACGCCGAGGAGGTCGGCGCCGACGTGATAGTCAAAGGGCTCCGAGCCGTCACCGACTTCGACTACGAGCTCCAGATGTCACAAATGAATCGTCATCTATCTGGGATCGATACGATGTTCGTGGCCACCAAACCCGAGTACGGGTACCTTTCATCGTCCCTGGTCAAGGACGTTTCCAGCTTGGGTGGCTCGGTCGACTCCCTTGTACCCGAGGTGGTCGCCACGGCATTGAAGGAGCGAGCGGGGTGACCGTCGAACCCCCCGAGCACGATCAGCCGGCTCCGCCACTGCCTGGCAAGGTGCTCGACATGCTCGAACAGCTGATGATCGACGTCGAGAATGCCCGCCAAGTCCCACTGTCCAACAGCGTCATGGTCAGCCAGGAGGAGATGCTCGACAACCTTTCCAGGATCCAGAAGGAGCTGCCAGAGGAGCTGCGGGCGGCGCGCTGGATGGTCCGTGAACGCGAGGCATACATCGCGAGGACGAATGAGACCGCACGCGGTGTTTTTGCCGAGGCCAAAAAGCGCTCGGACGAGCTGGTCTCCGAGTCCTACATCGTCCAGGAGGCCGTCGAGGAGGCGAACGCGCTGGTGCGCAACGCCGAGGGGGAGGCCCGTCGCATACGGCTGGAGTCCGAGGACTTCGCCGAGCGGCACCTGGCCGAGGCCGAACAGGTGCTTGGGGAACTGCTGCGCTACGTGCGCGAGGCCCGAGCCGAGCTCCACCAGGCGCTGCCCCCGGCCCCGGATCCCCCGATCAGCGAGTAGAGGGTCGCCGATGACTTCCTCTCCGTTCACCATGAACGTTGCCGATCTTGTCGGGCGCGATGCCCCGGCCCGAGAAGCGTATATCGAGGCCCCTGTCGACTGGGGCGTCGAGTTGAGCAGAATTCAACCGGATCCACCGCTGGCCGCCGACCTGGTCTTGTCGCATCTCCCCAGCGGGATTCTGGTCAGGGGCACATTGCGCTTTCACGTCGAGCACACCTGCCGACGGTGCCTCACCAACTACCACGAAGAGGCCAGCCATCACGTCACCGGGCTGTTCGAGGTGGATCCGGACGCGGAGGCGTATCCGATCGACGGGGTCGAGATCGACCTCGAACCGTTCCTCAGGGATGAGGCGTTGCTGGCCCTTCCTCTGCTTCCCGAGTGCCCCGATGGGTGTGCCACGGTTGTGACTACACCAGAAACGGACTTGAATACCGATCTCCCGGACCAGGCGACCGAGGTCGATTCGCCGTTTGCGGCGCTGCGAGACTTGTTGCCGCCCGGGGAGTGACGAAGCGAGGTTCCGACGATGGCCGTCCCGAAGAAGAAGATGTCGCGGTCCAGGACGCGGCGGCGTAAGGCCGACTGGAAGGTGGCCCCGCCGACGCTTGCGACCTGTCAGCAATGCGGCGCCAAGCACATCCCGCACCGCGTATGCGCAGAGTGCGGTAGCTACAACGGCCGCGTCGTCACCGAAGTCTGACGCAACCATGGCCAGAATCGCCGTGGACGCGATGGGTGGCGATCATGCACCCCTGGAAATCGTCCGTGGCTCGGTCGATGCCTCCCGCCACGGCATCGACGTGGTGCTGGTAGGCGATGAGCCCGCGATTCGACCCATCCTCGACCGATTCGACGCCGACCTCCCCATCGTGCATGCCGGTGAAGTCATCGACATGCATCAGGACCCTTCTCGAGCCCTCCGTGAAAAAAGGGACGCGTCGGTCCTGGTCGCGGCTCGCCTGGTGGATGATGGACAGGCCGCAGGGCTCGTCTCCGCAGGCTCCACCGGGGCAACGCTGGTTGCGGGAGCTTTCATCATCGGGAGGCTCGCCGGGGTGTCGCGCCCGGCGATTGCCTCGATCTTCCCGACAAGGGAGGTGGTTGTCGATATCGGCGCCAACCTCGAGGTTCGACCGGAGCATCTCGTTCAGTTCGCCATCATGGGCAGCGCGGTGGCCCAGGTGTATCTCGATCTCGATGAGCCGCGCGTTGGCCTGCTCAACATCGGGGAGGAGCCGGGCAAGGGCCGGCCGCTGGAGCGGGTTGCCTTCGAGCTGCTGGAGAAAGCGGAGACGATCCACTTCGTCGGCAATGTGGAGGGCAGAGATCTGGGCCGCGACATGGCCGACGTGTTCGTCACGGACGGCTACACCGGAAACATCCTTCTCAAGACCGGCGAGGGGACGGCGCGGGCGATCTACCGCATGCTGCTGGAGGCGATGCAGGCGGATGAGTATCAAAAGGCGCTCGCCACTCTGAGCCCTGCATTCATCGAACTCCGGCAGCGGATCGACCCAGAGACGACTGGGGGAGCACACCTGGTGGGCACGGAGGGGGTTGTTGTCATCGCCCATGGGGGGAGCTCGCACCGCGCCGTCGACAATGCGATCCGGATGGCGGCCGAGGGCGTCGACCGCGGCCTGGTGGAGCGAATCGCCAACGGGCTCGACGGCGCTGGTCAGTGACCGGCACCGCAGACGACCCCATCGTTGCGCTGGAGGAAGCGATGGGGTACCAATTCCAGGATCCGGCGATGCGCGACGAAGCGCTGACCCACCCGTCCTTCGCAGCAGAGCATGCGATGGCTCCAAACTACGAGCGTCTCGAATTCCTCGGCGATGCCGTGCTCCAGATGGCCGTGACCCGCTACGTGTATTCCGCCATGCCCGGAGCCCCGGAGGGTGACATGACGTTGGTCCGCGCCGGGGTCGTCGCCGAACCGGCGTTGGCGGCGTTGGGCCGGGCATGGGGCGTGCCCGATGCGGTTCGGCTGGGCCGCGGCGAGACGCTGACCGGCGGGCGCGACAAGGAGTCGATCGTATCCGATGTGGTCGAATCCCTGCTCGGCGCCGTCTACCTCGAAGCCGGGTTCGCAGCCGCCGAGCAGATCGTGCTCCGCCACTGGGCGGAACTGGTCGAAGATCTCACGGCCGAGCCCGGACGTCGCGACTACAAGACCCGGCTCCAGGAGGTACTGGTAGCCGCGGGCACGGACGTCTCGTACGTCGTGACCGACACCGGACCTGAGCACGCCAAGGAGTTCACCGCGGTTGCGTTCTCGGCCGGCGAAGAGCTGGCTACGGGGTACGGCAGCTCGAAGAAACGCGCCGAACAAAATGCTGCCCGCCTGGCCCTGGACAAGGTCCAGAATCCAGACTCCTGATACTTGTCACTTGGTATTTGTTACTTGCGACTCGAGCGAGCGGCGCGAGCGCCCGAGTACTCACACCGTTGTAATTCTCACTGGTAAGCTCGCCGGACCGTGCTGCTGAAGAGGCTTACGCTCGTCGGCTTCAAGTCGTTCGCCGACCGGACCCGGCTCGAATTCGACGCCGGGGTAAACATCGTGGTCGGGCCAAACGGATCGGGGAAGTCGAACCTGCTCGACGCCATCGCCTGGGTCATGGGCACTCAAGCCACCAAATCCCTGCGAACCGAGAAGATGGACGACGTCGTGTTTGCCGGGACGGCTACGCGACCGGCGGTTACCCGCACCGAGGTTTCTCTCATGTTCGACAACAGCGATGGTTTTCTACCCGTCGATCTGTCCGAGATCACCATCACCAGGCGCCTGCACCGAGATGGGACATCCGAGTACGAGCTCAATCGAACGCCGTGCCGCCTCCTCGATATCCAGGAATTGCTCTCAGACGGTGGCGTGGGCAGGCACCAGCACGTTCTGGTGTCGAAAGGACAAATCGGAGGGATCCTGACGGCCAGCACCGACGAGCACCGGGCGGTGATCGAAGAGGCCGCAGGAATCACCAAGCATCGGACTAGACGCGATCGTGCCGTTCGTCGCCTCGAGGCAACCGAACTGGACGTGGCGCGTCTCAAAGACATCCTGACCGAGAAACGTCGCGCTCTGCGCCCGCTGAAGCGCCAGGCCAACGCTGCGGCCCGCCATGGCGACGTCAAGGCCCTGGCCAAGTCCCTCCGCCTGTGGCTGGGTGGCGAAGAGTTCCGCCACCTCGAGGCGCGCACGACGGACGTCACCAAGGAGCAGGCCGACCACGACGGTTCGGTCGAGAACGAGACCAAGCAACTCGCCCAGGTGGTCGCTCAGCTGAAGGAGCTGCGGGCCTCCGCAGGTAACGCCGGTGCGTCGCTCGAGCGCGACACGGCCGCCGCGGCACGACTGGAGACCGTCACCGAGCGGTTGCGGCGCTACGGCGTGGTGGCGCGCGAGCGCAGAGTCTCCATAGAAAGCCGCCTCGCAGGCGCCGGCGAGCGCAGGGCCGACCTCGATTCGGAGGCGGCGGAGCTCACCGAGGAGCTGGTCGCCGTGGTAGCGGAGTCACAGCGGGTGGCTGCCGACGCCGAGCGGCACAGCATCGCGCTCGACACGCTGGAGGAGGAAGAACGTGCGCTTGGTGAGCAGCTGCAGCTTCCGGCCGAAGGAGTCGTCGCCAACCTACGTGGTGACCTGCGCGCCCTCGAGGTCGCGGAGCAGCGTGACGCCAGAGAGTTGGATGCGATCGGGTCGCGCCGCGAAGTCGTGCTGGCCCGCCTTGAGGAGGAAACAGCAGAGGCGGGTTCCCTGAATCGGGGGATCCAGGAGGCCGACGGGCACAGCAGAGAAGCCGAGCGAACATATGAGGTCACGAGGACCGAGCGAGAAAAAGCCCACCACGACTTCGAACGCGACGATCGCGAGCTCGGCGATGTGCGGCTAGCGGTGGCGGCGGCAGAGGCGCGGATCGAGGCGCTGGAAGCGGCGTTGGCAGGGCTGGGGGACCCGGAAGCGCGTACGATGGCTGAAGCCGGAGACGGCGTGACCGCTCTCGTTGCCACCGCGCTCGACGTGCCAGACGACCTGGCTGCGGCCGTCGATGGAGGGCTTGGAACATGGCGCGATGCCTACGTCGTCGATGAAGGATCCGGGGTGCACCGCCTCGCCAAGGCCCTCAAACAGCGGGGGCTGGGTGGGGTCTCGCTGGTGAAGGCGGCGGGCGGCGGCGCGGTGCCCGCCAGGGCGGCCGCCCAAGCATTCGGTGCCGACGCCCTCGTCGATTTGCTCGGCCAGCAAGCAGACCGCGCTCTGGCCGAGCGCCTTCTTGGCGATGTCGTGTTCGTCGCCGGGTGGGAGCTCGGCTGGCAGATCGTTGAGCGGTTCGACGGGGTCCGCGTGGTGACGCCCGAAGGGGATGTCATATCGTCAGTCGGCATGCAGGTCGCCGAGCCGGATGGTGCTGGGCACGCCGCCCTTGACGCAGCCAGGGTGGCGCTCGAGGTCACCGAGACCGAGCGGGCCCGCCTCGATGGCCAAATAACTGCGAGCAGGGCGGTTTTCGAGTCCGCCATGGATCACGAGCGTGTGGCACTCGAGGAACTCGAAGAGGTCGAGGCCCGCATTGCCGGCCACACCGAGGCGCTCGCCCTCATCGGCCGCGCCAGAGCCGAAGGCGAAGCAGAGCTGGCCCGGCTCGACGATCGGGTGAGCGCGATCGAAGGAGCAAAGAGGGCGCGTGCCGTACGGATCGCCGATCTGCACAGCCGCGTTGGTGAGTTCGAAGGCGAAGAGGCAACCCGTCAGGAAGCATGGGAGGCGTTGGGTCGCCGCAAGGAGGAGGTGACGGAGCGTCGCGACGAAGCGAGGCGGCTCCGCGAAGAGTCGACGGTCGCACTCGCCGGGGCCACCGAACGCAAGGGTTTGCTGGAGCGGAGGATCGAGCAGATCGGCGCCGAGCTCGGTGAGCTGGCACACCTTCCAGACGTTGACCCGAGGATCGAGTCACTCCGTCAGATCGAAGCGCAGGCAAGCCGGCTGGTTGGAGTCGTCCACGGCCACATCGTGGTGCTCCGCGACCGGCAGCGCGAGATCCGTGAAGCAGTCGGGGACGTCGATCAGGCTCATCGTGCCGCTGAGGATCGCCGCGAGGCGTTGGCGCTGAACATCGCCGACGGTAAGGATCGGCTGGCGATACTGGCCGTGGAGCTCGCCGAGCTCCGGGTGCGGCGGGAGGCGGCTGTGGAGCGGATCCGTCGTGATGCGGACTCGACCGAGCAGGAGGCACTCGACGCATCGCGACCGGTGATCGAAGACGATGTTGACCCGACCGAGCGTCTCAAGGCGCTCGAAGCCGATCTGCGTCGCATGGGGCTGATCAATCCACTCGCTGCCACCGAGTACGAAGAGCTCGCAGCCGAGGTGGCGTTGCTCGACGAGCAACTGGAGGACCTCGATGGTTCACGGCGCGAGGTCGTCAAGGTCATCGATGTGCTCGATCAGGAGATGACCGGCCTCTTCCTCGACGCCTTCGAAGAGATTTCCGCGTTGTATGAAGAGAACTTTGCGCTGGTGTTCCCTGGAGGTCGCGGACGGCTCCGCCTGCTGGACCCGAATGACCCTTTGCGGTCCGGCGTCGAAGTGGAGGCGCAACCACACGGGAAGAAGGTGGGCAGGCTGACCCTTCTGTCCGGCGGAGAGAGGGCGCTCGCCGCGCTCGCCTTCCTCTTCGCCGTGTTCCGGGCGAGGCCAAGCCCGTTCTACGTGCTCGACGAGGTCGAGGCAGCCCTCGACGACTCCAATCTGCACCGCTTTCTGCGCCTGGTCGACCAGTTACGCACCTCGGCCCAGTTGGTGATCATCACTCATCAACAACAGACCATGCAGGCCGCAGATATGCTGTACGGCGTAACCATGGAGCCCGGGGAGTCGTCAAAGATCCTGGCCAAGCGGATGTCGACGTCGCCGGTCTGACCGGGCCCACGAGGAGCATCCGTGGATCTCATCCTCATCCTGATTGCCGTTGCCGCGGTCGCCATCGCTGGGGTCGTTGTCGCGCTCGTCGTGCGGAGCCGTGCTCGCGATGGGACGAGTCGTGATGTCGTGGCTCCGGTTGCACAAGCCCCTTCGGACCTGAAGGAGAAGTTGTCCCGGACCCGTGCCGCGATCGGGAGCCGCCTCGGCTCGCTCATGCGGAGCGACCGCCTCGACGACTCGTTTTGGGACGACCTCGAGGAGACGCTCATTGCCGCGGACGTCGGGGTTACCACGGCCGCGGCGGTGACGGAGGAGACGAGGAGCCGCCACCCGGAGGACGGAGCGGCAGCTCGCGCTGCTCTCGAGGGCGCCCTCGTCGGCGCCATGTCGGATGAAGACCGCTCGTTGCGACTCATCGGCGACCCCGCCGTCGTGCTCGTGGTCGGCGTGAACGGGACGGGCAAGACCACCTCGATCGCCAAACTCGCGGCGCGGATGCGCGTCGACCAGCGCCGCGTCATACTCGCCGCCGCCGACACCTTCCGCGCCGCGGCGGATGACCAGCTGCGAGCCTGGGCGGATCGCGTCGGGGTCGAGGTCGTGACCGGCGAATCGGGTTCCGATCCTGCCGCCGTTGCCTATGAGACGTATCAGCGAGCAGCCGCCGACGGTTACGACACCGTGATCGTTGACACTGCGGGCAGGCTGCAATCGAAATCGAACCTCATGGATGAGCTTGGCAAGGTGGCCAGGGTGCTGCGTCGAGAGGCGGGGGAAATCGGTGAAGTACTCTTGGTCCTCGATGGAACCACGGGCCAGAACAGTATCGGGCAGGCGAGGAGCTTCGCCGAAGCGGTCGGAGTGACGGGAATTGTGATGACCAAACTCGACGGGACGGCACGCGGGGGGATCGCGGTGGCGGTCGAGCACGACCTGGGTATCCCGGTCAAGTTCATCGGCGTTGGCGAGGGAGTCGACGACCTCATCCCGTTTGACCCGACTGAATTCGTCGAAGCGTTGCTTGAACCATGACCGACGCGTCAGATCTCCTCGAGCAAGCACGCCGGGCCGCAGCGGCCGCCTATTCGCCATACTCCAAGTTCCGGGTCGGCGCCGTGGTGGTGACCGCCGACGGCACGATCTTCTCCGGGTGCAACGTGGAGAACGCCGCCTACGGATCGTCGGTGTGCGCCGAGGTCACCGCCATCACGACCGCGGTGGCCAGCGGTGCGCGGTCGATCTCCACCCTCGCCGTGGCTTGCCTCGAGGACGACGAGTGCTTTCCGTGCGGGAACTGTCTCCAGGTGATGCGCGAGTTTGGGGTGGAGCGGCTCATCACCGAGAAGGGTGAGTACACCCTGGAGGACCTGCTTCCGTACTCGTTCGGCCCCGAGTCACTCGCGTAGTCGCGACTCGCGGACTCAAGACCTCGCCTTCAGGGCCTCGATGAGCTTCGGCACTATCTGATGGACGTCACCGACGACACCGAGGTCGGCGATGCCGAAGATCGGAGCATCTCCGTCCTTGTTGATGGCGATGATCGTTCCCGAGTCCTTCATCCCGACCATGTGCTGCATAGCCCCCGAAATCCCGGTGGCGATATACACCGACGGTTTCACGGTCTTGCCCGTCTGTCCCACCTGCAGGCTGTACGGCACCCAACCTGCGTCCACCACCGCACGCGTCGCGCCGACCGCCCCTTTGAGCTCAGCGGCAAGCTCTTCGACGAGGTGCCAGTTCTCGGGCCCTCCCAAGCCGCGGCCTCCGGACACGACCACGTTCGCCGCCTCGAGGTCCGGGCCCTCCTGCTCCTCGACGTGGCGTTCAACCACAACCGCAGACCCTGACCGTCCGACGTCGGGAGCGGCGACGCTGGTGGTCGAAGGTGCCGGCCCCCCGGTGTCGTTGGCAGCAAAGGCCTTCGGGCGGGCGATCACCAGGGCAGGGGGCTGGGCGATGGCCTCGGTGATGACCTGCTGCGTGCCGCCGAGGATCTCGGAAGTCACCCGCACCGGGTCGATCGAGAGGTCGACGGCTGCCGCAAGCACCGGTCTCCCGAGGCGGGCCGACAAGCGCCCTGCGACATCGCGGTCGGTGTTGCTCATGCCGAATAAGACGGCGGCAGGTGCATCGCCTCCGACGAGGTCGGCGATCGCGGCGGCGGCGGTGGGGGCAGGGAGACCGTCCCCCGGATCCATGTGGTGGACCGAGGTAGCGCCATGAGCGCCGAGTTCGGCCAGGGCTGCTGCCGATCCCTCACCAACATGGAACACGCTGACCTCTCCGAGCTCTGCCGCCTTGGAAGTGAGCTCGAGGGCGGATGCGGAGGCATGGCCGTCGGTCTCCTCGCTGAATACCAGGATGGCCATCAGATCACCGTTGTTTCTTCGAGGAGGGCGACGATCCGCAGGTGTGCCTCCCCGTCGTCCTCAATGACCTCGCCGGCCTGTCGCCCTGCGATGGGTGCCACCGCGATGATGCTCTGGCCCGAGCCGGCGATCCCGACGTCATCTTCGCCGAAGCCCAGATCTCCTGCGGTGAGGTTGTCGATGGGCTTTTGCTTCGCCTGCATGATCCCCTTGAACGTGGGATAGCGGGGCTCCACCGATCCGGCGGTGACGGCGAGCACGGCGGGGAGTGGCGACTCGACGACGTCGTATCCGGTTGCGGTCTGCCGCTCGACCCTCACCTTTCCATCCCCGGCCTCGACCCGCCTGGCGAAGCTCAGCGCGGGCACGTCGAGTATCTCGGCGATCTGTTGCGGAACCACCCCGGTGTAGCCGTCGGTCGACTCGGTGCCCGTGATCACAAGATCGAAGCCCTCCCGCTCGATGGTGGCGGCGAGAACACGCGCCGTGGTGAGAGCACCGGATCCTCTGAGGGCCTCGTCGTCGATGACCACCGCCTTGTCGGCACCCATGGCGAGGGCTTGGCGGATGCCCTGGAGCGAGCCCGATGGGGACATGGAGAACAGCGTGACCGTGCCCTCGCTCGCCTCGGCCAGTTGTAGACCGACCTCGACCCCGTAGCGGTCGGTATCGTCGAGGACTTGATCCTGGGTGCGGACGACAAGGTGGCTGTCGGCGTCGAGCTCGTACGGGGTGGCCGGGTCTGGAATCTGCTTCACACAGACCGCGATCCTCATGTGTTCTCTGCTCCTTATCCGGGACGCGGGATGTTAGGAGTTTGTCGACCTACAAAGTCAGGCCGATGCCAGCCGCGGGATCAGCGACTCGAGAACGGCGGCGAAGCGCCCCATGGCGGCGTTTGCGGTTTCGGTCACCTCGTCGTGGGACAGCTTGTGGTCGGCGATCCCCGCTGCGGAGTTGGTCACCAGCGAGATCGCTGCCACCTCCACCCCCATGTGACGGAGGGCGACGGCCTCGGGCACGGTCGACATGCCGACCAGGTCGGCCCCGGCTCGCCGCGCCATCTGCACTTCGGCAGGCGTCTCGTAGCTCGGTCCGAGGAACCAGGCATAGACCCCTTCGTGATATGCCGACCCGGCCTCATCGAAGGAGGCGCGAACCATCAGGCGCAGCCCGGCGCTGTATACCTCGCTCATGTCCGGGAATCGAGGGCCGAGTCGATCGTCGTTCGCGCCGGCGAGTGGGGTCTTGGCTGTCAGGTTGAGATGGTCGGTGATGGCGACCAGATCGCCTGGAGCCAGACTCTCGGCCACTCCTCCTGCGGCGTTGGTGAGCAGGACGGTCCTGCACCCGCTGAGGGCGGCGGTGCGAACAGCGAAGACCACCTCATCGAGTGTGAAGCCTTCGTAGGCGTGAACTCTGCCCGCGTAAAGGAGCGCGGCGCCGTCACCCGCCGCAACCGAATACAACGTTCCGCCGTGGCCCGCGACCGACGGTGTCGGGAAGCCGGGGATGTCGGCGTACGGGATCGCGATGGTGCCTTCCAGCTCGCTTGCATAGCTACCGAGGCCCGATCCCAGCACAACGCCGGTGTCGTGGCTGCTGCGTCCGGTGGCGGTGGCGATGGCGTCGGCGGCTTGCTTCACGGCGTCGTAGTTCATCGCACCTCTCCCAGGATCAGGGGCACCGGTTGCTGCGGTTCCGAGGAGAAGCCCCAGGCGCCGTCGAGTATGTCGAGCGAAGCCGCCAGATGCTCGGGGTCGCGGTAGCGAACCGTGGCCAGGGGGGCGCCTGCGCTGACCTCGTCGCCTACCTTGGCATGGAGCGTGATGCCGACGCTGTGATCGATCTCCTCATCCTTCGTCTCACGACCGGCTCCCAGTCGCACCGCAGCCCTGCCGATGGTGAGCGCATCGCAACTGGCGATGGTGCCTGCCATCGGTGAGGTTACGTCGGTGGTTTGAGGCGCGGCCGGCAACAGGGTCGGGTCGTCCAGGACCGCAGGGTCACCGCCCTGGGCGGCGATGACCTCACCGAACTTCTCGAGGGCCGCTCCGGAGGCCAGGGCTGCCTCGAGCAGTCCACCGGCCTGCTCGGCATCCCCGATCCCCGCAGCCACGAGCATCTCGACGCCAAGCGCCATAATCAACTCGACGACATCTGCCGGCCCTTCGCCGCCGAGGACGGCAATCGATTCGGCAACCTCGTTGGCGTTGCCGACCTCGACCCCGAGCGGCTGGTCCATCGAGGTGAGCAACGCCATCACCGGTGTGCCGTAGGAGCCCCCGATCGAGACCATGGTGGCGGCGAGGGCCCGTGCTTCGTTGACATCCTTCATGAACGCACCGGAGCCCACCTTGACGTCGAGGACCAGCGCGTCGAGGTCTTCTGCGAGTTTCTTGGACATGATCGATGACGCGATCAGCGGGATCGACGGGACCGTTCCTGTGGCATCCCTCAGCGAGTAGATGCGGCGGTCGGCAGGAACCAGCTCCTCGGACTGACCGGCGAGCGCGATGCCGATGTCCTCGAGTTGACGAGAGAACTGTCCGAGATCGAGCTCGGTGGTAAACCCGGGGATCGACTCGAGCTTGTCCAGGGTGCCTCCGGTGTGCCCCAGCCCGTGTCCGGAGATCATCGGGACCGCAACTCCGCACGCCGCTACCAGCGGAGCCAGCGGCAGGCTGGTCTTGTCGCCGACGCCTCCCGTCGAGTGTTTGCCGACCTTCGGCAACGGCGAACCCGAGAGGTCGAGCAGCGCGCCGGAGGCGAGCATCGCGTTGGTCCAACACCCCAGCTCGACGTCGTCCATCCCCTGGAACAACACCGCCATCAGAAAGGAGGACATCTGGTAGTCGGGGAGATCGTCATCGGTGTACGAGTCGATGATCCAGAAGAGCTGTTCTTGGGTGAGCGCCTTCCCCTCGCGCTTGGTTGCGATCAGCTCCGTCATTCGGTAGGTCATCGCTCCGTCCGATCGATCACACGCCCCCGGCGCACTCTCACGCCTTCTGATCGCAGCAACTCTGTTTGGCGCAGCTCGTGGCCAGGGGCCAGACGCCCCGACTGGGTGACCACGCGCCACCACGGCAAACCAGGGGTGACGGCCAGAAGGTTGCCGACCGCCCGTGCCGCGCCGGGGTATCCGGCCTCCTCGGCTATCTCGCCGTACGACATGACGTCGCCTGGGTCGAGTTTCTCCAGCACATCGCTCACCGCCCCGGTGAAGTCCGTCATGGCTTCCGCAGCCGCAGCAGCTGGTAGGTGGTGTCGCTCTCTTCGGGATCGAACGAGGTGAACGACTCGATGGAGAAGACGGCGCCGAAGAGCTCGCGCACTCGCTCATCGGATCTGCGGGAGAAGAACCTGCGCAGATCGTCCCCGCTGTTGGCGATGCCGGCCGCGTCGTTGCCCCAGGGGCCCTCCTCATTGTGTCCCTCCCACAGGCCCACCTGCATCAGGCCTCCTGCGATGAGCACGCGTGCCAACCCCTCGAGCACGGAGGGAAGGTCGTCGTCCGGCACGTGCACCAGACAGCTCATTGCCCAAATGGCATCGAACGATCCGTCCTCGTAGCGAAGGTCGTAGAAATCGGCAACATCGGCATCGAGTCCTTTGGCTCGGGCACGTTCCACGTTGGCTGCCGACAGGTCGGTGGCGATTACGTCGAGGCCCTGCTCGGCGAAATACGCCGAGCTGTACCCCGAACCAGCGCCGATCTCGAGCAATCGGCTCTTGCCTTCGCTGCGGAGCAAGCCGGCGAACGAAGCGCGGTGCTCATCCCTCCATCCCGGTTCCCCGCGGTCATCTCTCGCGGTCGCATCGGCGTCGTAGTAGCGGACTAACCCGTCCTTGATCTCATCGAGGGTCGGGTGGGTCATGGCGTGCCGAACAGACGGTCGCCCATGTCGCCAAGTCCTGGCTGGATATACCACTTGTCGTTGAGGTCGCGGTCGAGAGCTGCGGCGACGATGGATACGTCCGGGTGCTCCTCGCCCATGCGTGCGACTCCTTCGGGTGCGGTGACGACGCACAGGGCAGTGATATCTCTCGCCCCTGATGATTTGGCCTTCTCCACTGCCCAGGAGAGGGAACCACCGGTAGCCAGCATGGGTTCGAGCACCAGGACCGTTGCGTCCCCGAGGTCGGGGAGCTTGGCGTAGTACTCCATCGGCGTGGCCGTCGACTCGTCTCGTTGGACGCCGGCGAAACCCACCTTGCATCCGGGGATCAGGTCGAGAACCGCATCGAGCATGCCGAGTCCAGCTCGGAGGACCGCGATGGCAACGACATCGTGGATCCGGTGGCCGGTCGTCTGTTCCATCGGAGTGGCCACATCGACCTCGTCGACCGGAAGGGTCTTGGTCGCCTCGAGGACGAGAGCGTAGGTGAGACTTCGCGCCGCCGATCGAAACGCCTCGGGCTGCGTATTTTCGTCGCGCAGAATGGTTAGGTAATGCCGGGCGAGCGGATGGTCGATAACAGTGAGGTTCATGTCCCCGAGTCTCGCAGGAACCAATGGTCTTCCGCCACCCCCCGGGTATGGTCGCAACGATGGACGCTGAGGCCCACCCGATGTCCAATCCTGCTCGTCGCGATCGACAGAACCCGCTCGAGCCCCACGGGAAGCTGTTGGTGATCGGCTTCGCCGTTGCCGGGGTCATCGTGCTGATCGTGTGGGTCCTTTGGTTCATTGCCATCATTCCGTCCGGCGTCGATCAATCCGGTACCCCGGTCGGCTGGGACTTTCGCGCCTTCCACAGCGCGGCAACGTTGCTGAGCCGGGGAGAGACCACCGCTATGTACGACTTGGCATGGCCGGCGGACCTGGACGGGCCACCGTTCGCGAATCCTCCGTTCACGGCCGTTCTGTTTCTGCCGTTTGTCGCTATGGGTGTCGTTCCCGCCTGGGTGGTGTGGACCGTCATCTCCGTTGGTGCGATGGCAATCGGCTTCCGTGCCCTCGATGTGCCGTCCTGGCCGCTGGCAACTGGCGCCGCCTTGCTCACGGTCCCGGTCTTCTTCGCCCTTCGTCTCGGGCAGACCTCGCTGCTTGTCTTCATGCTGATGTCCCTTGGATACGCGGCGCTGCGAAGCGGCCGGTTCCGCGCTGCTGGGGCCGTGCTCGGCCTGGTGGTGTTCAAACCGCAACTGCTCGTCGGGTTCGTGTTCTGGTGGCTGAGCCGATGGCGCACGATGCGACCCGCCATAGTGGGTGCCTTCGCCACCGGTGGCACCTTGATTGCGGTCTCGCTCATCCTGCTTCCCTTCGCCTGGGTTGGCTTTTTCGAGGCGGCAAGCAGGCTGCCCGAGCTGTACGCCTTTGGGGATTCCCCCTACTACGAGTTCGCCATGTGGAATCTGGTCGTCACCGACGGCCCAGCCAATCCAACCTTCATCTCGGCCTTGTCCCTTGCACTCACGATCGGCGCCGGGCTGGCACTGGTGTGGTTCGTCAGACGCGTGCGCGACGATTTGCCACTGGCCTACGCCGGGGCGGTCGTCGTTGGTCTGATCGCTGCCGCCCACCTGGTCGTTCACGACTGGACGCTGCTACTCATTGCCGGGGTGCTGGTGTGGCAGCGGCTTCCCCAGCACCGGGTGGCGTGGGCATCCATGGGCGTCGTTCTTCTGCTCACCACCATCTTCTCTCCGTTCTTGCTCCTGTATCAGCTGGAAGCCCTTGGCGCGGGGTTCAACGCTGCGCCCGCGGTGCTGCTCGTCTGTGCGGTGGCCGCGGCCGTGATTGCGGTCGGCGCCGTCGATGCCGAGGGGCCGATAGGACATGAGCCCGTGCAGATCGAGAGACCGCAGGTGACCCGTAAGCTCTAGGCTCGATGTTCGAGGCGCTTTCCGACCAGTTGAATGACGCGTTCGCTCGTCTGCGTGGCAAAGGCAGGCTCAGCGAAGCCGACGTCGACGCCGCCCTCAGAGAGGTTCGTATCGCCCTGCTCGAGGCAGACGTGAATGTCTCGGTGGTCAAGTCGATGTTGGCGAGGGTCAAACAACGAGCGGTAGGCGCTGAGGTGATGAAGAGCCTTACCCCGGCCCAGCAGTTGATCAAGATCGTTCATGAAGAGCTGATCGTCACCCTCGGTGGGGATGAGGCGCCGTTGGCGAGACCGGAGGCGCCGCCGCTGGTGATCCTCATTGCCGGTCTGCAAGGGTCTGGCAAGACAACGACCGCAGCCAAACTTGCCAGGCACCTGAAATCGAAGGGAAGGCGGCCGATGCTGGTCGCCGCCGACCTACAGCGGCCGGCGGCCATCGATCAGCTGGAGAAGCTGGGTGTGCGCATCGGCGTTCCTGTGTATACGGACCGCGGCGCCAAGGCACCCAAGCTGGTGAAGGGAGCGCTGAAGGCGGCACGAAGCGATTCCTTGAACGTGGTCATCATCGACACCGCGGGCCGGCTCCAGATCGACGAAGACCTGATGAAGGAGCTTGCCGCGGTTCGCAAGGCGGCGGATCCCGACGAGGTGCTGCTGATCCTCGATGCCATGACGGGCCAGGAGGCGGTCAATGTTGCCAATGGCTTCCTCGACTACATCGAGCTGACCGGCTTGATCCTCACCAAGCTCGACGGCGACGCCCGGGGTGGTGCGGCCATATCAGCGAGGGAGGCGACTGGCCGGCCGATCAAGTTCGTCGGGGTCGGGGAGGGTATCGACGACCTCGACGCCTTCCATCCGGAGCGGATGGCCTCGAGGATCTTGGGCATGGGGGACGTCCTGAGCCTCATCGAGAAGGCAGAAACCATCTACGACGAGGAAGAGGCGGAGCTGGCCGCGGAGAAGATGCTTGATGCGTCGTTCGACCTCGAGGATTTCCTGGATCAGTTCCAGCAGATCAAGAAGATGGGGCCATTGCAGCAACTGGTTGGTATGCTCCCCGGCGCTGGAACGGCGTTACGCGACGTCGAGATCGACGACCGTCACCTCGGTCGGGTCGAAGCGATCATCCGGTCGATGACGCAGGCAGAGCGGCGGGATCCGAAGCTCCTCAACGGAAGCCGCAAACGCCGGATCGCGTCGGGCTCGGGGACTCGGCCGCAGGATGTCAACATCCTGCTCAAACAGTTCGCCGAGATGCAGAAGATGATGAAGGACATCGCAGGCGGGAAAAGCCCCATCCCAGGGCTGTCCCTGCCTGAGATGGGCAGGAACCAAAAGAGGTAACGATGCCGGTGAAGATCCGCCTGACCAGGGTGGGCAAGAAAAAGCAGCCCTCGTACCGCGTCGTCGTCATGGACTCACGCAAGCCCCGTGACGGCAGGTACATCGAACAAATCGGGCGTTACGACGCCCGCCAGGAGCCGTCCCTCATCGAGATCAACAATGAGCGCGCCCTCGACTGGCTGCACAAGGGAGCCCAGCCCACCGAGCGTGCTAGGAAACTGCTCGAGATATCCGGAGCCTGGGCGCAGTTCCGCGTCGACAAGGGCGAGATTTACACCGTCGGCGAACATACGCCAGCGGCGTATCCAGAGAAAGCAGAAGAAGCAACCAGTGACGGGTTGCCAGTTGCCAGTTCCGAAGAGGACGCTGCTGAGGAAGTAACCAGTGACGAGTTGCCAGTTGCCAGTTCCGAAGAGGAAACTGCAGAAGAAGTAACCAGCGACCAGTTGCCAGTTGCCAGTTCCGAAGAAGAGGCGGTAGAAGAAGCTGTTGAGGAAGTAGCCAGTGACGAGTTGCCAGTTGCCGGTTCCGAAGAGGAAACTGCAGAAGAAGTTGCAGCAGAAGTAGTCAGCGACGAGTTACCAGCTGCCGGTTCCGAAGACGAGGCAGCTGACGTGGCCGAGGAAGAGAACTCGGAGGACGCATGAAGCAGGGCGAAATCGTCGAGAAGGTCGTCACGTATCTGGTCACCGAGATCGTCGACGATCCAGAATCGGTAAAGGTTGAGATCGTGTCGGATGGCGACGACTCCGTCGTCGCTGAGGTTCGCACCGCCAAATCCGATATGGGCCGCGTCATCGGCCGCCGCGGGCGGGTGGCTCGTGCCATTCGATCGGTGGCGAGCATCGCCGGTGAAGAGGAAGGGCTGTCCGTCGACGTGGAGTTCCTCGACTGACGTGGATCTCGTCGACGTCGGTTATGCCCGCCGCGCTCACGGGATCGGCGGCGAAGTCCTTGTTAGACCGCAGACCGACGACCCCGAGCGCTGGGTGGCTGGAGCCACTTTCATCACGGACGAATCTCCACCTCGGACCCTCGAAGCGACCGCGGTGCGCCCGCACCATGACGATCTGCTCGTACGCTTCGCTGGGATCGACGATCGAGATGCCGCCGACGCCCTCCGCGGCTCTGTCTTCCAGATACCGGCTACCGACCGTCGCCCTCTCGGTGATGCGGAGTTCTGGCCTGACGATCTGATCGGTGCCACTGCATTGGGCCCCGAAGGGCAGACCCTTGGCACCGTGACCGGTGTGGAGTTCGGCGAGGCGCAAGATCGATTGGTCATCGAGACCGTCGATGGGTCCCGCGTCGAAGTCCCGTTCGTCTCCGCCATCGTGCCTGCGGTCGACCTCGAGGCACGAGTGATCACCGTTACCCCACCCGACGGGTTGTTCTGAGCTGTTGGTTCGCCGTTCCGAGTCTCGCGAAGGGTTAGGGGGGTTGGTTGCTGGTGGTGTAGGTGTGTCCGAGTTTGGTGGTCCATTGGTGGTCGCCGTTGGGGAGGGGTTGGTGGGTCCATCCGGCTTGGTGTCTGAT
>Ga0255057_10000661_pt1 | contig 19663 bp, 21 predicted proteins | sample Cases_109_6_MG_FD_189022 | JGI IMG/M metagenome (GOLD analysis project Ga0255057, IMG submission 189022) | Seawater microbial communities from Amundsen Gulf, Northwest Territories, Canada - Cases_109_6 | ecosystem: Environmental > Aquatic > Marine > Gulf | place: Canada: Northwest Territories... | reverse complement strand
AGGACTCGGCGTTCATGGCAAGGACGCAGGACGAAGGCCTAGCGGGGCTACGTCGAGGACGAGGACGCAGCCAGGGGCGTCGAGGCCCGGCGAGATTCTGTGCAGGACTTGTGACGCGGAACACTGGCACCGCCGCGGCGGCCCATCGGTGGGGCCGACTCGTCAGTTGGCAGCCAGCAAGGAGGTGGCCGCCCGGCCCTCGGTGCAGCCATCGAGCAGCGGGCAGTAAGTACACCAGGGTCCGCCAGTCCGCTCCATTGATTCTTCTCCCGCGGCCCAGGCCGAGCGCAAGGCTGTCACCATTTCTGCGACCCGGCCGGCAAGCTCCTGGATATCCGCCAGCTGCGGCGTGGCCCGATCCCGTTCGCCGGTCTTCACCGAAACTGCCTCGACCCCGGCCGGCAGCTCATTGCGGTCCAATGCCCACAGCAGCGCGTAAAAGGTCAGCTGATCGTCGACGCCGCCCAGCATCCCGGTTTTCCAATCGACGAGCCGCGTGCCCGCTTCATCATCGAAGATTGCATCCACCCGTCCCCGGAGGACCACGTCGCTTACCGGTTCGACCTCGATCTCCACCTCAGCGCCGACAAAGCCATCGAGCGGGAAACGGCGGAAGCGGTCGTAGAGCATCTTGGTCTCGGCGACCAGGCTTTCGAGCTGGCTCGGTTTGATTCCCAGCTCGCCCATCCGCAGGTTCAGCCCCGGGGCACTACCGATCTCTTCACGGCACACCTGATCAAACGCCCCATCATCGATGCTCCCCGTCTGCAAATGACGAGCAAACACCCTGTGAGCCAGGCCGCCAATGAAACTCGGGCGTGAAGGAGGCCCGTATTCGCCGCGAAACCGGGCATTGCTGTTTTCCGGGCACCGTTGGAACGCCATGAAAGCCGAGGCCGAGACAACGATGCGGTCGCCGGGGGGAACCGACGGGAACTGGATCACGTCCAAATGGTATTGCACGACGATGCACGATCTAAGGACCCGCCACCGGTACGCTCCCCCACCATGGTCTGGGTGCGCAACGTGCTCATCGGCGGCTTCATTGGCCTGGTCGTTCTATTCGCCGCATTCTCAATCCGTTCCCTGGTGCGAAGTGGCGAAATTCTCCCTGGCGTAAGCGTGTCCGGGGTGGAGCTTGGTGGAATGGGCCGAGCCGCAACCGAGCAGGCTCTGCTGGGTCTGGAGGATGAGCTAGTCACCAGCCCCGTCGTGGTCTTGGTCAACGGAACCCGTTTTCAGCTCGATCCGCTGCAAGTGGGATTCGAGCTGCAGCGAGAAGACATCCTGCAAGCAGCATTCGCGACCGGGCGCCGATCGGGCCTATCAGAATTCGCCGACTGGGTAACGCGTCGTAGGTACCGGCTCGACGTTAAAGGGACGCTCGACGAGGCTGCCGCCGGGACACTGATCGACGCCTGGGAGGAAGCCGCCGCGGTGGCAGTCCCATTCAACGGTGCGGTGGCCTTCGTCGATGGCGCACTGGTGTCCGAGCCGGTGCGGCCGGGATTCGAGGTAGATAGAGAAAGAGCCTTCGAAGAGATCAAGCTGGCCTTGCTAGACCGCGAGGTTCGCGTCGCCACACTCCCGCTCGTGGAGGCCGCTCCATTGATAAACGACGCTGCAGTCGATGCCGCCATGGCCACTGCCACCGAGCTGCTGGCGGGGTCAGTTATTCTCAAGTCGGAGGACCCCGCCCTCACCGTGACGTTCGAATCACAGGATCTCGGCGCCGCCCTCACATCTGTTTTCCGGACCGAGCCCGAGCCGGGAATCGAAATCGGCTTCGATGCCGAGGTGATCGCGGCCCAGATCGCACCCCTCGTTGCCCGACTAGAGGCTCCTCCCCGCGACGCCGTCATCTTGATTTCTGAAAATGACGAGGTGCTGATAACCCCTGGAAGCCCCGGCACTTTGGTGGACGCCGATCTCATCGCCGCCGAGCTAACCGTGGCTGCCTACCTCCCCGGACGCACCGCCCCCCTACCCCTCGCCATCGGTGTGGAGCCCAACTTCTCCACAGCTGATGCGCAAGCGCTGGGAATCAAAGGCCTCGTGTCTGAGTTCACAACGTTTCACTCTTGTTGCCAGCCGCGAGTGACCAACATCCAGCGTATGGCCGATCTCACCTCGGGCACCATCGTCATGCCGGGCGACGAGTTCTCGCTCAACGAGCACATCGGCTTACGGACCGAAGAAAACGGATTCGTTGAGGCCCCGATGATCCTCCGCGGCGAGTTCGTGCCTGCGGTGGGAGGAGGGGTGAGCCAATTCGCCACGACATTGTTCAACGCTGTGTTCCTCGGCGGGTATGAGGACGTCTATCACCAGCCCCACAGCTACTACTTCTCCCGGTACCCCGAAGGCCGCGAAGCTACGGTTTCCTTCCCCAATCCTGAGCTGATCTTTCGCAACGACACCCGGTCGGCGATGTTGATCTACACCGAGCACACCGATGAGTCGATCACGGTCAAAGTGTTTGGGGACAACGAAGGACGAATCATCGAGGACAGTTTGTCGCCGCGCCGCACTTTTCGAAGCCCGGTGACCGAGTACCAGCCCGACTCCGGTGTCGAGCCGGGGACCGAAATCGTCAAACAGTCCGGCAGTACCGGATGGACCATCACGCTTTTCCGAATGATCACCTACTCAGACGGCACCGAGAAGGCCGAGGAGTGGGACTGGACCTACCGCCCCCAACCGCGAATCGTCCGGGTCCATCCTTGCGACGTGCCCGACAGTGACATCGCCTGCCCAACGACGACCTTGCCGCCCGAAACGACTACCACCGCGACTATCCCCTAGAGCTGCCTCCTCGTAGGGCAGAACCGGAAAACGCCATAGTCGAACCTCGACTCCTCATGTCCCCCAGACCAGGGCTCCCCATAACAGGTTTGGCTTGGCCCGTGGGACTGACACCTGAGCCCGGCCAGACCGCCGTAGCGAACCCAAACGTGCCCTGATTGAGATTGGGGGCGGTCGGTAGGATCGCCCAAAGCGAGGGGAAGGACGCCATGTCGCACGATGAGGACGGGACGACCAGACTGTTGGTCGAGCACATCGATGCTTGGAACAGTCACGACCTGGATCGGTTGATCGGGCTGTTTGTTGATGACTGTGTTTTCGAAGCCTCGGGGGGAAGCGAGGTTCAGGGTCAGCGATTCGAAGGCAAGCCAGCCGTGCGAGAGGCGTTCGCGGCGGTGTTCGAGCGAATGCCCGATGCCCATTGGGGCGGTGGCCGCCATTACGTGATCGACGCAGGCTATTGCGTCTCGGAATGGACCCTCACGGGCACGCTCGCCGACGACAGTCGGATCGAGGTCAACGGCTGCGACTTTCTCACAGTTCGGGGTGGCCAGATCACGAGCAAGAATTCCTATCGCAAGCAGCGGCTCCCAATCGAATAGACGGCTTAGCTCCCCACGGGAGCACACAGGTGCGACTTCAGGGGGGCTATGCAACGGCTCATAGAGGCGAGAGCAGAAGGATCCCGACTCAGGTTTTGCCCGCTGCGCACCCCTCCGGGTCTTAAAAGGGACTGAGTCGTCTCCTGTCTAGTCGCGGTAGAAGACGAAGAATTCCCGGATGACGCCGGCGGTGGCGGCAGTCGTCGAATCGTCCCAGCCGTTTTCCCGCTTCACAACAACGCCGTTGGAAGCGACGTGGACATGGGCGATTCCCGGGTCGGCGGCGAAGATGGCTGCGGCGAGACGAGCGGGGAATGTCGAATCCTCAGCCGCGTCCGGAGCGGATGAGTAACCGGAGCCATCCTGCCCCGAAAGGCTGCGATCAGAATCGAACACCGCTGCATCGCCGACTACGGTGATCTTCGTGACATTGATGACCTGGCCCATGGTGCGGGTAGCTTACCGGGAGCCATCCCTGGTCTCGGTTGAACCGACCCGGTGGATCTGCACGAGGTTGGTTTCGGCTCCGCGGTTGGGAGGAATCCCGGCAACCATCACCACCGCTTCGCCGCGTTTCGCCAGCCCCGCCGCAAGCAGGGCCTCACCGGCGGCGAAGATGAGGTCGTCGGTAGTGACATGAAGATCGATGTGGCGCGGGCTGACTCCGGAATAGAGCGCCATCCGCCGGTAAGTGGGGCCGTTGTTTGAGAAAGCCACGATGTCGGCATCGGGGCGGTATTTGGAGAGCAACCGGGCCGTCGTACCGGTTTCCGTGAAGCAAGCGATGGTGGCAATGTCCAGATTGTGAGTCACTTCGACGGCGGCTTTCGTCATTGCTGAAGGGAACTGGGCAGCATGAGCGATGAAGCCACCCTTGATGCCGGTGGCGTGTTCCGGGCTCTGCTCAGCCTCCCGACAGATACGGTCCATGACCTCGACGGCTCGGATGGGGTAGCGGCCCACGGCAGTTTCAGCAGAGAGCATCACCGCGTCGGTCCCGTCGAAAACGGCATTGGCAACATCCGTGACTTCGGCCCGGGTGGGACGATGGTTCTCAGTCATCGACTCGAGCATCTCGGTTGCCGTTATCGAGATCTTCCCCCCAGTATTCGTCCGGGAGATGATGTCTTTCTGAATCCGCGGCAGAGATTCGAAGGACAACTCGACTCCCAGGTCGCCCCGGGCCACCATGACGCCGTCGGAGGTCGCGATTATTTCATCGAGAGCTTCGTATCCAATCGACCGCTCCAGTTTTGCAATCACCGGCACCGTCCCGCCGGCGAGCTTCCTCACTTCCTCCACGTCGGCCGCCGACGCCACAAATGACGCGGCCACCATGTCGACTCCAAGTTCAGCGCCGACCTCGAGGTCGACGCGGTCCTTGTCGGTGACTGTCGGCAGATCAACCTCTAATCCGGGGAAGGCGGCGCCCTGGCGGTTCCTCAACTCGCCGCCTCGAATAACGGTGGCGAAGACCGAGCCTTCCAGCTTGGCTACCTCCAACGAGATCCGGCCATCACTGAGCAGAACCTGGGACCCGGGTCGCAGATCGAGCACCCGATCGAGGTATCCGACGTAAATCTCGCCCGCCGATGCCATTTCCTCTCCGGAGAGGAGCCGCACCTCCTGGCCGGCTTCAAGAGTGATGGCATCATCAGGGAAGCTGCCAACGCGGATCTTCGGACCCTGAATGTCCTGAAGAAGAGTGACGGCCCTCTCGTGCCGCCCAGCAGCTTGATGCACCCAATCGAACACCTGCTTGTGCACATCCGCAGTGCCATGCGAAAAGTTCATCCGGGCGGCGTCCATCCCCGCCTCCACCAGGCGGGATATCTGCTCGAGGCTGTCGACGGCCGGCCCGAGAGTGGCAATGATCTTGGTCTTACGCTGCACCGGTTGGAACCCTACCCGCCGTCAACCGTCCATCAATTATTGAGAGCGGGGATTACCTCACGGCCGAATCTCTCCAGCCCTGAGGGGTCGAAGGCGGGTTCGGCGAAGTAAAGGATGGGGTAGCTCATTCCGACTTCCTCCCAGCGGCGCAGGCGCACTACCAGCTGCTCCGGCGTGCCCGCCATGCGGCGAAACGCCTCCCCAACTTTTTCAGCCCTGTCCCTGGGCGCGAACTGGCCCACGTGGCTCTTGATCCATGCGATCCTGTCCTCGACCTCTTGCTCGGTCTCCTCGCACACGGTCAGGAGATGGGCCGTGCGGGTAATCGAATGAAAGTCGGTGCCGACGTCCTCACAGTGCTTGCGAAGCACTTCCGACTTGTGGACGAACTCTTCGATGTTGTCGGCGAAGTTGGTGTACTGGGCGTATCGGGCCGCCACATTCAGAGTCAGCTCTTCTCCCCCGCCGGCGATCCACAGCGGGATGTGTGGTTGCTGGAGTGGTTTCGGCTGACAAATGGCACCCTGCAGCCGGTAGTACTTACCGTCGTAGTCGACCTCGGGCTCGGTCCACATCCGCCGCATGATCTCGACGCTCTCACGCAGCCGCCCGATGCGAACGGAGGGTTTGGCGAACTCATATCCGTAGCCGTCGTATTCGTGCACATACCAGCCGGCGCCGATGCCCATATCCACCCGCCCACCGGATATCACGTCGATCGAGGCTGCCACCTTGGCAAGGTAGGCGGGAGAACGGTAACTGTTGCATGTGCACATCTGGCCCAAACGCACGGTGTCGGTGACGGCGGCGAGTGCCGCCATGAGGGTCCAGGCCTCGTAGGTCACCTCCTGTGTGGGGACCGGAACTGTATGGAAGTGGTCATACACAAACAGGGACTCATACCCGGAGCGCTCGATCGTGACAGCGACGGACTTCATCGTGTCCCAATGTTGTTCAATCGGAATCCCCCCCAGGTCCAATCGCCAGCCCTGTGGAACAAATGCGCCGAATCTCACGTCGGTATCCTCCCTGCAACGTCCCAGAGACTGTAGAGCTGTGGATCTCCTCATCGCTATTCCGTTGAAGCCGTTCGGCGTGGCCAAGGCCAGGCTCGCGCCTGTGCTCAGCGCCGGTCAACGATCTCGACTCGGCCGGACGGTGGCGGCGCGCACAGTCGCCGTCGCCACTGAAACCGGAGCCCGGGTGGCTGTAGTCACCGGCGACCCCGAGGTGAGCGACTGGGCTGTCGCACAGGGTGCCGAAGTCATAGCCGAAACAGGCACCGGCGGATTGAACGCGGCTGCGAGCGCCGCCGTTGTCGTGGCGCTGAGTGAGGGCCGCGGCTGGGCCATTCTCCACGCCGACCTGCCCCTGCTGGCCTTTGAGGAGCTGCGTGACGCGCTGGCCAGGTGGCGGCCGGGAGACACCGTCCTGGCTCCTACATACGACGGCGGCACGTCGCTGTTAGTCGGCGACGTGAAATTCCCGTTCGCCTACGGGCCGGGTAGCTTCCACCGGCACCTGCGTCTGGCCGACGGCCGAGCCGAGATTGTGGTTCGACGCGGTTTGGCCCTCGACATGGACACACCCCGGGACCTGCAAGCGGCTCTGCAAATAAACCCCCGACTGGCGGACGCCTGGAACACGGTCCGGACGTGACCGGGACCACCCCCCTGCCAATCCCCGAGCGAGCCCTGGCAGTCGGCGCTCATCCGGACGACATCGAATTCGGGGCCGGAGGAACCCTCGCCGCCTGGGCCCAGGCAGGTTGCGAGGTGACCATGGTGGTGATGACAGACGGCTCCAAGGGTTCATGGGATCCGAAGACCGACCCGGTCGAGCTCGCCGAACTGCGCGCCCGGGAGCAGAAAGCGGCGGCCAAGCATCTCGGTGCCTCGGAGGTTGTCTTCCTGGACCACCCCGACGGTGTGTTCGAATACACACTCGAGGTGCGGGCCGAGGTGGCCCGACTCATTCGGATTCATCGCCCCGACGTCATGTTCTCCCATGACCCCTGGGCGCTTTATGAGATCCACCCCGACCACCGGGCCACAGGTTGGGCCGCGGTAGACGGTGCACTCGCCGCCCGCGACCCTTTGTTCTTCCCCGAGCAGAAACTCGAACCGCACCGACCTGATTTCCTGCTTCTGTGGAGGCCGGCCCGGGCCGACTACTGGGAGGACGTCGGCGGGACGCTCGACCAGAAAATTGCCGCCCTGCTCGCCCACCAATCCCAACACCACACCAGCATGCTGGACGCCGGGGCAGCCTTCGAGGAACGAGTCCGCGACTGGGCTGCCGAGCAAGGCCAAGCGGTCAATCTTGCCGCCGCCGAAGCCTTCAAGCGCCTGGAGCTCTGAAGATCCCCTCGCTTGCGCGATAATCAATCCCCATGGACATTGCAGTTGTCACAGGAGGAACCGGAGGCCTCGGCCGGGCCCTCACTCCCCGCTTGATAAAGCGCGGGTTCAAACTCGGTGTTTCCTACCTGGTTCCAGAAGAAGCCGAAACCTTTGAGGCCGAGGTCAACCCCGATCCCGAGCAGGTGCTACTGCGCCGAACCGACTCTTCAGACCCGGAGGCTCTCGGCGTATTCGTCAAAGACGTCGCCGAGAGGTTCGGCGGCCTCAACTCGATCGTGGCGCTGGTTGGTGGCTGGGCAGGCGGTCGTGACGTGGAAGACACAGATGACGTCCGATTCGAGCGCATGATCGACCTCAACCTCCGCTCCACATTCTATGCGGTACGGGCCGCGCTCCCCTACCTGCGGGAAGCTGGGCGGGGTCGCATTGTGACAATCGCCAGTCGGGCGGCGGTGGACAATCCAGCAGGGCAAGCAGCCTTCAACATCGCCAAGGCCGGCGTCATCGCCCTCACCAAATCCGTTGCCAACGAGCTGCGGGGAACCGAGATCACTGCCAACACAGTCCTCCCATCCGTCATCGACACTCCGGCCACACGCGAAGCGATGCCGTATGGCGACTACGTCGACTGGCCGACACCGGACGAGATCGCCGCCGTTGTCGAATTCGTCCTCTCGGCAGAGTCCGCCGTCATCAACGGCGCCTCGATCCCCGTCTACGGCAACACATGATTGGTGAAGAGTCATAAACTCCACACCTGTTGGTTGAGGCCCCGTCGTCTAGCGGCCTAGGACGCCGCCCTCTCAAGGCGGTAACGCCAGTTCAAATCTGGTCGGGGCTACCGGAATCGAAAGTTGACCGGCCCAGAGGGCCGGTCAACTTTCGATTTGGAGCTGCGAGCAGGCGCAACCACCATCACTGCGGTCGAGGGTCACAGGCCCTCTCAAGGCGACAGTATCTTCTGGCGCACTACGGGCTCCCTCCGGTCACCTCCGTGCGCATGCCAGTACCCGTCTGCTGCCGCCGACACCCACACATCGAAGCCTGCGAGCAGGTTCAACGACCATCACTGCGGTCGAGGGTCACAGGCCCTCTCAAGGCGACAGTATCTTCTGGCGCACTACGGCCAGGGAGCGGCCGCCGACGGATCACCCGGGAGCCTTACCCGGTAGCGGTGGACGGCGGCGCCCGCCACGACTTCTTGGATCGCCAGACGATGTAGGCGGCCAGGCCGAGCGGGACCTGCGCGACGTAGCTGAGCGCTCTGTAGATGAGCACTGCTGCCACCACCAGCGATTCTTTGCCTCCTGCAACCACAAGCGCGGCAGTGAGGCCGACCTCGACAATGCCAACGTTTCCAGGGGTGATGGGTATAGCCGTGAGGAGCCGCACCACAGCGAAGGCGGCAAATGCTTCCGCCCCGGTGATGGTGTCGACCGACACGCTCATATGCCGCAAGGAAATCAGCAGTAAGGCAAAGAGCGAAAGATGGCTGACAACCGTGGCGAGGGTAATCCAAAACCAGCGGCGGCGCAGCAGGTCGATGCTCTGCGACCGGAACCGCACAAACCGGGCCCCCCACTGCTGGAACGGCCCGCGTTTGAAGGGTCGGACGAGCCGGGAGGCGAGAGCGCCGATCCATTCCCCCGCCCTACGGGCGGCCCGCTCACTCGACATGATCAGCGTGAGCAAACCGATGGCCCCGATCAGGACGGCCACGCCGGTGAGGGCCGCGGACTGCAACGCGGCGTTACTGCGTCCCTGAAACGTGAGCAGCGCCAGCGCAACCACCGGGAGGGCCAACTTGACGAACGTGTTCCACAAACCGGTGACTACCGAGGCAATCGCGATCGAACCGGCGCCGAACCCGAACGAAGAAAACATGGCAAAGGTAACGCCGACGCCGATGGCGCTGCCGCCGGGGAGAGTGTTCGTGACGGCAGTCGATATTTGGCCCACCACGAAAGCCCGCAGCAACGTGAGGCCGGGCAGGGCCGCCATGATGATGAGCTGATAAGTGATGATGCTCCAGCCGGCGAGGACGAGCAGGCTCGTGGTTTCGAGCCAGGTCAGGGTTCCAATGGCGTCCCACACCTCACCGAAATCGGCCATGGTGGGAAGGACGCCGACCAGCAAGGCGGTCCCCAACGCGATCGACGCCACAACACTCAGCGGTCGGAGCCAGCGGCTTTTCGATCTTCTGGGATTTCCACCTTCAGTTTCCTCCCCGGCGGTGGGCTGGGCCGGAGACTCGCGATCCGAGTCGGCCTCGGACATCATCAGGGGAGCCTAGGGGGTCACACCAGGTGGCCGAGGTCCTCAGCCGGAGCGGCGGCTCGACGGGCGAGATGAGCTCAGTGACCGTCGGTCTGGTGCGTCTGCAGCACTAGCGTCGGGGCACAGGGAGGAAATGGTGGGACACCGAGAACATGCCGACCGCGTCGAACGGTTCAACCCGTCGTTCTACGGCATCCTCGGCATCGTCGCCGCTGAATGAGCATCCCGCTCGCCCTCCGCCGTCCCTGGTTGCTGCTACGCGGTGCCCGCGCCGATCGCGATCGACCCGACCTCGACCGCCTGGCAGCAATCGACGACCCGATGGACTTCGTGTGGGCGATCCTCCCCCATGCCGCCCGCACGTTCGCCACGAGCATATTGATGCTTCCTGCAGCTCAGGCCCGAACCGCCGCTGTGGCCTATCTCTACTGTCGGATGCTCGACACCTACGAGGACCTGGGCGACCCGGCCGATCGCGAAGCCGCCCTTGAGGCTTTCGCGGCCCGCATGACGACGCTGGAGCCACCGCCGCCGGCGCCCACGACAGCCCGGGACGACCGGGACCGGGTGCACGTGCTTCTCGTCGAACGCTGCCGGCTGGTGGACCAGGTGTTCACCACGCTGCCGGGCGCCGACCGGGAACGTATCGCCAAGCTCGTGGAGGCGATGGCCGACGGCATGGTCTGGTCGTCACGGCGGTTCGTGGAGCAGGGAGGAGTGTTGATCGACGCCGAGCAGCTCAGCCGCTACTGCCATCACGTCATCGGCGAGCCCGTCCTCTTCGCGCTGCAGCTGGTGATCGAAGCTGAGCTCACCGTCGAACAGCGTCGGGACGCCCTCGCCGTGGGCGAGTTGATCCAGCTTGCCAACATCACCCGGGACGTCGAGCGCGACCTGGCGCGCGGCGTCGCCTACGACCCCTCACTCCTCCCCCACCTCGGCAGGACCGACGCGGTCGAACCCGTCCGCGAAGCACGCCGCCACCTCATGGCCGCCGCCCTCCCCCATGCCTCCGCCTACACCCGTCTGGCGGGGCAGCTCGCCACCAAGCGGTTCAGCCTGGCCCGCGCATCCGCCGTCCTCATGCTCCTCCACACCGACCGCCATTACCGGTGGTGTGCCCGCCGGATCGGGCACCCCGGGTGGCGAGGGCCCGACCGCACCGGGACGATCGTTCTCACCGCGCTGCTCGCCGCCTTCTCGCGCCGCTGGTCGCACCGGGTGATGGGACGGGTCGAGCACGACTTCATTCGGGCAGCGGAAACCATCTAGAACACGCCAGAAGCCCTATGCACAAGCGGTAAGTGCCAAAACGCCCTCACGCTGAGGATGCGCTCCGCTCATCTTTGCCTGCGGTTCGAGCGCCGCGCGCATAGTCGGCAGCTCATGGGCCGACGCTCAGCTCTCGTGCTACCACCTCAGCCTCCTGCATGCATGTTCTGACTAGTTCCGCGACCTTGCCCTGGCTTGCCGACAATCTCCTCTTGGCTTCAACATCACCCTGCCCGGCGCGTGAGACGTCCCGTCTGCGCGGATAAGGATGCCCCGCCATTGTGGTTCGCAATTGATGCCTGCCTCCCATCCAGTGCAGTTGACCGTCAAGGGAACAGATCACTTGCCTGCGCCGGGGAGTAAGGAACGTATCGAGATCAAAGCCCTCATATTCAGTCACCAGGCCGCCCACTTCGACGCTGGTAGTTCTCGGACGGCCCGCCTTGACCTCCTTGCCCCCCGATGACCCGCAGGCAATCCAGATCGGCCGCGGACCAAGGAGCGGGGGTGAATGTTGCGATTTCCATGGTCCAACCTCAAACCCCGGAGGCAAACCATCCACAGTCACGGCCGCGTACGTGAAGCCAGGGTCGTGCTCTTCGTGAGTGGAGTGGTGGACACCTGCTTCGACCTCAAACCTGCCGAGGGTGCCAACCAGATGAGCGGTGACACTGAACTTGCTCTTGAAGAGGGGGCGCCGCGTCTGGACCTGGGCGTCCTCTAAACCGAGTGTGTGCCCGACTTCACGCCAATAGATTTCGAGACGGTCCCTCTTTCGAATCACGAACCGAAGCTACTAACTACTTGTAGGCGTGATGACCAAACCCGGCGGACTGGTCGTTAAGTGCCAGAATGACTCTCACGGAGGCTGACATGCGAAATCTTGGCTGGGTGGCATTAGCGATCGGAAGCATCTGGATCGCGGTGTTGATCATCAGCCTGTTCTCGTCTGAGCTCGTCTACGGGGCCGACCGGGACACTTTTCCGCTGATTCCCGCTATCACCTGGATCTGGGGAGCAATCGCGAGCAGTTTCGTGCTCCGCGCCCTGGTCGAGCGGCACTCCACCCTGGACGACCAGCGCCACGCCTGGATTGGAATCGCCGCAGCTGTATCGGTCATTTGGGTGCTGGTGACCATCGTCAGCCTCGTGATCCCCGACTTCGACGTCTCGGTCGGATCCAACACGGTGATCATTCCACTCGGCGCCGTCATCGCTCCGATCGCAGGCGCAGTCGCAACGTCCATCGCGGGCGAATTCGTGCCCCGCCTCACCGACGTTGCTGCAGTAGCGGGCGGCAACACCAACCACACCGACCGCGCCTACCGCGAGGAATCGCCCTAACCGCGAGCTCCCATAGGACACCTGACAGGGAGCGGAGGCCCGTTCCCTAATCGCATCACGGTCGTTATGAAGTTTCGCGGGAGTTCACGTTGTGTTTCCGGGCTCTTTAGATCCACAGACGAGCTTGATAAGGGACGTCGGAAGTGCCGGCGCCGAAACGGAGGTAGTAAACCGTGAAACGATTTCTGATCATCGCCGTAGTGATGGGGCTCTTCTTTGCCCTCGCTGCGCCTGCCGGGGCTCACACTTTGGAACCGGGACTTCCCGTTGGGCCTCCCGGCGGAGTGTTCTGGGCCAACGACGTCCAATACGAGAGCGCGGTCACCCCCGCCCATGTTCCCGATAATGGCCCGTTCGACGCGTTCTATGTCTTCCCCGATTGCCCCACATGCAAACCTGTGTCAGATGCGGCTCCGGGTTTTGGTCGGTACAACGGAGGCCGGTGGGCGGTCATCGAAGCGCTCGGTATCACGGTGCAACTGACGAACGCGGCTGACGTTGTGGAGCAGGCGAGTTCGCTGGTCGATACCGGACATCGGTTCGTGTGTCCGCTGATTCGCATCGTCTGACGCTTACTGTCCCCGATACCAAGAACCTCCTCGATCGACTTAGATCGGGGAGGTTCTGACTTGTGCGCATCATTTAAACAAGAGCGATCGTTCGCGTCGTCACGTAGGTCGACATGCCGTCAGGTCTTCGAACCAGGCCGAGGCTCGGAGATTGCTCCTCGCGGGGAATCTTGCCCATGCGACAGACGCCCCTGCTCCGAGAGTCTTTCCGGAGACCGGGGGGATGGGTTTGATCGGCACGCAGTCCGGGACCCTAACCGCCTCCGTTTGAGTGCTCATGTCGTTATCTGCCGGAGTCGCCGAGCGGACTTCCGAATCTTCACCTTATCTATTATCATCGATGATAGATGAATGTATTACGGAACGACGCAGAGACGTGGGCAAGCTGGTTCAGGGCTCTCGGCGACCCCTCGCGGATCGTCATTCTCAACCTGCTCGCCACGAGCGACGGGCCGATGAAGGTCGGCGAGATAGTGGACGCGGTCGACATCGGCCAGTCCACGGTGTCCCACCACCTCAAGACCCTGGCCGACACAGGATTCGTTCATGTGACAAAGGCCGGCACAAGCAGCCTCTACGAGGTGAACCGAAGTTGCCTCGAACGCTTCCCCACAGCCGCTGAAACGGTAATGGGGAAGGCCTCCCCAATCGCCCCTTGGAAGAGAGATCAACAATGAGTATCGACCACAACCTCCGCGAAACCGTCCGCAAACGGTATGCGTCCGACGCCCTCCTGGTGCTCGATGGCGGCCCGTCGTGCTGCGGGCCCGAAGATGAGGACAAATTCGGCAGCGGCCTATACGACGCCCTTGACGGCGCCGAGCTGCCCGACGCCGCCAAGTTGGCAAGCCTCGGATGCGGCAACCCGGTCGCAGTTGCCGACCTCAACGAGGGAGAGACCGTCCTCGACCTCGGGTCGGGGGGCGGCATCGACGTCTTGCTCTCCGCGAAACGGGTCGGCCCGGCCGGCAAGGCCTACGGCCTCGACATGACGGACGAGATGCTCGAGCTGGCTCGCAAGAACGCGGCCGAGGCCAAGGCAGACAACGTCGAATTCCTCAAGGGGTACATCGAGGAAATACCACTCCCCGACTCATCAGTCGACGTGATCATCTCCAACTGCGTCGTCAACCTCTCAACCAACAAGGAGGCGGTCTTCTCGGAGATGGCACGTGTGCTCAAGCCCGGTGGCCGCATTGGTATCACCGACGTGGTCGCCGAGGACCGCCTGACGGCTGCCGAGCGAGCCGAGCGAGGTGACTACACCGGCTGCATCGCCGGCGCCCTGTCATTCCAGGAGTACGAGGAGAGCCTGTCTGCAGCCGGCTTCGAAGATATTTCGGTGATATCGACTCACGCCGTTGCCGACGCGATGCACTCGGCGATCATCAAGGGTGTGCTCTAGGACCGAACCATGTCAGCGAGTTTCGGCACAGAGACGTCGTGTCCCCGACGTACACGACGGCCGATGAGCCTCTTGATGAAATCTGGCAAGAGTTGGCCACCGCGGTGGTTCGCGGTACAGGGCCTGGATCTATCCTGAGGCACATGCACGAAGAACAAATCGAAAAAATCCAGCAGGGGCACGGCTTCATCGCCGCGCTCGATCAGAGTGGAGGAAGCACACCGAAGGCGCTCCTGACCTACGGCCTTACCGAAGACGCCTTTTCCAACGAAGACGAGATGTTCGACATCATCCATGAGATGCGCACCCGGATTGTCACCAGCAAATCGTTTGATGGCGATCGGGTGATAGGAGCAATTCTGTTTGAAAATACGATGGATCGCGACATCGAAAGCCGCGGCTCGGCCGAGTATCTCTGGAAAGTCAAGGGTGTCGTCCCGTTCCTCAAGGTGGACAAGGGCCTGGCTGAGGAGGCAGACGGGGTACAGCTCATGAATCCCATACCCGGGCTCGATGAGCTGCTCAACCGTGCCCTGAATAAGGGCGTCGTCGGCACCAAGATGCGCTCGGTCATCAAGCTGGCCAACCCCGTGGGAATCGACGCGGTGGTGGCGCAGCAATTCGAAATCGGCAGACAGATCCTCGCCGTTGGCCTCGTACCCATCCTCGAGCCCGAGATCGACATCCACAGCCCTGAGAAGGCCGAAGCCGAGGCCCTGCTCAAGACAGCGATCCTGCGCGATCTCGAAGGCATCGGTGAAGGTGGCCGGATCATGCTGAAACTCACGCTCCCCGACGAGCCGGGCTTCTACAGCGAGCTCGTCGAACATCCGAAGGTGCTCCGGGTAGTGGCGCTGTCGGGGGGGTACTCGCGCGATGATGCCAATGCCCGGCTGGCGAGCAACCGCGGAGTCGTTGCCAGCTTCTCTCGAGCGCTGACCGAGGGCTTGACCGCTCAACAGAGCGACGACGAATTCAATGGTGCCCTAGATGAGGCCATTGAGAGCATCTTCCAGGCGTCAGTTGCGCCCGGCTAGAGGACTGCTCGGGGGGAAGGACTCGAACCCTCAACGACAGGACCAGAACCTGCTGTGTTACCGATTACACCACCCCCGAAGGGCGGCTCGCCAGGATACAAAGTGCTCAGGCCTCTGCAACCTTCCATGACTCATCGTCAAAGCGTTGGATCTCCAGCCGATTGCCGTCAGGATCACGGGCGAAGAAATTGTAGATCTGGTATTCAGCACTGTGTTGCGGTGGCCGGATAATCTCGGCGCCGGCGTCGACGAGACGCTCGAACCACTCGTCGACGTCCCCGGTCACCAGAGTCATGAGCGATCCCTCGATCCCTGCTCTTTCCGGACGATCGCAGATCCCCAGGTAGGCAGACCCCGCCACTTGATAAATGAAGCAGCCTCCCTGATCCAGGACTAAGTCCAATCCCAGGATTCCACCATAGAACCGGGCGGCCCGTTGGAGATCTTGCACGTACACGAAAACAATCTGTTCTTGGAAGCTCACAGGCGACCGAACACATCTCGCAGACGCCGGAGGCTTTCCTCCTTGCCGAGCGCAGCAAGCGATTCGAAGAGTGGCGGGCTGATCCTGGAACCGGTGATCGCTACTCGCACCGGCTGCAGTCCCTTGCTGGCGTTGAGCCCCAGTTCGGCCAGCATCTCGCGCAACGCCCCCTCGATGGATTCTGACACCCACTCCCCCAGGTCACCGAGCCGTGACAGAGCACCCTCGAGCGACACCCTGGCCTCAGGTTTGGCGAGGACTTTCTTCCACGCCGCATCGTCGTAAGCAACGTCACTCACGAACAAGAACCGCACCTGATCCGGCGCTTCGGTGAGCACCTTCATCCGCTCCTGAATCAAAGGGGCTACCGGGCGATAGGTCTCCAAGTCTTCCACCGTGAACTCTCTTCCCAGGTCGGCCTCAACCAGCGGCCGGGTCCTGGCAATGAAGTCATCGAGCTCCAGCTCACGAATGTAGACCCCGTTCATCCAGAGCAGCTTGTCATTGTCGAAGACGGCCGGGTTCTTCTGAATGTCGTCGAGCTCGAACCGCTCGACCATCTCCGCAGTGGAGAAGATGGACTCGTCGTCGCCGAAACTCCAACCAAGCAATCCCAGATAGTTGAGAACCGCCTCGGGTAGGAAACCCCCGTTGCGGTAGGAATGGAGAGCCGTGTCGCCGTGACGTTTTGACAGCTTGCGACCGTCAGGACCCAGCAGCAATGACACATGGGCGTATACCGGTGGGGCGGCACCCATTGCTCCGGTGATCAAGATGTGTTTGGGGGTTGAAGAGAGCAAGTCCTCGCCACGGACAACATGGGTGATCTCGAAATCGACATCGTCGACCGTGCTGGCCAGGTGGTAGGTGGGAGAACCGTCAGAGCGCAGAAGCACGAAATCCTCGACGTGCTCATGATCGAAGCTGACCTCCTCCCTTACGACGTCTTGGAATGTGGTGGTCCCCGGCCGGGGAACGGCCAGCCTCAACACAGCAGGCTCGTTGGCTTCGAGCCGCCCGGCGACTTCGGATGGTTCGAGCGTCCGACATCGACCGTCGTAACCGGGCGGGCGGCCCTCGGCCTGAGCGGCCTTGCGTCTCTCATCCAGTTCGGCGGCGGTGCAGAAACAACGGTAGGCCTTCTCGTCCGCTGCCAGCCGGGCCGCCACCTCCGAGTAACGCTCCAGCCGCTCACTCTGCCGATAGGCCTCAGACGGACCACCGACCTCGATCCCCTCGTCCCAGTGGAGGCCAAGCCAATTGAGCCCGTCGAGAATGTCGGCATAGAACTCGTCCGAGCCTCTCTCCTGGTCGGTGTCGTCGCTGCGGAGAATGAACACGCCGCCGGAATGCCGGGCCGCCAGCCAATTGAAAAGCGCGGTGCGGGTAGCCCCCACATGGAGAAATCCGGTCGGCGAAGGCGCGAAGCGCACCCTCATGGTCCAACTATCGGGTTACGAAGAATGCCCAGGCCGTCGATCTCAGTTTCGAGCAGATCACCCTCGGCAAGCGGCCCGACTCCGTCGGGAGTGCCGGTGAGGATGACGTCACCCGGTAGCAGAGTCATCACTCCGCTTATGTAAGCCACCAGCTCACCAGGGCCAAAAACCATCTCGCTCAACAGACCCTCCTGGCGAAGCTCACCATTGACACGGCAATAGAGCCCCTGCCCTTCCAGCGGATCAAATTCCGTCTCGATGGCGGGGCCGAGCGGACAGAACGTGTCGAAGCCCTTGGCCCTGGCCCACTGTCCGTCTCTTCGCTGAAGATCTCGGGCGGTGATGTCTTGACCGATCGTGTAACCGAGGATGTGTTGAGCAGCGTCCTCCACAGCCACGTTTCGTGTGACCTTGCCGATCACGATCGCCAGCTCTGCTTCGTGCTCGACCTGTCCGGAGTGAGGGGGAATTCTCACGCCGGCGGCGTGACCGATCACAGAGGTCGACGGTTTTATGAAGATGAGCGGCTCGTCCGGCACCTCAACTTGACGCTCGGCGGCGTGAGACCCGTAGTTGCGCCCTATGGCCACCACCTTGGTGGGGATGCTGGGTGAAAGGAGGGAAGTGTCGTCAAAGGGAACAACTACTTCCGTGGGCTCCCAGGCTACGAAGGGCGTTCCCCGGTAGAGCCGGATCCCCTCCGCCTCGACAGCCCCGTAGGTGATGTCATCCTTCTGGGTTCGGGTACGAACGATCTTCATGAGTTATTGGTCTTACGCGTTGGCAGCTAGCGACCCAACGGTATCTCACCCAGCGCCAGGCGATGACGCACGTCCTCCAATGAGACCCCCAACAACCCGGGCGGCACACGGGCAACCATTTGGCGGGCGACGGCACTACTTCTGGCTGCCCGCGGGGCCCAGTACTTTCGGTCCCTGGAAAGCTGGCGCATGGTGGCCTCCGGCACCTGGTCGGGTGAGGCAAGGCCGAGGAGGAGCATCGCAACCTTGAGGTCCTCATTAGTAGGCGCCCTCCCGAAATGCGATGCCCGGGTCGCCATCAAATGGACCATGGCCCTTTCGACATTGCCGCGATCCTCGCCCGGCTCCAGCTTCATGTCGACCCCCGACGCCAGCTTGAGGGCGTAGCCCGTGTCGGGCCCTGGCGTCCCAAACGGGCCTCCCCACGGGACCTGATCCGGGCTCTTCAGGTCGCCGGGCCGGTCGGCCTGCCAGCGCTGTGGCACAGCAGGACGCAACTCTTCGCGCGGCTGATCCTCAAAGGCGATGTCGATATTTGGTTCCTGGCCCATTACACGAACTCGAGCCAGTCCAGGTAGGCGCTCAGTTTTCCGGTGACCGTGTCCATGAAGAGCTCCTGCGCCCTGCGCGTGACGGGCCCAGGCTCACCGGTGCCGATGAGACGATGGTCGATCTCCCGGATCGGGGTAACTTCGGCGGCGGTGCCGGTGAAGAAGGCTTCGTCCGCGTAATAGACGTCCGATCGGCTCAGGCTCGACTCTCGGATCTCGTATCCATCATCGGTGAGCAAACGCATCACAGACTGTCGGGTGATGCCATCGAGAGCGCCGGCTTGTGCCGGCGGCGTATGGAGGATCCCGTCCCTGACGATGAAGAGGTTCTCGCCGCTTCCCTCGGCGATATGACCGTCCATGTTGAGAAGGATGGCCTCATCAAACCCGTTGGCTTCGGCCTCGAGCCTCGCCAGCACGCTGTTCAGATATGGGCCGGTCCCTTTGGCATCAGGTATCAGCATGGACTGGTGGATTCGCCGCCAGGAAGACACTCCGACCCTGATGCCCTCCTCAAATCCTGCGTCACCCAGATAAGTTCCCCATCGCCAGGCGGCGATCATGACATGCGGTTCGGCGCCTGCCGGGTTGAGGCCCATAGCGCCCGTACCGAGGAAGACCAGGGGCCTGATGTAACACGATTCGAGGTTGTTGGTCGCCACCAGCTCACGGGCGGCCTTGCTCAGGTCATCAGCGCTGAAGTTGACCGGCAAGCTGTACGCCGCAGCCCCCCGTACCAGGCGACGCATGTGATCATCCAGTCGAAAGATTGCCGGGCCTTGCCCGGTCTCGTAGGCGCGTATCCCCTCGAAAACTCCGGTCCCATAGTGGAGGCTGTGCGACAAAACATGTACCGTCGCC
>Ga0255057_10000660_pt1 | contig 19666 bp, 23 predicted proteins | sample Cases_109_6_MG_FD_189022 | JGI IMG/M metagenome (GOLD analysis project Ga0255057, IMG submission 189022) | Seawater microbial communities from Amundsen Gulf, Northwest Territories, Canada - Cases_109_6 | ecosystem: Environmental > Aquatic > Marine > Gulf | place: Canada: Northwest Territories... | reverse complement strand
CGTCTTCCTCCGCAAAGCGTTCGATCTGCACGCTTAGGCCGTACGGCAATTCCTGATGCAACATTAACGTCAATTTCTCGCGAATGACCTCCGCCGCGTGAAATTCGCGGCTACGGTCGGTGCGCATTGCTTCCGGGAACAAGGCCGGCGACTCCGGTAATAATTCCGGAATCTTTTCCAGCAAGGCATCGAGGTTATCGCCTTTTTTTGCGGACACCGGAATGATCTCGGCAAAGTCGTGACGTTCGGCCATCGCCGACAGGGATTCGAACAACGCCTCTCGCGGGTGAATCGTATCGACCTTGTTCAGCAATGCGATGCACGGGATGCCGCTGTCCGCAATGCGTTTCAGCACGTCATCATCTTCTTCAGTCCAGCGACTCGCTTCGATAATAAATAACACGAGATCCGCATCGCTCAACGCGCTTGCTGCCGTGCGGTTCATTACCCGGTTCATCGCCTTGCCCGACGTTCTGTGAATACCCGGCGTATCAATAAACAATACCTGTACCTCTTCGGTCGTATGGACAGCGAGAATGCGGTGACGTGTGGTCTGCGGTTTGGCCGTAACGATACTGACCTTGCTGCCCATTATGGAATTGATCAGTGTTGATTTGCCAACATTAGGCCGGCCGACGACCGCTACGAAACCACAACGGTAATTCTGCTCACTCATTCGTCTGACTCAGCAAGGATCACTAACATACGTCCGGCCGATTGTTGCTCGGCATTGCGCCGTGACGAACCTGTTCCCGTTGTTTCATTTTTTTCACCATCAACGGTGCAGCGTATTTCGAATTTTTGTCGATGTGCTTCGCCGCTCACATTGACCAGGGAATAATCGGGTAGGCCCATTTGACGCGCCTGCAACCATTCCTGAAGTCTTGTTTTCGGATCACGAAGGTCTCGCGGATCGGGAAGGTTCAGCAGACGACCCCCAAAGGCTTTTTGAATAGTCTTTTTCGATGCCTCATAGCCGGCATCGAGAAACACCGCGCCAAACAGCGCCTCAAGCGCATCCGCCAGTATTGATTCTCGGCGATGCCCACCTGTTTTGCGCTCACCGCTTCCCAAAATCAGCTGTTCACCGAGGCCAAGTTCAGCCGCAAGCTCGGCGAGCGATGTATCTTTAACCAGTGACGCACGCAGGCGACTCAGGTCTCCCTCATCGGCATCAGGCAATGCGAGGTACACCAGTTCGGAGACAGCGAAATCCAGGACGGCGTCGCCCAGAAATTCCAGGCGTTCGTTACTGGCGCCCGGTGAACTGCGGTGCGTCAGGGATTGTTCAAACAGCTGCGGATCGCTGAATTTGTAGTCCAGCGTGTCGGCGAGCCAGCTTAAAGCCTTGTCCAAGGTGATCGCTCGTTTTATGCGTCCTTGTTAGCCGGACGCTGTACAACTCATCGGCGAATGATGACAGTTTTGTCGAAATTCACCGTGAATGAAATATTGGATATGAATGGCGAGGTGTGTTCGTAGACGGCGCTGACTGACAAGCCGCCATCGACTGCAGTCACAACAACATCACGCGCTGTAATAATGCCGACGCTGTCGATGTCGAAACGACGGCCAAGGGATCTCCTAACGGCGCCGCTCGTTGGACCCTGACCGTCGAATTCCTCGTAGACCCCGTCTATGACGCCAACGACTTTCATGTAGTTCAGGTAAATAGGCGCGAGACGCAAGAATGCAAACGCAAACAGGCCAACGAATACGACGAGAAACACAAGGCCAAACGTGGTCATTCCCGCCTGGCGTTTGCTGTTAATCCGTCTAAGCATCTTACCGTTCATTGGCTCTGTGCTCCGCTTTCGCTGGCTGCGCACAAAAATGTGCTGAATTTTTCGCTGGCTGCGCCCCAAAATGTGCTGCATTTCACAGACTGGCCGATTCTAACGGCCAATTCAGTGACTGACACCACATTATTGAATCTTGGTACCCACGCGGTCCCAGTCAGGCCATTTCAGGCCGTCCATATGCATCCAAATTCGCACAGCTTCGCCGACGAGATGCGATTCGGGAATGGCGTCAATGAAGCGACTATCTGTGCTGTTATCGCGATTGTCACCCATCATGAAGTAGTGGCCGTCCGGCACCGTCCACGTCCCGTCCTGGCGCGAGCGCGGATTCAGGACCTTGATCTGGTGAAGTCGGTCATCCAGTTGTTCCGAGTGCACAGTCTGCTGCCGCGATTTCGGATCGACCGCCGGCTCCAGCGACATCACGCGGCCATTCACCATCAGGCGATGATCGTTGTAGGTCACCTCATCGCCCGGAAGACCCACGACACGCTTAATGTAATTGATGCTCGGGTCACTCGGCAATCGAAAAACGACAACGTCGCCGCGTGCCGGCGAACCGGTCTCAACAAGCTTGGATTCCGTGACCGGCAGGCGCAATCCGTAGGAATATTTCTTTACGAATATAAAGTCGCCCTGCTGCAGCGTTGGCTCCATCGATCCTGACGGGATGCGAAATGGTTCGAAGACGAACGACCGGATGATCAGCACGAACAGCAAGACGGGGAAAAACGATTGCGAGTATTCGACCAGCACCTGCCGGCTTGCCGGCGCTTCTTTCCAGCGATCGGCACGTTGCCACAAAAATTTATTTACCGCCACGATCAGTCCCGTGAACGCCGTCAACACTGTCAATATCAATGCAAGATTGAAACTCAAAGTACCCTCACTTGTCCGTGCGCAGGACGGCGAGAAACGCCTCCTGCGGTATTTCAACAGAACCGACCTGCTTCATGCGTCGCTTGCCAGCCTTCTGTTTCTCCAACAGTTTACGTTTTCGGGAGACGTCACCGCCATAACATTTTGCCGTTACGTTCTTTCGCAGCGCTTTTACCGTACTTCTGGCGATAATCTGCGAGCCGATCGCGGCCTGAATCGCGACGTCAAACATTTGCCGAGGAATCAATTCGCGCATTCGATCGACCAGGTCACGTCCGCGAGATGTTGCCTTGTCGCGATGCACAATAATCGATAAAGCATCGACGCGCTCCTTGTTGATGAGGACGTCGAGTCGCACGAGATTAGCCGGTTCGAATCGCTCGAAGTGGTATTCGAATGATGCGAAGCCACGACTGACTGATTTGAGCCGATCAAAAAAATCCAGAACAACTTCGGCGAGCGGCATCTCATACTCCAGCGAAACCTGCTTGCCGAGATAACGAATGTGTTTTTGCGTACCGCGCTTCTCGATACAAAGTTTCATCACATTACCGACATGGGTTTCCGGCACCAGTATGTTGGCAGTGATGATCGGCTCCCGAAGTTCCACGATTTCATTGGGCGGCGGAAGTTTTGCAGGATTATCGACAAAAGATTTGTTGCCTTTACTATCCACAATCTCAAATATTACCGTCGGCGCGGTGGTTATGAGCTCGAGGTTGTATTCTCGCTCGAGACGTTCCTGCACGATCTCCATGTGCAACATTCCGAGGAATCCGCAGCGAAATCCGAATCCAAGCGCCGCCGATGTTTCAGGCTCGAAGTGCAATGCCGCATCGTTGAGCCGAAGTTTTTGCAATGCTTCACGAAAATTTTCATAGTCGTCCGAACTAATCGGGAACATACCGGCGAAGACGCGAGGTTGTATTTGCTTAAATCCGGGCAGCGGCTCCTCAGCGGCGTGACGCGCCAATGTCAGCGTATCGCCGACTGGCGCGCCGTAAATGTCTTTGATTCCGGCAATTACAAATCCAACTTCGCCGGTCTTGAGCGAGCTGCGATCCTCCATTTTTGGAGTGAAGCTGCCGACCCGATCCGCGTTATGGGTATCGCCAGTCGACATCACTTTGAATTTCGCGCCCTTTTCGAGGCTGCCATTTACGACCCGCACGAGAGAGACAACGCCAACATAGTTGTCGAACCATGAATCGATGATCAGGGACTGCAGCGGACCGTCCGGGTCGCCTTCCGGCGCAGGAATCTCGCGCACGATAGCCTCAAGAAGTTCCGGCACGCCAACACCGGTTTTGGCGCTCACGCGGACCGCATCCTGTGCGTGGATTCCGATAACGTCTTCGATCTCCGCAATCGCCTGCTCCGGCTCTGCGGCAGGCAAGTCAATCTTGTTCAGCACCGGAAGGACTTCGAGTCCCTGGTCAATGGCCGTATTGCAGTTGGCAACACTCTGCGCCTCAACACCCTGCGCCGCGTCGACGACCAGCAATGCTCCTTCGCAGGCCGCCAGTGAACGCGATACTTCATAGGAAAAATCAACATGACCCGGCGTGTCGATGAAATTGAGCTGATAGGTCTCGCCATTTTGCGCCTGATAATTCAACGACACGCTTTGTGCCTTGATCGTGATGCCGCGTTCGCGCTCCAAATCCATCGAATCGAGCACTTGTTCGGCCATCTCACGGTCGGCCAGTCCGCCGCAATGCTGAATGAAGCGGTCAGCCAGCGTCGACTTGCCGTGATCGATATGGGCAATAATTGAGAAATTACGTATGTTTTTCATGGCCAGGAGGGTCCGGGAACCGGCGCAGTATACCGATTTATCCCGCTTCCGCGAGTCTGGACAGGGCTGTCAGGACAAGGTCGCGATCCAAGCTGTAGTCGCACAGGACATGACCGTCCAGCTCCACCACGGGCACACGAGTGTCATAGGCTATTCGCCAGTCGTCGCGGCTGTCGATATCCAGGACGCGCACGTTGGCCCGCCCCTGAACCAGACCCAGCAAGTCCTCGATGAGCAGCTCGCAGAGGTGGCATCCGTGGCGGCTATAGACCAGCAAATCCGGCATTCAGGAGCCATTTTCGCCGACCCGGCCGACCACAGTCGGCACGAATCTCGTGAGGCAGTCCCTGTGACCCAGTCGAATTCGAACCAATATCGCGCCGACCGCAATGCCTGCCAATGCGGCCAGCGCCGCGCCCGCGTCTGTAAGATCGATGACCTTCGCCAGCAGCGTAGCAAGGGATGCGCCCAGCAGCGGCCACCCGTAAACGATCATTGCGGCCTGGAGCAGATTGCGGGAGCCGAGTGAGAGACTGACCGTATCGCCGATCGACACTGACGCTCCGGGCGACAACTGCGCTTCAACCCGACGCTCCGCCGGTGAACTGCCGAATATGCCGGCTCCGCAACCCTTGCCCTGGGCGCAGCGTGGACAAATAGCAACGGCATCAACGTCAACAAGCGCGCGCGCACCACTGGCGTCGCGCTGAATTGAGATTACTTTTCCGTGAGGTAAGTCGATGAAAGAGAGATTACTGCAAACGCGTTGACTTCGCGATTTGCTCGACGGTCATCGCCGGGACTTGGCCAACGGCCGTCACACGGTATTCGTCGACGAGTAACGAGTGTGAGTTGGACGCGCCGACTGTTGATGTCGCCGCGAACTCATTGCCGTCATGTTCGGCAATGAACAACGAGACGTTGGCGAGACCGTCACTGAACAGGATGTGGGTAACTATCTCCTCGCTTCCCGGCAACTGTTCCTTGTGCGTCGAGACCGCGCGATATCCGGCGGGCAGATCATCGCTGGCCCATTCCGAGGCCACCACCGGCGTGACTTTGCGACGTGGCTGATCGTACCACTTGAAGTTTTCGGTGCTGTAGGACGGCGCGAGGTCACTTGCGAGGATTTCCTTGCCAAGCACGATGTCGGCGAACTTGACTTGTTCGAGCGCTGATCCGTCGGCATCGATCAATTGTGTTTGCAGCGGAAATCCGGTCCCGAGATCAAGCCAGATACGGTGCCCGAAGCGATACTCGTCGTGTGGCCGGATCGCAATGAGTATGGTCTTATGGCCTGCGACGCGATCTTCACGAACGATCGCCACATCGTATTCACTGCCGAAACGAATTTCGCTCGACGGCAGAGTGGAAAACAATGTGCTTTGATCATTCCACTCATCAACCAGTACTGACTTGCGGTCGGGCAAAATGCAGTGCACCTCATTACCGTTGCGGATGATTTCGAGGCCATCGCCTTCCTGTGATACGACTTTTTCACGGACAACGCCGTCGGTCACCGTGTGCACAACTTTCAGCGCTTCGGCTCTGCCATCCGAAATACGGATTACCGTACCCTCGTAGCTGATCGTCTCGACGGCAACCGTCATCCGCGCCAGCCACTGGTTCGGTTCGTTTTCAGCGGCAAAAACCGCGGCCGCGACAATAAGCGCAGCGCACACCGCAAGGTGCGTCGCTGCAGTCTGTTTGGGTTTCGAACCGGTCATTCTGTCGCTGCGTCGTCCGCCGTGGTCTCTTCGACCGTGTCGTCCTCTTCCTCAAGATCGTCCAGTCGAAGTCCGACCGGCGTAAGCGGCGACAGGCGATTGTTGATGCTGTTGGCGCCTGATTCGCTTTGCGTGATGTCGTGCATCATCCGGTATTGCTTCAGAATTTCGTCGACAGGCGGTTGCGTAATTGCAATATCGGCAATGGGCTCTTCGGTGGCACCTTCAACGCCGGCCATCTGCCGCAAGCCAAAAATCGCAACCAGTGCCACGGTGGCTGCTATCGCGAAGCCGACCATCGGGCGCACGAGTCGATCATCAACCGGCATCTCGTCCGCGATATTTTCCAACTCAGGCGTCGCATCCAGCGCCGCCGCGACGCGGCCGCGCAAATTATCGATACCCTTTGGCTGCACGTCTCCGCGCATCGCTCGGCCAATCGCCATGAATTCGGCGACCTGCTGGCGCAGTTCTACATCCTGGCTCAGCCGCCGTAGCAGAAGTTCGGCTTCGTTTTCGGGAAGTTCCCCGTCGACAAACGCTGACAGCTGCATTCTTATTGCTTCGTTCATATCCCACCACACCCGGGCTCCGCCCGAAAATTTGTTTCCTGATTAGCGAATAAGGGAGCCGACTTTCTTGCTGATCGCATCGCGCGCCCTGAAAATTCTTGATCGTACCGTGCCCACCGGGCACTCCATTGTTTGAGCAATCTCTTCGTAACTCATGCCATCCAGCTCCCGCAGAATAATCGCGGTACGTAAATCATCCGGAAGGCCCTGGATCGCCTTCTCTACCGTCTCCTGCAACTCCCGCGACATCGTAACGTTCTCGGGCGTATCGGTCTCTTTCAGCCGTGCATGCAATTCATACTGCTCCGGGTCCTGCAAATCGAGCTCTATATCCATCGGTCGGCGACGCTGTGCGGCGAGATAATTTTTCGCCGTATTGACCGCTATCCTGTACAGCCACGTATAAAACGCACTGTCGCCGCGAAACCGCGGCAACGCCCGGTAGGCTTTGATGAAAGCCTCCTGCGTAATGTCCAGCGCCTGCTCCGGGTCACGTACATATCGCATTACCAGGTTCACAATCTTGTGCTGGTACTTAAGCACCAGCAGATCAAACGCACCTTTGTCGCCCTTTTGAACTCGTTTGACGAGTTTGGCGTCCGTCGGCTCATTCGACATCCGGACGCGCCCATCGGGATTTATGACACAGGCGCTCGATGCCGAAATAGACCGGTCGGGCGGTAAAAAGTTCTGTGAAATCAGTCGTTATCATTATTATTTATGACGCGGGTCCGGCCCTTTAATTTTAGCATGTGTTCAAGTGTCGAAAAATGACCTGAAAACGGCGCCATTCCTCACTTTTTCGATGATGGCCCGCGACCAACTCGCCCCATTTGTCGCCATTCTCAGCCTGCAGGCGGAGCCACGCCACCTCGGCCAGTACGATGCTGCCTGGCAGCAGTTTTACCGGGCAACTTTCTTCGCGACCGAATACCCGCGCTTCCCCATCCGCAAACAGCCTGTAGGCCCGCCAGCGGCCGTAGACCCGCCAGTATGTCAGCAGTTCCCGTCCGCTCCAAAAAAACCAGCCCACCACCGCGACAGCCCTGCCCGCTACCGAAATCGGCAGCACCAGTATGACAACGCCGCCGATCAGGCTCATGACGACCCCACTGAGCAAAACAACGTGGCGTAGCCGCTTATGCGGAAAAATCTCGGCCGAGTATGTGCTTGACGACATTGCCGATAGTCTCGGAGGCAGGCTGTTTGAGATTCAACAGGTAGCCTATCAATTCCGGATCGGGAAGCTCTAAAAGTGCCCGAAACGCGTCTTTTTCCTCCTCGTCAGCCGCCTCGTAATGCCCCTCCAGGTATCGTGTCAGCAAGTCATCAAGCTCGAGCATGCCCCGCCGGCAGCGCCATTTCAGTTTGGACACGCTAATGGCGCCGCTCCGCGAGCATCTTCTTGGTCTCTGCGATGGCTTTGGCCGGATTCAGGCCCTTCGGGCAGGTCTGCGTGCAATTCATGATCGTGTGGCAACGGTACAAACGGAACGGATCCTCGAGATCGTCGAGTCGCTCGCCCGTCGCCTCATCTCGACTATCCACCAGCCAGCGGTAAGCGGCCAATAGTGTCGCCGGACCGAGGAAACGATCGCTGTTCCACCAATAGCTTGGGCAACCCGTCGAGCAACAGGCGCACAAGATGCACGCCGACGGCTCGTTGATGAGTTCCTGGTCTTCCTTGCTTTGCAGCCGCTCGCGATCCGGCGGTGGCGGCGTACGCGTTTGCAGCCACGGCTTGATGGACGCGTATTGCGCGTAAAAATTGGTCAGGTCGGGAACCAAGTCTTTAACAACCGGCAAATGTGGTAACGGATAAACTTTAACGTCACTCTTCACGTCGTCGATCGAAATCGTGCACGCCAGTGTGTTGCTGCCATTGATATTCATCGCGCACGAACCACAAATCCCCTCACGACAGGAACGACGGAACGTTAGCGTCGAATCGACCTCGTTTTTTATTTTGATGAGCGCGTCGAGAACCATCGGACCGCAGCTGTCGAGATCGACTTCGTAGGTATCCATACGCGGATTGTCGTCCGATGTCGGGTCGTAACGGTACACGGCGAATCGACGAACATTGTGCGTTCCGTCGGGCGCGGCGAAGTACTCGCCCTTCTTTATCCTCGAATTCGGTGGTAAGCGAAATTCTGCCACGTTCGTCGCTCCTAGTAGACTCGTGCTTTCGGTGGGACACGCTCGACTTCATCGGTCATCGTGTCCTGATGAACCGGTCGGTACTCGAATGACACTTCGCCTGCGTTGGTCACCCACGCAAGCGTGTGTTTCATCCAGTTATCGTCGTCGCGCTCCGGATAATCCTCACGCGCTTGTGCACCTCGACTCTCGAGCCTGTTGGCCGCGGATTCGATGGTCGCTGCGGCATTCAATAACAGGTTTTCGAGCTCCATCGTTTCGACGAGATCGGTGTTCCAGATCAATGATCGATCCGTGACCTTGACGTCCGCGAACGATGCGAAGGTTTGCTGAAGTCGTTCAATGCCTTTGTGCAATTTGTCGCCGGTACGGAACACGGCCGCATGGTTCTGCATTATTTTCTGCATCTCGAGGCGAACCTCAGCCGTCGAACGACTGCCGTTGGCGTTGCGCAAGCGATCAATGCGTTCGACGCTGTCCTGGCCTGCATCAGCAGCGAGCGGCTTGTGTCGGGCATCTGCTTGCATTGTGTCGGCAATGTGATGCGCCGCGGCGCGCCCGAATACGACGAGGTCAAGCAAGGAGTTCGAGCCGAGGCGATTTGCACCGTGCACGGACACGCAGGCCGCTTCGCCGACGGCCATAAGGCCGGGCACAACGGACTCCGGATCGCCGTCTTTGAGCGTCACAACCTCACCATGGTAATTGGCCGGAACGCCACCCATGTTGTAGTGCACGGTCGGCAATACGGGTATCGGAGCCTTGGTCACATCGACGTTCGCAAAAATACGAGCGGACTCGGCGATGCCCGGCAATCGTTCCTCAACAACTTCGGGGCCGAGATGCTCCAGATGCAGGAAGATATGATCCTTGTCGGGTCCAACGCCGCGCCCTTCGTTAATTTCGATGGTCATCGAACGGCTGACAACATCTCGAGATGCGAGATCCTTGGCGTTGGGAGCGTAGCGTTCCATAAAGCGCTCGCCATCGGAGTTGGTAAGGTAGCCGCCCTCACCTCGCGAGCCCTCGGTGATCAGCATGCCGGCACCATAAATTCCGGTCGGGTGAAATTGCACGAACTCCATGTCCTGTACGGGCAGGCCCGCGCGCAATACCATCGCGCTGCCGTCGCCCGTGCAGGTATGTGCCGACGTACAGGAGAAATAGGCTCGACCGTATCCGCCGGTTGCAAGAATGACCTGATGTGAACGGAAACGGTGCAAACGGCCGGTTGCAAGATCAATAGCAACAACGCCACGACAGGCACCGTCTTCCATGATCAGGTCGACCGCGAAATACTCGATGAAAAACTCGGCATCATGCGCCAGCGACTGCTGATACAAGGTGTGCAGTATCGCATGCCCGGTCCGATCAGCGGCTGCACAGGTTCTTTGCGCCGTGCCCTCACCAAATCGAGTCGTCATGCCACCAAAGGGTCTCTGGTAGATGCGACCGTCTTCGGTGCGCGAAAAAGGCACGCCGTAGTGTTCGAGTTCGATGATCGCGTCGGGCGCTTCCTTGCACATGTATTCGATTGCGTCCTGATCGCCCAGCCAATCCGACCCCTTGATCGTGTCGTACATGTGCCAGCGCCAATCATCCTCGCCCATGTTGCCCAATGCCGCGCTGATTCCGCCCTGTGCCGCAACCGTGTGGCTGCGGGTCGGAAATACTTTCGTAACACAGGCCGTCTTGAAGCCCGCTTCCGCCAGACCGAAGGTCGCTCGCAAGCCCGCACCGCCCGCGCCCACAATCAGCACATCGTAGCTGTGATCAATAAATTCGTAGTCACTGTTGTCAGCCGTCATACCGTGAGTCCTATCCGTAAGACCGCATACACAGACACGATTGCCAGGAATACGTGCGCAAAGCGTGACGCAATCAATGACGCGAGTTTGAGGCCGTGCGCGTGTACATAGTCTTCGATAACAACCTGCACGCCGAGATAGGAATGATAGGCAATTGTTACGCATAGCAGTGATAGCAATACACTGTTCAGTGGCGCCGCGATGAAGCGTGTTACCTCGAGATACGCCATGCTTTCGATGGTAAGCATTGCATACAGGAACCAGCAACCTAAAATCACTGATGCGATGGCCGAGATACGCTGCGCAATGAAGTGCTCGGTGCCCTCTTTTGCGCTACCTAGCCCGAGTGCCCGCGCCAGCGGTGTCCTAAGGCTCACAGCTTCACGACCCAGAACGCTGCGGTTAGCAACGCAGAAAAAATCATGACGGCCCAGGCCGACGCATTTGCGTGGCGAATCTCGAAGCCGCTTCCGGTGTCCCACACAAGATGGCGAATGCCATTGCCCATATGAAGGAAGAACGCGAACGTCCAGCCGATCAAGAGTAACTGGCCGATCGGCGTCGCCATCGTGGCGCGAAAATACTGGTACTGCTCCGGGCCCGCGGCCGCCTGCACTAGCCAGGCCGCCAGCACGACCAGCCCGACCGACAATCCGACACCGGTTACGCGGTGCAGAATGGACAAGGTCATGGTTATCGGCCATCGATAAACAGACAGATGTGGCGACAGCGGTCTGCCGGAATCACTCATTATTATGCTTCCCAATCAGAAATCGATGCAGCGCCCGTTTTTTTCCCAGTCGCCAAAGCGTGTCGGGTCCGGGCCATCGCGCCCACCGACCTCGGTCGCCCGCGACTCGCCACCTTCCTCAGAAGGGGTATCATCGTTGCCGACCTCGCTCGGCTTGGATTCCGGTGATTCGGCCATATTCTCGGGGTTCTCTGCAGTCATAGCGGAATTATGCCAGATGTCAGACATACCGTATTCAACCATCTTGATCAGCGGCGCCGACGCCGAGGAATTTCTGCAGGGACAGTTAAGCGCTGACCTGAAAGAACTCCCTGATTCGGGCCCCGTGCGCGCAGCGTGGTGCAACCCCAAGGGCCGGGTGATTTGCATGCTGGCGCTTGCCAAAGGCATCACGGGCTTCATGGTCACTCTTCCGACGGAACTCGCGGAACACGTTGTGCAACGACTGACCATGTTTCGCTTTCGGTCGAAGGTCGACTTTGAACTTCGCGAAGCCCAGGCGAACGAACTCCTGAACTGGAATTCTGGCGATAATTTCCCCGAATGGCGTCTGGAGCAGCTACGTGCCGGCTTGGCGGAGATTTATGGAGCGCAATCCGAGCAATTCACTCCCCACATGTTGAATCTGGACTTGCTCGGCGCAGTAAGCCTCGAAAAGGGTTGCTACACGGGCCAGGAGATTATCGCCCGAACCCACTATCGAGGCGCAAGCAAACGCCGCTTGTATCGTTTCGTTAGCGGCGCGCCCGTTTCGCCGGGCGACAAGGTCTCGGAAGGAGATCGCAATGTCGGAGAAGTGGTCAATGCGATCGGCTGTGACTTGTTGGCTGTGGTGCCGGTTGCCAAGGCCGATTCACCGTTGGCGGTTGGCTCGATCAATCTGGCGCATGTACGGCTACCGCACGTGTAGGAGCGCTGCTCGCAGCGCTGCGAGCAGCGCTCCTACGCTTTAGTCGAACACTTCCGGTCGCATGTGCGGGAACAACAAGACGTCGCGTATCGACGGTGAATCGGTGAACAACATCACGAGGCGATCGATGCCGACGCCAATGCCGGCCGTCGGCGGCATGCCGTACTCCAGCGCACGAATATAATCGTGGTCGTAGGCCATCGCTTCGTCGTCGCCGGCCTCACGATCCGCAACCTGTGCCTGGAAACGCTCTGCCTGATCCTCAGAGTCATTGAGCTCCGAGAAACCGTTCGCAATTTCGCGTCCCACAATAAATAACTCAAAACGGTCGCTAAGAAACGGATCGCCATCGTTCTTCCGCGACAAAGGTGACACTTCGGTCGGGTATTGCGTAACGAAAGTCGGCTCACGGAGATTCTCTTCGCCGGTTTTTTCAAAAATCTCGATCTGCAATTTGCCCGGGCCGTAGTTGTCTTTGACCGCGATTCCGAGCTGTTCACACACGCCGACCAGATAATCCCGATCTCGAAGCTTGCCCTTCTCAAGATCAGGATTGAATTTCAGTATCACTTCTTCAACTGTCATGCGGGCGAATTGTTTGCCGAAGTCGATTGCCTCTCCCTGATAGGTCACATTAGGTGTACCGAAAATCGAATCAGACATGCCGTGCAGGAGAGCCTCTACCATGTCGATCAGGTCTTCATAAGTGGCGTAGGCGCGATACAACTCCAGCATCGTAAATTCGGGATTGTGCTGCGCGGAAACGCCCTCGTTGCGGAAATTGCGATTGATTTCGTATACGCGATCGAATCCGCCAACGATCAGACGTTTCAGGTTCAACTCCGGCGCGATACGCAAATACAACAGCATATCGAGTGCATTGTGATGCGTCGTAAACGGTCGAGCGATAGCGCCGCCTGGCGTCGTCTGCATCATCGGCGTTTCGACTTCGAGATAGTTTTGCGAATCCAGAAAGGCACGAATGTACTGCACGATCGCCGAGCGCTTGCGAAACACGTCGCGACTCGCCTCGTTCATGATTAGATCAACGTAGCGTTGCCGATAGCGAATCTCCTGATCCGCCAGACCATGATATTTTTCCGGCAACGGCCGCAAAGATTTCGTCAGCAGACGTATCTGGTCGGCACGTACTGTAAGTTCGCCCGAATTCGTTTTGAATAAGGCACCGCTTGCGCCGGCGATGTCGCCGACGTCCCATTTCTTGAAATCGGCGTACAGCCCTTCCGGCAGTCGATCACGCTCGACACGGATCTGGATTTGCCCCGAGCGATCCTGCAATTTGATGAAGCTCGCCTTGCCCATGACACGCTTCACCATCATGCGGCCGGCGACTGACACCTCGATATTTTTGCCCTCAAGCGTCTCGTTCTCGTGCGCGCCGTACATTTGCTGAAGCTCATCGGCCAACGCATTGCGATGAAAATCGTTTGGGTACGGGTTACCGCCTTCTCGCAAGGAATCGAGTTTCTTGCGCCGCTCCGCGATCAGCTTGTTTTCATTTTTTGCGTCGTTGTCTGTCACTGGTTTATTACAGTCCCTGTTTCAGGCTCGCTTCGATGAAATTATCGAGCCCGCCGTCGAGTACAGCCTGAGTGTTACCGGTTTCGACGCCGGTGCGCAAATCCTTGATCCGACTCTGGTCGAGTACATAGGAGCGGATCTGGCTTCCCCAGCCGACGTCGGCCTTACTTTCCTCGACGACGGATGCTTCAGCGCGGCGTTTTTGCATCTCAAATTCGTACAATTTTGCTTTGAGCTGATTCATCGCCTGTGCCTTGTTTTTGTGTTGCGAACGATCGTTTTGGCACTGCACAACAATGTTTGTCGACAAGTGAGTAATACGCACTGCTGACTCAGTACGGTTGACATGCTGACCACCCGCTCCGCTCGCGCGATAAACATCGATGCGCAAGTCTGACGGATCAATTTCTATATCGATATTGTCGTCGACCTCGGGCGATACGAACACTGAGGCGAACGAAGTGTGGCGTCGATTGCCCGAATCAAAAGGCGACTTGCGAACCAGCCGGTGTACGCCTGTCTCAGTACGGAGCCAGCCGTAGCTGTATTCGCCCTGGATGTGAATTGTCGCACTTTTGATGCCGGCGACTTCACCAGCCGATGCTTCGATTACTTTGGCTTCGAAGTTGTGCGCTTCGGCCCAGCGCAAATACATGCGCAAGATCATCTCGGCCCAGTCCTGCGCCTCGGTACCTCCCGCGCCGGACTGGATATCGAGGTAGGCATTGCTGGCGTCCATCTCGCCCGAAAACATGCGTCTAAATTCAAGGGCCGCGAGACGTTTTTCGAAACCGTCCAGTTCGCTGATGACTTCGTCGACGGTATCGGCGTCATCTTCTTCTTCGGCGAGGGCAAGCAGTTCTTCCGCGTCCTTGAGGCCCGTACTCAGCTCGTCGACGGTCGCCACAACCTGTTCCAGCGCCGCACGCTCCTGACCGAGCGCCTGGGCGCGCTCCGGTTCGTTCCAGACGTCGGGTTGTTCCAGTTCACGCTGAACTTCAGTCAGTCGTTCTGCCTTTCCTTCATAGTCAAAGATACCCCCTCAACGCATTCGTGCGTTCAGCAAGATCGGCCATCGATTGTTTGATCTGACTCGTTTCCATGAGGGGCTCTCGCGCTATTCCCGGGCTCGGAAAACGCGCGATCTTAGCATTATTGTCCGCCGTGGGCGGCCTGCAAAGACGCTATCTGCTCGACGACGAGTTGCGCGCTCTCGACGCCGCGATATTCGTTGACATCAAGCCTGTAGGCCAGTTGCACGACACCGCGATGCACCGGCCCTGCCTGATTGAATGCGATCGCATCGACGGAATTTCCGCCAGCGGCGGGACGAACCCTCAACTTGAGGTGTTTCTCTCCAACCGTGCGTTGCTCAAGGACGTCAAAGTCACCGCTCCACAGCGGCTCGGGAAATCCCGAACCCCAGGGTCCGGCCTCGCGAAGCGCGCGCGCAAACTGCAGGTTCAATGCATCCTCCGGTAACAGTCCGTCACTGACGATTGCACCGCTAAAGTCCGCGTCCGGGTATAGTCGGGCCAGTTGGGTTTCGCTAAGCGCTTTAAATTCCTCATAATCCGTGTCTGCGATTGTCAGGCCGGCCGCCATCGCATGGCCTCCAAATTTGTCGATCAGTCCGGGGCGCGCACTTGAAATGCTCTCCAGCAAATCCCGCACGTGAACGCCCTGAATCGATCGTGCCGATCCTTTAAGGAAACCATCGCTTTCTTTTGCGAACGCGATCACCGGACGGTGACATCGATCTTTTACGCGCGACGCGATCAAACCGACAATGCCCTGATGCCATGACGGCTCGTAGACGCAAATACAGCCCGGCAATCGACTTGGGTTAAGCGAATCGACATAGGCAAAGGCCTGGTCGCGCATATCTGATTCAATTTCCCGCCGCTCCTTGTTAATCCGATCGAGCGTCGCGGCATGTTGTGCGGCGATTTCGGCATCGTTGGTTAGCAGACATTCGATGCCGAGCGACATGTCGTCGAGTCGGCCGGCTGCGTTCAGGCGCGGACCGGCTGCAAATCCCAGATCCGTGCTCACAGTGCGGCGAACCTGACGACCTGCCTGTTGCAGCAGCGCCGTAATCCCGGGAACCGTCTTACCCGCGCGCATGCGGCGTATGCCCTGCTCCACCAGAATGCGGTTGTTATGGTCGAGCGGGACGACATCGGCAACGGTACCGAGCGCAACCAAGTCGAGATAATTCGCAGGAATGCGCGATGCGCCCTCTTGTCCCTGCTGCTCGAGGGCTTTCCCAAGTGCCGCGACGACATAGAACGCGACACCAACCCCGGCCAGATTACCGCTTGGAAAACAGCTGCTGGCGAGATTGGGATTGACGATGACGTCGGCACCAGGCAGCTCCTCGCCGGGCAAATGATGATCCGTAACAAGCACATCGATGCCCGCGGATTTGGCCTCATCGACTCCCGCAATGCTCGATATCCCGTTGTCAACAGTGATGATCAACGCGGGCGAACTTGCCGCCGCCACGCGTACGATTTCGGGCGTTAATCCGTAGCCATATTCGAAACGGTTGGGAACTCGGTAATCCACGTCCTTGAAACCAAACTCACGCAGGCAACGCAACATCAGCGCGGTGCTGGTTGCGCCGTCAACGTCAAAATCGCCGACGACAATAATTCGCTCATCGCGTCTGGCAATTAACAAGTCGACGGCAGCATCGACGTTGTCGAGCGAACTGACCGGTGCGAGATTGGCAAGCCCGTAGTCGAGTTCGTTGGCCGCCGTGATGCCGCGCATTGCAAACAGGCGCGCATAAACGGGATCAAGACTATTCAAGGCCTCAAGAGCAGCTCGGGCGGGCTGCGGTCTCACGATAATGGGCCGCGACGTTCTCACTCTGGCTCGCCGCCTGGCGAGTCGATCAATGGATGACCACGACGCCAGATTCGTACTGCCTGCGAGCGCCGAACATCGGCGCACACGCCGTCGCGAAACAGCAGAATCAATTTGCTGAGCCGACGTGAATTAAGCGCCCGACGCAATTCCTTAAGACAGGACTCCAAAATCTCGACATCGTCATCAAACTCCGGGGCTACCGCGACAAAGCCGGCAACGGCAAGATCGAGGCAGGCCTCAATGTTGCCGGGCCAGTCATCCGCAACGCCCGTCTTGCTGGCCCAATACCCGCGCAGCAAGGGATCATCTGAATACAGTGGCGGATGCGGTTCGGTCGCTTGCTCTGGCGCGCGCCCGCCGCCCCAGATCCACAGGCCGTTCACAGCTTGCAGGCCATCATTTTGACGTTGGATGTTGACTTCGTGATCGTGCAACGCCATTTCAATCTCCGACGAGAGTTGACGATACCTGGCCGCATCTTCGCCGACGGGCAGGTAGTCGTCGGGCTCCTGCTGGTCGATCGCGTAGGCAGGGAGTTTTGCGCTCGCAATGGGCTCTTGCGAAGTGACGTACGCATAGGAACCGACGCGTGCAAATCCAACATCGCCGTCGCTTGCCAGCGTTCGCTGCAAATGATCGATGAGCGCCCGCACATCTGCCGGTGGGACGCCCCGGCCCCGCAACTCGTGCAAAAAAAGGCGGTCTAGTCGTGGTTCGAGATACACAGGGTCAGCAGCCGCGATCCATACAGTCGGTCGATCACCCGTTTGCCCCCAAATGCGCAGCGCCGCAAGACCTTCATCAGGGCATGGCATGTCAAGATGGCCAAGAATACTCGCCAACAACTCGCCCGGCCCGCCAACGCGCGCAAGATCAGCGCGCAGAAGCCAGTTGCGCAGACTCTTGTTCCGTAGCCGGCCGCCTACAGGCGGCAGCACAACGACGGCAGCCGATTTGTCATATGATGTTGTCACGATGAGTTCCACTGGAATGGTAACGGAAACGGGAATTGAAGTTCACGCGCGAATTATCGACCACGATCACGATCCGCAGCGTTTCCGAAGACGGACTCAAGATTGGTGACGCCAGCTATCAGCGCAGCATTGCGATAACGAGCGATGAAGTTTTTGACAGCTGGTGTGATAAGGCCATCACAGCGCTGCAATGCGAAGACTTTGCCGACCTGCTGGCGACAGAGCCTGAAATAGTCATTCTTGGCACGGGTCAGTCGAATATGTTTCCGCCGCGAGAACTCGTTTTTGCGTTCGCGCGCCGCAATGTTGGTCTTGAGGTTATGGATACCAAGGCGGCGGCGCGAACCTTCAACGTGCTCGCCAGCGAAGGCCGCAAGGTGGCGGCCGTCCTTTACCTGTAGGAGCGGGGGGTCTGCCCCTTGGGTACCCCAGCCCGCGATAGTCGCGGCTGTGAACGGCGAGCGCGCTTGTACGAGCGGGCCCCAGCCCGCGACAGTCGCGGGCTGGGGCCCGCTCAAACGAATTTAATCCAGAATAACGTCCCTGGAAATGCCGTGCTCTTCCATCATGGTACGAAGATTTCTTAGCGCATCGAGTTGAATTTGCCGCACGCGTTCGCGCGTCACCCCGATTTCTTCGCCGATCTGTTCCAGTGTCGCACGCCGATAGCCATGAAGGCCGAAGCGTCTTTCGACGACGGCGCGTTGCTTGTCGTTTAACTCGCGTACCCAGTGATCAATGATGGCATTCACGATATCCTTTTGCGCACAGCGCGACGGCTCCGCCTCGCGCTTGGCCTTGAGCCGGTCCACAGGACTCGGCGCTCCATCCTCATCGCCGCTCCCGGCACACAGGGTTACGCGCTCGTGCAGCCCCAGCAGACGTTCAACGTCCGCAAGGTCTCGCTCCATATAGTCGGCTATTTCTGCCGCCGTAGGCGCACGGTCCTGCTGCTGGCGAAGATGGCGCGCAGCGCGCAGACAGGAGTTGATGTCCTTGATGATGTGAATGGGCAAACGCACCGATCCCGCCTGATTCATGATGGCGCGTTCAATCGTTTGCCGAATCCACCATGTGGCATAGGTGGAAAACCGAAATCCGCGTTCCGGATCAAACTTCTTGACGGCATGAATCAAGCCCAGGTTGCCCTCCTCGATCAAATCGAGCAGCGGCAATCCGCGATTGATATAGCGGCGCGCGATTTTCACGACGAGCCGCAGATTGCTCTCGATCATGCGCTGGCGCGCCGCTTCATCGCCGCGCAAGGCTTTGCGCGCGAATGCCTTTTCTTCGTCTGCCGTGAGTAGGGGCGAAATGCCGATTTCGCTTAGATAGATTCGCGTCGCATCGAGAGATGTGGCCGCAGAACGCCTTGCCGGGCTCTTCGGCCCGGTGCCGTTGCCGTTATCGCGCCGTACAGATCCCACGCACGCTCCTTAGGTGTAAGCAGTGCCGCATTCGATTCAGATCAGTGGTAAGTCGTCTATCGTCGTTTTAACGCGCGGGCAAATATTGTCGCGGGTTAACCGGCTTGCCATTGCGCCTGATTTCAAAATGCAGTCGCGGCTTACGCTCCGGCCCCTCTCCCATCGTCGCTAATTGCTGGCCTTTCTTGATTGTCTGACCTTCTTTAACCAGCAGCGACGCGTTGTACCCGTAGGCACTCAGGTAGGTGTCGTTGTGTTTAATAATAATAAGCTGACCGTATCCAATCAGTCCACTACCGGCATAGACAACGCTCCCGGATGCCGCGGCCAATACCGGCTGACCCACCTTGCCATTAATCAAAATACCCGTGCCGGTACCCGGTTTCCCGCCAAATTCTACGTTGATGCGGCCCGATGTTGGCCAGGCCCAGGCTGGCGG
>Ga0255057_10000659_pt1 | contig 19672 bp, 21 predicted proteins | sample Cases_109_6_MG_FD_189022 | JGI IMG/M metagenome (GOLD analysis project Ga0255057, IMG submission 189022) | Seawater microbial communities from Amundsen Gulf, Northwest Territories, Canada - Cases_109_6 | ecosystem: Environmental > Aquatic > Marine > Gulf | place: Canada: Northwest Territories... | reverse complement strand
CTGCATATCGCCATGCGATTACATCGAAATATCGTTTTTATAGTTATGGTGACGCAATGTTTATCGAAAGCAGTAATTAAATTGAATTATGGAATTTAAAGTTTCATCAATGGATGGTAATGCGCGTGTTGGGCAGTTGTCGTTTGCACGCGGTAAAGTAGATACACCAGCATTTATGCCGGTGGGGACCTCCGGAACCGTAAAAGCCATGACGCCCGAAGAGTTGCATGGTCTTGGTGCGCAGATGATTTTAGGCAACACGTTTCATCTTATGTTGCGACCAGGCACGGAAGTTATTGAGCGGTTTCATGGATTGCATGATTTTATGCATTGGCAAGGTCCAATCTTGACGGATTCGGGAGGCTTCCAAGTATTTAGTTTAGCCGCTATGCGTAAAATGACCGAAGAGGGCGTTACTTTTCAATCACCAGTCGACGGTGCAAAAGTTTCCCTCAGTCCCGAATCATCCATAGAAATTCAACAAGCACTAAATTCAGATGTGATTATGGTATTTGATGAATGCACTGCGTATCCGGCAACACATGAACAAGCCGAAACTTCAATGCAGCTATCCATGCGCTGGGCTCGGCGTTGCAAGGATGCGCACGGTTCTCATCAAGGTGCTTTGTTTGGCATCATCCAAGGTGGCATGCATGCAGATTTGCGTGAGCAGTCGGCCACCCAATTAGTGGAAATTGGCTTTGATGGCTATGCTGTAGGTGGTCTTGCGGTCGGCGAAGAGCCTCCTGAGCGTGAAGCCATGTTAGATATAACCCTGCCGTTTTTGCCTAGCGATAAACCTCGTTACCTAATGGGGGTTGGAAAACCTGTGGATATCGTCAAAGCGGTTCAGCGGGGAGTGGATATGTTTGATTGTGTAATACCAACCCGCAACGCCCGTACTGGTTTCTTATATACCCGTAAAGGCGTGCTAAAAATCAGAAATAGCCGTTTTCAAGATGATATGAGGCCGATTGATGAGTCTTGTGGATGCTATACATGCCAATATTATTCACGTTCATATCTTCGCCATTTAGATAAATGTGGAGAAATTTTGGGCCTAAGACTGAATACCCTTCACAATTTATACTATTATCAAACCTTGATGCGTGAGCTACGCCAGGCGATTGCTGAGGGCGCTTTGCATACTTATATAAAAGAGTTTTACCGTTTACAGTCCCACAGCGCAAAGACTGTGGCATAATACGCCGCTTCGAATTTGAGTCAGCACTTATTACTATGTTTTTGATATCAGACGCTATGGCAGAAGAAGTTTCAGGACCGGCAGGTGGGGGTTCTGAAATGTTTATCATGATTGGCATTTTTTTCGCCATCATGTATTTCATGATTATTCGCCCACAGCAAAAGCGTGCTAAAGAACACCGAGGCTTAATCGGTTCACTTTCAAAAGGAGATGAAGTGGAAACTACTGGCGGCATGCTCGGCAAAATTGCCAAAGTTGGAGATAACTCGCTGCATGTAGAAATTGCTGAGGGCGTTACAATTAAACTGCAAAAAAATTCAATTTCTAAAGTGCTCCCTAAAGGTTCGCTTAAGCAAGACTGAGCGGAAAAAATAAAAAGCACATTTAAATTCTTACTAACTAATAACTAAAAGGCTAAGTAAACGACCGTGGTTCCAATGAATCATTATCCACTGTGGAAGTATCTGCTGATTTTATTCATCGTAGCGGCCGCTGCGCTGTACGCACTACCTAATTTGTATCCTAATGTTCCTGCAGTTCAAATTTCACATGAGTCAGGAGAGTTAAGCGATACAACATTAGGTGTTGTTAAAGAAGCACTTACTAAGAAAGGTATTGAGATTCAAGGTGAGGAGCAACAAGACGGTCGAATCTTGTTGCATTTTGCGGATACTGAAAAACAACTCCAAGCCTCAGAGATAACAAAGGATGCTTTGGATGGTCAGCATGTTGTTGCCTTAAATTTAGCATCAGCAACACCAAATTGGTTAAGAGGGTTGGGTGCCTCACCAATGAATCTTGGTCTAGATTTACGCGGCGGCGTACATTTTCTTTTGCAGGTTGATATGGAAGCAGCGAAAGAAAAAGCCATTAATAACTATGTTTCATCGTTTAGAACCTCATTGAGGGAAGCAAAACAAAAACGTTTTTCTGTATCTCAAAGAAAAGATCAACTCAGTGTAAAGTTTAGAGATGCTGAAAGCAGAAACGTTGGTTTAGAGATTTTACGCAAAGAGTACGCCAATGAACTTGTGTTTAATGAAAGTAGTGAGGGGGATAATTATTTTCTTACCGCAAAGATTAGCGAAGATGCAGCGAAAGAAATTCAAACCTTAGCGGTCCAACAAAATATTCAAACACTACGTAATCGTGTGAATGAACTAGGTGTAGCTGAACCACTTATTCAGCAGCAAGGTGCGGAGCGAATTGTGGTGCAGCTACCGGGCGTGCAAGATACGGCCCAAGCTAAAGAAATTTTAGGTGCGACAGCCACGGTTGAATTTCGCATGGTGGATGAACAAAATGATCCATTTGCTGCAGCAGAAACGGGTCGTGTGCCGGTGGGTTCCATTTTGTATTACGAACGCGATAGTAAAAATCCAATTTTATTAAAACGCGATGTGATGTTGACAGGTGACCGCATCATTAATGCTAATTCAGGTTTTGATGAAAATGGTTCGCCTGCGGCGATCATTACATTGGATGGTCAAGGTGCGAGTCGGTTTAGCAAAGTAACCGGCGAAAATATTAAAAAGCTCATGGCGGTTGTATTTATTGATAATAAAACAATCACTGTGGATAAAGATGGCGTGAGAATTAGAAAAACCGTTAAAAGTGAAGAAGTAATCAACGTTGCACGTATTCAGGAGCAATTAAGCAAGCGTTTTCAAATTGAAGGTTTAGATTCAACTCATGAAGCGCTTAAGCTTTCTCTGTTATTGCGCGCAGGGGCATTAGCAGCGCCGGTTGAAATCGTTGAAGAACGCACAGTCGGACCAAGTCTGGGAAAGCAAAATATTGAGTTGGGTAAAAAATCAATTTTAATTGGTTTTGTGTTGGTTATGATATTTATGCTTTTTTACTATAAGACGTTCGGTATAGCAGCGAATATTGCTTTGACGGTGAACTTGGTTTTAATTATTGGCGTTATGTCATTAATCCCAGGGGCGACACTTACGCTTCCAGGTATTGCGGGGATAGTTTTAACCGTAGGTATGGCGGTAGATGCCAACGTGCTAATATTTGAACGTATTCGTGAAGAGTTGCGTAATGGTAATTCGCCACAAGCGAGTATTCATGCAGGTTATGCAAAAGCGTTATCGACTATTGCAGATGCAAATATCACTACATTAATTGCGGCGGTGGTGTTGTTCATATTTGGTACCGGACCGATTAAGGGCTTTGCAGTAACCTTATCGATTGGAATCATATGCTCGATGTTCACAGCTATTATGGGAACACGCGCATTAGTTAATTTATATTATGGTGATAAGAAAGCCCCTTCGCTGGCGATTTAAGTTATGCAACTTTTAAAAGACAGTCTAAATTTAGATTTCATGGGCAAACGTAAGTTTGCGTTAATGCTATCGTTAATATTGATTATTATTTCCATCGCTGCGATGGTGGTACGCGGTTTGAATCTAGGTATAGATTTCACGGGCGGTACATTGGTTCAAGTAAGTTATGCGGATTCGGTTGAGCTTGAGTCAGTGCGACAAGCATTAACTTCAAGCGATTTTGACGATGCTATCGTACAACACTTTGGTACGGCCAAAGATGTATTAATTCGTTTACCTGCAACAGATAAAGATGCGGATAAAGCTGCTCTAAGTAATCGAGTAATAGAATCGCTTATTTCGACTGGAGCACCTGAAATGCGCCGCGTTGAATTTGTTGGCCCACAAGTGGGGGATGAATTACGCGATAAAGGTGGCTTAGCTATGCTTTATGCATTAATCGGCATACTGATTTATGTTGCCTTACGTTTTGAGTGGCGTTTTTCATTGGGCTCGGTAGCAGCACTGATCCATGATGTAATTTTAGTGGTTGGCTTTTTTGCCATCACGCAAATAGAATTTGATCTTACTGTGCTTGCTGCTTTGCTTGCGGTAATTGGTTACTCACTGAATGACACAATCGTAGTGTTTGATCGCATACGTGAAAATTTTCGACGTCTGCGCAAAGAAACATCGGAAGGTGTAATCAATGCTTCGATTAATCAAACTCTTTCTCGAACTTTGATGACGTCGATTACCACTTTGTTAGTATTGATTGCATTATTTGTATTTGGTGGTGAAGTGATTCATTCATTCTCCATCGCCCTGATCGTCGGCGTGATTGTCGGTACATATTCTTCTATTTATATAGCTAGCTCTTCATTGCTAGCCTTGAATGTAAGTAAAGAAGATCTAATGCAGGCTGAAGTGGAAAATCCTAACGAGGATGGAAGCCAGGTATAACTCTTATTTAGACTTGTTGAGGTTTTGTAATATCTGGCGAAAAATCTTCGCATTCGCTGCAACAATATTTCCAGTTTCTAAATGAGTGTGGCCACCTTTAGGGTCGCCGACTAATCCTCCAGCTTCTTGAACGATTAAACTACCTGCGGCTATATCCCAGGTATTTAAACCAAATTCCCAAAAGCCATCTACACGTCCAGCAGCAACGTAAGCCAGATCAAGCGCTGCAGAACCAGCACGGCGAATTCCAGAAGTTTGCAACATGATGTCTTTAAGCGAGATGAGATAAGTATCGATGTTTTGATTCTCTCTAAAAGGAAATCCTGTTGCCAATAACGCGCCATCGAAACTAGGTAATTTAGAGACTCTAATCTTTCTATCATTTAATGACGCCCCATTACCTCGGCCAGCACAAAATAATTCATCTTTAAAGGGATCATAAATCACCGCGACTTCAAGTCTTTCTTTATGCTTTAGTGCAATAGAAACTGAGTAATGTGGAAAGCCGTGCAAAAAATTAATCGTGCCGTCTAGAGGATCGATAATCCATTGGTACTCATCATTGCTGCCACTATTTCTAGAACCACTTTCCTCTGCAAGAATGCTATGTTGAGGATACACGCGGTGAATAACATTGATAATTTCATGTTCAGCTTGCAAATCAACTTCGCTTACAAAGTCGTTTTTCTCTTTTGTTTGAATGGAAAGTGAATGAATACGCGACATATTGCGAAAAATGACTTTTCCCGCTGCGCGCGCAGCTTCAATTGCAATATTTAATGTAGCTTGCATGGTGTATCTATATAGATTGTATGTGAGAAAATTTTAACGCAGCATAGCACTGACCCATAAATTACGTATACACTCCTAAAAAAATATCCCTTCTGATCGTTTTATATATTAATTGTCAACTTGAATAAGCCTAATCAAATTAAAATAGTTTTGGTCGAACCCTCGCATCCAGGGAATATTGGTGCGGCGGCTCGTGCTGCAAAAACAATGTGTATTGAAAATTTGGTATTAGTTAATCCTGCTGAGTTTCCAAGTGGGCAGGCAAGGGCGCGTGCAACGGGGGCAATAGACGTGCTTGAACGAGCTGAATTGTGTGATTCGCTAAAAGAAGCGATTGCGGACTGCACTTTTGTGGTAGGCGCGAGTGCGCGTGAACGAGGGTTGCAGTGTCCCGTAATTACTCCAGATGATTTAGGTGGAAGGGTTTGGCAAGAATTTGAACAAGGTAACGTTGCAGTAGTATTTGGGCGAGAGAGCAGTGGGCTATCAAATGAAGAATTAGATCAATGTCATTATTTAACAACCATTCCTGCAAATTGGGAGTTTAGTTCATTAAATATAGCATCTGCTGTGCAAGTTATATGTTATGAGATTTATAAAGCATTTCTAAAAAAATCCTCTGAAAATAAGATTGTGGGGGATGCACTTGAGGTTCATGAGGTTGTAGATCCGTTGGCAACGGTAGAGCAACTCGAAAATATGTTTGAACATATGCAGCAAGTGCTACATGAAATAGAGTTTTTTGATCCTAAACAACCGAAGTTGCTAATGCGCCGCTTGCGTCATCTTTATAGTCGAGCGCGACTTACTCTAGTGGAGACTAATATTCTACGTGGTATCCTCAGTGCTACACAGAAAGCTAAGCGTCAGGCAAATACGTTAGAAAAATAAGATTCGAAAACCTTTTATTTTACATGGTATTTGAATCTTTCTAATAGCCATCACCTTGTGGGTAGTTCCGTCTATGGCCCACCTCCCTATAATACCTGAGTAATCTACTGGGTTATTTGTTATATTGAAACTCTGGTAATTGAGCTAACCATGATGAGGGTGGCACAACATGAAATTAAGCACTAAAGGACGGTACGCTGTAACTGCGATGTTTGATATAGCATTGCATCATCAATCAGGTCCTGTTTCTTTGTCAGATATAGCAGATCGACAAGGAATATCGTTGTCGTATTTGGAGCAATTATTTACGCGTTTGCGACAGCAAGGCCTAGTAAAAAGTACTCGTGGCCCAGGTGGTGGATATTCACTAGCAGTAGGTTCTGAGCAAATTGCCATATCAGATGTAATTGATGCGGTAGATGAAAACGTGGATGCAACGCGTTGTGGTGGTACAGCGGATTGTCAGAATCATCAACGCTGTTTGACACACGACTTATGGGAAAATTTGAGTGGTGAAATAAGAAGTTATCTCTCTAATATTAGTCTTGCGCAAGCAGTAAGTGATTTAAGTGTGCGTGAAGTTGCGACTCGACAAGATCATCAAGTGCACCGAGTTGAATTTTCATAACAGAATTTTATTTAGTATAGATTTAAAGTTGTAAGGATAAGAAAAGTGACAGATGTAAAAGTACCAATTTATCTAGACTACAGTGCAACCACGCCAGTAGATGAGCGTGTTGCGCAAGCTATGATGGAATGCTTAACAAAAGAGGGTAACTACGGGAACCCAGCTTCGCGTAGCCATGTTTTTGGTTGGAATGCAGATAAAGCGGTTGAGGATGCGCGCAACAATGTAGCTGCATTAATCAATGCTAATCCTAAAGAAATTGTCTGGACCAGTGGCGCTACAGAATCTAATAACTTAGCCATTAAAGGCGCGGCACATTTTTATCAAAAAAATGGCAAGCACATCATTACTTGTAAGACTGAACACAAAGCAGTGTTAGATACTTGCCGCCAACTTGAGCGTGAAGGATTTGAAGTTACCTATTTAGAGCCGCGTAATAATGGCCTGGTGGACTTAGAGGTATTAAAGTCAGCAATCCGTGATGATACGATTTTGATATCTATTATGCATGTCAATAATGAGATTGGTGTCATTCAAGATGTCAAAGCAATTGGTGAAATAGCTCGAGAACGCAAAATAATTTTTCATGTAGATGCCGCACAAAGTCCTGGCAAAGTGTCGATTGATGTAGAAGACATGAAGGTGGACTTAATGAGTTTATCTGCGCATAAAGCATATGGACCAAAAGGTATTGGTGCTTTGTATGTACGCAGGAAGCCACGAGTACGTATTGAGGCGCAAATGCATGGTGGTGGACATGAGCGTGGTATGCGTTCAGGAACTTTGCCAACCCATCAAATTGTTGGCATGGGCGAAGCATTTCGCATAGCTAAAGAAGAAATGGCAGCAGACAACGAACGAATTTTGATGCTACGAAACAGATTATTGAATGGTCTTAAGGATATGGAAGAAATCTATATCAATGGAGATCTGGAGCAGCGTATCCCAGGCAATCTTAATGTTAGTTTTAATTATGTTGAGGGTGAAAGCTTAATTATGGCGCTTAAAGATATTGCAGTGTCATCAGGCTCTGCATGTACTAGTGCTTCGCTTGAGCCAAGTTATGTATTACGTGCATTGGGTCGAGACGATGAGCTTGCACATAGCTCACTTCGATTTACTATTGGTCGTTTTACTACAGTAGAAGAAGTTGATTATGCCGTTGGGCTCATTAGAAAAGCAGTTGTTAAATTGCGCGACCTCTCACCTTTGTGGGATATGTATAAAGACGGCATCGATATTAAATCGATTGAGTGGGCTGCACATTAATCATTATTAGTAAGAAGAAGCATTTAATTAGGAAATATTAGGAGACGATAACTATGGCATACAGTGACAAAGTATTAGACCACTATGAAAATCCACGCAATGTAGGGTCTTTTGAAAAAGATGATCCAACTGTTGGTACCGGCATGGTAGGTGCGCCTGCCTGCGGAGACGTGATGAAGTTACAAATTAAAGTCGGTAATGATGGAATTATTGAAGACGCAAAGTTTAAAACTTACGGCTGCGGATCTGCAATTGCTTCATCTAGCTTATTAACCGAATGGGTTAAAGGTAAGACACTTGAGCAAGCAAGTGAAATTAAAAATACCGATATCGTGGAAGAGCTTGCGCTTCCTCCAGTTAAGATTCACTGCTCAGTATTGGCGGAAGACGCAATTAAAGCAGCTATAACTGATCTTAAGTCTAAAGCAGATGGTCAAGACCAAAAGCAGATTGCTTAAGTAGAGATGTAACATGTCCATTTCACTTACCGATAGCGCGGCCACTCATGTAAAAAATTACCTTGAGAAAAGAGGTAAGGGTGTGGGTGTGCGTTTAGGTGTCAAGACAACGGGCTGCTCGGGTATGGCCTATACCATAGAATTTGCTGATCATGCGGAAGATGAAGACCAAGTTTTTGAAGATAAGGGTGTAAAGGTTATCGTCAACCCTAAAAGTATGGTCTATCTAAGTGGCACTGAATTAGATTTTACACGTGAAGGTCTGAATGAAGGCTTTAAGTTCACGAATCCAAATGAGAAAGATCGATGCGGCTGTGGAGAAAGCTTCAGTGTGTGAAGAGGCTTTGAATTATTCTGATATTTCGATAAAAAATGATCTCAAATCGCTCATGTATATGTAAATATATATCCCACATTCCAACATTTTTCCACGTACCAGTCGCTTCAATAATAAATTAAAGCTTCTTCGCTAAAGTAAAAAATAAATTTTAAATACTTGTCTTAATTTCTTAGAATTTCTATAAATGAATATCGATTTTACTCGAAACTATTTCGAGCTATTTGGATTTGCTGCGAAATTTTCTATTGACCAAGAACAGTTAGCCAAAAAATATCGAGCCTTTCAAAGTGCTTTGCACCCTGATCGTTTTGCTAATGCAAGTGATCAAGAGCGTAGAATGTCTGTGCAAGCTACAGCATTTGTGAATGAAGCCTATACGACATTAAAAAGTGATCTAAAGCGTTCGCATTACCTTTTAAAGCTAAGTGATATTGAATTCAATGCAGATACTGAAACATCAAGTGATGCTGAGTTCTTGATGCAAACAATGGAACTGCATGAGCAAGTAGAAGAGGCAGGTAGTTCCCAAAACCCTTTGGATGCGCTTGATGATTTGTCTAAACAGTTAAAACAACAGCAGCAGCTACTCATTTCTCAATTTTCTGGTCAATATGAGAATAGCGAACTTGATGCTGCAAAAGAAACAGCCTTAAAGCTGCAATTTTATGAGCGCCTAAAAAATCAAGTGCGCAAAAAACAAGAACAGTACGAAGAAGAACTTCTCTAGTATGGCATTACTACAAATCTCAGAACCAGGGCAGTCTACCGCCCCGCACGAGCATAAGCTTGCTGTAGGGATAGATTTAGGCACAACAAATTCATTGGTTGCCACAGTGAGTAGCGGCGTTGCGAACATTCTGGTAGATGCAAATGGTGAACATATTTTGCCTTCCGTTGTTCGTTACACAGAAAACGGAGAAGTTATAGTAGGCGCTGAAGCTTTATTGTGTGCAACTACTGATCCATTGAATACGCTTGCTTCAGTGAAGCGCCTTATGGGCAGATCAGTAAGTGATTTAGCTACGCTCGAAGGATATCTTCCTTATAAGTTTGCAAACCATGATAGTAATGTGCCCCGCATTGATACTGTTTCGGGAGCGGTCACGGCTATAGAGGTATCAGCCGAAATTTTAAAATCTTTACGTGAACGTGCTGAAGCCAGTTTAGGTGGAGAGCTTATGGGAGTGGTAATTACAGTGCCGGCCTATTTTGATGATGCGCAGCGCCAAGCCACTAAAGATGCGGCAACCCTGGCAGGATTAAATGTTTTTCGTTTATTAAATGAGCCCACAGCTGCAGCAATTGCGTATGGTTTGGATCAGCAGGCCGAAGGTGTAACTGCAATTTATGATCTTGGTGGGGGTACATTTGATATTTCAATTTTAAAACTAACTAAAGGAGTTTTTGAAGTTTTATCAACCGGTGGAGATACAGCATTAGGTGGTGATGATTTTGATCGTGAAATCGCGGCATGGCTGTTAAAGCAAGCAAATATAGATGCCAGTAGTGATCACCAAATGATGCGTCGTATTATGAAAGAAGCTCGCCGGGCTAAAGAAGATTTAAGTAACACAGAGGAAACTCTTCTTAGTGTGCAATTAATAGATAAAAGTAACTTTGAGACTAAATTATCTCGTCAGCAATTTGAACAGTTAATCGGAACGCATATTAATAAAACGATTGCATGGTGTCGCAAGACTATTCGGGAAGCTGAGGTTGAGCCTGCTGATGTTCAGAATGTAGTAATGGTGGGCGGTTCAACATGCACACCTTTTGTGCGTAAAAAAATAGCCGAGTTTTTTGGTAAATCACCACTAACCAATATTGATCCCGAAAAAGTGGTTGCTCTGGGCGCTGCTCAACAAGCGGATAAGCTTGCAGGGAATAATCCAGATAAAGAAATGTTGTTACTGGATGTCTTGCCGTTATCTCTAGGAATTGAAACCATGGGTGAGCTGGTTGAGAAAGTTATTGATCGTAATACCGTGATTCCTGTCACCAGGGCACAAAAATTCACTACGTTTAAAGACGGGCAAACCGCAATGCGTGTCCATGTGGTGCAAGGTGAGCGTGAAAAAGTTTTGGATTGTCGCTCTTTGGCAACGTTTGATTTGACCAATATTCCCCCCATGGTTGCGGGAGCTGCGCATATCAAAGTTACTTTTCAGGTGGATGCAGACGGTTTATTAAGTGTCAGTGCTGAAGAGGAGAGTAGTAATGCGCGTGCTAGTGTAGAAGTAAAACCATCTTATGGTCTTACGGATACTGAAATAGAGACTATGCTGAAAGATTCTTTCGCACACGCAAAGGAGGATATGCATATACGACAATTAGCAGAACAGCAAGTAGCAGCAGATCGAGTGTTAGAGGCGTTACGTTCAGCGCTTGAAAAAGATGGTGAATTAGTAACAAACGATGAATTAGCGAAAATAGAGCAGGCCAAAAGTATATTATTAAAAACTCGACAGGGTGATGATGGTGAGTTAATTATGCAGGCTATTAAAGATTTAGAAGATGAAAGCGAAGAATTTATTGCACGCAGGATGAATCGAAGTGTGCAACAAGTTATGAAAGGACATAAAGTAGAGGAATTTGAATAGTGCCAACAATTACGTTTAAACCACATGAAGAAATTTGTCCAAAAGGCAAGGTTATTGAGGTTGAGTCTGGCATCAGTATTTGTGATGCAGCGCTGTCTAACCACATTGAAATTGAACACGCTTGCGAAAAGTCTTGCGCCTGCACGACATGTCATGTCTATGTGCGTGAAGGTTTAGATTCGCTCGTTGAAGCTGAGGAAAATGAGGAAGATTACTTGGATAAGGCTTGGGGCTTAGAGCCCGATTCACGTTTGAGTTGCCAAGCGATCGTGGGCGAAGAAGATCTAGTGATAGAAATTCCAAAATATACTATTAATATGGTTTCTGAAAACCACTAAAAAATGCATCTTTTATCCTTCTATTTAGTCGCTGTTCCCCTCTTTGGTTCTCCCTTGTATGATGTAAGCTCCGTTTCTCGAGAGCCAAGTTTCTTATATAAGAATAAAATCTGCTGTATTCATATTATAATTAGAGAGTAGCATATGCAGTTAAAATGGACCGATTCACTGGATATTGCCATTGCTTTGGATGAGGCATATCCAGATGTAGACCCTCAATATGTGCGATTTACAGATCTGCATACCTGGATTTGTTCGTTAGAAGGGTTCCAAGATGACCCGGATTCTTCCAATGAAAAAATTCTTGAAGCGATTCAAATGGCCTGGTTAGATGAGCGTGATTAACCTTGCCTTAGAAGACCCAATAAGCACTGCTTTAATCTCTGTCTGATAACTGGGCATTTTCACAACCTCTCCGTACTTTATAAGCATTGATTCTAGCTACTCTCAAGGAGTAGAATCCACTTAAATATCAGGGAAAATTGCGTTTAAATCAAAATGTAAGCCCAAATAGTTAGATTTCATATTAATTAATATATTGACCTAGGAGTTTTTTTTCATGGCAATGGAACGTACTTTGTCCATTATCAAGCCTGATGCTGTGCAAAATAATGTTATTGGGAAAATTGAAGCACAGATTGAAGATGCGGACCTATCAATCATCGCGGTAAAAATGACTCGTATGAGTAAAAAACAAGCGGGTGAATTTTATGAAATCCACAAGGGCAAGGATTTTTATGAGTATCTGATTGAATTTATGACTTCAGGACCAGCCATAGTGCAAGTGCTTGAAGGAGAAGATGCTATTAAAAAATATCGCAAAGTAATGGGTGCAACCATGTTTGGTGAAGCAGAGCCGGGAACTATACGTGCTAACTTTGCGATATCAAATGCACGTAATGCAGTGCATGGGTCTGATTCTGTTGAAAATGCTCAACGTGAAATTGGTTTCTTTTTCCCGGAGAGACAAATTTATTCTCGTCAAAAAAAAGTAAGCAAGAAAAAACTAGAAACCGCAGCATGAAATTAACCCAACAGAATATAAATACACGGAACTTGATGGGAATGACGCATCAAGATCTTGAACAATATTTTTCTGTTGTAGGTGAAAAGTCTTTTCGTGCCACTCAAATTATGAAGTGGACGCATCAACAAGGTATTACTGATTATAATAAAATGACTAATCTTAGTAAATCATTGCGAGATTGGTTGAATAAAAATGCTCAAATGCAAATGCCAGAGATGATCAGTGAAGAAATTTCAACTGATGGCACGCGAAAATGGTTATTGCGAGTAGATGATAAAAATGCAGTTGAAACCGTATATATTCCCGAGGACGATAGAGCTACATTATGTGTATCTTCTCAGGTTGGTTGTATATTGGATTGCACATTTTGTGCTACAGCTAGACAAGGATTTGCTGGAAACCTCAGTTCAGCTCAAATCATAGCTCAGCTATGGTTTGCAGAGCATCGATTGCGTAAACAGCTGGGTAAGCAGCGCGTTATTAGCAATGTAGTCTTCATGGGAATGGGCGAGCCACTAGCGAACTTTGATAATGTCGTGAAAGCTATACAGATCATGATGGATGATAATTCTTATGGCTTAGGTAAACGTAAAGTTACTGTCAGTACATCAGGCTTAGTGCCAAAGATAGATAAGTTAAGAGAAACATTAGATGTGAGTCTAGCGGTTTCTTTGCATGCGCCAAATGACGAGATTAGAAATCAACTCGTACCATTAAATAGACGTTATCCAATTACAGAACTAATCGGTGCTTGCCATCGTTTCTTGGAAGGTAAAAACCGTAAACACAGCATCACATTTGAATATGTGATGTTAGATCAAGTTAATGATCAAATAGAGCATGCCAAACAACTGGTAAAAATAATTCAAACTCTACCGTCTAAAGTAAATCTTATTCCTTTTAACTCATTCCCGAATTCAGGTTTCCAGCGTTCAACGGATCGGGCGATTGAAGAGTTTAGAGAAATTTTACAAGCTGCAGGTATCACAACCATAACGCGTCGACCACGTGGAGAAGATATCGCAGCTGCTTGTGGGCAATTAGCCGGTGATATTCAAGACCAAGCTAAACGTAAGCGCCACTATGAAAAACTCTATGAAGCTGACTTGCTAAAACATAAAGTTGAGTTCGCATGCGCATGATGTTGCCCGATTTTCTTATCTTAAGTATGGCATTATTGCTGTTGTCTTCATGTGTATCTCCTAGTGCAGATGCTCCTCTATCCGACAATCAAAAAGCAGCTGAAATTAATGTTCAACTGGGTGCGCGTTATATGGGTCAGGGTGAATATATACTGGCAGATGAGAAATTGCGCCGTGCACTTAGACAGGATCCGAGATCAGCCCCAGCAAACTGGGTGTTTGCTTTGTTGCAAGAAAGGTTAGGTGAGGATGAGGTTGCGGAAAAGCATTTTCGTAAAGCCATTTCCTTAGATCCAAAAGATTCGAGAGCACATAATAATTATGGCACTTTTTTGTGTAATCAGGATCGAGTTCCTGAGGCAGAAAAAGAGTTTCTTCGCGCAATTGAAAACCCTTTATATAGCGAAGCTTCTTCTGCTTATGCAAATGCAGGTAATTGCTTATTAAAAGTGTCAGACAAGGTTAAAGCTGAAGAGTATTTTAGACAATCCTTAGAGCGGAATGCTTCGGAGCGTTCTGCTTTGTATCAAATGGGAATAATTTCATTTGAGCGTAAAGAATATGAGCAAGCATCATTTTATTTTCAAAGATATGAAAGTGTTGCAAAGCATAATTCACAATCTTTGTGGATGGCGTATCAAACTGAGGTGAGCCTGGGTAACCAAGGTAAAGCAGACGATTATGCGCATCAATTGAAAATATTATTCCCATCTTCCCAAGAAGCAAGATTATTAGCAGAAAGTTATTGGAATGCAGAAAGTAAACAACAATAATACGATACAAGAGTCGCTCAAGAAAAGCACAAGCATTGGCGCTTTGTTAATTAATGCGCGCAATGCTGCTGCATTAAGTCAGGCTGATATTGCTGAACAATTAAATTTATCAATACGAATCATCAAAGCCCTTGAGGCTGATGAAGATGACAATCTTCCTGAGCCTATATATATACGGGGTTACTTGAGTAATTATGCCCGTGTAGTCGGTATTAACGATGTAGACTTGATTAAGTTGTATGCAGATCAACATTGCAGGGAACCGGTAGTAGTAGAGGTTAATAGAAAAACCATAAAAAGCTATGATCCGGCTATTCTATGGAGTACTGCAGCAGTTCTTAGCGTACTTGTTGGTTTAGTAATTACTTGGTGGTTTGAAACAAACCAAATACCTAAGCAAGGTACTGAACTGGCGAATAATGCAGTAGTAGTAAATAATGAGAATGTAAAGAAGTCTCAATCCGATACTTCTTTAACTAACAACGATCAAGAATTAATTGTTAATGAGGATAGTAAAATCATTACCCAAGCAACACAAGAGCCTTCATTAAATTCTTCTTTAGGAGAGGATGAGCAAAGCACTTCTAACGTTATTGAGGTCATAACAGCTGATCAGCATCAGGCGATGGAAGAGGCTTCACAAAATCCAACTCTTGTTAGTTCTATGGATGGTGCTCAAGTCCTTACTGTCACCTATGTGGAGAAAAGCTGGACAGAAATTAGAGACGCTGACTCTAATACATTAATGCAAGGTTTGATTGAACCCGGAGTCGTGAGAAACTTAAGCGGTAAGCCACCATTTGAAATATTTTTAGGTAATGCGCCAGGAGTGGTAATTGAAGTTAATGGACTCTATTTTGATCATTCGCAATACAATAGAAGTAATCGCACAGCACGATTTCAGGTATCGAGCGGCTCGCTCAATTAACTTATTCTTCATTAATAAAAAATACAGTGTTTAAGCGGATACAATCCATTCGCGGCATGCATGATGTGTTGCCGCCAGAAAGTGGTGTGATTCGCGCAATCGAACATGCAACTCAAAATGTATTGCAGCAATATGGCTATAAAGAAATACGTATGCCACTGCTTGAAGAGACAGAATTGTTTAAGCGTTCTCTAGGTGAAGTTACCGATATTGTAGAAAAAGAAATGTATACCTTTGAGGATCGCAATGGTGATAGTTTAACATTGCGTCCCGAAGGTACTGCAAGTTGTGTGCGTGCTGGAATACAACATGGGTTTTTATATGGGCAACCACAGCGGCTTTGGTATTGCGGACCTTTTTTTCGTCACGAGCGTCCACAAAAGGGTCGTTATCGTCAGTTTCATCAACTTGGTGTAGAGACATTTGGTTTTGTTGGGCCGGATATCGATGCTGAATTAATTATATTAAGTGCACATATGTGGAAGAAAATTAATCTTCCTATGCAGCCAAGATTAGAAATTAATAGTTTGGGTTCGTCGCAGGCGCGGAAAAAATATCGTGAAAAGCTGATTGTTTATTTACAACAGCACGAAGAAAAACTTGATAAAGAGGCAAAACAACGTTTGCATACAAATCCAATGCGAATATTGGACAGCAAAAACCCTGATATGCAGGAGATAATACAAGCCGCCCCTAGTCTTTTAGAGCATTTAGATGCCGAATCAGCAGATCACTTTATGCAATTACAAAATCTATTGAGTGCTGCAAATATTCAATACACCATTAATCCGCGACTTGTGCGTGGATTAGACTATTACAGTAAAACCGTATTCGAGTGGATTGCAGAAGGGCTAGGTGCTCAAGCTACTATCTGTGCCGGCGGACGCTATGATGGTCTGGTTGAGAAACTAGGTGGCAAACCATGCCCCGCAGCTGGGTTTGCGATTGGGTTAGAAAGACTTGCTTCTTTGCAAGTGCAAGATGGCGCTCTGAATAAAGAACTAAGTGTAGATGCTTATATGGTACTAATGGGAAAAGCGGCTGAAATTGCAGGTTTACAGCTAGCTAACTTACTGCGTACACAGCTGCCTATATCTTCTGTGGTAACAAATTGCGGTGGAGGTAGTATAAAATCACAGATGAAGCGAGCTGATAAGTCACAAGCTAGGCTGGCTTTTATTTTAGGTGAAGATGAGCTGCAAAATCAAAATGTAACAGTGAAATTTTTGCGTGAAAAACGTGATCAAGAGATAGTTTCGCAAAGTGATTTAGTAGCTTTTTTAGAAAATTATATAAACCAGTAATGAATTAGGTAGGCGAGAAATATGGCCGAGTATGAAACAGAAGAACAACAAGTTGAAGCGCTTAAAGAGTGGTGGAAGCAAAATGGCCTGGCCATTATTGGTGGTGCAGTATTAGGTATTGCTGCATTATTGGGTTGGCGTGGATGGAATATGTATCAGGAAAAGCAAGCAACTGAAGCCTCTGATATTTTTGCAGTAGCGCAAGAAGCTTTAAATAATAATGATATAAATGCATTGCATGAGCAAGCTAAAAATTTACGTACTAATTACGCTTCTACACCTTATGCATCCCTTGCGGCATTGCATCAAGCAAAAAATCAAATTGAGAAAGGAGATAATGCCGCAGCCGAGGAAAGCTTGCGTTGGGTGTTAAAGAACAGTAAACAAGATTCTGTGCAGAACGTTGCACGTTTGCGTTTGGCACGGCTTTTACTTGCAGATTATAAATTTGATGAAGCGCTAGTAATGGTTAATAGCGTAATCTCTGGTGCTTATGCATCATTAGCGAACGAAATTCGTGGTGATATTTTTGTCGCTAAGGGTGAAATTGAACAAGCTAAAGGGGCTTATGATCAAGCTATGCAGGAAGCTGGCGGTGGCGGAGTGGAATACTTGCAGCTTAAGCGCAATGATCTAGGAAGTTAATTTGGCACATTCAATCGCCATGCGTAGCTGCATCAATTTATTTCTAATTATTGTGATCGCAAGTTGTTTGCAACTAGAAGGTTGCAGCCTATTAAGCAAACCTAAACAATGGTTTGAAAAAGAAGAAAACTTAAGAGAACCTGCAAAGCTTACTAACTTAGATTCTGAAAAAATTAAAGTTCAGCAAGTATGGCGTAATTCAATTGGTGACCTAGAAGAGTCTTACAATACAATCCGTCCTTATATAGCCGAAGACCGCGTGTACGTAAGCAATGCGAAAGGTCGTGTAGAGGCGTGGCAACGGGAAGATGGCAATCGTTTGTGGTCGGTGAATCTTAAAGAAAAAATTTCTGGCGGGGTGAATGGTGGCGAAGGTATTGTCGTCATTGGAACTGAAAATGGTGAAGTCATTGCATTAGATGCAGGTGATGGTATGGAACGTTGGCGTGTAAAAGTGCCTAGTGAAGTGATGTCAATTTCTGAAGTTAAGTATGGCGTCATAGTTACACGTACTAATGATAGTAAAGTACATGCGATAGATTCAAATACTGGTGAAATTGGTTGGAGTGCTGGTAAAGGAGCGCCACCATTAACTTTGCGTGGTGCAAGTCAACCTAAAGTTGTGGGTGATTTAGTTCTGGTAGGGTTTGATGATGGAAAATTAATGGCCATTAATTTGCGCGACGGTGAGCCCGTATGGGAAGTATCGGTTTCGACACCTAAAGGTAAATCTGAATTAGAGCGCATGTCTGATGTGGATGGCGAACTTGCTTATTTAGATGGTATTGTGTTCGCAGCAAGTTTTAATGGTCGCGTAGTTGCAATTGATTTAGATACCGGTAAAACCCTGTGGGCGAAAAATCTTTCATCTTATGTGGGCTTAAGTGTAGACCATGACCGTGTATACGTCACCGATGCCGACGATAGTATTTGGGGGTTAGAAATTTCTTCTGGTGCGACATTGTGGCGACAAGACAAACTTTTGTATAGAGAGCTTACCGCGCCACAAATAATGGGTAATTATATTGTTGTGGGTGACTATAAAGGTTATTTGCATTGGTTATCTAAAGGAGAAGGTAAAATAATCGGCCGCAATAATGTAGCAGGAGATAAAATTGAAATTGCACCTATTATAATAGATGACCGTGCCTATGTGCTGGCAAACAATGGTTCTCTTTCAGTATTACAATATAGAAAGTAATTTCTAATTTATTTTATTCAAATATTTAGTTACCAACGAGTGTATAGATATGAAGCCTGTCATTGCGCTGGTTGGTCGTCCTAATGTTGGTAAATCAACGTTATTTAACTACCTAACGAAATCTAATAATGCATTAGTAGCAGACCAGCCTGGTCTAACGCGTGACCGCATTTATGGATTAACCAAACGCTTCGATAATCATTTCATTGTGATTGATACCGGTGGTATTGCGCCACCGGATGAGTCGCAAGTTCAAGATAATTTGAATCATGCTATTAGCACTCAAGCTTGGCATGCAATTGAAGAAGCAGATTTGGTTTGTTTTCTAGTCGATGGTACAGATGGTCTTATTCCTCAAGATCAAGAGGTTTTCAAAAAGCTCAGATCTACTAATAAAAAAGTATTTGTCTTAGTAAATAAAGCTGATTCTGGTGTTGCTAATATGCTATCCAGTGATTTTTATTCACTTGGTGCGGAGCGCATATATGAAACTTCCGCTAGATCAGGTAAAGGTGTTCGTGCTTTATTCGCAGATATAGATGAAGAATTTCCTCATGTTAATGATGAGCCAGAAGAAGATGGCCCATCAAATGTGATTAAAGTAGCGCTCGTGGGTAGGCCTAATGTAGGCAAATCAACCTTAGCAAATGCATTAATAGGTGAAGAGCGATTTGTGACTTCTAATATTCCTGGCACAACTCGAGACAGCATCTCAGCTTATATAGAGAAATTTGGTACCAAGTTTGAACTAATTGATACTGCAGGTGTGCGCCGCCGTAGCAAAGTGAGTGATATGGTAGAAAAATTTAGCGTGGTTAAAACCATACAAGCTATTGAAGATGCGCATGTGGTGATTTTAATACTTGATGGAACCAAAGAATTTGCAGTGCAAG
>Ga0255057_10000658_pt1 | contig 19673 bp, 23 predicted proteins | sample Cases_109_6_MG_FD_189022 | JGI IMG/M metagenome (GOLD analysis project Ga0255057, IMG submission 189022) | Seawater microbial communities from Amundsen Gulf, Northwest Territories, Canada - Cases_109_6 | ecosystem: Environmental > Aquatic > Marine > Gulf | place: Canada: Northwest Territories... | reverse complement strand
GTTGCGGCGCAGGGCTTCCTCGGTCGATCCTGGATCGAGCGGCTGAAACTCGCCGAAACCGGTGGCGGCCAGGTGGTCGGCGGAGATGCCCTGCTCGATCAGGAAGCGCACCACCGAGATGGCGCGTGCGGTCGAAAGCTCCCAGTTCGATGGAAACTCGGGCGTGTGGATCGGTATTCGGTCGGTATGGCCATCGACACGCAGCACCCAAGGCAGGTTCTTGGGGATGCGCACCGCGATTTCGATGAGCGCCTGCGCAAGATCGCTGAGCTGCTGCTGGCCGGCCCCGCCAAGTTCGGCGGAGCCGGTCTCGAATAGCACCTCGGACTGGAACACGAAGCGGTCGCCAACGATGCGCACGTCCTTGCGCGCGCCCAGCACCTCGCGCAGGCGGCCAAAAAATTCGGAACGGTAGCGCGCCAGCTCCTGCACCTTGGAGGCCAGCGCCACGTTGAGGCGGCGGCCGAGATCGGCGATCTGGACTTCTTTTTCCTTGTCGGCGGTCTCGGCCACCTCCAGCGCGGTGGCGAGATCGGCGAGCTGTTGGCGCAGCGCCAGGATTTGGCGGTTGAGCAGTTGCACCTGGGTCTGCGCCTCGTCGCTCAATTCCCGCTGTGTCTCGACGTCGGTCTCGGTCTTGGCCAGCCTGGCCATCAGGTCGTCGCGCAGCGACTGCAGGATCGCGATGTCCTGAAGCTGGGCCTGGATTTTCTCCTTGTCCGCCTCGATGACTTGGTAGGCGTCCACCAACTCCTTGCTAACTTTGGCGCCTTTCTCTTCGGCGGTTTGCAGGCGCCGGGCCAGATCGTCGCGCAGCTTCTCGAGAATCGCGAGTTGGGCGAGGTGCGCCTCGATTTTTTCCTTGTCCGCGTCGATGACCTTGTAGGCGTCTTCCAGCTCCTTATCGACCTCGGCGCCGGAGGCTACCGCCGCCGCGAGCCGGGCCTGGATATCGTCGTGCGATTCGGTCAACGCCGCGAGCTGACTGGCGAGCGACTCGCGGACGCTCAGCGAGGATTGCAGTTCCGAGGATAGTTGCGACACGTCGATGCGCAATTCGGCGTTGGCGGAGCGCTCCAGCGACAGGAGCTCGGCCAGGTCGTTGATTTCACGCTCCAGCCGGACCAGCGCCTCGTCTTTGCCGGTGATCCCGACCGTGAGAACATACTGCGCGACCATGAAAACCATGAGCACGAAAATGACGACCATAAGCAGGGTCGCCAAACCATCGACGAATCCTGGCCAGATATTGATCGACCGTCGGCTGCCGCGCCCGAGGGTGTACATGGGGCGGGGACCCCTACTCGGATTCTTCGGCCATGGCGGCGATGGTCCGGGTCAACAAGCGGATCTCGCCGCGGATTTCCTGGACCGCGTATTCGCGCCCGCTGGCCAGGTCGTTGAGCATATGCTCGAGGCGCAGGTCGAGGTTGCGGATATGGGTGCGTGTGGTGTCGTCCATGCCGCCGCTCGGCGCACCCAGCTCACCGATCCGGGTAATCAGATTCTTAACATCGTTCTGAGTGTCGGCCAGGCGTATCAGCACGCCTTGCTCGGCACGCATCTGATCGGTCAGGGTGCTGAGGCGCTCGGTCAGGGCGATCAGGTTCTGATTGACCGACGATCGTTCGCCCTCGCCGCGCGAAATGGTGTGCTGCAACTGGTCCAGGCTGTCGGCGGTCTTCTCCAAGAGCGCCTGGATGAATGCCGGGACCGACTGCTCGCCGTCGCCGACCGCGCCCGCGCTGGATAGCCGGGTCACGCCTGAAAGCCATTCCTCTAGATCGTTCAGGAAGCGGTTGTGCGCCTGGCCCGCCTGCAGCTCAAGGAAACCGAGTACCAGCGACCCGGCGAGGCCGAACAGCGACGAGGAAAACGCCGTGCCCATGCCCGACAGCGGCTGCTTCAGCCCGTTCTTGAGCTGTTCGAACATGGCGATTGGATCGGAACCGGCGCCGCTCAGATCGGCGATGGTGGCGCCGACCGCGTTGACCGTTTCCAGCAGGCCCCAAAAGGTGCCCAGCAGGCCGAGGAAGATCAGCAGGCCGATCAAGTAGCGCGAAATCTCATGGGATTCCTCGATCCGGCTCTGGATGCCGTCGATTAACGAGCGCATGGACAGGGCCGAGAGGGAAAGGCGGCCGCGCCGCTCGCCCAGCATGGTTGCCATGGGTGCCAACAGCCGCGGCGGCTTTTTCTCGGTCAGGTCGCCCGGGAACACCAGCCCGCCCTGACTCGCCTCGGCCATGTTCTCGAGCCAATCGATTTCGGGACGCAGAACGATGACTTGGCGGAAAATGTAGGTGACCCCGAGGAACAGGACGCCCACAATCAGGCCGTTGAGCACGATATTGGCGACGAAGGCGTCCTGAAGTTGGGGTGCTAGCGCGGCACAGGCCGCGGCCACGATGACCAGGAACACGATCATGCGGTAAAGGTAGCGCTTCGGCCGCGTCATGATTTGGTTGATTGCCTCATGGTTTGGTGGAAGCCTCGCCCTATAGCGGCGCACTGCGGCGAAACTATGGCGGACACGGTATCGCCCGTCCTAGCCTAGTTTGCCGCTTCGGGCAGGATGTCGACCCGGTCGGCGGGGCCATCTTCGGTCTGGTCGCCAAGTGCGCGGACATTCATGCGGGTCGAGCGCACTTCCCGCTCGATCAGATAGGCGCGCACCGCGAGCGCCCGCGACAGCGACAACCGCCGGGCGCGGCTGGTGCCGTCGGAATTCGACTTCGCGTAGGCCAAAATCTGTATGCGCAATGTTGTGTTTTCCTGAAGCGCCATGGCGACCGCGCTCAACTTGCGCCTGGCGTCGTCGCTCAACTCGATCGAGCCGTCCGGGAACAGCACGCGGATTTGTTCGGCCAGCAGGGGCGCCGGCGGCAGGACCGCGGTTTGAGGTTCGACCGCGGGTTTGGAGGTCAGGGATTCGGCCGGCGGCGGTGGCGGTTCGGTTTTCGCCACGACTGGCGCGGGTGCCACTAGCTCGGGCGATGGCGCGGCCGGCCGGACCGCCGGTTCCGGTGGCGGCGCGGATCTCGCCGCGGCCACTGAACTCCGGTTGGGTTCGGCGGGCGCGGGGCTCTGCATCAGCTCCTCGGCGAGCGCGGCTGGCGCCGGTGGGGCCACGGCGGCCTGGCCGGGTGCCGGCACGGCGGGTACAGGCAGGGCGGGCTCAGGCTGTGCGGAGACCCGCGGTTCGGGTGTCATCGGCGCGGGCGGCGGGGGCGCGGGCGGCGGGGCAGTCGGTTCCGCGGCCGCCATTGGTGTCTCCACCGACGGCGCGACCGGGCTGGACGGCATCGGCTGCGCCGGTTGCGGCACGAGCGGCACCAATAGCCGCGAGGTCAGCTCCGGGTCCTGGGTGGGTGTCGGCGCGGTGGGCGTCTCGGCCACCAGCGGCCTCCTGGGCGCGCGGCGCGGCGGGAGCAAGAGCCTGCCCGGCCGGGTCACCAGGAGTTGGTCGGTATCGGGCTGGCGGTCGGCGGGGCCTGGATCGTTGACCGCGGGGCCGCCATCGATTGCGGTCTGCTGGGCGGCCACCGGCACGGCGTAGACCGCGAGTAGCACAACGGTGGCAAGACCCGCCGACAGGGTAGCGTGCCGCCCGCCCCGCGCCGGTGCCCGCGCGCCTAGCCCCGGCGCTTCGCGTTTCCGGCCGCGCATGCGCTCAGCGAGAACCGCCATTAATCCCCCGTTGATAAATCTCCCAAACGAATCGGGACATTACACTATGCCGTGCGCCGTGGCTCGATAGCCGATTTACGTCCGACGCGCAACAGCTTGACCAGCTCGGTGTGCAGCGCATCGTTGGCGGCCAGGAGGTCCGGGCTGTGGCTGCGGTTGTGGCGTCCGTCGATCTCGCTGACGAAGCCGCCCGCCTCGCGCACCATGATGATGCCCGCGGCGGTGTCCCAGGGCGAAAGGCCGTGCTCCCAATAGCCGTCGAGGCGCCCGGCGGCGACGTAGGCGAGATCGAGCGCCGCCGCGCCCCAGCGCCGGATACCGGCGGTCTCGGCCATAATCGCGTTCGCCTCCGCCAGGAATGTGGGTGCGTCGCCGTACCCTTTGAACGGCGTTCCGGTGCCGATCAAGGCCTCGTTGAGGCGGCTGCGTGACGAGACTCGGATGCGCCGGTCGTTGAGATAGGCGCCAATGCCCTTTTCGGCGGCGAACATCTCGTCCTTGAGCGGGTCGTAGATCACGCCGGCCACGAGCTCGCCCTTGTCCTCGAGCCCGATCGAGATGCAGAAATGCGGCAGCCCGTGCAGGAAATTGGAGGTGCCGTCGAGCGGATCGACGATCCAGCGCCGCTCGCAGTCGCCGCTCGCGGGGCTGGCGCCCGATTCCTCCATCAAGAATCCATAGTCGGGCCGGGCGCGGGACAGTTCCTCGCGCAGGATCTGCTCGGCGCGCACGTCCGCCGCCGACACGAAATCGGCCGGCCCCTTCTTCGAGACCTGCAGGTTTTCGACCTCGCCGAAATCGCGCCTCAGGCGCCGGGCCGCCTTGTCGGCGGCGCGGGTCATAACGGTAATCAGGGCCGAGCGTGTGGCCATGTGATCGGCTCCAAACTGGTATCCGCGGCGGTGCCCGCGGTCATTAATCCGGCGCGTGGTGGATCGAATTCACTAATCCTTGGCGCGTTCGACGTAGCTGCCGTCGGCGGTGCCGACGATGATCCGCGTGCCGGCCTCGATGTGCGGCGGCACCATGACCCGGCGTCCATTGTCGAGCAAGCCGGGCTTGTAGGATGAGGAGGCGGTCTGTCCCTTGACCACCGGGTCGGCCTCGACCACGGTCATGGCCACGCTGTCGGGCAGGGTCACGCTGATCGTGGAGCCCTCGTAGGACTCGATGTTGACGGTCATGCCTTCCTGCAGAAAGTCGACCGGTTCTCCGATCAGATCCTGGTGGATCGAAATTTGCTCGTAGTTCTCGTTGTCCATGAAGGTGAACATCTCGCCGTCGCTGAACAGGTATTGGTTGGGGCGCTGGTCGAGGCGCACGCGCTCGATGGTCTCGCTCGAACGGAAGCGCTCGTTCAGCTTGGTGCCGTCGCGGATGTCCTTGAGTTCGACCTGCAGATAGGCGCCGCCCTTGCCGGGCTGGGTGTGCTGAATCTTGGCGGCGCGCCATAGGCGGCCCTTGTGCTCGATGACGTAGCCGGGACGCACGGCGTTGCCATTGATTTTCATGGTTCGGATCCGGGTTGTTCGAATAGGGGCTCGGAAAAGCGCGCGGAAGCTAGCAGGTTGCCTGCTGGGAGGCAATGAAACCCTGGCGCCGAATCAAGTTTGCGCGGCGGCCGTCTTCAGGGCTGCCTCACAGGCCGCCAGGTCCATATCCAGGGTCGCCCCGACGAAGTCGGCGCCGGCGGTGACGAGTCGGGCGACGTCCTCGGGCGTTGCCGCGCCGAAGGCGACACAGGGCAGGGTCAAGATTTCTTGGCACCAGCCGAGCAGCCCCGGATCGGCCGGGCCAGGGCCGGGCAGGCGGGCGCCGAAGCCGACGTAGTCGGCGCCGCGCTCGGCCGCCGTCATGGCGTCGTGACGCGAGGCGCCACAGCCGATCCCGATAATGGCCTCTTCGCCGAGGCGCCGCCGCGCCGCCACCAGGTCCTTGGAGTCGCTCAGGTGAACCCCGTCGCAGCCGGTTTCCGCGGCCAATTCGGCCCGATCTTGGAGCAGCACGGCCGCCTCGCGCGCCTGTGCCAGCGGTGCCAATATTTCGACCGCCGCGCGCAAGCCGTCCTCGTCCAGTTCCCCATCCAGCAACAGCACGCAGGCGATGTCGGCGGCTTCGAGCGCGGCCTCGAGGCTGGCGGGCGGGCAGGTCGCCGGAGCCACCAGATAGACGCCGGGGGCGGCAGCCTCCGGCTCGGATTTCCTTGATTTAGCCATGATCGGCGGTATCAGGCGCCCGACAGCCAGTGCCGGCAGGCGGCCTCGGGCTCGGCTTGGTCCGCCAGGTCGTGGGCCCGGAGCGCGCCGGTGACGATCTCGGCGTCGTATTGGCCGGCCAGATCACCGAGCGTGGCGGCGGTCGTTTTCGTGCCGGTGAAGCGGACCCGCTTGAGGCCCTGGCGCAAGGCGGACAGGACGTGGCCGGGCCGGTCGCCGCAGTCAAGAATCGCGTCGACCCGGGCCTCGGGCCGCTCCTCGCTGGCCATGCGGACCAACTCGCGAAACCACAGGGTGCCCAGGTAGCCGGCCGCCTCCGGCGCCGAGGCGAGCGTCACCGGCACACCGAGTTCGGCCGCGACCGCGACCGCGGCCCGGGCCTCGGCAAACGAGTGCACGATAATGGGACGCCCTTTCATGGCGCCATTATGGCTGAAATCGGGGTCGGGCGAAACGCCGGCGGCGGGTCGGATTCCATCGCGCTAGAACCCCTGGATCATGAAATCCACCGCGGCGACGATCTCATCGCGGCGCGCCGCGGCGGAGCCGACAGTCTCTCCGAGCAGGCTGTCCGAAACCCCCGCCAGTTCCGTGAAGACCGCGACATGGGATCCACCCTCGATCTCGAAAATCGGATTGAGGCGTTCGATCGGCGTGCCGAAGTGCGCCACTGGCATCAGCGGCACCACCAAGCGGGTGCGCAGGCGGTCCAGGAAATCGCTTTGAATGTCGAGCAAATAGGGGAAGTCGGCGCCGTCGCCGGCCGATGTATTCTGGTGGATATCGAATTGCGCCATCAGAAGCGGCGGTGGCGGTCGCTAAACGTTCCGCGCGCGCCGAGTTTCTCGTTGTAAGCGTCGAGCGCCTCTGCGTTCCGCTCGATCCACTCCCGTTCGGCCCGCGCGCGCACCGCCGTGGCAAGCGCCGCCTCGGCGATGCGGGAGACATTGAGTCCGTAGGCCTTGGCGGCCCGAACCAGGTCCTGATTCAAGGAGACGTTGGTCGGCTTCTTGGGCGAAACGGGGTCGAATGTCGGAGGGGATGCCATGAAGTCACTATATGCGCATAAACGCTGCGCATATAGTAGGGGCATAGCGGACTAAGGTCAACTACTTGCCTGTGGAATCCGGATTTGGCCGCCTCAAAGCAGCTTGCCGAGCACCACGGCCATGTCGCTCATGCGATTGGAGAAGCCCCATTCGTTGTCGTACCACGACAAGACCCGGACGAAGCTGCCGTCGAGCACTTGGGTCTGGGTCAGGTCGAACACCGAACTCGCCGAATTGTGGTTGAAGTCGGTGGAGACCAGGGGTTGGTCGTTGACCGTGAGCACGCCCTTGAGCCGCTTGCTCTTGGCGGCCCGCACCATGGCCGCGTTGACCGCCTCGGCGGTGGTCTTCTTCTTGGCCTCGAAGGTCAAGTCGATCAGGCTGACGTTGGGCGTCGGCACCCGGATCGAGGTACCGTCCAGCTTGCCTTTGAGCTCCGGCAACACCTGGCCGACCGCGCGCGCCGCCCCGGTCGAGGTTGGGATCATGGAAACCGAGGCCGCCCGCGCCCGGCGCGGGTCGCTGTGCAGGGTATCGACGGTGCGTTGATCGCCGGTGAAGGAGTGGATCGTGGTCATGAAGCCGTGCTTGATGCCGACCGTCTGGTTGAGCACCCGGGCGACCGGCACCAGGCAGTTGGTGGTGCAGGAGGCGTTCGAGATCACCTTGTGCTTCTTGCGCAGCTTGTCGTCGTTGACCCCGTAGACGACCATGATGTCGGCGTCGCCGCTGGGCGCGGAGATCAGCACCTTCTTGGCGCCCGCTTCCAGGTGCTTGGCCGCGGCCTCGCGCTTGGTGAACAGGCCGGTGCACTCGAGCACGATGTCGACGCCGAGCTTGCCCCAGGGCAAATTGGCCGGGTCGCGCTCGGCCAGCACCTGGACCTTCTTACCGCCGATCTTGATCGCGGACTTGGTCGCCGAGACCTTGCCGGGGAACGGCCCGTGCACCGAATCGTAAGCGAGCAGTTGGGCATTGGCTTCCGCCGAGCCCAGATCGTTGATCGCCACGAACACGATGTCCTTGCGCTTGGCCTCCATCGCCGCGCGCAGAACCAGGCGCCCGATGCGCCCGAAGCCGTTAATGCCAACCCGTACCGCCATGCGAAATCTCCGTCCTGTCTCGATGTTCCGTTAAAGCGTGCGATGCGTTATTTTACGCGTACTGGCCCAGCGTCGCCGCGCCGTTCGCTTGAGCCCGTTCCATCAGCGCCGCCTGGGCCGCCGCCGCGTTCTCCGCCTTGCCGCCCCAAGCCTTGAGCGGCGCCGCCTGCAGCGCGCGGCCGTAGGAGAAGCTCAGCTTCCAGGGTTTCACCGCGGGTATTTTGTTCATGGCGTTGAGGTGTTGGGTTGCGACCTCGTCGCTCTGCCCGCCGGACAGGAACACGACGCCCGGCATCGCCGCCGGCACGCTGCGCAACAGGCACTGCACGGTCCGCGCCGCGACCTCCTCGACCCCGGCCTGCTCGGCGCAGTCGCTGCCGGAGATCACCATGTTGGGCTTGAGCAGCATACCTTCGAGCATCACGTCCTGGACCGTCAGCTCGTTGAACACCGCGCGCAGCGCCTCCTCGGTGACGATGTCGCAATCGTCGATGTCGTGGTCGCCGTCCATCAGCACTTCGGGTTCGACGATCGGCACCAGGCCGGCTTCCTGGCACAGCGCCGCGTAGCGCGCCAGGGCGTGGGCATTGGCACTGATGCAGGCCGGGCTTGGGATCGCTTCGCCGATGCGGTAGACCGCGCGCCACTTGGCGAAGCGCGCGCCGAGTCCGGCGTATTCCTCGAGCCGCTCGCGCAACCCGTCGAGGCCCTCGGTCACGGTCTCGTCCGGGTGACCGGCGAGCGGCTTGGCGCCCGTGTCGACCTTGATGCCCGGGATCACGCCGGCGTCTTGGAGGATGTTCACCAGCGGGGTGCCGTCGGCCGCGTTCTGGCGGATGGTCTCGTCGAACAGGATCACGCCGCTGATGTGGTCGCCGACGCCCGGCGCGGTAAACAGCAGCGTACGATAGTCGCGCCGGTTCGCCTCGGTCGACTCGGCCTGGATGCTGTCGAAGCGCTTTTTAATGGTGCCGGCGCTCTCGTCGGCGGCCAGGATGCCCTTGCCCTCGGCGACCAATGCCCGTGCCGTTTCTTGCAGACTCACTTCGCTCATTGCCCGAGTTCCTTGGTATTGTTCCGTGTTTTAATGATTCCGAGCGCGGCGCCGCGCTCAGAGCCGCGCTTTAACAGCTTCGACAACGGCTTCGGACGTGATCTTAAAGTGGGGATAGAGGTCCTTGATCGGTGCCGAGGCGCCGAAGCCGGTCATGCCGATGAAGCCATCGTCCGGCTGCAGCCAAGCGTCCCAACCCTGGCGCAGGCCGGCCTCGATGGCGATGCGCAGCGTGCCCGGGCCGAGCACCTCGTCCCGGTAGTGGGGCGTCTGGGCCTGGAACAGCTCCCAGCACGGCATCGAGACGACCGCCGCCGTGATGCCCTCTGCGCCGAGCAGCGCCTGGGCCTCGAGCGCGATGGCGACCTCGGAGCCCGAGGCGATCAGCGTCACCTGGCGCTCGATTTCGGCCGGCGCCAGAATGTAGCCGCCGTGGGCCGAGAGGTTCTCGCTCGCCTCCTTGCGTAAGGACGGCAGGCCCTGGCGGCTCAGCGCCAGCACCGAGGGCGCCTCGCGGCTATCCAGCGCCAGCTCCCAGCACTCGGCGGTCTCGATGGTGTCGGCCGGTCGGAATACCTGGAGGTTGGGAATTGCCCGGAGCGCGGCCAGGTGTTCGACCGGCTGATGGGTCGGGCCATCCTCGCCCAGGCCGATCGAATCGTGGCTCATGACGTAGATAACGCGCTGGCGCATCAGCGCCGCGAGCCGGATCGACGGCCGGCAGTAGTCGGAGAACACCAGGAAGGTGCCGCCGTAGGGAATGATGCCGCCGTGCAGCGCCAGGCCGTTCATGGCCGCGGCCATGGCGTGCTCTCGTATCCCGTAGTGCAGGTAGCGGCCGGAATAGTCGGTCGCTGAAACCAGTCCCTGGGACGCCGCCTTGGTGTTGTTGGAGCCGGTCAGATCGGCCGATCCGCCGACCAGCTCCGGGACCGCCTCGGCGAGGGTGTCGAGCACGCGCTGGGACGACACCCGGGTCGCGATCTTGGGGGCCTCCTCGAGGGTCGCCTGCTTCATCGTGGCCAGCGCCTCGCGCCAACCGCTGGGCAGGTCGCCGCGCATGCGGCGCTCGAACTCATCGCGAATTTCTGCCGCCATCCCATCCAGGCGGCCCCGCCAGGCGTCGGCCGCCGTGGCGCCGCGGGCGCCGGCCGCGCGCCAGGCAGCCAGCACGCTGTCCGGAATTTCGAACGGCGGATAGGGCCAGCCGAGCTTTTCCCGCGTGCCGGCGATCTCGTCGTCGCCCAGCGCCGCGCCGTGAGCCTTGGCCGTGCCCGCCTTGACCGGCGCGCCGAAGCCGATCACGGTCCGGCAGGCGATCAGCGTCGGCCGGTCGCCGTTCCGCGCCGCCGCGATCGCTTCGGCGACCGCCTCGGGGTCGTGACCGTCGACCGATTCGGTCGCCCAGCCGCAGGCTTGGAAGCGCGCGATCTGATCGTCGCCGCAAGACAGCGAGGTGGCGCCGTCGATCGTGATCTGGTTGTCATCGAACAGCACGATCAGTTTGCGGAGGCGCAGGTGGCCGGCCAGCGAAATGGCCTCGTGGCTGATGCCCTCCATCAGGCAGCCGTCGCCGACGATCGTGTAGGTGTAGTGGTCGACCGCGCCGTCGCCGAAATCGGCGTTCAGCAGGCGCTCGGCCAGCGCCATGCCGACCGCGTTCCCCAGGCCCTGGCCGAGCGGCCCGGTGGTGGTCTCGATCCCGGCGGCGTGGCCGAATTCCGGATGGCCGGCGGTGCGGCTGCCGAGCTGGCGGAAGTTCTTGAGCTGCTCCAGGGTCATGTCCTCGTAGCCGGTCAGGTAGAGCAGCGCGTAGAGCAGCATGGAGCCGTGCCCGGCCGAGAGCACGAAGCGGTCGCGGTCAGGCCAATCAGGCCGTTTGGGATCGAACCTCAGAAAACGGGTGAACAGCACCGTGGCGACGTCGGCCATGCCCATGGGCATGCCGGGGTGGCCGGAATTGGCTTTCTGCACGGCGTCCATGGCCAGCGCGCGGATCGCGTTCGCCATGGCCTGATGGGCGGCGTCCTGGTGGCTGGCGTCCTCGGCCGAGGCCAAGGCGCCTGATGGGGAGACGGATAGCGGCGCAGCGTCCATCTTGAATTCCATTTGGCTATCGGAAAGGTCGATCGGAGGCCGCCTTCGAAGGCAGCCGGTCCCTAGGTTCGCGCGCAACATGCCGCCGCCGGGCCGGGCCGTCAACCGAATCTCCACGGTTCCGGCGCGCCGGATATTTGGCCGCCTGGCCACTGGCGGTTGACCGACAAACACGGCCCCGCGTATTGTTCTTGACGTTCAAAAGGGTAGGCGAAAGCCGTGGCATGTGGCTTCAATAGGAACCACGGCAATAGGGGAGGTGGAAATGGCGGGGTTGAAGCAGGCCACGAAGCGGCTCCAGGCCGCTCTCGACAGTTTGGAACAGGCGGTGGAGTCGCGCGCCGAGGATGGCGGTGGCGAGACGGAGTTGCGCGTGGCGCTCGATTCGGCGCGGCAGGAAAACGCGGCGCTGCAGGACGCGGCCGGCGCGGTGGCGGCGCGCCTGGACAAGACCATCAAACGCCTAAAAACAAACCTGGAGGCTTAGGCCATGCCTCAGATTTCGCTCCAAATAAACGAACGCAACTATCAAGTGACGTGCGACGAAGGCCAGGAGGAGCACTTGCGCAAGCTGGCCAGCCATCTCGACGAACGAATCCAGGATCTGGTCGGGTCGGTCGGGCAGGTCGGCGAGGGTCGGCTTCTGGTTATGGCCAGCCTGATGGTCGCCGACGAGCTGTTCGAGGCCTACAAGGATATCCACGCGCTCAAGGCGGGTGGCGGCGCCGAGGCGGGGACCGGCGCGGGGACCGGTGCGGGGGATGGCGCCGCGGCGGCGGCCCTGGAAGCCTGCGCCCAACGCATCGAAACTATTGCCGCGCAGCTTGCGGCAGCTTAGATAGAGCCTCTAGAGGGGTTATTAAGGCGCCGCGGCTTAGAATCGTCGCGGGCGGTGCTGCTGAGTGCGTCAGGTCTTTCATCCCGGGGCCATGCTTTCTCTAGGGAGCTGTCCCTGCCGGGGCCGTGGTCTCGGTATATGGCGCCCACCTGCTATGCAGGCCACAGAGGACGATCTCAGACTAACGGCTCTAGTGGCATCGCTCGCCTTTCCTCGCCACGGATACAGCACAAGCATTGAAATGGCCCGGGCCGCCGCCCGTGGCCGCGGTGAGGTTCTTGCTAATGACAGAGCCCGGGACTTCCTCGCTCGAAGAGCGCAAACGCCAGGCCAGGACCGGGGCCAAGCTGGTGCGCGCGGAGGCCGCCGCGGAGGACCCGGTGGCCGCCGGATACGCACTCTGCGACCGGGTCCTGGCGGCGATCGATTTTCCCGAGGGCTGCGTGGTCTCGGCCTACTGGCCGATGAGCAGCGAGATCGATCCGCGGCCGTTGATGATCCACCTGCACGAGGACGGGCACCCCATCGCGCTGCCGGTGGTCGCGGGAACCGGCAGCGCCCTGGTGTTTCGCGCCTGGCGTCCGGAGGATCCCCTGGAGCCGGCCGGCTTCGGCACCCGGGTGCCGCTCGAGAACCAGCCGGAGCTGACGCCGGAGTTCCTGATCGTGCCGCTGCTGGCGTTCGACCGCGCCGGCTACCGGCTCGGCTACGGCGGCGGTTTCTTCGATCGCAGCTTGGCGCGGCTCAGGGATGTGGCCACCGCGCTCGCGGTCGGGGTCGCCTATGCGGCCCAGGAAGTGGCCGATGTGCCCCGTGACGGCCACGACCAGCCGGTCGACTGGATCGTGACCGAGGCGGAAACGATCCGCGTGGGGGCAGACACACTACGAATGGGCGTTTCATGAAGCTGTTGTTTTGTGGCGATATCGTCGGCCGCGCCGGTCGCGAGGCGGTGACCGGCCGGCTGCCCCGGCTGCGCGAGGAGCTGGCGCTCGACTTCGTGATCGCCAACGGCGAGAACGCCGCCGGCGGTTACGGGATCACCGGGAAGATTTGCGAGGAGCTGTTCGCCGCCGGCGTCGACGCGATCAGCGGCGGCAACCATAGCTGGGACCAGCGCGAGGCGCTCGGCTTCATCGACCGCGAGCCGCGCCTGCTGCGCCCGCAGAACTATCCGGACGGGACGCCGGGCCGGGGCGCGGCGGTGTTCGATGTCCCGGGCGGCCGCAAGGTGCTGGTGCTCAACGTCATGGGGCGGTTGTTCATGGACCCGCTCGGCGACCCCTTCGCCTGCGTCGAGCGCGCGCTCGCCAAGCACCGGCTCGGCGCCACGGTCCAGGCCATCGTCGTGGACATCCACGCCGAGGCGACCAGCGAGAAGATGGCCATGGGCCATTTCGTTGACGGCCGCGCCAGCCTCTGTGTCGGCACCCATACCCACGTGCCGACCGCGGATACCATGATCCTGCCCGGCGGCACCGCCTACCAGAGCGACGCCGGCATGTGCGGCGACTACGATTCGGTGATCGGCATGGACAAGGTGGCGCCGCTGGCGCGGTTTACGCGCAAGCTGCCGACCGAGCGGCTCAAAGTCGCGAGCGGCGAGGGCACGCTGTCCGGTGTCTACGTGGAAATCGACGACAAGACCGGGCTGGCCACGAAGATCGCGCCGCTGCGCGTCGGCGGACGGCTAACGCCAACCCGGCCGGACGCGGCGCCGAAATAATCGGGCGGCTCAGTTTTCCCGGGTTTCGGATAAGAAGCGCGCGACCTCGTCGTCCAAGGTCTTGGTCTGCGCGGTCACGATCCCGGCGAGGTGCAGCGCCTGCGCGGTGGCCTCGGCCGGGGCTCCCTTGGCGACCACCAGCAGCGCGTTCAGAGCGCCGGGCCCGCCGGCGGCGGAGAACTCCTGGACCATCCGCGACGCTTCCTCCAGACAACGGGCCGCTTCGGCCGCTTCGTCTTCGGCATCTCGCGGGGCCGTGAGCTCGGGTAAATCACTAGGCGTCGACATCTCGGGTTCCGTCCTCTGATTGCAGTGGCGCCGGCTCTGATGATGGCGCACGGGCGGTAAAAACCGAGTTAACCCTGGCACGCGAGGCACGCCAATTCGCTCGGGCCTTACCGTCTTGCATCGATGCGATCTAAGACGATAGGGCCCTAACTTTATGAGATTGAGGGCGGTTTACCTGTCGTCCCTTCGATTTGAAACGATCGCGCGCTTGGGGCCGGCCGGGACCGGCGGCTCGGATAGGGGCTTTCAGGAGGTCGGCGATTGCTGGTAGAAGGCGCCGCAAAATCGCCATATTGGCCGACTATTCCCTTGGATTCGGAGCGGGTGCGGGTCCAGTTGCGGCCCGGGCCGCTCATGGCGTGCCTGGCCACAAAATATGGTAGACTTCACATCGATAGCCTCAACATCTAGGATCGGCTCGTTATGGCAGGCCATTCCCAATTCAAGAACATCATGTATCGCAAGGGCGCGCAGGACAAAAAGCGCGCCAAGATTTTCGGGCGCCTGATCCGCGAGATCACCGTCGCCGCCCGCTCGGGCCTGCCCGAACCTGACAAAAATCCGCGCCTGCGCGCGGCGATCTCGGCGGGGCGGGCGGCCAACATGCCCAAGGACAACATCGACCGCGCGATCAAGCGGGTCGCCGGCGGCGAGGACGACACCACCTATGACGAGATCCGCTACGAGGGCTACGGCCCGGGCGGGGTCGCGCTGATCGTCGAGGCGCTGACCGACAACCGCAACCGCACCGCCTCGGAGGTGCGCGCGGCATTCGGCAGGCATGGCGGCGCCCTGGCCGAGACCAACGCGGTATCGTTCATGTTCGATCGGGTCGGCCTGATCGCGCTGGATGCCGGCGTGGGCTCGGCGGACGAGGTCTTCGAGGCCGCGGTCGAGGCCGGTGCCGACAACGTCGAAAGCGCCGGCGACGGCCACGAGATCATCTGCGACCCGGACCAATTCAACACCGTGCGCGACGCCTTGGCGGCGCGCTTCGGCGATCCGCGCGAGGCGCATCTTGCCTGGAAGCCGCAGAACACGATCATGGTCGAGGAAAAGCATGCCGAGACGCTGCTCAAGCTGCTCGACGTTCTCGACGACAACGACGATGTGCAGCAAGTGGCGGCCAACTTCGAAATCGCCGATGAGGTCATGGCCCGGCTGATGGCTTGAGGCTGGCGTGGCGCGGCGACTGCGACGAACGGGAATTGAGAGCGGAATTTGAGAAGCGAGAGCCAACGGGGGACCATGCGCGTCATCGGACTGGATCCGGGCCTGCGGCGCACCGGATGGGGCGTCATCGAGGCCGGGGGCAACCGGCTCCGCCACCTGGCCAACGGCGTCGTGACCTCGGACCCGACGCGGTCGCTGGCCGAGCGCCTGGTCCAATTGCACGAGGCGTTGGCGGCGGTGCTGGCCGCGCACGGGCCCGACGAAGCCGCGGTGGAGACCAGCCTGGCCAACAAGAACCCGGCCTCGACCATCAAACTCGGCATGGCGCGCGGGATCGCGCTGCTGACCCCGGCGCTGATCGGACTGCCGGTTACGGAGTACCTGCCGATGATCGTCAAGAAGGCCGTGGTCGGCACCGGGCACGCCAAGAAGGAGCAGGTCGCCATGATGGTCGGCCGCCTGTTGCCCGCCTGTACCATCAACGGCGCCGATGCCGCCGATGCCTTGGCGGTCGCGATCTGCCACGCCCATACCGCCGCCAGCGGCCGGCGCTGGGCAGAGGCAGAGGCGGGGGCGCAGGCGGGGGCGCAGGCGGGGGCGCAGGCCGAGGCCGAGGCGCAAGGGGAGACCGAGCCGCGCGCCGCCCGGTCCGGATTGGGGGGGCGGACATGATCGGCAAGCTGAGCGGGTCGGTGGATTCCTTGGGTGCGGACTGGGTCATCATCGATGTTTCCGGCGTCGGCTACGTGGTCCATTGCTCGGGCCGCGGCTTCGCCGCGCTGCCCGGTCAGGGCGAGCCGGTCTCGCTGTGGATCGAAACCCACGTGCGCGAGGACCATATCCACCTTTACGGATTTCCCGAGGCCGCGGAGCGGGACTGGTTCCGCCTGCTGTCCACGGTCCAGGGCGTCGGCGCGCGCGTGGCGCTGGCCATTCTCTCGGTCTTGGCACCGGACGATTTGATCCAGGCGATCGCGGCCCAGGACCAGCGCGCGGTGGCCCGCGCCAACGGCGTCGGGCCCAAGCTGGCCGGGCGTATCGTGACCGAGCTCAAGGACAAGGCCGGCCAGTTCGCGCTCGGCCCGGCCGCGGCGCTGGCTGGCGGAGCGGCGGGTAACGGCGGCGGAGCCACTGACGGTGGGGCGGCGCCACTCTCCGAAGACGCTATATCGGCGCTGGTCAATCTCGGCTATCAGCGTAGCGAGGCCTTTGGCGCGGTCGCCCAGGCAACCCGGTCGCTTGGTGCCGAGGCGCCGCTCGAGGCGGTCATCAAGGCCGGCCTCAAGGAACTCTCCGCATGACCGAGGCGCGCGTCGTGACCCCCGACTTCGCGGAACCGGATGCCGCCGAGGCCTCGCTTCGGCCGCTCACCCTCGCCGAGTTCATCGGCCAGCGCCAATTGCGCGAGAACTTGCGTGTCTTCGTCCAGGCGGCGCGTTCGCGCGGCGAGGCGCTCGACCACGTGCTGCTGCATGGCCCCCCGGGCCTGGGCAAGACCACGCTCGCACAAATCGTGGCGCGCGAGATGGGGGTCGGGTTCCGCGCTACCTCGGGTCCGGTGATCGCGCGCGCCGGCGACCTGGCGGCGATCCTGACCAACCTGCAGCCGCGCGACGTGCTGTTCATCGACGAAATTCACCGGTTGTCGGCGGCGGTCGAGGAGATCCTCTACCCGGCGATGGAGGACTTCCAACTCGACCTGATCATCGGCGAGGGACCGGCCGCGCGCTCGGTGCGCATCGACCTGCCGCCATTTACCCTGATCGGCGCGACCACCCGCTCGGGCTTGATCACCACGCCGCTGCGCGAGCGTTTCGGCATCCCGTTCCGGCTGGTGTTCTACGAACCCGACGAACTGCGCGAGATCGTGGTCCGCGGCGCCCGCCTGCTCGACGTCGTCATGACCGAGGACGGCGCGCGCGAGATCGCGCGGCGCGCGCGCGGCACGCCGCGGGTCGCCGGACGGCTGCTGCGCCGGGTCCGGGATTTCGCCGCGGTCGCCGAGACCGCCTCGATCGATGCCGCGGCCGCGGATGCGGCCCTGAGGCGCCTGGACGTGGACGAGCGCGGCCTGGACGCCATGGACCGGCGCTACCTGACGATCATCGCCGAGCACCATGGCGGTGGCCCGGTCGGGGTCGAGACCCTGGCGGCCGCGCTCTCGGAGCAGCGCGACTCGATCGAGGAGGTGATCGAGCCCTACCTGATCCAGCAAGGCCTGCTTCAGCGCACGCCGCGCGGGCGCGCGTTGACCGTGTCCGGCTACAGCTATTTGGGGCGCGAGGCGCCGCGCGGCCTGGCCCAGTTCGATTTGCTGGACGGGGCCGCGCCGGGCGACGAGGCGGAGGTGGGCCCGTGAGCGCGCTGTCCGGCCGCGTCGAGGGCGGCATCCATCACCTGCCGATCCGGGTCTACTACGAAGACACCGATACCGCCGGCATCGTGTATTACGCCAACTACCTGAAGTTCGCCGAACGGGCGCGCACCGAGATGCTGCGTTTGGCGGGCATCAACCAATCGGAAATGGCGACGCGTTACGGCATGGCCTTCGCGGTGCGCAACTGCGCCGTCGATTTCCGCGCGCCGGCGCGTCTCGACGACCTAATCGAAGTGCGCTCCCGGTTCACCGAACTGGTCGGTGCCACGGTCTCCGGCGTGCAGGCGATTTGGCGCGACGCAGAGGAGCTGGTGCGCCTCGACGTGCGGGTCGCCTGTCTGCGCGAAAACGGCCGTCCGACGCGAATCCCCGCGCCTCTGCGTCAAGCGCTGAGTCTCATTATCCAACCTCGGGAGCAAGGTTAGTTCATGGAAAACCAAGTGGTCGACACACTCGCGCTCGGGGGTTCGGTCAACTACGACATGACCATCTGGGGCCTGTTTCTCGAGGCCGATATCGTGGTCAAGCTGGTCCTGCTGCTGTTGATCGCCGCCTCGTTCTGGACCTGGGCGGTGATCTTCGAGAAGGTCATCCGGATGCGCCGCCTGAGGGGCTACGCCGAGCGGTTCGAGGAAGCGTTCTGGTCGGGCGGCTCGCTCGACGAGCTCTATGAGGACATCGACCGCGAGCCGCAAGACCCGATGTCCTCGATTTTCGTCTCGGCGATGCGGGAGTGGCACCGTTCCGCCGACCGCGTCGTCGGCAGCGCGGAGACCAAGGCGAGCCTCCAGCAACGCATCGAACGGGTCATGCAGATCACGCTCGGGCGCGAAATGGAGCGGCTCGAACGGCACATGATCTTCCTCGCCTCGGTTGGCTCGTCGGCGCCCTTCATCGGGCTGTTCGGGACCGTCTGGGGCATCATGAACTCCTTCACCTCGATCGCGGCCGCGGAGAATACCAGCCTGGTGGTGGTGGCGCCGGGCATCGCCGAGGCCCTGTTCGCCACCGCGCTTGGCCTGGTCGCGGCGATCCCGGCGGTAATCGGCTTCAACAAGTTGTCCGGCGATCTCGGCCGCTACGCCGGCCGGCTGGAGGCTTTCGCGGGTGAGTTTGGTGCCATCATGTCGCGCCAGCTCGATGAGAGGTAGGGGTCATGGCGGCTGAGTTCCTGTCCAGATACGGAGGCGGCGGGCGCCGGCGCTCCAGCTACCGGCCGGTCAGCGAGATCAACGTCACGCCCTTCGTCGACGTCATGCTGGTGCTTTTGATCGTGTTCATGGTCACGGCGCCGCTGCTCACGGTCGGCGTGCCGGTCAATTTGCCCAAGACCAAGGCCAAGTCGATTGCCGAATCCGAGGAACCCTTGGTCATTACGGTGAACGCCGAGGGCGCGGTGTTCATCCAGGATACCGAGGTCGCGATCGAAAATCTGGTGCCGCGGCTCAAGGCGATTACCGAGAACAAGGCGGATACCCGAATCTATCTGCGCGGCGACAAGGACATTAACTATGGCCGGGTCATGGAGGTCATGGGCACGGTCAACATCGCCGGTTTCACTCGGGTTGCGCTGATCACCGAACTACCCAAGGGCCAACACCGCAAGAAGAAAGCGAAAAAGACCAGTGAATAGGAGGCGGCACGGCCGCGATCATGGGCGGCGGGATACTGTCTAAAATCGGGCCTGAGATTTGGCAGGCGATCCGGTTCCAGTCGGGATCGGCGCGCGGCGGCGTCGTGCTGTCGGCCGCGCTGCACGTCTGTGTGATCGCGCTGTTTGTATTCGGCCTGCCGTCCTTCGTCGATCCGCCCACGGATACCGTGATCGCGGTCGAGTTGGTCGTGCTCGAGGAGGAGGAACCAGTACCCGAGCCCGAGCCGGCGCCGGAGGAGGCCGCCGAAGAGGTCGAACCCGTGCCCGAGCCGCCCCAGCAGCAGGCCAAGGCGGTACCCGAGCCGGTTGCCCCAGAGCCTGAACCCGAGCCCGAACCCGAGCCCGAGCCCGAGCCCGAGCCCGAACCCGAACCCGAACCCGAACCCGAACCGGAGAAGGTCGCGCCGG
>Ga0255057_10000657_pt1 | contig 19674 bp, 18 predicted proteins | sample Cases_109_6_MG_FD_189022 | JGI IMG/M metagenome (GOLD analysis project Ga0255057, IMG submission 189022) | Seawater microbial communities from Amundsen Gulf, Northwest Territories, Canada - Cases_109_6 | ecosystem: Environmental > Aquatic > Marine > Gulf | place: Canada: Northwest Territories... | reverse complement strand
AGTTGTCGTCAAGCGACCGCGCTTTTGGCGCCGATCGCGTCGTTGACCCTCGGCATCACCTCCGTCGCCATCAATTCCATGGACCGCCTGGCGAGCGTCCTGTCGGCCCAATCGTGGCCCGCATAGAGCAAGGTCCCGAAGTCGCCGATTTCCTCGCGATAGGCCAGAATCTGATCGACGACGCTGTCGACCTCGCCGCGGATCACCAATTGATCGACGATGGTGTCTAGGTTCAGCTCCTCGTCGGGCTGATCGCGCTCGGTCTTGAACAAATTCGCCCGGCCCGCGCGCAGCAGTTTGGTGAACAGGGAATGGTAGTAGAAATGATAGGGCCCGCCGGCCGCCGTGGCGTAACGCTCGGCGACTTCCCGGTCGTCGGCGACGAAGATGCTTTTGGCGACCCGCCAGTTCCTGGGGTCGGCGATGCGCCCGCCGTTTTCGCAGCCTTCCACATACTTGGGCCAGTGGCTTTTGACCCATTTCGGTTGCAGGAAGTTGGCCGAGATGGGGTCCCACCCGCGTTCCGCCGCCGCCGTCACCCCTTTGGAAAAAGGCGCCACCGCCGTCACGACGATCGGCGGATGGGGCTTTTGATAGGGTTTGCCGATCGCGCCCTGCGCCAACTCGGGGATTTGGGTCTTTTCAGTGGTGATGTTCCAGTATTTGCCCTCGATGTTGTAGGGCGGATCGGAGTCCCAAATCCGGAGTATATGATTGATCGACTCGACGAACATGGCGGTGCGATCGTTGTCCAGATTGCCGAACGCCTCCGCGTCCGACAGCAACCCGCCCGGGCTGATTCCGAACAGAAACCGCCCCTCCGCCATATGATCGACCATGGCGACTTCCGCCGCCACCATGGCCGGGTGATGGTTGGGAAGATTGACGGTCCCGGTGCCCAATTTGATTCGTTTGGTTTGTTCGAGCACCCAAGCGATGAAAATGAGGCTCGAAGTGATGGTCTCGGCGCCGTCCGTGATGTGCTCGCCGAAGTACCCCTCGACGAATCCCAATTCATCGGCGAACAGCGCGAGCTCACGATCCTCCTTCAGGGTTTCCGTGAGGCTTCGCGCCGGCGGGTGAATGGGCATCGTGAAGAAACCGAGTTCCATTTGCGCTCTCTCTCAAGACACGCGGCCGGTCACGGGGCCGCCGCCGAATATCATTACCGTTGACGAATGGGATGATAGAAACATTCGAGGTATGAAGGAAAATTCCAAAATTGCGTATTTATATGCGATTCCGGAATTCCTCGGGATTGCCACGATCGGCACCGCGTCAGATTGGCGTGACGTCGCCCGCGTCGACGATCACCAGTTCGTTGTCGCCGACCCCGTTCAGCCGGTACTTCCGGGCCGCCTGGTATTCCGGTGAGCGATGGCATGCGACGGCTTGTTCCAACGAGGGGAATTCAATCACCACATGGCGCTCGTGCCTCGGCGAGCCTTCGAGGGTTTCGTAGCGGCCGCCCCGAGCCAGAACCTTGCCGCCGTACCGGCCGATGATCTCCGGAACCAAGTCGGTGTATTTCTTGTATTCGACCGGAACGTTGATATGCGCGTGGGCGACCCAATAAGCGACCATGCCGGTTTCCTTTCCCCTCCCTTGCCGAAGTTACCGATTCCGGCGATTGGCGGTATCCCGCGGGTCGAAGAACGAGCCGGTCACGGGGGGTCCTTTTCGCGCACGCAATTCGCCGCGAGCTCCAGCGCCGCGCAGACCGCCGCAGCGTCCTCGTCGAAATGCCCCTGGGCCACGGCGGCGTAGTAGGGCTGAAGCGCGGCCTGGTAGATGGGGATCGGGCAGAGGACGTCGGCGGCCTGTTGGCTTATGATCCGGGCGTCCTTGAGCGGGATCGAGAAATTCATTCCCTCTTGCATGAATTCGTTCTCCGCCATGAATCCGCCGCGCAGGTCGAACATCCGCGAACTGGACCCGCTGCCGCTGATGACCTTGTGGATCATCTTCGGATCGAGCCCCGATTTCATGCCGAGCACCATGACTTCCGCCGCGACGCTGTTATGGACGAGGTTCAGGATATTGCCGCAGATCTTCATCTTCATGCCGTTGCCGAAGGGGCCGACGAAATGGGCTTCCCGGCAAAACCCGCGCAGCAAGGTCTCGACCTGCTCGAACGTCGTCTCCTTGCCGCTGGCAAATGCCGTCAGCTCACCTTTCAGCGCCATGACCCGATTGCCGCTGAGGGGGCAATCCAGCATGTCGGCGCCGGCGGCCTCGACCCGCGCCCGCGCCGCCTCCTTTTCCGGGATCGGCAGCGTGCTGGTTTCAATGACGATTTTGCCGGCTAGATCGGGCGAAATAATTCCCTGGCGATCCGAAGTCGCGGATTTCAACGATTCCGCCGATGGCAAACAGGTGAGGATCGCCTCGACGCCCGAGACCAGAGCGCGCGCCGAGGCCGCCCGGATCAACCCACACGGTTCCAGGTTCTGGGCCTTGGAGTCATCGGTGTCGTAGCCGGCGACGCGAAACTTATTGGCCAGGAGGACCTCGGCGATGGCCGAGCCGAGCACGCCGAGGCCGACGATACCCACTTGAGCATTCATGGCGGCACCCCAACAGAACCGATCCGGGTCTCGGAAATTCCGAACCGGATATTCGTGACTCTCCCGAACGGTGGGCGCCCGGCGTCCCTATCTCTAGGAACCCGGGCCGCACCATCCAAAAGCCCGTGGCGCCTAATTACCGGTGATGGCTTTCACCAGCTTTTCGTATTGCTCGCTTTGCTGCATTCGGACCTTCTCGTATTCCGGACCCATCATCAGTTCGGTGTTTTCACCCAACTTCTTCATCATCCGGTTATAGGTCTTGTCCTTCTGCAGGGCGACGAAGGCGTCGCGCAGTTTTTTCATATCCGCCGCCGGCATGCCCTTGGGCGCCAACACGATCCGGTTCATCAATCCAACGCCCGGCGTATACCCAAGCTCTTTCAGGGTGGGCACGTCATCGAAAATGCGCTCGCTCCCCAGCGACGCCAGCACGCGAAGCTTGTCGCCTTGGCCGCCGATCACGGAGGGGAAGGCCATGGAGAAATCCACATCGCCCGCCAACAGCGCCTTCATGGCCGGTCCACCGCCCTTATGGGGGACGAGGGTCGCCTTGACGCCGGCTTCCGAGAGCAACAGCGCGCCGGGAACCATGATCGCGCCCCAATTGCCGCTGTGGCCGAACGTGATCTTGCCCGGATTCGTGCGCATGTCGTCCAACAGATCTTGGAGCGTCATCCACGGGCTGGAGGCGAGAACCACGACCGAAGGCGTCGCATAGTTCAGCCGAACCACGGTTTCGAAGTCGCTGGGCTGGTAGGGAAGCTTGGTCGTATATTGCTGCAACTCATCGAAAAAGTTATGCGAGAACAACAGCGTATATCCATCGGGTTTGGCGTTGGCGACATGGGCCGTTCCCTTCTGGCCGCTGGCGCCGGGCATCAGTTTCACGACCATGGCCTGGCCGAGGTAGCTCGGAATGATGCTGGTGAAAACCCGGGAGTTCAGGTCATGGGAGCCCCCGGCACCCAGCGGCAGAACCAATGAAATCGGTTTGGACGGATACTCGTCCGCCATGGCCTTGGAGCCGCCGAGCGCCATCACCAAAGCCGCGCCCAGAACCAGGCTCGTCAACTTTCTTGGGGTAAACATTTTCGTTTCCTCTCCTGCTTTGTGAAGTTCCCTATTTTGCTTCCGCCGTCGATCCGCGGGCCAATTCACCGGCGGTGGCTTCGGCTTCGGTCTTGTCGTTTTCCCGCCACCAGCAGTTTCGCATAAATTCAACGTAATCATCGGGATTGATGATCTTGGATTTTTGGATCTTGCCCACGGAGTCGGATGACTCCAAGTCGATCTGAAGACCATCGGTGAAACGGTTCCAGAAATTGAAGAAGCCCGAGACCATGGTGATCTCGACAATCTGAGCTTCGTCGTAATGTTCTTTCAGCCGCGCCATGGCGCCGGGATTCTGGCGGTAGGTGCGCTCCGTCAGACATTCGGCCCAGGCGATGGCCGCTTTCTCCGGATCACTGAAATAGTTTGAACTCTGGTAGTCCCCGCCGATCGCGTCGATCTCGTCGTCCTTGAAACCGATCGAGCGCCCGAGCGCCGAATTGTGTCCGACGCAATAATCGCAACCGTTCAAGATCGAGGTCTTGAGGATCACCAGCGCCTTGGTCCGGATGTCCAGAACCTCGGTGATTTCGGCCCGATTGGTGGGAACCAGCAATCCGACCAAGGCTTGGGCGATCTTCGGCGAGTGGGCCGCAACCCGGATCGCGTTGGCCACGCGGCCGAGCATCCGCTCGCAGGAATCGAAGAGCACCTTCACCTCCGGCGCGGCGTCTTCGTATTGCACGTAGGGTAAATGTGCCATCTCGTTCAACTCCGACCCCTCAGTTTGGGTTGGTACGTTCGGTTTCCTTCACCTCCGGCCACAACCGGTATCCCACGCTCGGCGAACCCGGCGCATGTATCGTGTAGCCGATGATCTTGTTGGTCCAGACCGTTTCGTCCAGGGCCAAGGACTCATGCCCCTGAAAATTCCGATCGCGCGCTTCCAAAGACGTGAATTCGTAAAGAATCGAATGTTTCGCCCAGCCGGCAAGCGACACCAACTTCCGGGTCGCCACGCAGCCGGGCATGCGGGACATGGCCGGTAGCCGGTACTGGGCGTACCAGGCCGCCAAGTCGAACTCGTCGGCGACGGTCTTGGTCCGGAAGCTTCCCATCTGGATCGCCGGCGCCGGCGCCAAATCATTTGACCGGGAGCCGGACTCGGGTCCGGTGACCCGCGCCTCTTCGGTGAAGAAACAAGTCCGTGATTCCCGACGCAGCGCCAGCATGTCGCGGGCCTCCGGCGATAATTCGAGCTCGAGATCGATGATCTTCGGTTCGAAAAATACATGCGGGGAGGTGGCGCCGACGAGGGCCAGAAATTGGGTTCCCGCGCCGAGTTCCGGGTCGTCCGGGCGGGCCAGGCGGTCATGGATTTTATCCATCCGCGCACCTCCGCCGACAATCCGGTAGTGGGCCGCCCAGGCAAATCCCGAACGGGACAACAAACCCGGAAGATGTTGGCCGTGGAACCAGCCCAGGTATTTTTCCCGCTTCGATTCGTCATTCGAAAGGTCGTACCACACGGCCCAAATCCCTTGAGTCATATCGCCGCTTCCTAACCGGCCGCCACGAAGACTTGGCGCATGCGTTTGCTGCGCCGCCACAGCAAATAACAAACGAACGGCGTCGCGACGAGGATCGCAACCGCAATCGGACGATTGAACAAGATATACCCGAAAAGATCGCCCTGAGACATGGTCACGGTCTGGCCGAAGGAATACTCCAGTATCGGACCGAGGATAAAACCCATCACCAGAGGCGTAACGTCGTAACTCAATTTCTTGGCGATGTATCCAAAGACGCCGAAGGTGACGAGGATGTAGAGGTCCATGGGATCGGAGCGGAAGATATAGGATCCGGCGAAGGCGAACACGACCGTCAACGGCAGCAACAGCGCCTTTCTGATGGTGACGACGCGGGCAAACAAGGGAATCAGGAAATATCCTATGAACAGAAACAGGACGTTGGCCAACAGCATCGCAATCAGAATCGCGAAGACCAAGGACCCTTGTTCGTTGAAGAGCTGCGGGCCCGGGCGCAGGCCCTGGGCCACGAAAGCGCCCAGGAGTATCGCGGTCACATTGTCGCCGGGTATGCCCAGGGTGAGCAGAGGCACCAGGGTCGGGCCGTTGACCGCATTGTTGGCGGCTTCGGCGGCCGCGACACCTTCCAATTCACCGGTACCGAATTTTTCCGGGGTCTTGGATGCGCTTTTCGCCGCCGCGTAGCCCATGAACGCGGCGACCACCTGGCCAACTCCCGGGATCATGCCGATTCCCGTGCCGATGACCGTGGAGCGGCAAATGGTGCGGAAACAGCCGCGGAATTCTTCGAAAGTCAGTCGTCCGCCGGCCTTGACATCGATCCTGCCCTTGATCGCGGTGGCGGCCTTGTTTTCGATGGCGATCAGAATTTCGGGCAGCGCGAATAATCCGATCAACAGGGGCAGCAGCGGTATTCCGGACCTCAATTCGAAGATATCGAATGTGAACCGGGAAAGCGCACCGATGGGATCCTGGCCGATCATCGACAGCAGGAGGCCCAACAGCATCATGATCAAGCCCTTCACCAGGTAACCGCCGCCGGTGACGGCAATAATTATCAGGCTAAGGATCATGACCACCGCCAATTCGGGGGGGCCGATGCGCATCGCGATCAAGGCGATCGGACCGATGCACAGGATGGTCACGATATCGCTGGATAAATCGCCGAACACCGAGGAGAACAGCGCGATTTCCAGCGCCTTGCGCGACTTCTTTTTTCGGGTTAGCGCCGGCCCATCGAAGGTGGTCGCCACGGCGGCGCCGGTGCCGGGCATGGACACTAAAATCGCGGGGATGCTGCCGCCATAGATGCCGCCCTTGTAAACCCCGATCAAAAACGGAATGCCGACGAGGGGTTCCAAGAAAAACGACAGCGGCAACAACACCGCCATCGCCATTACGGTGGTAAAACCCGGCAGCGCGCCCACGAACATCCCCATGACAAGGCCCGCCGCCACCATCGCGAAGGTGTCGAGGCGCATCGCCATTTCCAGGCCCTGGAGGAAGCTGTCGATCAACACGGCTCGATCACAGCTCCGGAATCTCGGGCAGAAAGACCTTCAGCCCCCGAGTAAAGACAAAATACATGAGCGTGGGAACGCCGAGACTGATCGCCAGCATGAGGGCGATGTTTCTGAGGCCATAAAAGACCGACAATCCGCCGATTAGGAGCGCGCTCGAAGGAATGAACCCTATCGGCTCCATCAACCAGGCATAGGCGACGAAGGCCGCAACGGACACCGAAACGTTGACCACGGCTTCGCGATCGAGCTTGGCCAGTCCATTTTCGTCGGTCATGGACAGGCTGATGAAAACGTAAACGCCACCCAGAATCAGAAATCCAACGGCCACGATACTGGGGAACAATTTCGGATCGAGGGCATTCAGGGATTGGCCGAAAATGACCAGCGGGGTTTCGATTTGAGTTGGAATGGCGAGAAACAGTAGCACCGCCAGCACGACGAACCCGATGGCGATCGCGGTGTTGAAATTGAATCTCTTCACGCCCGCCGCGGCGCGTCCAGGGTCCCGGGGACCACTCTCCAACGCTCTCTTCCTCCCTGGCCCGGCGATTGATTTTGGGCCGCTTGCAGCACCGGATTTCGGCCCGGAGCGGCTGAGTCCTTGTTTTCACCGGTCAATCTCATGTTAAAACATTCTACTATGAACAAAAATTCCCTTTTCACCTATCTGTATGCGGTTGGAGAATACCAAAAGGGGCCGTTCAGTTCGACCCCTTGCGGACAAGGAGGCGAAGCATGAAGCTCAGACAGCTGGAGGCCATGCGGGCGGTTCTGGCCCGCGGGACGACGACCCACGCCGCCGAACTCATGGGCCTGACGCAATCCGCCGTCAGCCGGTTGGTGACGCAACTTGAACGGGAACTAGGTTTCAATTTATTCGATCGCCGCCATGGCCGCCTGCTAATCACGCCGGAAGGCCAACAGTTTTTTACGGTGGCGGAAAAGGTTCTGGCCGGCATCGACCAAATCTCGGCGACCGCGCGCGACATTCAAACATTGGGTACCGGCACGCTGCGAATCATCGCAATGCCGGCATTGGGATACGGCCTGCTGCCGGAAACCGTTGCGGTGATCAAGGCCCGGCACAAGCAAGTGAAAATCTCGATCGACGTGGGCGTGCGCCAAGACATCGAAAAGGGCATCGCCGCCGCCCGGTACGATTTCGGCCTGGCGACCCTGCCGATCGAGCATGAATCCATCGATATCGAGCCACTATGCGGGGTCGACGCGGTTTGCGTGACACCGCCCGATCACCCCTTGGCGAAGAAGAAAATCATCCACGCCCAAGATCTCGAGGCAGAGCAGTTTATATCCGTGGAACCGGGCGCGCTGTTCCGTTACCGCACCGATGAACTTTTCGGACGCCTCGGCATCCGCCGGAAAATCGGAATCGAGGCGCAGTCCACGATCATGGTCTGTAACATGGTGGCAACGGGGATCGGGGTCTCCATCGTACACCCGTTCATTGCCGAAACCTTCGGCGACCGCATTGTCGCCAGACAGTTCGAGCCGGCGATCCGGTTCGAATACGGGCTGTTGTTTCCGACTGGCGTGACCAGCTCGCAGATCACCCGTGAATTCGTCGAGGCGCTTCGGGCCTCGGTCGCAAGCATCGACGTTGGATCGGCATCCGTCACCTATTCCGGGCTCGGCTAACGGATATGGAGACGACGCTCGAGATCGCGCTACCGGTATTCGGACTTGTGATTTGCGGCTATCTGGTCGGGCGCAGCCGAATTATGGATGAGGCGGGAATCGACGGCCTCGCCAACTTTGTTTTTTACGTAGCGATCCCGGTTCTTCTGTTTCGCACGGTCATGCGGAGCGCGGTGCCTGAAGCCGGTGATCTGGCCATTCTGGTCGCCTATTTCGGCGGCTGCTTCATCACCTTCATGCTGGCTTACGCGGTCGGGCGCTCGATGTTCCGCTTGCCGGCCGACGAATTGGCAATCTTCGGCATGGGGTCGATGTACGGGAACACGGTCATGCTGGGGATACCCATGGTCCATGCCGTGTTCGGCGACGCGGGACTGGTGCCAATCCTGCTGATCGTCGGATTTCACAATCCGTTCCTGATCACCTGCACGGCCATATTCGTCGAAATCGGACGTGGAAAAAAAGGCGGCTTGCGGAACGTCGTCCGATCGTCGGCCGCCACTCTGGTCCGAAACCCGGTGGTCGTTGCCATCATCATCGCACTGGGCTGGCGGCAAATCGATATTCCGTTCTGGACGCCGGTTGACCGTTTCGCCGAACTCCTGGGAACCGCGGCCGCACCGACGGCGCTTTTTGCCCTCGGGGCGTCGCTGGCAAAATACCGGCTCGCCGGGAAGCTCGAAGAAAGCATGGCGATCGTCGTTTTGAAGCTGTTCGTACTCCCGGCCGTGGTTTGGATCTTGGCGACCATGGTGGTCCAGATCGATCCTCTCTGGGCCGCGGTCGCGACCCTGGCGGCGGCGATGCCCACGGGCGCGAATGTGTTTATTTATTCCCGGGGATACGGACTCTACGTGGCCCGGGCCACCTCCGCGACATTGATCTCCACCGGAATTTCGATCGCGACCGTCGCTGTCCTGCTGGCTTGGCTGGCGCCTCGTTAGGGTCCTGTCTCCTTTCGCAAGTGCGCGTATCTACGCCAAATGCCGGAACAGCGCGTCTCCGAAACGAGCGCGCTGGGCTTCGATCAGGGGCTGCACGGCGTCCGCGAAGCGTTGCCGCTCGGCGGTCCCGAGCTCGACGATTTCCACATCGGCCTTGTTGAGCAACTTGAGAATTTCGTCGTCTTCGGCACCGGCGAGCCGGCGCTGTTCGGCGGTCGCCGCCGCCGCGGAGTCCAGGACCGCGGTTCGTACCATTTCCGGCCATCGTTCCAGGGATTCGGCGTTGCACAGCAGGGCGGCGGCGCCGAAGAAATGGCCGGATAAGGTGATGTAGCGGTGCTTGAGGTGAATGTCGAAATTGAGAATGTTGGTCAGGGGATTCTCTTGGGCGACCACGGTCCCATCCTCGATTCCCGCTAACAGGTCCTTTACGTCGAGCGCGACCGGATCGAATCCGAGGACGCGAAATACCTCTTGATGGGCGTCGCTGAACAGCGTGCGGATGCGCAATCCCCGGCAATCCTCCGGTTGGCGGATGGGACGCACGCTGTTGGAAAAGTGGCGAAACCCGTTGTCCCAAAACCCCAGCAGCCGATACCCGGTCGCGGCCTCGAGGCGGTCGGCCAGATAACCTCCCAACGGCCCGTCGAGAATGCCGTAGACCTCCGCCCGGTCGCTAAAAGTGAACGGCAGGTCGAGAAGCGCCATTTCGGGCACGCGCTCGGCCAAGTAACTGGCGGAGAAATAACAGAGGTCCAGCTCGCCGGTTTCGACCATGGCAAGCAGGTCCCGTGCCGGGCGCCCCAGATCGATCACGTTGCCCGTCAATTCGAACCGGACGGCCGCGCCGAGGCGGCGGCTCAGGTGCTCGCCGAACGCTTGGGCGCCCCGGGTATGGACCGAAGCGGGGGGCTGGTATCCGCCGAAACGAATGATGGTGGGATTCGAGGTCATCCGCCGCTCAGGCAACCGCCCCCAAGGTCGCCGGGTCGCCGTTCAGCGGCAGAGCGACCGGTTCGCCGCGCGCCGCCGAAAGGTCGGCGGCGATGTAAACCGCCATCACCTGACGCGCCTGCTCCGGGGTCACTAGAACCGGTTGATCCAGAGCTACGGCGGTGACGAAATGATTGGTCTCCGCCTCCATGGGTCCGGCATAGACGTGGCCGACTTTTTCGCCCGGCATGGTCGACATGGGAAAGTCGATGCCGCCGTCCATGCGCGAGCGGATCACGTCCTTGTGGGTGTCGTCGATCAGGAGCGCCCCCTTGGAACCGACGATCTCGATCCAGGTCGACGAAAAATTCGGGTGTGCCGGCGGAAAGATCCAGCCGGCGCCGATGGTGAAAACGGTTCCGTTATCCATGGTGACCATGATCCACTGGCAATCCTCGACGCCGTGAGTGGCATGCATGACCTTGCTGACGGTTTGCGAATAGACCTTGACCGGTTTCGCCGGCGCCAGGCACCAGAGCACGAAATCGATATCGTGAGTCGCCTCCATCGCCGCCGGCGAAAGCTTGATTCGTCCGCCGATCTTGGAGCCCAGGTTGCGCGTGATGTGCCGGCTGACCAACGCGGTCACCGGTTCCCCCAATGTGCCGTCCTCGAAACACTTTTTCACGTAAGCGTATTTTGGGTTGAAGCGCTGGGAGTATCCGATGGTGAACTTGAGGTTCCTGTCCTTCGCCAGCGCCACCAGTTCGTCGGCCTCGCCCAGCGTCAATGCCAGGGGTTTTTCCAGAAACACGTGTTTGCCCGCGAGCAGGCTTTCCTTGGTCAAGGGGTAGTGGGTGGTTTCCGGGGTCGCGGAGACGATGATCGCATCGATGTCGTCGCGCGCCAGTAGCTCGCGGTAATCCGCGGTGGCGGTGGCGGCGCCGACTTGCGCCCGCACCTCGGCCAGCCGCTCGGGATTGGTTTCCGCGATGTGCAGGTCATTGACTAGCGGATTGGCGGCGCAGGCCACGGCGCGGATGCCGCCGCACCAGCCAGTGCCGACAATGCCCATGTTGATCCGGTCCATATTCCCATCCCAGGTGGTGATCCAAGGGTATGACGATGTGTCGCAGGTTTCGGTCTCAGCGCAACCAATCTTGAGATCGGTTTCGTTCCCGGCAAGCTACACGCGGGCCAATATGATGAAAAATTCCAAATCCTCCTGCTTCAATGCCGATAAATCATAAAAGGCGCGGCGCGATCTCCCTCCGAGCGCCTTTGACGGGTTCCATGGATTTAGCTAGATTTTCGAATATCGGAATCAATCCAATAATTTTTTGGAGGCCTTTTCACGATGCCATTCGCCGCGAGCCAACGCCTGACCACCGGGGGCGCCAAGTCCATGCTGGCGGCGGCCATCGCCAAAGCCGAGGATTTCGGTATCGCCGTCACCGTCGCCATCGTCGATGCCGGCGGTCATATGCTGGTATTGGAACGCATGGACGGGGGCCGGTTTCACACCGTGCATTCGTCGACCACAAAGGCGGTGACATCGGCCTCCAACAAACGCCCGACCACGACCAAGGGCGCGCAGGGTCAGGATCTGGACACCCTGCACGCCATCGGACTGTCGCTGGCCGCCGGCCCGGCCCGCTGGACCGCGATGGAGGGCGGGTTCCCGATCATCGTCGACGGCCAGTGCCTGGGCGGCATCGGGGTCAGCGGCGGCGATTGGAAACAGGACGAAGATATCGCCAAGGCGGCGATTTCAGCGGTCGGCGCAACACAGCAATAAAATTGGGTTCGGTTAAAAAAATAGGGAGAAGCATCATGAAGTATCTACATCAAGCCTTGGCCGGGGTCCTGGCGCTCGGCGTTGTTACGACGGCGGTTCCGGCGTTCGCGTTTCCCGACGGGCCCATTGAGTTCGTCATTCCCTTCGGCGCCGGCGGCGGCGCGGATATCGAAGGCCGGCTGCTGGCCAAGGAAATGTCCAAAGTGCTGGGCGTGCCCCTGACGCCGATAAACAAGCCTGGCGGCGGCGGGGCCATCACCTACACCTACCTTACCAACGCCAAGCCGGACGGTCATACGATCGCGTGGAACTCCACCTCGGTCCTGACCACCACGAACCTCGGCAACACGGAATTTGGCTATGACGCCATGGACTACATCGGCCGCGTCGAATTCCAACCGCAGCCGTTCGCGGTCAAGGGCGATTCCAAGTGGAACAGCTTTGCTGACTTCGTGACCGACTGCAAAGCCGCGCCCGGCACCTTGAAGGTCGCCAACTCCGGCACCGGCAGTTCGACCCATGCCGCCGCGATCATGCTGATGAACGCGGCCGGTTGCGATGTCATTCACCTGCCCAAGGGCATCAAGGGTCGAAACAAATCGGTTCTGAACGGCGAGGCCGACGCCATGATCGCGCCCCTGACCGGCGCGGTGAATCTGACCAAGGCCGGCAAACTGAAGCTCCTGGCCATGCCGACGGCCGAGCGCAATCCCCTGTTCCCGGACGTGCCGACGGCCAAGGAACTGGGTTTTGACGCGGAACTGGACCTATTCCGCGGTCTGTCCGTGCCCAAAGGTACGCCCGACGCGGTCAAGGAAAAGTTGGCCGACGCCATGGCCCAGGCGGCCCGGTCGGAGGCCTTTATGGGTCTTGCGAAAAAGAAGGGGTTCACCGTCGCCCCCACGGACGAAAAAGCCTTCGCGACCTTCCTGGCCGAGGAGGACGCCAAGGTGAAAGCGATCTTCAAGAGCGCGGGGCTCTATCAGTCGAAATGAACATCGCCGGTTTGGCCCGCCAACGCTCATGGCGGGCCGTCTTTTTTGGCCGGCGATTGCGGAATCGGTAACCCTGCGACGGCGGGAACCCCGGCCCGAGAATCTTCGGGATTCGGCTGGGTTCCGGACCAAGCCAGGTCGCCGCGGCATGGCTCCCTGGTATCGGCCCTTGCTGCCGCGGAGACGCCGAAACGAATTTAACTGGGCAGGGTGGCCCGACGCTCGATGCGACGAAAAAACATCATCGCCGCGGTGGTTTTGATCGCCTGCGCCATCTTGTATGGCGTGCTGACGGCCAATCTTCCGACTCGAACCCTGCCCAATACGCCGGGCCCGTCGTTCTTCCCCTGGATCAACACGGTGATTATTCTGGCGCTGTCGGCCTGGCTGCTGGTGCAGGCGTTGCGGCAGCCGGCGCCGGCGCCGGCGCCAGCGCCGACACCGACTGGAACCGGTCGAAACCGCCGCGCCGTTTGGGCCCTGGCCGCCTTTGTCGGCTATCTGGCCGTCATGCCGGGTCTTGGGTTCATCCTGGCGACCGCGCCGTTTTTCGCCGTCATGATGGTGTTGTTCGGGGAACGGCGACCGATGTGGGTCGGTGGCGGCGCGGTTGGCACCACGGTTCTGCTCTATGCCCTGTTCCGATACGGGTTCGGCGTGATCCTACCCCGGGGCCTGCTGGCGGGAATCGTGGCGTGAATCCGGACGCCTTGATTGGGCTGGCCCAGGCCAGCGGTTTCCTGGTGTTGGCGTCCACCGGCATCGGCGTCTTCGTTGGACTGTTGGTCGGCATGATTCCCGGCATGACCATTAGTACCGGCATCATCGTCGTGCTGCCGGCCACCTTCGTTCTGCCGGCCGACATTTCCATCGCGCTTCTGCTGGGGCTATATGTGGGTGGCATGACCGGAGGCAGTTTTTCCGCCGTTCTGTTGAACATTCCGGGCACGCCGTCGGCGTCGGCCACGGCACTCGACGGCTTTCCCATGGCGGCCCGGGGTGAGGCCGGCCGGGCGCTGGGCATCGCCATCACCGCCAGCTTCATCGGCGGTCTGTTTAGCTTCCTTTGTTTGTTTTTCATCGCGCCGCTGTTGGCCGACGTGGCCCTGGAATTTCGAACCGAGGACATGTTCAGCCTGGTGTTTTTCGGCCTGACCATCATCTGCAGCTTCGCCGCCGGTTCGCTGATCAAGGGGCTGCTATCCGCCGCCCTTGGCCTTGCGCTGGTCACCATCGGCCAGGACCCGGTCATGGGCACGCAGCGGTTCACCTTCGGCCAAGCCAACCTGATGGCGGGGGTGCATTTCCTGACCGCCATGATCGGGCTGTTCGCAATTCCGCAATTGGTCGACAACTTGATGAGCAACCAGACCGGTCGGCAGGCCCAGGCCAAACTCACCTCCGTGTTGCCGCGCCTTTCCGATTTGAAAGCGATTCGGATGCCGGTGTTTATCGGATCGATGACCGGCGCGTTCCTGGGCATGCTGCCCGGTGCCGGCGGCCCCATCGCCGCCTTCATCAGTTACGATGGCAGCCGCAAGGTGTCCAAGAATCCGGAGCGCTTCGGACAGGGCTGCGCCGAGGGCGTTGCCGCACCGGAATCCGCCAACAACGCGGTTACCGGCGGCGCGCTGATCCCGATGATGACGCTCGGTATCCCAGGCGACCCGGTGACGGCGATCCTAATCGGCGCCCTGATGATTCACGGCCTGGCGCCGGGGCCGCTGTTGTTCATGGAGCGTGGCGACTTTGCCTACGGCGTCATCTTTTCTTTTTTCTGGGCCAATATTTTCAATTTCATCATCGCGATCCTAGGGTTGCGCGTGCTGGTCAAGCTGTTGGCGACACCGCGCGCTTTGTTGATGCCGACGATCGCCGTGTTATGCGTGATCGGCAGCTACGCGCTCCGCAACAATTTCTTCGATGTCTACGTGATGCTGTTCTTCGGTTTTGTCGGACTCGCCATGCGCTGGCTGGATATGCCGGTGGTGCCGATGTTGCTGGCCCTGGTACTAGGCGGCCAGTTGGAGGAACATCTGCGGGTAGCCTTGATCGCGTCCAAGGGCGATGTATCGATCTTTTTCGAATCGCCCATCAGTTTCACCTTCCTGTGCCTGTCGGTTCTGTCCATCGTTTGGTCCTTGAAATCCAATCGCAACAAGATCGCATCGCACGCCAAGGAGTCGAATCCATGAGCCAATCCCCATTCAGGGTCGCATCCATCGGCATCGGGTGGTGGTCGGACGTCCTGGCCGATGCGGCGGCGCGCACCCGCGGCCGGGTCCAGGTGGTATCCTGCTTTACCCGCTCGGAAGACAAGCGCAGGGCTTTTTCCGAAAAATTCGATTGCCGCGCCGCCGCCAATTTGGACGAGGTTCTGACCGATCCGGAGGTCGCGGGCGTCATCAATACCACGCCCAACCACGTACACCTGGAAACCACCCGCGCCGCCGCCCAGGCCGGCAAACATGTGTTTCTGGACAAGCCCGTGGCCAACACCATCGGAGAGGCGCGGGCGATTACCAAGGTTTGCAAGGACGCCGGCGTCGTTTTGGCGGTCGGCTATCAACGCCGCCGGGAAGGCCACTTCCGCTGGATCAAAGAACGCATCGGCGCCGGAGAATTCGGGACGCTGGTGCAGGCGGAAGCGAATATCAGCCGCGATCGCGAAGGCAAGTTCGAACCGGGTCATTGGCGCTACACGGCGGAGGGCATGCCGGGCGGCGTGATGCTGCAAATCGGCCTGCACTATGTCGACGTTCTGATGATGCTGCTGGGGCCGGTCAGATCCGTGTCCGGCATGGCATCGCAATTGGTGCTGCCGGGGGACAATCCCGACGTGGGAACGCTGATGATGACCCATGAAAACGGCGCGGTGTCGTCGCTCTCCACCAGCTATGCCTCCGCGTCCGAGTATTATTTGATGAACGTCTACGGCAAGCGCATGAGCGCCTACTACAATCTGTTCGATGGCCTTCGCTGTTTGAAACAAGGCGAATCCGGACAGACCGCCATCGCCGTCGAAAAAGTCGATACCTTGGCCGAGCAACTCATCGAGTGGGCCGAGGCGGCGCAAGGACACGGCGCGCCGGAGGTCGGCGGAGAGAGCGCGATGGAATCGCTGGCCGTGGTCAAGGCGGGAATCGAGTCGGTCCGCGAGAACCGGCATGTGGATGTGGCTGAAATTCTGGCGTCGGACGACTAATACCAAATCTCGATAATAATGGGTGACCATTGAAATGCCGATTGCGACGGCGCGCGCCGAGTCCGCACCGCAGGTATTGTCCAAGCCATGACCGTTTCACTCGAGAATAACGCCGGGGTCGCGAAACTGCGGCAGATGCTGGCCTCTAGCCGCCGGGCGGTGGTGTTTACCGGGGCGGGGATCAGCACCGAGTCAGGCATTCCGGATTTCCGAAGCCCCGGTGGCATCTGGTCGAAATACCGCCCGATCGACTTCCGGGAGTTTATGACCTCGGAGGCGGCCCGGCGCGAGTCTTGGCGGCGCAAGTTCGCCACCCACGAGACGGTGGCGGGGGCTGAGCCGAACCAAGGCCACCTCGCGATTGCCGAACTTGTCAGGCGGGGCACGGTCTCCGCCGTGATCACCCAGAACATTGACGGACTGCACCAGGCCTCGGGCGTGCATAGTGACCGCGTGATCGAGCTCCACGGCAACACGACCTACGCCCATTGCCTAAATTGCCGCCGGGAATACGACCTCGACCCGATCCGGAAGGCGTTCCTGGCGAACCAGGCCCTGCCGGTTTGCGGGGACTGCGGCGGGTTGATCAAAACCGCCACTGTCTCCTTCGGACAGGCAATGCCCGAAGCCGAAATGCGGCGCTCCAAGGAGGAGTCCCTGGCTTGCGACCTGTTCATGGCGATTGGATCGTCACTCGTCGTCTATCCGGCGGCGGGATTCCCGACGCTCGCGAAAGACAGCGGGGCCGCCCTGGTGATCGTCAATCGGGAGCCGACCGGGCTCGACGATTTGGCCGACCTAGTCATCAACGCCGAGATCGGGCCGGCACTGGGTGCCGCCACGGACACATCCCACTGAGGTGATACCGCAAGGCAACCTACCCGAGCCCCCGGATCCGCCAACGGGCCAGGGATCCGCTCGGGTCACGAGGGCATATAGCCTAGATTAGGGGCCAGCCAGCGCTCGGCCTCGTCGAGCCGCCATCCCTTGCGCTCGGCGTAATCCGTTACCTGGTCGCGTTGAAACTTGCCGACGCCGAAATATCGTGAATCCGGATGGGCGAAATAAAGACCGGTAACGGCCGCCGTCGGGGTTACCGCAAAACTTTCGGTCAGCGCCATGCCGGTCGTCGGCCCGACATCGAGCAATTCGAATAAAACGCCTTTTTCCGTATGGTCGGGGCACGCCGGATAGCCCGGCGCCGGGCGAATGCCGCGATAGGCCTCGCCGATAAGCGCCTGGTTTCCGAGCGACTCACCCGGGTCGTAGGCCCAGAACTCTTTACGCACCCTTTCGTGCATGCGCTCGGCGAAGGCCTCCGCCAACCGGTCGGCCAGGGCCTTGAGCAGGATATCGGAATAATCGTCGTGCTCGGCGGCGAATTGGGCCAACCGCTGCTCGATGCCAAAACCCGCGGTCACCGCGAAACCGCCGATATAGTCCTGGACGCCCGAGGCGCGCGGCGCCACGTAGTCGGCCAGACAAAGATTACTGCGGCCGCTGGACTTCACCATCTGCTGGCGCAAGAAGTGGAAGGTGGCGGCCACATCCCGGCGGCCGTCGTCCGTATAAACCTCGATATCGTCTCCCACCGAATTGGCGGGGAACAGGCCAATGACGGCGCGCGCCGTCAGCCACCGCTCGTCGACGATGCGCCGCAGCATGGTTTGGGCGTCAGCGAATAGATTGCGGGCCACCGAGCCGACCGCTGGATCGTCGAGAATCGCCGGATATGTTCCCTTCAATTCCCAGGTGCGGAAGAAGGGAGTCCAGTCGATGCACGTCACCAGTTCGGTCAGATCATAGTCGTCGAATACTTTGGTCCCGAGAAGCTTCGGCCGTGGCGGCCCATATTTCCGCCAGTCGCAGTCATATCCGGTGGTCCGGGCCGCATCGAGGGTCAGCGAAGCGCGCTCCGATTTATGCGTTTCATATTGAGTGCGGACGACATCTTGTTCACCGGCCTGGGCCTCGATGAAGGCGCCACGTGCCTGCTCGCTCAGCAAGGTGTTGACCACGCCGACGGCGCGCGACGCATCGTTGACGCGAAGCGTGGCTCCGTCGTAATTGGGCGCGATCTTCACCGCCGTGTGGACGAGCGAGGTGGTGGCGCCGCCGATCAACAGCGGAAGGTTCATTTTCCGCCGGGTCATCTCGCGGGCCACCGTGCACATCTCCTCCAGTGACGGAGTGATCAACCCGGACAACCCGATCATATCCGCGTTCTCGCGCTCGGCGGTTTCCAGGATATCAGCGTAGGGCACCAACACGCCCAAATCGACGACCTCGATGTTGTTGCACTGAAGCACGACACCGACGATGTTCTTGCCGATATCGTGGACATCTCCCTTGACCGTCGCCATGACGATCTTGCCCTTCGCCCGGCGGCCAGCGGACTCCTGTTGCTCGGCATCCATGAATGGGTTCAGATGTGCCACCGCCTGTTTCATCACGCGCGCCGATTTAACCACCTGCGGCAGGAACATCTGGCCCGATCCGAACAGGTCGCCAACCACGTTCATGCCATCCATCAACGGCCCCTCGATGACCTCGATCGGGCGGCCGGCGCCGAGGCGGGCTTCTTCCGTGTCCTCGATGATAAACTCGTTGATGCCGTTGACCAGAGCATGGATTAGGCGCTCGGTGGCGCTGCCTTCGCGCCAAGTCAGGTCCTCGGCGTTCCGCTTACCCCCGCCCTGCACCTCATCGGCGACAGCCAACAGCCGATCCGTGGCGTCATCGCGTCGATTGAACAGCACGTCCTCGATCCGGTCGCGCAGGTCCTTGGGAATTTCGGCGTAGATGTTAATTTGCCCGGCGTTGACGATGGCCATGTCGAGGCCGGCCTTGATGGCGTGAAAAAGGAACACAGAGTGCATGGCTTCGCGCACCCCGTTGTTGCCGCGAAATGAGAACGACATGTTGGAGAGACCGCCGCTGGTCAGGGCGCCGGGCAGGGTCCGCTTGATTTCGGCCACGGCGGCAATGTAGTCCTTGGAAAAATTGCGGTGTTCGTCGATACCGGTGGCGATGGGCAGGATATTGGGATCGAAGATGATGTCGTTCGGCGCCATGCCGGCTTTCTCGGTGAGGATGCGGTAGGACCGGGTGCAGACCTCGACCATGCGCTGGTAGGTGTCCGCCTGGCCGGTCTCGTCGAAGGCCATGACGACGACAGCAGCGCCGAAACGCTTCAGTTCGCGGGCCTGAGCGACGAAGGCGTCCTCCCCTTCCTTGAGGCTAATGGAATTGACCACGCCCTTGCCCTGGATGTTCTTGAGGCCGGTTACGATGACGGACCATTTCGACGAATCGATCATCACCGGGACGCGCGTGATATCCGGTTCGCCGGCGATCATCCGGAGTAAGGTCTGCATGGACTGTTCGCCGTCGAGCATGGCGTCGTCCATGTTGACGTCGATGACCTGGGCGCCGTTCATCACCTGTTGG
>Ga0255057_10000656_pt1 | contig 19676 bp, 18 predicted proteins | sample Cases_109_6_MG_FD_189022 | JGI IMG/M metagenome (GOLD analysis project Ga0255057, IMG submission 189022) | Seawater microbial communities from Amundsen Gulf, Northwest Territories, Canada - Cases_109_6 | ecosystem: Environmental > Aquatic > Marine > Gulf | place: Canada: Northwest Territories... | reverse complement strand
ACGTCCAAGCCCGTCAGGTGAGCTTTCAATCCTCCAATGCCTGGGACGCCGCTGCGGCGGCGACCTTCGGCTTTCGCGTCGCCTGGGTCAATCGCTTCGAGCAGGCCGAGGAGCGCCTGCCGGATCAGCCCGATGTCCAATTGCGCACGCTCAGTGAGCTGCCGGCGGTGGTGTTGCCATAATCGACGGTCATCGGTGTCCCGATAGGATGTCATCACCATGCAGATAGCCGGAAAGGCGGCGCTGATCACCGGCGCGGGTTCCGGCCTGGGCGCCGCTACTGCGCGCCTGCTCGCGGAGCGCGGCGCCCGCGTTGCGCTGCTGGACATGGATATCGAGGCGGCTAAGGAACAGGCGAAGCCCATCGGTGGTTTCGCGATCGCCTGCGATGTCAGCGACGCGGATCAGGCGGAGCTGGCCGTCGCCGCCGCCCGCGCCGAGCATGGGGACGCTGCCATTCTCGTCAACTGCGCCGGTATCGCGCCGGCAGGGCGCGTGGTGGGACGCGACGGACCGATGCCCCTGGAGGATTTCAACCAGGTTATCCAGGTGAACCTCGTGGGGACTTTCAACCTGTTGCGCCTGGCCGCTGCCGGTATGACGACTCTGGAGCCGCAGGGGGACAGCGGCGAGCGCGGCGTGATCGTCAACACCGCCTCGGTTTCCGCTTTCGAAGGTCAGATCGGTCAGGCTGCCTACAGTGCCTCCAAGGCGGGTGTCGCGGGCATGACCCTTCCAGTCGCTAGGGAGCTCGCGCGTTTCGGCGTGCGGGTCATGACCATCGCCCCGGGTCTCATGGGCACGCCGATGCTGCGCGGCCTGCCGGAAGAGGTTCAGGAGAGTCTAGCCGCGCAAGTGCCCTTTCCCGCACGTCTCGGGCGCCCCGAGGAGTATGCCGCGCTGGTTGCCCATATCGTCGACAACCCGATGCTCAACGGCGAGGTCATTCGCCTGGATGGCGCCATTCGCATGCAGCCGAGGTGATGGCGCCCGGGACCGGTATGCGGTTAGGATGTGCATCTGCCGGCGGCAGCGAATGCCGAGCAAATTCAAACAATTAGAAAGTCGTAGGCCGGGGGCGAGGAGGGCAAGTCGATGGTTGATAGAGCGACCGGTGACGGTGTGGGTGATTCCGCCCTGGACACGTTTCCCAAGTTGCTTCTGGACAACGCCGTTCGTTATCGCGACGCGCACGCCACGCGTGAAAAGGAGCTCGGCATCTGGCAATCGTGGACCTGGCACGATCTTTCCGAGGATGTGCAGGATCTGGCCTGCGGGCTCGCGGAGCTGGGACTCCAACGCGGTGACAAGATCGCCATCATCGGTGACAACCGTCCACGTCTCTATGCCGCCATGTGCGCAGCCCAGGCCCTGGGCGGTGTCCCCGTGCCCATGTACCAGGATGCGGTCGCCAACGAGTTGCAGTTCGTGGTCGATCATGCAGAGGTTCGCTTCGCCATCGTCGAGAACCAAGAGCAGGTGGACAAGCTGCTGGAGATCAAGGATTCCTGTCCCCGGCTCGAGTGCATCATCTACGTCGACGCCCGCGGCCTGCGAAAGTACGAGCACGCCTTTCTGCATTCTTACAAAGACGTTCAGGCAAAGGGGCGGATGCGGCGTCAAAAGGACGCGGCCTTTCTCACCGGTGAAATCGCCAAAGGCAAGGGCTCGGATATCGCCATCATCCTCTATACCTCCGGAACCACCGGCAAGCCCAAGGGCGTCATCCTGAGTCAGGAGAATATTCTCGTGACCGCCAGGAATACCGTGCAAGAGGATGGGCTGCGTCAGGACGACGAGGTGCTGGCGTATCTGCCCATGGCATGGGTTGGCGACAATATCTTCTCCTTCGGCCAGTCCTATGTGGCGGGGTTCTGTGTCAACTGCCCGGAAAGCAGCGCCACCGTCATGCACGATTTGCGCGAGGTCGGCCCGACGTACTTTTTCGCGCCGCCGGCCATCTACGAGAACCTTCTCACGAACGTCATGATCCGCATGGAGGACGCGTCGCGGCTGAAGCGCAGCCTGTTTCACTTTTTTCTGGGCGTTGCCAAACGGTTCGGATCGCGGATGCTGGACGGAAAGCCCGTGTCGTTAAAGGATCGGCTGCTTTATAGGCTTGGTGAGATTTTCATCTACGGCCCACTCAAGAACACTCTCGGCTTTTCGCGCATTCGTATCGCCTACACGGCCGGCGAAGCCATCGGGCCGGACATTTTCGATTTTTATCGGTCCCTGGGGATCAACGTCAAGCAGCTCTACGGTCAGACAGAGGCCGCGGTTTTCGTAACCATGCAGCCCGACGGTGAAGTCAAAGCGGACACCGTCGGCAAGCCGGCGCCCCAAGTGGACATCAAGATCGCCGACAGCGGCGAGGTAATGTACCGGGGCCCCGGCGTGTTTCAGTCTTATTACAAGAATCCGGAGGCGACCGCCGAGACCAAGACCGAGGACGGGTGGGTGCATACCGGTGACGCGGGATTCTTCGATGAGGACGGCCATCTCAAAATCATCGACCGCGCGAAGGACGTGGGAAAGCTCAACGACGGTTCCATGTTTGCGCCGAAGTACATCGAAAACAAGCTCAAATTCTTCCCGCAAATAAAGGAGGCGGTGGCGTTTGGCAACGGTCGCGATTGCGCCGCCGTATTCATCAATATCGATCTCGAGGCAGTCGGCAACTGGGCCGAAAAGCGTAACATTCCCTACGCCAGCTATCAGGAGCTGGCCGCGCGTCCCGAGGTCATCGATCTCATTCAAGAGAATCTGCAAAAGGTCAACATAGATCTGGCCGCCGATTCACATCTGGCGGGTTCGCAGATTCGACGATTTCTGGTGCTGCCCAAAGAGCTCGATGCCGATGACGGCGAGCTGACCCGCACACGCAAGGTCCGGCGCCGTTTCGTCGCCGAGCGCTATGAGTCGCTGATCGACGCCCTTTACTCGGACAAGGACCGGTTTTCCATGCAAGTCCAGGTGGTATTCGAGGACGGCCGCACCGGCACCATCAGCGCCGATTTGGAATTGCGCGACGTGCCGGCAGTCGCGCCGGTCGCCAAGGCGAGCTGAGGGAGAAGGGCGTCCATGGCTGCCAGCGACCGTCTGAACGGTGACGTGATTCTCGACGTCAACGACATCAGCCTCGCATTTGGCGGCGTGAAGGCATTGGAGAACGTCAGCTTCGATGTGCGTGCGGGAGAGATCCGCGCCATCATTGGCCCCAACGGCGCCGGCAAGAGCTCGATGCTCAACGTCATCAACGGTTTTTACCACCCCCAGGATGGTGAAATCACCTACAAGGGCAAGACCCGCAAGCAGATGCGCAGCCACGAAGCTGCTGCCCAGGGAATCGCGCGCACCTTTCAGAACATCGCGCTGTTCAAGGGAATGACGACGCTGGACAACATCATGACGGGCCGCAATCTGAAGATGCGCGTCAACTTGTTTCTGCAGGCACTGCACATCGGGCCCGCGCGCCGCGAGGAGATGGAGCATCGCGCCTTCGTCGAGAGGATCATCGATTTCCTGGAAATTCAGTCGATTCGAAAGACGCCGGTGGGGCGCTTGCCTTATGGACTGCAGAAGCGCGTGGAGCTGGGCCGCGCGTTGGCGGCGGAGCCCGATCTGTTACTGCTCGACGAGCCGATGGCGGGAATGAACACCGAAGAGAAGGAGGACATGTGCCGTTTTATCCTGGATGTGAACGACGAGTTTGGCACAACCATCGTCCTCATCGAGCATGACATGGGTGTGGTCATGGATATTTCCGACCGTGTCGTGGTGCTCGATTACGGTCGCAAGATCGCCGATGGCTCACCGGATGAAGTCCGTGCGAACAAAGAGGTCATCGATGCCTATCTGGGTGTTGCTCATGATTGAACCTGGAAGAGTCCGCGAATTGCCATGGAACTTCTGAACGCGGTTTTCATCGCCCCCTTCGTCGACATGTGGGAATTCCCCGCATTCTTCATCGAGGTAGTCATCACCGGCCTGTTGACAGGCGTGCTGTATTCCCTGGTGGCGCTCGGCTTCGTGCTCATATTCAAGGCTTCCGGCGTATTCAACTTCTCCCAGGGCGCGATGGTGCTGTTCGCGGCCCTGACGCTGGTCGGATTGATGGAGAAGGGCGTGCCCGTATGGCTCGCGTTGATACTGACCATGCTGGTCATGATCGCGCTCGCCTTCGCGGTCGAACGCCTCATGCTGCGGCCGCTGGTGAATCAGGATCACATCATCCTGTTTATGGCTACTATCGGACTGACGTTTTTCCTGGAGGGTTTCGGAGAAACCCTGTGGGGAAGCAACGTGAAGCGGTTGGATGTCGGTATTCCCAACGAATCATTCGAAATCCACGGCGTGCTGCTCAATCAATTCGATTTGTTCGCCGCCGCCATCGGTGCCGTGTTGGTGGCGGGGCTGGCGATATTCTTCCATAAGACGCCAGTCGGGCGCGCCTTGCGCGCCGTCGCCGACGACCATCAGGCAGCGATGTCGGTGGGAATACCTCTCAAGACCATCTGGATCATCGTCTGGTCGGTGGCGGGCATCGTCGCCATGGTGGCCGGGATCATGTGGGGTGCAAAGAGCGGTGTGCAATTCTCGCTGTCCCTGATTGCGCTGAAAGCGCTGCCGGTGCTCATTCTCGGTGGATTCACCTCGGTGCCCGGCGCCATCGTCGGCGGACTCATTATCGGCGTCGGCGAAAAGGTCGCCGAGATCTACTGGGGCCCACTGGTGGGGGGCGCCATCGAGAACTGGTTCGCCTACGTGCTGGCGCTCGCCTTTCTCCTGTACCGGCCCCAGGGCTTGTTTGGCGAAAAAATCATCGAAAGGGTTTGAACCGACATGCTCTACCGTGAAGCGGGACAATTCAAAACCAGCTATGCCGCCGATCAGGCGATGTTCCCCATCGTGCAGGACCGGTGGTTCATACTCGCGTTGCTGCTGGTCGCTTATCTCGTCGTGCCCTTTACGGCCAACGAGTACTGGCTGCAGGCGGTGCTGATCCCGTTCCTCGTTTTCAGCATGGCGGCTATCGGATTGAATCTACTTACCGGCTATGCGGGCCAGCTGAGCCTCGGCACCGGCGCCTTCATGGCCGTCGGCGCTTACTCGACCTACAAGTTGATAACGGCGTTTCCCGATCTCAATGTCATCGTCGCCTTTCTCATCGCCGGCGTCATCACCGCCGGCGTCGGCCTCGTCTTCGGTGTTCCGAGTCTGCGCATCAAGGGCTTTTACCTGGCCGTCGCGACCCTGGCTGCGCAGTTTTTCCTGAGCTGGATGTTCAACAAAGTGCCCTGGTTCTACAACTACAGTCCGTCGGGGACCATCACCACGCCGCCGCGTACCGTTTTCGGCGTCATGGTCACCGGGCCGGAGGCCACCGCCGAGGTGCGCTACCTGGTGGCGCTGACATTGGTGGCGGTGCTGGCGCTGGCGGCCAAGAATCTCGTGCGCAGCCGTATCGGGCGATCCTGGATGGCCATCCGTGACATGGACATCGCCGCGGAGATCATCGGCTTCAGGCCCATGCAGACGAAGCTGACGGCATTCGCCGTGTCGTCGTTCTACTGCGGAGTGGCGGGAGCGATGATGCTGTGCCTGTGGCTCGGCAGCGCCGAGACCGAGGCCTTCGACATCAACGTCTCTTTCCAGGTGCTGTTCATGGTGATCATCGGCGGGCTGGGAAGCATCTTAGGTTCGTTCCTGGGTGCTGCATTCATCATCCTGGTGCCGGTATTTCTCACCAATGCGCCGCAGCTGTTCGGGATCGCCATGGCAACCGACACCCAGAAGCATCTGGAGGTCATGATCTTCGGTGGCTTGATCGTCTTTTTCCTCATCGTCGAGCCCCGCGGGTTCGCGCAATTGTGGCAGATCGCGAAGGAGAAGCTGAGAATCTGGCCGTTTCCGTATTAAGAGAACCGGGGGGCTTATTCCTGGAGGCTTTGCCCTGTTCCCGGGCCATGCTAGAGTCCGGGAGCACGGCGTAACGACTGATCAATAAGCATAAGTGAGGCAGGAGGAATACATGAAAATCAAGAAGTTAGTTCTATCTGTCCTGGGTGTGGTGGTGGCGGCTACTGGCGTTTTCGCCGGCCCGGCCATGGCCGCCGAGGAGCAGTTCTTTCCCATGCTCGTATACCGGACCGGCCCCTATGCCCCCAGCGGCATCCCCGTCGCCAACGGCTTTCGCGACTATTACACGATGATCAACAAGCGCGACGGCGGCGTCAACGGCGTCAAGGTCACCTTCGAGGAGTGCGAGACTCAATACAACACCAAGCTCGGCGTCGAGTGCTACGAGAAGCTCAAGGGCAAGGGAACCCACGGCGCGACACTGTTCAATCCGTTCAGCACCGGCATCACCTATCAGCTGATCCCGAAAGCGCCGGTCGATAAGGTTCCGATATTTTCCATGGGCTACGGGCGCACGGCAGCCGCCGATGGGCGCGTGTTCGAGTGGATCTACAATTTCCCGACCACCTACTGGAGCCAGGCATCCGCGTTCATCAACTATGTAGGGCAGCAGGAAGGTGGTCTCGACAAGCTCAGGGGTATGAAGATCGCCCATGTCTACCACAACAGTGCGTACGGCAAGGAAGCGAATCCGACGCTTGGAGTGCTGGCCGAAAAGTACGGCTTCAAGCTGACCCTGCTGGCCGTCGACCACCCGGGACAGGAGCAGAAGGCCACCTGGTTGCAGATCCGCAAGCTGCGGCCCGCCTGGGTCTTCATGTCCGGTTGGGGTGTGATGAATCAGGTCGCGATCAAAGAGGCCGCGGTGATCAACTATCCCATGGATCACTTCGTCGGCAACTGGTGGTCCGGCAGTGATGCAGACGTCATTCCGGCCGGTGCTGCGTCCAAGGGCTACAAGTCCGCGGCGCTCCATCAGCCGGGCACCAAATTCCGGGTGCACGATGACATCATCCAATACGTCTACAATGGTGACACCGAGAAGGCAGCAAAAAACAACATCGGTGAGGTGCTTTACAACCGTGGTGTCCTGAACGCCATGTTCGGCACCGAGGCGGTGCGTGCCGCCCAGGAAAAGTTCGGCAACAAAGCCATGAGCGGCGAGCAGGTTCGCTGGGGTCTGGAGAACCTGAACATCACCGCGGAGCGGCTCTCGCAGCTCGGCATGGAGGGGTTCACCCGGCCGGTAAAGGTTTCCTGCTCCGATCACGAGAGCGGCGGTCCGATCCTCATCCAGCAGTGGGACGGCCAGCAGTGGAAGATCGTCAGCGACTGGGTGCCGACCATGCGCGACGTGGTGCGGCCCATGATCGAGAAAGCGGCGGCAGCATATGCCAAGGAGAACAACATCACTCCACGCAGCTGCAGCTGAGCACGGACGACATGTGACGGCGAATGCCTGTGGGCGAGATCAACAACGGCACAGCGCTGCTCGCCGTCAACAACATCGAGGTGATCTACGATCACGTCATCCTGGTGTTGAAAGGCGTTTCGCTGGAGGTTCCCGAGGGGGGCATCGTCGCCCTCCTCGGGGCCAACGGCGCGGGTAAGACAACCACTCTCAAAGCCATCTCCAACCTGCTCAAGTCCGAGCGTGGCGACGTCACCAAGGGTTCCATCGAGTTCAGAGGCGAGCGCACCGACAAGCTCAACCCGTCGGAGCTGGTGCAACGCGGCGTCATTCAGGTCATGGAGGGCCGCCGCTGCTTCGAGCACCTGACGGTGGAAGAAAATCTGCTCACGGGTGGCTATACGCGCAAGGATGGCCGCGCCGCAGTGAGCGAGGATCTAGAAAAGGTCTATCATTACTTTCCGCGACTGAAAGAGCGTCGTAACGCACAGTCCGGTTATACCTCCGGCGGCGAGCAGCAGATGACCGCTCTCGGACGCGCGCTCATGGCGCGTCCATCGGTCATTCTTCTGGATGAACCATCCATGGGCCTGGCGCCGCAGCTGGTGGAGGAAATCTTCGAGATCGTCGCCAGGCTGAACGAGCAGGAAGGGGTGACCTTTCTACTGGCAGAGCAGAACACGAACATCGCTCTGCGTTTCGCCAAGTACGGCTATATTCTCGAGACCGGCAGGGTAGTCATGGACGGCGAGGCGTCGGCGCTCGCCGAGAACGAGGACGTCAAGGAATTTTATCTCGGTGTCAGCGGCGAGCACCGTAAGAGTTTCAGGGACGTGAAGCACTATCGCCGGCGCAAGCGCTGGCTGGCATAGACGGCAACCCTGCCGTCCAGACGATCCAATGTCCGGTTACTACGACGATCTCGAGACGCGAAGTCCGGAAGCGCGCGAAAGTGCGCTAAGAAAAGCCCTGCCCGCGCAAATCGAAAACGCGGGGCAGACGGCACCCGCCTACCGCGCGCTTCTCGAGGGCGTGGAGGCGAAGAGCATCGACTCGCGCGCAGCGCTTGCCGAGTTGCCGGTGACCCGGAAGCTTGAACTGCTCCAGCGCCAGGCCGACGCGCCACCCTTCGGCGGCTTCGCGGCCACTGGCACAGGGGAGCTTTCGCACATCTTCGCGTCGCCGGGGCCGATCTTCGAGCCCGAGGCGCGCCGGGGCGACTACTGGCGCATGGCGCGGGCGCTGTTTGCCGCCGGCATTCGCAGCGGAGAGCTGGTTCACAACACCTTCTCTTACCATTTCACGCCGGCGGGATTCATGCTGGAGTCCGGCGCCCATGCGCTCGGCTGTCCGGTGTTTCCCGCCGGCATCGGTCAGACGGAGCTCCAGGTGCAGGCCATCTCGCAGCTCCAGCCGCCCTGCTACGTGGGCACGCCATCCTTTCTCAATATCATTCTCGACAAGGCCGCCGAGCTGGAAGTCGATGTTTCGTGTATCGAGAAGGCGCTCGTATCGGGTGAGGCATTGCCGCCGAGCCTGCGCCAGGGTCTTGCCGATAGGGGTGTTGCCGTCCGCCAGTGCTATGCCACGGCGGATCTCGGTTTGATTGCCTACGAGTCCGAAGCCATGGAGGGCATGATCGTCGACGAGGGCGTGATTCTCGAGATCCTGCGCCCGGGCACCGGCGATCCGGTGGGCAGCGGCGAGGTGGGCGAGGTGGTCGTCACCACCCTCAACCCGGACTACCCGTTGATTCGTTTCGCCACCGGTGATCTGTCCGCTGTCATGGACGGTGCCAGCCCCTGCGGGCGCACCGGCCTGCGTATCAAGGGCTGGATGGGACGCGCCGACCAGACCACCAAGGTGCGCGGTATGTTCGTGCATCCCGAGCAGGTGGCGGCGGTTCTGGCGCGTCATCCCGAAGTGTTGAAGGGGCGACTGGTGATCGACAACGTGAACAAGCAGGATCTCATGAGCCTGCGCTGCGAGATCGCGGGGGCGCCGGCGGACGAGCTCCGCGCGGCTATAGCCAATTCTATCCGCGAGCTCTGCAAGCTGCGCGGCGAAGTGGTGTTCGACGCGCCCGGCAGCCTTGCCAACGACGGCAAGGTCATCGACGATGTCAGAAGCTACGAGTAGATCATTCCGGTGGACCACGCGTCCATTTGCAAAGCCGTAGAGGCCACAAGCCTCCAGCCACGAGGGGCCTTTCATCCGACGCACGCGGACGGCGTGCCTGCCATGGCCGATGGACGCGAGGCCGGCACTGTGGTGCTGGTGGGCGTGGTCGGCGGCAGTTGCTGGGAAGCCTTCCAGGCGGCGGAAGAATCGCGTCAGTTGCCCGATCCGCTGGATCGGTGGAGCCGCCGGGTCGTCACCGGACTGGCCGCGGAGCTCGGCGCCGACGCCGTGTTTCCGTTCGGCGGACAGCCGTTCCTGCCCTTCATTCGCTGGGCCCGGCGGGCCGAGGCCGTTCATCCATCGCCCATCGGGCCGCTGATCCATCCCGAGTACGGATTGTGGCACGCTTACCGCGGGGCGCTGGTATTCGCGGAAATCATCGATCTTCCACCAACGAAGGAGCGCCCCCGTCCCTGCGACAGTTGCGCGGACAAGCCCTGTCTCACGACCTGTCCGGTGGCTGCGTTCTCACAGAAGGGCTACGACGTCCCGGCCTGCATCGGCCACATCGCCGGGGACCGTGGCGGGGATTGCCTCGGCGGTGGCTGCCTCGCTCGACGCGCCTGCCCGGTGGGCGTAGCCTACCAATACCGGCCTGCACAAATGGGCTTTCACATGCGCGCCTTTCTCGCCGCCAACCAGGATGCGGGGGACAGAAACAATTGAAACACTTCCACCGCCGATGGAAGTCGTAGCGACACAATCACTGGCTAAGGTGTAACGCAGGTATCGTTACGAGAAGCCGACTCAGCGGGAGACGACCATGAGCACAGCACCGGCAGCAGCGAGCAGCACTGAATTCGTTGATTTCTGGAACGACGTCCTGGTTCCAAAGTTCACCAAGTATCGCCATATTCTGGTCGGCGGACTCACCCATCACAGCGAAAAGATTTTTCCCACCCTGGAGGTCCGTGAGGGCGACAAAGCAGTGGATGTGGGCTGCGGCTTCGGCGATACGGCAATACAGATCGCCCAGCGCGTTGGACCCGAAGGTTCGGTGCTGGGTATGGACTGCTGCGACGCATTTCTGGAGTTCGGCCGCGCCGACGCCAAGACGGCTGGTGTGAGCAATGTCACCTTTGTCGAGGGCGACGTGCAGAACTATCCCTTCGAGCCGGTTCACGATTTCTGCTTCTCGCGCTTCGGCACTCAGTTTTTCGAGAATCCGGTCGCCGGACTCAGGAGCATGCGCGCCACGCTCAAGCCTGGCGGCATCATGACGATGATCGTCTGGCGGACCATCGACGACAACCCCTGGCTGGGTATGCCGAAGCAGGTCGTTCTCCGGCACCTGCCGCCTCCCGGTGACGACGCCAGGACCTGCGGTCCCGGACCTTTCTCCATGGCTAACCAGGAGATGGTCACCAAGCAGCTGGAGATCGCCGGCTACGACGACATTCGGTTCGAGCGCATCGACGCGCCACTCATGGTGGGCAATACTTTGGATGATGCCGTCAACTTCCAGCTCGCTCTCGGCCCCGCCGGCGAGGTGTACCGCGAGGCCGGCGACGAGGCGACAGCCAAGCACGACGAAATCGTTGCCGCCCTCAAAACCGAGCTCAGCAAGTACGTGACCGACAACGGTGTCGTCATGGAGTCGAGCTCCTGGAAGATCCGCGCCCGCAATCCTTTATAAAGGTGGTCTAAATGGGTCGCTGACAAGCTTGGAATCATCTGTCACCGACCCATTTTCAACGCTTCAGACAGCCAGCACCGAGCGCGCCTGCACGGCCGCCTGGCTGGCCGCCGTATACGTGCCCCCACGTTGGTCGCTATGCACGCTGATTGCGTTACGAGGCGAGCTCCGCGACACGCTCGCGGAGTTTGAATTTCTGAATCTTCCCGGTGGACGTCTTTGGCAGGGAGCCGAAGACGACGGTCCTGGGTACCTTGAAGTGGGCCAGATGATCGCGGCAGAAGGCGATGATGTCCTCGGCGGAGATCTCCGGGGCATTGTCTTTGAGCGTCACGAACGCGCAGGGTGTTTCCCCCCACTTCTCGTCGCTGCGCGCCACCACGGCGGCTTCCAGAACCGCTGGGTGACGATAAAGCGTGTCTTCCACCTCGATGGAAGAGATGTTCTCGCCGCCGGAAATGATGATGTCCTTGGAGCGATCCTTGAGCTGCAGATAGCCATCGGGGTGTATGACGCCCAGATCGCCGGAATGAAACCAGCCGCCGGCCAGGGCAGCTTCGGTGGCCTCGGGATTCTTGAGATAGCCTTTCATGACGACGTTGCCGCGAAACATCACCTCGCCCATGGTCTCGCCGTCACGGGGTACCGGCTGCATGGTCTCCGGATCCATGACGTCCAGTCCGTCCAGGGCGTGATAGCGAACCCCCTGGCGAGATTTTCGGACCGCTCGTTCCTGCATTGGCAGCGCGTCCCACTCCTTCTTCCAGGCGCATATGACAGCCGGCCCATAGGTCTCGGTGAGACCATAGACGTGGGTCATGTGAAAGCCGCTTTGCTCCATGGCCTCCAGCACCGCCGCCGGCGGCGGGGCCGCGGCGGTCATCACTTCCACCGTGTGCTCGAAGGCGCGCCGCTCCTCATGCGCGGCATTGAGGATGAGACCCAGCACGATGGGCGCACCGCAGAAGTGGGTTACGCCCCGATCGGCGATGGCGTCGAATATGGCCCCCGCCTTCACTTTGCGCAGACAGATGTTGGTGCCGGCGAGGGCGGCGATGGTCCAGGGGAAACACCAGCCGTTGCAATGAAACATCGGCAGCGTCCAGAGGTACACGGGGTGGTGGGCCATGTTCCAGCCGATCGCGTTGCTGAGAGCATTCAGATATGCGCCCCGGTGGTGGTACACAACACCCTTTGGATCACCCGTGGTGCCGGAGGTGTAATTGAGCGAGATAGCGCGCCATTCGTCGTCAGGCGGGATCCATTCGAAGCCGGGGTCGCCCTGGTCCAGAAGTTCCTCGTAGGTCAGCTCTCCCAGCAGCTCTCCGGGGGGCGCTGTTTGGTCGTCGATATCGATGACCAGCGGCGGGTGGTGGAGCTCGGCGAGGGCCGTGGCCACCGTCGTCGCGAACTCCCGATCGGTGATCAACACTTTCGCTTGGGCGTGCTCGAGGATTAAGGCGATGGTACGCGCGTCCAGGCGGGTGTTGATGGTGTTGAGCACCGCCCCGAGCATCGGGACACCGAAGCTCGCCTCATAGATGGCGGGCACGTTTGGCGCGATAATGGACACCGTGTCGCCGCTGGAAATTCCCCGTTTCGTCAGTGCGGACGCCAGGCGCCGGCAACGGGCATAAGTCTGGGCCCAGGTATAGCGGGTTTCCCCGTGAACGACGGATAGATGCTCGGGATACACTTCGGCCGTACGGGCGAGGAAAACCAGCGGTGTCAGCGGCGCGAAGTTGGCGGTCGTCCGCGGGAGGCCGTCTTCGTAGGGGTTGGCGGCGCGGGTCTTATCCGTCATCTTTTTTCCGGCCTCCCGGGGCCCCGTCGTGGTGAATCATGGCAACCCCATTGAAAGAGCTAGCTCGCTCCTACGGGCAGACACAACGCTAGAGGCAACGGACAGCGATTACAATACCCGGGTTCGGAGCAACCGATATCCGCAAAGGAGACTCACTATGCCTGCCGAGGAAGGCCCCCCGCAGCGCGAGGCGGAACTGCGCACCATCGCCATGCCCGCCGACACCAATGCCTACGGCGACATCTTCGGCGGCTGGCTGCTGGCGCAGATGGATCTGGCCGCCGGCAGCTACGCTATCATGCGCGCCCGCGGCCGCGTAGCTACCGTCGGTATCGAAGCCATGAGCTTTCACCGGCCGGTGTACGTAGGCGACCAGGTGAGCTGCTTCTGTCGAACCCTGCGCCTCGGCAACACTTCCATTACGGTGCACGTGGAAACCTGGGCGCGCCGCCGCCTCGAGCACCACTTCGCTGAGACGGTCAAGGTCACCGAGGGAAACTTCACCTTCGTGGCACTCAACGAAGATGGCAGTAAACGTGCGTTGCCCGCGGACGCGAAAGAGGAGTGACGAGCATGGACGAGGCACTCTGGAGACCCTCCGCCGGGCGCATCGCCGCCGCCGAGGTAACGCGCTTCACTGCGTTCGTGAACAAGACCTGGAACACGCAAGCGGCGGACTACCAACGCTTGCACCGCTGGTCGGTGGAGCATCCGGAGCAGTTCTGGGATGCCATGTGGGGATTCGCCGAGGTCGTCGCCGACAGTAAGGGCGACACAGTGCTGGAGCACGGGGAGCGCATGCCCGGGGCACGGTGGTTTCCCCAGGCCTGGCTCAATTACGCGGAGAACCTGCTGCAGCGGCGCGATGACGGGGAGGCAATCGTGTTTCGCGGTGAGGACCGGGTGCGCCGAAGCCTGTCTTTCGCGGAGCTCTACGACGCTGTGTCGGTGCTCGCCCGGGCGCTAGCCGATGCCGGCGTTTCCCGCGGCGATCGGGTGGCCGGCTATCTGCCCAACATGCCCGAGGCGATCATCGCCATGCTCGCTGCCACCAGTCTGGGCGCCGTGTGGTCTTCCTGCTCACCGGATTTCGGCGTGCGTGGCGTGGTGGATCGCTTCGGTCAGATCGCACCGAAGGTTCTATTCACCGCCGACGGCTACTTCTACAACGGTAAGAAGCACGATTCCCTCGCGCGTGCCGCGGAAATTCTCGAGGAGCTTCCGGACGTGGAACGGATGATCGTCGTTCCCTACACCGAGGCGACGCCGGACATCGACGGGCTACCGAAGGCTGTTGGCCTGGAGGCGTTCACGGCAGGCTACACGCCAGGGGATATCGCATTCGAACGGCTGCCCTTCGACCATCCGCTGTTCATCATGTACTCCTCTGGAACCACCGGTGTGCCCAAGTGCATGGTGCACGGTGCCGGCGGCACGCTCTTACAGCATCTCAAAGAGCATCAGCTGCAATCCGACATCCACACCGGCGATCGCCTGATGTACTTCACCACCTGCGGCTGGATGATGTGGAACTGGCTCGCAACCGCCCTGGCTTCGGGCGCCACCTTGCTGCTCTACGACGGTGCGCCCTTCTACCCGGACGGCAATGCGCTTTTCGACTACGCAGACGAGGCAGGGATCACCCACTTCGGAACGTCTGCCAAGTTCATCGACGCGTTGAAAAAGTCCGGCTTGAAACCGGCGAGCAGCCACTCGCTGGATTCGGTTCGGACGATTCTCTCCACGGGCTCACCGCTGGCGCCTGAGAGCTTCGACTTCGTCTACGAGCACATCAAGAGCGATGTCTGTCTGTCCTCCATTATCGGCGGGACCGACATCATCTCGTGCTTCGCTCTCGGCAATCCGGCCCTGCCAGTGTATCGGGGAGAGATCCAATGCCTGGGTCTCGGCATGGACGTGGCCGCCTACGACGATGATGGCAACGCAGTTCTGGGCGCCAAGGGTGAGCTAGTTTGCCGACGCCCCTTTCCGTCCATGCCCGTCGGATTCTGGAACGACCCCGACGAAGCCAAGTATCATGCGGCCTATTTTGAGAAGTTTCCCGGTATCTGGTGCCACGGCGACTACGTGATGCTCACCGAGAACGGCGGAATGATCGTGTATGGGCGATCCGACGCCGTCCTGAATCCCGGTGGCGTGCGCATCGGCACGGCGGAGATATACCGTCAGGTGGAGCAGCTCGACGAAGTGGTTGAGGGCCTCGTCATCGGCCAGGATTGGGACGGCGACGTGCGTGTCGTGTTGTTCGTGATGCTTCGCGAAGGAGTCGACCTGGACGATGATCTGCGCGATCGGATAAAGGACAAAATCCGGCGCAACACCACCCCCCGGCACGTACCCGCCAGAATCGTGCAGGTGGCAGACATTCCGCGCACCAAGAATGGCAAGATTGTCGAGCTCGCGGTGCGCAACGTCGTGCACGGACGCGAAGTCAAGAATAAGGATGCGCTCGCCAATCCCGAAGCATTGGAGCTGTATCGCGGCATCGCGCTGCTGGAGACTTGAGCCGCGGAAAAGAGCGGGAAGGATCGTAATGAGCATCAAGAAAGCATGAACGCGCGTCACATGGCGCTGCTCGAGAAGCTCGACGCGCATGTCACTTCCCATTCGCGGCGCACGCTGCTCGAGCACCTGCAGGGTACGCACGATCTGCTGGTGGAATGGGGGAACGAACCGAACATCTGCGTTGCAGGCCTCTTTCACAGCATCTATGGCACTTACGCGTTTGACAAGCGATCGGCCGACATGAGCATGCGCGATGAGATCCGGGACGTCATTGGAGCGCAGGCCGAGTGCTTGGTTTACCTGTTCTGTGTCACCGATCGGCGATGCTTCTACGAGCAACTGGGCGAGTCACACTTCAGTCTTCGCGACATCGTCCACGACTGTGATCTGGACCTCGATCGGAATACTCTGGCCGCGCTGATCGAGATCGAGGTGGCCAATATTCTCGACCAGATCCCGTATCGCTCGAGAAAGAAGGCCCGGCGGGCCGCCGAGTGGTACGCGCACGCCTTCGCGCGCAGTGGAGACTATATCTCGGCCGCCGCCGGCAAGGCGGCCGCGGTCTGTTTCTCGAAGATCAGTGCTCCAGCAGTCGAGGCATGAGCTCGACCAGATTACACGGGCGCGTTCGGTAGTCTAGCTGGGTGGCGATGATCGTGTCCCAGGCCGTCTTGCATGCGCCGGAGGAGCCGGGAAGACAGAAGATGTAGGTGGCGTTGGCAACCCCGGCCAGCGCGCGGGACTGCATGGTGGATGTCTTGATTTCCTGATAGGAAATGGATCGAAACACTTCGCCGAAGCCGTCGATTTCCTTGTCCAGTAGCGGTTGCACGGCCTCCGGCGTACCGTCCCGTCCGGTGACGCCCGTGCCCCCGGTGCTGATGACCACGTTCACGTCGCCGTCAGCAACCCAAGCGGAAACGGCGGCGCGGATCATGTAAATATCATCTGCAACGATGCGCTTCTCGGCGAGGTGATGGCCCGCCGATTCCAGTCTCCCGACCAGCAATGCCCCGGACTTGTCGGTGGCCTCGGTGCGCGAGTCGGAAATGGTCAGTACCGCGATATTCAGCGGGATGAATTCGCGCTCTTTCTTCTGCTCGTTCATGATCGGCTCCACACTCGCAAATGCTCACATCAGCCCGAAGAACGGCTGCACTTCCACCTCGGCGCCGGGCTCCACGCTCTCACCGTCCTCGGGAAGAATGATGAAGCAATTCGCGTCGCTCATGGTGTGCAGCAGGCCCGAGCCGGCCTTGCCGGTGCTGCGTACCGTCGGCCGGCCGTCGGCGTCCCGGGAGAGGATTGCCCGGTAAACCTCCACCCGGCCAGGTTTTTTGCGAAGCGGCGATTGGCAGATGGCACGCAGTGGAGGATTCGCATGGGCTTCGTTGCAGCCCATCATACGCATCAGAGCCGGTTGCACGAACTGGTAGAAGGTGACCATTACCGCCACCGGATTTCCCGGCAAGCCGAAAAACAGTGCGTCGCCAACGCGGCCGAATGCAAGCGGCCGGCCCGGCCGGATAGCGATGCGCCAGAAGCGCACCTCGCCGAGGCGCGCCAGGGTCTCGGCGATGTAGTCGGCTTCGCCGGTGGACGCGCCACCGGTGCTGATGACGGCATCGCCGAGCCGGGCAGCCTCGAGAAAAGCGTCGTGTACCGCTTCCACGTCATCGCGGATCACGCCCATGTCGATGAGCTCGACGCCCAGGCGCGTGAGCATGCCGTAAAGCGTATAACGATTGCTGTCGTACACGTCCCCGGGCGCCAGCGCGTCGCCGAGGGAGCGCAACTCATCGCCGGTGGAAAAGAATGCCACCCGTAGCCGCCGCTTGACGCTGACCTCGCCGATTCCCAGCGAACCCAGCAGGCCGAGCTCCGCCGGCATGATGCGTTTGCCGGCCGCCAGCACGCGATCGCCGATGGCGATGTCTTCGCCTGCCTGACGCACGTTCTGTCCGACCCGGTGCCCCTGACCGATGACGATGGCGTCGCCCTGCCGGTCGACTTGTTTCTCCACCTGCTCATTCATGATCACCGTATCGGTGCCCGGCGGCATGACCGCGCCGGTCATGACGCGTACTGCCGATCCGGGTAGCAGCTTGCCATCGAAGGGCCGGCCGGCCCAGGCGGTGCCGAGTACCGTGAGGCGGCGGGTATTGTCCATGGGCAGATCCGCTCCCGCGAGCGCGTATCCGTCCATGGCAGAGTTCGTGTGACCGGGCACATTCATGGGCGAGACAATCGCTTCCGTTGCAACGCGGCCGAGCGCGTCGCGCAACGCCACCCGCTCATCGCCGGAAATGGTCGCCACTCTGGCGTCGATACGGCGCAGCGCCTCCGCCACCGGCAGCAGCTCAGGGCCGCCCTCGTAGCAGTCGGCCGGTGGTGTGCGCTCGGACTCGTTCATGGTGCGCGTGTGTGGCTGCTAAGAATTGCGGTCCAAGGTGCCGTTCGCCGTCTCCGAGACCGGCTTCATCTTTGCGGCGTAGTCGAAGATGAACGCGGCGATCTCCTCGGGCCGGTTGAGGTCCAGCTGTGGCAAGCGCCGCGTGTCGTCCAGCGGCGTGTCGGTGGCAATGGCGATGATGGCGGTGTCGTCGGGAAACAGCAGTGGCCGGCGAAGGCTTGGCCGGTGCAGCTCGATTTTCGCAAACTGCTCGTCTTTGAATCCCTCCACCAGGATCAAATCCAGGGCTGCCTGATCCAGCTCCAGTAACACCTCGTCCAGCCGCGGCTCCCGGTCTCTGGTCCGCTCCACCATCAGGGCCCAACGGGACCGCGAGGCGATGAGCATCTGTGCGGCACCGGACTTGCGCAGCTCGTAGCTGTCCTTGCCCGGGTGATCCAACTCGAAGCTGTGGTGGGCGTGCTTGACCACACCTACGCGCAGTCCCCGGGCCCTCAACAGCGGCAGCAGCTCCTTCAAGAGCGTGGTCTTGCCGGTACCGCTGAAGGCGGCGAATCCGACGATGGGCAGATGCGCGTTGTTCAGCATCGGCTTTGTCCGGCCAGCCGACCCTCGAGAAGCACGCGGTCCTCGGGCGTGTTGATGTTCAAGAACATGTCCGGATAATCCGCGAGATCCGCAAGGGCGAGGCGCCGTTGGGCGTACCATGTGTCGATTTTACGCTCGCCGGAGGCAAGATAGTCCACGATGCTCTGGCGAAGCGCGCAGTCCAGCAGAGCGAATACCGGCTGCATCCGGGTTCCGTCGTGGGCGACGCTGATTTCGGCATCATCGGCGGCCAGTGCGCCGAATAATCGTTCACCCAGACTCGGGATCAGCAGCGGGGAATCGCAGGGGACGGTGAGGATGTACCTGGTCGTCGCTCGCTGCATGGCGCTCGCCATACCGGCGAGCGGCCCCGCGTAATTGCCGTCTGCATCGGCAACCACATCGCAGCCGCCGAGCTCGGCGTAACGTTCCTGATTGCGGTTGGCGTTGACGAGCAGTTCACCCACCTGTGGTGCGAGCCCCCTGAGGGCATGCACCACCATGGCTTCACCGTGCACTCGTACGAGTCCCTTGTCCTCACCCCCCATGCGCCGCCCCCGGCCGCCGGCCAGCACGACGCCGGTGATATCCTGCCGGGGATAGCAGGAAGAAACCCCTTCGGCGTCCCTGATCTGCATGCGCAATCAGAGCGCCTCGCCGGCGCTCTGTGCTATCGCGGCGGTGGTTCGTGTGTGCGCGGCTGCGGAATCCATGTCCATCTCGCGAAGCCTGCCGTCGGCCAGATGCAGATGCTGGTCGCCCAGCTGGCCGATGATCTGACGATCGTGGCTCGCTATCACGACCCCCGTGCCCTCCGACACCAGCCTGCGAATGAGGAAAAAGCTCTGCTGCCTGGCCTCCCTGTCCATATTGGTGGTGGGTTCATCGAGAAGCAGCACGGCCGGCGACAGCACCCGGGCGCGGGCCAGCGCCAGGCGCTGGCGCTCGCCGCCGGACAGGTGGCGGGCGTTGCGCGCCGCGAGTTGCGCTAGGCCCGCCCATTCGAGCGCCGTGTGCACGGCGTCGTTTCGCTGCGCTGCCGGCACGCCGGCCTTGCGCAGCCCATAAACGACGTTGTCGGCGACGCTCGTGTCAAACATATAAGCGTGCTGATGCATGTAGATGCTGTGCTTTCTGAGAGTGGGCCGCGCGCTGCGCCAATCGACGCAGGTGCCGCCGGTTTGCACGGTCGCCT
>Ga0255057_10000654_pt1 | contig 19681 bp, 13 predicted proteins | sample Cases_109_6_MG_FD_189022 | JGI IMG/M metagenome (GOLD analysis project Ga0255057, IMG submission 189022) | Seawater microbial communities from Amundsen Gulf, Northwest Territories, Canada - Cases_109_6 | ecosystem: Environmental > Aquatic > Marine > Gulf | place: Canada: Northwest Territories... | reverse complement strand
TGGGGCTCAATCGCTTCATCTGGGACATGCGGTATCGCTCGATAACCTCGATCCCCGGGCTCCCTCCGGCGCGCATCAATCCGTTCGCCAAGCCCGGTACCTACCAGGTGCGACTGACGGTCGACGGCCAGTCGCAGACCCAGTCGTTCGAGTTGAAGATGAACCCGAATGAGAAGTACAGCCGAGAGGAAACGGACCGGAAGGGTGCGTTCTGGATGGAGCTGCAAGCCAAGGCCGAAGAGGGCGTCCAGGCCGTGCTTAGAGCGCAGGCGGCGAGGGAGAGAGTCGCCAGCGCGATCGAGGCCGCCAAGGGCGGGAATACCGGCAAGCTCGAGGCCCAGGGTGCCATCGTCGACAAGCTGTGCTCTGACCTTGAGGCCAGCCTGGTGTCAACAGGTACGACCCTGGTCCAGATCATCAGCCAGCCTTCGAAGCCCCTGGCCCAGCTGACCACCTTGCACAACATCATGGAGACGACCGAAGGGCCGCCGAACCAACCCATGCTCGACGTCTACGCCAAGATCTCGAGCAAGATGGATGCGGCGATCTCGGCGTTCGATTCGGCTCTGAGCAAGGAGGTGGCACGGTTCGAGGAACTGGATGGCCAGTAGGAGGGCCGCTCCGCCAACCCCTTCAGTGTGACGCCCTCACCGCTTCGCGAGGAGTCGCAGCTCATGCAAGAAACTAGGTTGAGGATGGAAAGGGCGCTTGCGGGTCTGGGAGTGCTGGTTTTGGTGCTCGGGTGGGTGACGGCCGTGCCCGCATTCGCCCAGACCGAAGCCGGAGCGGACGAGCGGGAAGAGGCAGAGGAGAGCGAGGAGGAGCCCGATTCCGAGGAGGATGCCGACGGACAACCACAGAGACGTCCAGGTTTTGGTGGCCCCAACCAGGTCGAAAACCAGATCATTCTCGAGGAGATCGAGAAACCGCTGCTCCAGCGCTGGGCGGACTGGAAAGCCGGCCTGGTCGAGAACAAAGGTCTGTCGTTCGGGATCGACTACTCCGCCGTCTACCTCGGTGCGAGTGACAGTACCGGCGAGGACAGCGCCTCGAGTGGGATGGTCCGGTTCTTTGGCTCCTGGGATCTGATTGGGCGAAAATCCGGCAACACCGGCGCCTTTGTCTGGAAGGTCGAGCACCGGCACGCGTACTCCGACGTTCCACCGGGTGGCTTTGGCTTGGAGATCGGCTACATAGGCCTCTTCGAGCCGCCGTTCAGCGACCAGGGTCTGCGACTGACCAACCTCTATTGGCGTCAACGTCTGCTCGAGGGGCGCGTCGCGCTCATCGGCGGTTGGGTCGATGTGACCGACTACCTCGATGTCTACGCCCTGGCCAGTCCATGGACCGGTTTTATGAACTTCGTGTTCAGCACCGGCTCGGCGACCATGGCGCTCCCCAATGAAGGCATCGGTCTCGCCGCCGGCGGCATGATCACCGACAACCTCTTCGCCATCGGGGGTTTTGCCGACTCCAATTCCGACCCGACCGATCCGGGCAACGGCTTCGATACCTTCTTCGGCGAGCGCGAGTACTTCCAACACATCGAGCTCGGTTGGACCCCGTCGAAAGACCAGATCTATCTCGACAACGTGCACCTATCCCTGTGGCATGCGGATGAACGCGAAGCTGCCTTGACTCCCGATGGTTGGGGTGCCAACTTCTCTCTTACCCGCTACCTGGGCAAGAAATGGCTGCCGTTTATCCGCGCGGGCTATGCCGATGATGGTGGGAGTCTGTTGGAGAAGTCGATCAGCGCGGGGTTCGGCTACCAACGGGTTCAGGGCAAGAATCTGCTCGGGGTTGGTCTCAACTGGGGCGAGCCCAACGAGAGCTCGTTTGAATCCGGTCTCGACGATCAATACACGGTCGAGCTCTTCTATCGCTGGAACATCAGCCGGGAGATCACGCTCACGCCGGACCTCCAGTACCTCAAGGACCCGGCTCTCAACCCGGAAGAGAGCTCGGTCTGGGTGTTTGGGCTGAGAGCACGGTTGGCACTCTAAGGCGGGCATAGGTCACGGCCAATACTTCTGGCTTGCCTCAGGGGACAATGGCCAGCCCCGAGATTCTCCAGTTGGTCCCGAAGTAGGGTGGGACCCGGATTCCCTGCTAAGCTCTGACAGGTCGACGCATGGATTTTGTCAAGACGCTAACGGCCATCGCAGGCTTTCTGGCCGAGCATGGAATCCACATCGCCCTGGTTGGCGGATTGGCTCTCACGGCAGTACTTTGCCAAGCAAGGCTTGTTGGAGCGCTATCGTGAGCTCGAAGAGACCTTTTGACGGACTCGACTTCGAACGGGATCTTCCAACTACGGTGGAGGACGTAGTGGCGCTTCGCGCGGTCCGTAGCGCAACGGGGCGTCTCTCCCTGGCCGAGGCGCTGGAGGTTCTGTCTCGAATAGGGTTCCTTCAGATGCCTCGCAGACGAAGCACTGCTGCCGGATGGGTTGAATTCTCATTGGACTGAATTGGGTGGGCCGCCGGCATAGGTGCCGATCCCTCGTCCGGAGAACTGTCGGCCAGCTGATAGGCTTTCGAGCTTCGGACAGAGAGGTCAGAGGCGAAAGGGAGGTGAAAAACGATGCTAGCCGAGAGTCATTTCTATTTTCACAAGGCTGCCGAGATCCTCGGTTTGCCGGACAAGGTCCAAACGATCTTGCTGACACCCCGCCGCAGTGTGAAGGTGGAGATCGTCATCGAGGGAGAAGACGGGGAGCTCCAGATCTACAACGGGTATCGGGTGCAACACAACATGGCCCGCGGCCCGATGAAGGGTGGGCTCCGCTATCACCCGGCGATGGATGAAGACCACGCTGCCGGACTGGCCAATCTCATGACCTGGAAAACCGCCGTCGTGGATGTTCCCTACGGTGGTGCCAAGGGCGGCATCAACTGCGATCCCCGCACCATGTCCGAGCGAGACGTGTTCCAGGTCACCATTGGCTTTGTGGAGCAGATGAAGGAGGTCATCGGACCGATGACCGACATTCCGGCACCCGATGTCAACACCAACGCCAAGGTGATGGGCTGGATCATGAACGAGTACTCCAAGTACGCGGGCTTCTCGCCCGCCGTGGTGACCGGTAAACCGCTGGACCTCTTCGGCTCCGAGGGACGCGATGCCGCCACCGGTCGCGGGGTCATGGACGTCCTGGCGGCAGCTCTCGAAGAGAAGGGCAAGAGCTTCAAGGACGTAACGGTTGCGGTGCAGGGCTTTGGCAATGTCGGCAGCAACGCCGCCCTGCTGATCGCCGAGCAGGGAGCCAAGGTCATCGCCGTCGCTGATCATACCGGCGGCACCGCCAACGACGAGGGCCTCGATGTGCCGGCACTGGACGCCTGGACCAACGAGCATGGAGGGGTCAAGGGGTTCTCAGGCGGCGAGGCCTTCGACAACACCGAGATCATCACCTGGAATGCCGACGTGCTGGTGCCGGCAGCCCTGGAGGAGGCCATCCACAAAGACAATGCGCCCGATGTCAAGGCGAGCATCATCATCGAAGGGGCCAACGGTCCCACGACTCCCGAGGCGGACGAGATCCTCAATGAAAAGGGTGTCTTGATCATCCCGGATATTCTTGCCAACGCCGGTGGTGTCACCGTCAGCTATTTCGAATGGGCGCAGAACATCCAGCAGTTCAAATGGGACGAAGAGAGGGTCAACGCGGAGCTGGATAAGACCATGAGCAAGGCATACAGCTCGGTGAGAGACGTTGCAACCGAGTACGATATCGATATGCGAACGGCTGCCTTCGTGCTGGCCATCCGTCGGGTTGGTAAGGCTGCGCTGGCCCGGACTCACATCGCGACAGAGATACCTTTTTGAATCAGATACAGCTCCCCCTTTTCCCGCGGTCTACTCCTTTTCGGCTTCTTGGTACTTTCTCAGCGCTCGGACCCGACCGCCGTACATCTCCTCCCAGTTCTTGGTGATCTTCTTGATCGCCCTGGCGATCTTCTTGTCGTTCTTGTCGGGGTCCTTGGCCACTGCCGAGGTCGCCATGCCGCGCCACACCAGCCTCTTTTCCTTGGCGTCCCAGACGTCGATGATGAGTGTGCCTTGCTTGAAGGTGAACGAGTTGGAAGTGCGGCTACCGACGCCACCTTCCCAGTAGGAGCCGAGCGAGAAGTCGGAGCCGTAGGTGTATTCCAGGTCGCTCAACACGAGCCGCAGGTCGCCACGATCGGCGGAATAGTAGGCCACGTAGACATCCGGATCGGTGTCGACCTCCCGCAGGCCTCCCTCCTCGGCGTAGCCCCGGAGCTGCTCCACGACCTTTTTGTGCGAGGTCAGCGAGTAGTCGCGCAGATCCTCTCGAGTCTCGTAGAACTGGAAAGTCCGGTACTGGCTGAAGGCGGTCGCACCGTCGTAGTCGACATGGACCTTTTGCCCCAGGGCCGGCAGAGCAAGGAGGAAAAGGAACAGAATTGGTAGCTGCTTAGTTTTCATCGCGCAATTCTAGTCCAAAGCAGAGCGCCAGTTTTCGATCTCGAGTCCCTTGACCCGTTTCATGTGCTCCACGTTGTCGGTGACGAGCTTATGACCTCAGTGCATATGCACCGCTCTGATTGAAGACGTTGGAGCCATTACGTGGTCAGCACGTTGCCCGTTGTGGCAGACTCCTGGGGCTTGGAGCGAGAACCACGGTCCGTTCGATTCGGGGCGGAATCTGGAACGAGACAAGGCAATCTCCCCGATCTGCGGGAGCGTGTGCAAAAGGAGCAGCAACGTCAAAGGAAGTTGGTGGCTGAGACGCTGACGAAGGCGAGGAGCTGATTCGCGCCGGCTGTACCGGGAAAGGAAGTCATGAGAACTCGTTGTTGGCCCAAACTCACCTTATTCATTCTGTTCCTGGCTGGCTCGACGGCTTGGCCTGTCGGGGCGGCACCGGCAGTCCAGGACCAAGGCAGCTCCGCCAACGACCAGGCCAAGAAGGACGCGCGGTCGGGCGATGAATCCCCGGCTGGTGTCACCGATGCCGAGCGACTGTTGAGGGTCGATCGGGTCATCCAGCTCGACAAGGAGAGGCTCTCCAAGCTAAAGACCGACCTAGAGGAGCGCGAGAATCTTTTCGAGGAGTTGGCGGCCGAACTCGAAAGCGCGAAGACTGCGCGGGCCGAGAAAACCAGTCAACTCGAAGGGCTGAAAGCGGCCGGGGACCTGGAGGAGGCCTCCTCGCTGGAAGCGGAGCTCGCAAAGCTGGAGCAGCAATATGAGCTGCTTATGAACCAGACGGACTTGACCTTCAAGTCGGCCAAGAGTCTTCAGGACCAGATCCGCGCCCTGCAGCAGAAAATCGAAAAAGAAGAGATGGCCAGCGACGATCTGAGTGGTGCCCGGCCGACCGAGGAGGCAGTGGCGCCTGGCGCGACCGCGGAGGACGGAACGCAGACGCCGGCAGCCGAGCCCTCAAAGATTTCCCCGTTGCCACAGGTTCTACCGGGTGTACCGAGTGTGCCTGCCACTTCGAGTGCGAAGCCTCCCGGGACGCTGACCGAAACTGCGGAGCAGATCGAGGCGCGCAGAGAAGCGGAAAGAAGAGAGACCGAGGCGCGACAGGCGGAACAGGTTGTGCTGAACTTTTTGGAGCGGAAAGCGGCTCTCGAAGAGCAGATCGAGTTGGAGCAAGAGTTGCTGCAGACTGCCAGAAGCTCGCGGGAGAACCTGGATCAGGCGCTGCGGGCGGGAGCGGCGGAGTTGGAAGAGAAGATCGCGGCCGGCGCGGATCAGAGGGAGCTGGCGGATCTCCAGCGGCAGATTCGCAGCATCAACGATCTGATGCGGGAAACCCGTCAGGAGATCGACGAGCGGCGTGCGCAGCTCGATGCTTTGCACGAGAGACTGGACGCGCTCCACGAAGAGCAGCTCGCCGTCACTCAGGAGGCCGAGGCGCGGCGCCTGGAGGCCGCTGCTGCCCGCAAGCGGAGCACCTGGCTGGAGAGTCCGCTACATCCGCAGAACATTTCACGGTGGATCGTCACCCGCGGCCCCCGCATGCTGCTGGTGATAGCTGTGGCTGCATTCTTGTTGTTCCTGATTCGCCTTTCGGCTCGTGGAGTGGCCAGGTCGGTAGTGCGTGGGAGACGAGGAGGCGAAGCCGCGAGTACGACCAATCGCGCCGACACGCTTGCCTTGAGCTTCCGCAGCGCCGCGAGTCTACTGATCGTTGTCGCCGGTACGCTTCTGGTCTTTCAAGAGGCGGGTGTCGACATCAAGACGGTGCTCGGCGGGGCGGCGATTCTGGGTTTTGCCGTTGCCTTTGGAGCCCAGAACCTGATGCGGGACTACTTTACCGGCTTCATGATCCTGCTCGAGGACCAGTACGAGTTGGGCGATCTCATCACCATCGGCAACATCACCGGGACCGTCGAGAAGGTCAACATGCGGACAACGGTTTTGCGCGACCTCGAGGGCCGGGTTCACTTCATCCCCAACGGCGAGGTCAAAGCGGTGACCAACCGGACCTACGTTTGGGGGCGAGCGGTGCTCGAGATTCCGGTCGGCTACAAGGAGGACGTCGACCGGGTGATGGCGGTCATCCTCGATGTCGCCAAGAACTTCCGCACCGATCCCGAATTCGAGGCCTGGGTAACCGACGAGCCGGTGATGTTGGGCGTCGACAAGTTCACCGAATACGGTGTGGTCATCAAGTTCATGATGAAGACCCAGCCCAACAAGATGTTCGCCGTTCGCCGTCAGATGCTAAGACGCATCAAGAACAGGTTTGACAAGGAGGGGATCGAGATCTCCGTCCCCCATCGGGTGATCATTCACGGAGAGCCGAATCAGGCGCGCTGATGTGTCGTAGCGTCTCAGCGACTATAATCGTCGGCAGTTCGCAACCACAGACAGGAGGTCCTATCGTGAGCTCGAAAACGCTCCTCACGTTCGTCGTCGTCGTTTTGACCGCGGGTTCAGTCTGGGCGGGTGGCGCGGATACCATCTCTGCCCAAGGCGGAGACATCGAGATCACTCCCATTACCCATGGCAGCGTTCAGGTCGAGTTTGGGGGGCTAGCGATTTATCTCGATCCCTGGACGCGTGGCGACTATTCGCAGGCGCCGTTGGCGGATCTGATCCTGGTGACCGACATCCACGGCGACCACCTGGACACTGAGATGATCGGTAAGCTGAGCCAGGAAAAAACGACCCTGATCGTCCCCCCCGCCGCCGCCGGCCAGGTGGAGGGGGAGACCGTATTGGCCAACGGTGAGAAGGTGGAGATCGCCGGCGTCCTGATCGAGGCCGTACCCATGTACAACCTGAAGCGCGGCCCCGAGGAGGGGAAGCTCTATCACGACAAGGGCAGAGGCAATGGATACATCCTCACCCTGGGTGGCAAGCGGGTCTACTTTGCGGGTGACACCGCCTGCACTGCCGACATGAAGGCGCTGAAAGATATCGACGTCGCCTTTGTGCCGATGAATCTCCCCTACACGATGCCGCCGGCCGAGGCGGCGGAGTGTGTGCGCGCCTTCGCACCGAAGATCGTCTATCCCTACCACTACCGCGGATCGGACCTCGACGAGTTCACCTCCGCTCTAGAGGACAAACCCGAGATCGAGGTCCGGATCCGGGAGTGGTATCCGGGTTCGTGAAGCGCTGGGCCTCTGGCTAGGGAACCTGAATCAGCCAGGAGCCGTCCTGGAACCACTTGGCCTCGAGCTGGTCGAGTAGGCCCGCCCCCTGGAGAGCGCCCAGGTAGTTCTCGACCATATTGAGTAGCAGAGAGTCGCCCGGGGCAATGGCTATGCCAATGGGCTCGATGGTCAAGGGCTCGGTCAGAGTCACCAGCCCTTGGTCCCCGTGACGTAGGACCGAGAGCACGCAGATCGGATAGTCGGCGACCATGGCGGTGGCCTTGTCCTCGAGCACCATCTTGACCGCGGAGTCGTAGTCGACGGTGGTGATGAGCTTGGCCTTCGGCATCAGCGTCTCGACGAACTTCTGGCTGGTCGAGTTCTCCAAGGCGGTCAACGTGATGCTGGACTTGTCGATTTCCCCGGCCTCTTCGATGGCGGCGAGAGTCTTGTCCTTGGTGAGGATGGACTTGCCCGAGAGCACGTAGGGTCCAACAAACGCGGCTTTCAGATTGCGCTCCGGCGTCATGGTCATGCCGGACATGACAACGTCGACCTCGCCCGCTTCCAGAGCCGAGAGCAACTGGCCGAAGGGTTTTTGGACAATCTTGAGCTCGACACCCATGGCGCCGGCGAGAGCGCCTGCCAGCTCTACCTCATAGCCGATCAACTTCCCGTCCTTTGACATGACGGTAAAGGGCGGCTGGGTACCCGACATCCCGACTCGCAGCTCGCCTTTGTCGACGATGCGGCTGAGAACCGGTGAAGAGTCGGCGGCCGGCGCCGGAGAGGAGAGGCCGAGGAGTAGGGCAAGGCACAAAAACAGTCCGATTGATACACGTTTCATGTTGAATCCTCCTTACGAGCAAGCTCGCTAGTTTGGTGGTTTTCTGATGGGGTTTTCTTATTAGGTTAACCGGCGTCTGATCTTCTGACGGCCGCGGATGGTGGTCTTGCGCTCAACCGAGGGTTCTACTCCCTCGGCCACAAAACGGGGGAGTTTCTTGCCGATGGCCTTTTCCACCAGGCGGATGGCCTCCCTGTCCTGCCAGGTGGCGATGGTGGAAACCGTGCCTCGCAGCGCCCCTCGGGCGGTGCGGCCGGCGCGATGAACATAGTCGTCCACGGTGCCGGGCATGCCGAAATTGACGATGTGCTCGATGATGGGAATGTCGATGCCACGCGCCGCGATGTCGGTCGCCAGCAGGATTCTGTGCTCTCCCTGTCGCAAACCCTGGAGGGCCTCGACACGTTGCTTTTGCGAGCGTCCGGAGTGGATGCGCTCGACCGGATGGCCCTCGAGATCGAGCTGCCGGCAGGCCCAGTCGGCATCGACTTTGCGCCGGAGAAAGATCAGCATGCTGCCCTTCTCCTCGGCGGCGATCGCCACTAGACAGGCGCGGGTGCTCTCCGGCTCGACCAAATAGAGGCGGTGATCGATCCCTTCGGCTGTACGGGTCGCGGGGCGCAGGTCGACCATCTCCGGGGAACGCATGAACCGCCTTGCCAAGGTCTCGATCGAGGAGGGCATCGTGGCCGAGAACATCATCGTCTGGCGGTTAGCCGGCAGTGCTTCGAGGACGCGGAAGATCTGCGGCAGAAATCCGAGGTCAAGCATGTGGTCCGCCTCGTCCAGAACCAGCTTTTCCACCCGATCGAGCCTCAGATTCTTGCGCTCGTAGTGGTCCCACAGGCGTCCGGGGGTCGCCACCACGATATCGGGGTGACGGCGTAGCTTCTGGGTCTGGGGGCCCAGCGCAACACCACCGATGAGACAGACGGTTTCGAGCGCGTGATCCTTGCCGACAACTTCGAGAAAGGCCTCGGTCTGCAGGGCGATCTCGCGTGTGGGGCAGAGAATCAGCCCCCGAACCCCCTTGCCGTGTAGCAGGTGCTCGGCCATCGGCAGGCCGAAGGCGGCGGTCTTGCCCGAGCCGGTCTGCGCCAGACCGACAATGTCCTGGCCCTCGAGAGCCAGCGGAATGACCTCGATCTGGATTGGCGTGGGATGCTCGAAGCCGATCGCCGCCAGCGAGTCCATGATCGGCTTGCTCAGACCCAGCTCGGCAAACGAGAGGTCGGTGGTCGCCGGGTCTTGGGGCACGGGACCGTGGAACATCGGTGTCATCCTACCTTAGAGAGCGTGCGATGTCGGGCAGCCCTATTTCCTTTTGTTGGCCGGGAGTACCCGTTTGCGCAGACGGAAGGCCTTGGGGGTCACCTCGAGCTGCTCGTCCTCGGCGAGAAACTCGAGTGCCTGCTCGAGACTGAGTAGCGTCGGCGGCACCAACCGCACCAACTCGTCGGCCGAGGCGGCTCGCATATTGGTGAGCTTCTTCTCCTTGGTGATATTGACATCGAGATCGCCGGGCCGGGTGTGCTCGCCGACGATCATTCCTTCGTAGACCTCGTCCCCTGCTCCCAGGAAGAAGATCCCTCGCGGTTGCAGATGGTCGATGGCAAAGGCGGTAACCCGGCCGGTACGGTCGGCCACGAGTGCGCCGGTGATGCGCTGGGGTATCTCACCCTGCCAGGGGCCGAAGGAGTCGAACAGGTGGTTCATGATGCCGGTTCCCCGGGTCTCGGTCAGAAACTCGGTACGAAAGCCGATCAAGCCGCGGGCCGGGATTTGGAACTCCATCCGTACCCGGCCGGTGCCGTGGTTGACCATCTCGAGCATCCGACCTTTGCGTGGCCCGAGCTTCTGCGTCACGGCACCCACGAACTCCTCCGGGCAGTCGATGGTGAGCATCTCGATCGGCTCTTCGGGGCCATCGGGCCCGGGTCGGACGATAACCTGAGGTTTGCCCACGGAGAACTCGAAACCTTCACGCCGGATGGTCTCGGTCAGGATGGCGAGCTGGAGCTCACCGCGGCCCGATACCTGGAGGGCTTCACTCCCCGGAGTCTCGTCGACCCGGATGGCGACATTGGTCAGCGCTTCCTTGAGCAGTCGCTCGCGCAGCTTGTTGGAGGTGACATGAGTCCCCTCCTTGCCTGCCATGGGTGAAGTATTGGTGGAGAAGACCATAGCGAGCGTCGGCTCATCCACGAGGATGGGGGGCAGAGCCATGGGGCGGTCGCGATCGGAAACCGTTTCGCCGATCGCCACCTCGTCGAAACCGGCGATCGCCACGATGTCGCCGGGGCCGGCCTGGTCGATTTCCGCCCTGTCGAGCCCGTCGTAGCCATAGAGTTGCGTGACCTTGATCGGTCGGGTCGTGCCGTCCAGCAAGCAAAGTGTCGCGTCCTGACCCTTGCGGACGTGCCCGTTGAAGATGCGCCCGATCGCCAAGCGGCCGACGTAGTCGTCGTAGTCGAGTGAGGTCACCAGGAACTGGAGCGGCTTGTCGGGGTCGTATTTTGGACAAGGGACGGTTCGTAGAATCTCATCGAACAGCGGTCTCAGGTCCCCGCCTTCACCCTCGGGTTCGGTACGCGCAACACCGGCCCTGGCGTTGCAGTAAAGCACCGGGAAGTCGAGCTGCTCTTCGGTGGCGTCAAGATCAATAAAGAGATCGTAGGTCTCGTCCAGAACTTCCTGAGCGCGGGCGTCCGCGCGGTCGATCTTGTTGACCACGACAATCGGCGACAGCTTCGCGTCCAACGCCTTCTTCAAGACGAACCGGGTCTGGGGGAGCGGCCCCTCCGAGGCATCGACCAACAGGAGGACTCCATCGACCAGTTTCAAAGTGCGCTCCACCTCACCGCCGAAATCGGCATGGCCCGGCGTATCCACGATATTGATCCGCACTCCGTTGTACCGGATAGCGGTGTTCTTGGCCATGATGGTGATGCCCTTCTCACGCTCGAGGTCGATCGAGTCGAGCACCCGCTCGCGGACCTGCTGATGGGCACCGAATATGCCGCTCTGCCACAACATGGCATCGACCAGGGTGGTCTTGCCATGATCGACATGAGCGATGATGGCGAGGTTACGGAGATCGCTTCTCTTCTCTTCAGACATCGTTTACCTGCGGGGGTCGGAACCGGGGGTTGTCGTGAAACTCCGGCGGGAGGTCCGGCCGAGGAGCCGGAACTGTAGCACAGAAGCGATGCCAATGACGAGGCGACGATCGAGGAAGAGATCAAACGGCTGCTGTAGGCAAGGAGATTCTCAACTCCTTCCCATGGCAGCTTTGACCCGCTCGGGGGTCATGGGGAGCTCGTACACCCGAGCGCCGATGGCATCGAAGACCGCGTTGGCGACGACGGCGCCCATCGGCGTGATGGCGGGCTCCCCGCCTCCCTGTGGACCGAGGTCGGGATTGTCGACGAGTACCGTGCGGATCCGAGGCAGCCAGGAGAAGCGGGGTAGCTGGTAGGTGTCGAAATTCTGATCTAGGATCTGTCCACCCTTGAAGCGGAGCTCCTCGGCCAGGGCATATCCCAGCCCCATGGTGATACAGCCCTCGATCTGCTGTTGTGCTCCTTTGGGGTTGATCACCTCACCCATGTCCTGAGCACAGACCACCCTTTCGACCTGCACCTGGCCGGTCCGCTTATTGACCGAGACCTCGGCCAGGGTGGCAACATAAGTGCCGTGGTAGTTGGTGCAGGCAATGCCGTAGCCCAGCCCCGAAGGGGCGGGAGCAAAAGTGCGGCCAAAGTTCTCGGCTGCGATTCGGAGTACCCGGCGCATCCTCTCATCGGTGAGGTTGGCCCGCCGGAACTCTAGTGGATTGACACCCGCTGCCGCCGCCATGATGTCGACCTGGGACTCCATGGCGAAGACGTTGGTGTTCGACGCTGGGGCTCGCCAGGCGCCGACGTTGAACGGATGGGCCGCGGATCCCTCCCGCCAGGAACCTCGCGAGAGCACCCGGTAGTGGGGGATGTCGTAGATCGGCTCCGAGCTTCTGCGGCCGGCAAAGAAGACGTCGTAGTCCCAGAAGGTGATGCGCTTGCCGCCATCCAGGCCGGTGCGCAGCTTGACCACCGCCGCCGGGCGATAGGAATCGAAGAAAAATTCCTCCTTCCGGGTCCAGGCGACCTGGACGGGGCTGCCGGCCAGCCTCGCCAGGCGGGCCGCCTCCATCACCTGCTGATTACCACCTTTGCCGCCAAAGCCTCCACCCACGAACGGGGTGATGACGCGGACGTTTTCGGTCGGCAGACTCAGCAGGTCGGCGACGGCGTCCCTGGCCCTGAACGGAGTCTGGGTGGAAGCCCATATCGTGGCCTGCTTGCCATCGACCTGGGCAACGGCCGTGTGGGGCTCGATCGGTGCGTGAGCGACGTAGTGGTTGTAGTAGGTGGACTCCAAGGACTGCACCGAGAGATTTCTTCCCCGGCCGATGTTTCCCCGCTCGACTACCAGTTCCGGCTCCGGCGCCGAGTCGACGAGGTAGTCGAAGATATTGCTGTTGTCGACCCTGGCCTTGGGGGTGCCGTACTCGGCGCGGACCTTGCGTAGGGCCCTCTCGGCCACATCCGGATACTCGTGCAGGACGGCGATGAGATCACCGTCCTCGATCACCCGGACACCCTCGACTCTTGCGGCGCCCGAGGTGTCCACATGGTTGAGAGTTGCGCCGTGGGCCGGAGGGCGCAGAATCTTGGCGTACAGCATGCCGGGCGGGTGGACGTCGCCGGTGAATTGGGCCTCGCCGGTGACCTTGGGTCTGGAGTCGGTGCGAGAGGTCGGCTGGCCCGAGACGGAGTGTCGGTTTCGGGGCTTGGCGGTGGCGGCGTTGTCCAGATGTCGCTCGATTTTCTTCCCCCTGGTCAGATCGGCGTAGCCGATCCGCTGCATGGTGTTGTCCCTGGAGATCACCTCGCCGGCCTTGACTGTGAGTCTGTCGGGGTGGACACCGAGACGCTCCGCGGCCAGCTCGACAAGCACCGCCCGGGCCTCGGCTGCAGCCTGACGCAGGGCGATCCCGTACTCCTTGGTGCTGCGAGAGCCGAAGGTCCCTCCGTCCCAGGGGCACAGAGCGGTGTCACCCATCACCATGTCCACCGAGCTCAGCGGCAGGTCCAGCTCCTCGGCCGCCATCTGCGCGAGCGAGGTGTGGATCCCCTGCCCCATCTCGATCTTGCCACTAAAGCAGGTGACCCGTCCGTCCTCGCCGATGCGGATATAGGCATTGAAATCCTCCGGAGTTCCACCTTGGCGGCGTCCGGTCTGAGCCAGGGCGAGCGGGTCGCCGACCGTGAAGAGAACGGTGACACCCCCACCGAGCAGCTGTAGGAACCGGCGGCGATCAAAAGTGCCGGGCTCGGGGCGGTCCGCCATCTCGGCTGCCGGCCGCTCGTTCTTGTTCATGATCCCGTCTCCCCCATGACTCGAGAAGCAGCCTCGATCGCCGCGAGGATGCGTCGATAGCCGGCGCACCGACAAAGATGGTCGTCCATGTGCTCGACGATCTCATCGTGGGTGGGCGTCGGGTTCTGGAGCAGGAGACCGTAGGCGCCGAGGATCATCCCCGAGGTGCAGTAGCCGCACTGCAGGGCATCGTTGTCGACAAAGGCCTGTTGCAGAGGGTGGAGCCGGTCACCTCGCGCCAGACCCTCGATGGTAACCACTTCCTTGCCATCGACGGCCCTGACCGGCGTCTGACAGGAGCGCACCGCTTTGCCGTTGACCAGCACGGTGCAGGCCCCGCAGTGTGACTCGCCGCAGCCATACTTGGTGCCGGTCAGGGCGAGATTGGTACGCAGGACCCAAAGCAGCATCCGATCGGGCTCGGTGGTCACCACCGCGGATCGACCGTTCACCTGAAAACTAAGGGTTCGCACCATAGGCGTCTCCTTCTTTTTCCCTGTGGCGGCAAGCCTACCAGGCTTGGCGGATTCCCAGACAGATTTGATATCATTGAGAGATCCAGTAGACCGAGGTAGTGATCGGCACTACAAACTCGGGCGAGGGCGAAGGGTTATCGCGCCCGGGCCCCTCTAACGGAGTCAGGAGGAGTAACTATGAGCAAGCTCAGAAATCGTCAATGGCGGGTCGCGACAGCGGTTGGGATCACACTGGTCATGACCCTTGGAGCCATGCCCGCCATGGCCCAGAAGTCGATCGAGCAGTACAAGGGCAACGCGATCGTCCAGACCGGGGGCCGCGCGTCGATGGTCGAGATCAACATCTATCGCTGGTCGTCCGACGATGAGCGTAACGAGATTCTCGAGTCCATCAAGGAGGCGACTGAAGACACGAGCCTGAGTCGTCATGTGGCCCAAACGCTGCGCGGTCAGAAGAAGACCGGTTACGCCTTTCTGGCTGGCCAGCAGGGCTACCCGCTGCGCTACAGCCGCGAGTTCAAGACCGACAAAGGGCGACAGGTCATCCTTGCCACCGACCGGCCGGTGTCGTTCGGGGAGGTCTATCAACACAGTAAGCTGGGCGACTTCGACGTCACGGTGATACTGCTGGATCTGGACGACTCCGGCAACGGGGAAGGAATCATATCGGTGGGGACGGAAGTTCTGTGGAACGACGAGACCGGGAAGCTCGAGGTGTCCAACACCACGTCCCAGCCGGTCAAGCTCGGCAACGTGCGAATGCTGAAGTAGACATCGCTGCATCCCAGGGAATCAAGTGCGGCCGGCTTTCGAAGCCGGCCGTGTCCTTTTCCGGACCGGCTGAGAGGCTCACGAACGTCCGGGCCGGGAATTGAACGCCACGGCTATTCGAGCACCAGGGCCATGTCGCGAAAGTTGATGACGTAGGCCCGAAAGCTCTGCAAGACGTCCAGCCCGAGGTTGCAGTAGAGATAGTTCTCGTGCGGTGGGCGGATGGGGCGGGTGTAGACGTCCACATCGCGTAGGGTCCCGCCGGCGCCGGCCAGCGTCAGACCGATCTTGCGCAGCCGAAAGGCGGGCATTTCCTGTAACCCGCCGACTCCACCAACCTTTACGGTCGTATGTTTGCCAAAGGACTCGATCCGTTCCCGGTAGCGTTCGTAAAAGGGCTCGTAGAAAGTTGTGTGTCCCGCCCCGGTGTCCAACCGGCAGACGAGATCATCCTTGCGATATCGGACGCGGACGAGGGGGTCTAAATTGTCCAACGCCAGATTACGCCAGCGGCGGGTCTGGGGGTGGTGGGGGATCTCGATCACCCCATCGCGCCGGAACCGCACCTCTTGCATGGCCTCGACCACTGGGAATCCGACCAGACCGGGAATCCGCTTGCCGCCGTCGAAAGTGAGGAGCTCGTCGGGGAAGACCAGAAAGACCACGTTGCGGTAGTGGACCCTGCCGATTCTCAGTTGCCCGGCCACGGCCACGTCGGCGAGAACCTTTCTGGTCGTCGAGGTGGCTACTTCCACGCCTGTCGGTCGGATGGTCAGGCCGAGCTCTTCGGCTTCTGATCTCATGATGACCGAAAGATTGGCCCCGGTATCGAGGGCGAAGCGGCGGTTGGTGCCCTCGATCTCCACGGGTAGGCGGCCGATGGCGTCCAGGGTCAGCCGGCTCATCCCCTTGATCTCGATCTCTTGGGGCGGGACGTCGGCCAGGGCGGCGTAGAGGGGGAGCGTGCCGCGAACCTCCGCCAGGAGGGCAGGATCTAGCTGGTCGGCCGGGTCCGCGAGGATGGCCTGGGCACTTGCCAAGGCGTCCTTGTAGCGATGAAGGCGGAAGTGGTTCGTCATCTGGAGCTGCCGGAGCTCCGAGATGCGTGCGCTTGGGCCAACCTCTTCTTCGAGCAGCGATCCGATGGTGCGGTTGGACTCGTTCGGCTGGTTGAAGGCTTGTTCTACAGCCGCCATGAGGAAGCGGATCTCTGGGGACTCCGCGGCAGCTCCCGAAATTTCCTCGAGACGCTCGCCGAGCAAGAAAAAGTCCCGTGCGCGATATAGGGTCTGGAGCTCGCCCAGGTCGGGTGGTGGAGGATTCTCAACCGCCAGGAGGACTCCTGCGGCCAGGGTGAAGATCGCAACGGCAGAAGCGCTGCATCGTGACGGTAGCCAGCTCATCGGCACACGATGCTCCTCAAGCTGGGCGCTGGGCTTTTTCTATTTTGGCCCAGGTGTCGCGCAGCGAGACGGTGCGATTGAAGACCGGTCGTCCCGGTGCGGAGTCCACCGTGTCGACGCAGAAGTAGCCCTGCCGCTCGAACTGATAGCGCTCGCCGGGCTTGGCGGAGGCGAGACCCGGTTCCACTCTGGCATCACCCAGAATATCGACCGACTCGGGGTTGAGGTTGGCCTTGAAGTTCTCTCCCTTGTCGACCTCATAGGGATCGGGTTTGGTGAAGAGGTGATCGTAGAGCCGGACTTCGGCCTCCACTGCATGGGCCGCCGAGACCCAGTGGATGGTCCCTCTGACTTTACGCCCGTCGGGCGCGTAGCCGCCACGGGTCTCGGGGTCGTAGGTGCATCGGACTTCAACCACCTCACCAGTCTTCTCGTCCTTGACCACATCGACACATGTGATGAAGAACCCGTAGCGCAGTCTTACCTCGCGACCGGGAGCCAGACGAAAATACTTCTTCGGCGGGTCCTCGCGGAAATCGCTCTGCTCGATGTAGAGCACCCGGGAAAAGGGGATCTTGCGGGTGCCGGCGTCGGGGTCCTCGGGGTTGTTGACGGCATCGAGCTCTTCGACCTGTTCTTCGGGGTAGTTGTCGATGACGACTCGCAAGGGTCGAAGAACGGCCATCACCCGCGGCGCCGTCTTGTTCAGGTCGTCACGGACGAAGTGCTCGAGCATGGCGATATCCACCATGCTGTTGGCCTTGGCCACGCCGATGGCATCGCAGAAGTTTCGAATGGCTTTGGGCGTATAGCCGCGCCGCCGCATCCCGGAGAGCGTCGGCATCCGAGGATCGTCCCAGCCGGAGACCAGATCCTCGTCAACGAGCTGTTTGAGCTTACGCTTGCTGACGATGGTGTGGCTCAGGTTGAGACGGGCAAACTCGATCTGTCGTGAAGGAAAAATGTCGAGCTCGCGGATAAACCAGTCGTACAGCGGCCGGTGATCCTCGAACTCCAGGCTGCACAGGGAGTGGGTGATCTGCTCGACGGAGTCGGACTGGCCGTGGGCAAAGTCGTACATCGGGTAGATGCACCACTTGTCGCCGGTGCGGTGGTGACTGGCGTGAAGGATGCGATAGAGCACCGGGTCGCGCAGGTTGAGATTGCCCGCGGCCATGTCGATCCTGGCTCGCAACACCCGTGAGCCGTCCGGGAACTCTCCTGCCCGCATCCGTTCGAACAGATCCAGGTTCTCCTCTACCGAGCGGTTGCGGTAGGGACTGTCGCGACCGGGCTCGGTCAGGGTGCCGCGGTGCTCGCGGATGTCCTCGGCGGTCAGATCGTCGACATAGGCCTTGCCCTGCTCGATCAGCTGGACGGCCCAATTGTAGAGCTGCTCGAAGTAATCGGAGGCGTAGTACTCGCGGTCATCCCAGTCGAAGCCGAGCCAGCGGATGTCCTCTTTGATCGACTGGACGTACTCCTCTTCCTCTTTGGTCGGGTTGGTGTCGTCGAAGCGGAGGTTGCAGAGCCCGTCGTAGTCGGCGGCGATGCCGAAATTGAGGCAGATGGCCTTGGCATGGCCGATGTGGAGATAGCCGTTGGGCTCGGGAGGAAAACGCGTATGGACCCGACCACCATAGGTACCGGCCGAGTTGTCCGCGTCGATGGCGTTCTTGATGAAGTGCGAAGGAGCGGAGGATGGGGCATCGGCCATGGTGGAGCTACTCCAAAGCGAAAACGTGATTCTATCTAGATCGTGCGGCCTAGGTGCCAGCCGCGGAAGTGCCACAGGCGACGTAGGGGCGGGGCTTGTCCCCGCCCATGGGAGGGCACAAGACCCTCCCCTTCATTTCAAATCAACGACAGCGCCCGGTCGATGCGGGCGAGGCAGCGCTCCTTACCGAGGATCTCCATCGCCTCGAACAGCCCGAACCCCACTGCCTTGCCGGTGACCGCCACCCTGACAGCGTGGATGATCTGTCCGATCTTGATCCCCTTCTCCTCCGCAAAGCTACGCATGTCGGTCTCCAGGGACTCGGCGTCGTAGGCGTCGTAGGCGTCGAGCACGGCGAGCCGGTCGCGGTACTCGGCGAGCAGGCCGGCGGCTTCGTCAGGCTTCTGCAGGCGCTTTTCGAAGGCCCTCTGGTCGTAGAGAAGCTGATCGTCCGGGGTGAAGAAGTCCGCATAGTCGATGATGTCCCCGGCCACCTTGATCCGGTCGCCGGCGGCGCGGGCGATGCTCTCGACATAGGACCGGTCTTCGTCGGTCGGTGAGCGGGTGAGCAGAAGGGTCGCCTCGAGATAAGGCAGTACCATGTCGACCTTCTTGTCCAGCGGCAGCTCCTGCATATAGTGCTCTTCAAAGGCCGCGAGCTTGGCCGGATCGAATGCAGCCGGCGCCCGGTTGACGCGCTCGAGCGAGAACTGCTTGATCATCTCCTCGCGGGTGAAGAATTCGGACTTGTCGTCGAGAGACCAGCCGAGCAGCAAAAGATAGTTGAGCAGAGCGTGGGGGAGAAAGCCGACCTTCTCGTAGAAATCCACGATCACCGGGTTGAACGCTTCGGCGTCGGTCTCCAACCCGATGGCGTCGGCGATCGCCTGCCCGTGCTCGTTGAGCTTGGCAAATTCGGGGTCCTTCAAATATTTGTCGAGCTTGCGCTTGCTCAGCTTGTTCTTGCTTCCCGGCTCGGCGACATAGGGAAGGTGGGCATAGGCGGGCGGCTCGTAACCCAACCCTTGGGCGATGAAGATGTGACGCGGGGTGTTGGACAGGTGCTCCTCGGCACGGATGACGTGGGAGATCCTCATCTCGTAGTCATCGACGACACTGGCCAGATGGTAGAGACAAGTACCGTCGGCTCGCTCGATGACATGATCCTGCTCCCGTGCCCATTCGAACTCCATCTCACCCCGGATCAGATCGGTGAACCGGCAGACCCCTTCGCGTGGCATCTTGAGCCGCACCACCCCCTGGCGGCCCTCGGCCTCGAAACGGGCCTGCTCCTCGGGTGAGGTAGCCATCCAATTGCGGCTGTAGATGAAGCGTTCTCCCGCTTCGCGCGCGGCCTCGCGCTCGGCTCCGATCTCCTCGGCGTTGGCGTAGTCGTAATAGGCGAGCCCGTTGTCGATCAGGGTCTGGGCCGCCGCCCGGTAGCGATATTGTCGTTGCGA
>Ga0255057_10000653_pt1 | contig 19690 bp, 22 predicted proteins | sample Cases_109_6_MG_FD_189022 | JGI IMG/M metagenome (GOLD analysis project Ga0255057, IMG submission 189022) | Seawater microbial communities from Amundsen Gulf, Northwest Territories, Canada - Cases_109_6 | ecosystem: Environmental > Aquatic > Marine > Gulf | place: Canada: Northwest Territories... | reverse complement strand
TCTCCCCGAGGGAACGGTGTATCCCGCGTTGCATCGATTGGAGAAGGGCGGCTATCTGAGCAGCGAATGGTCGGTGGTGCAGGGAAGAAGAAGGCGCACGTATCGGCTGACGGATCGGGGCCGGGGTGCGCTTGGTGAGCAGCGCCGTGCTTGGGGCGAGTTCTCAGATGCGGTGGCCAACGTGTTGAAAGGATCCCCGTGGCCGAGTACGCCCTGATCGAAGGCTACCTCGACACCATGCGCACCCGGGTGCGGTGGCGACGCGACGTCGAAGACCTGGTGGCCGAGATGGAGGACCATCTCTACTCCACCGTGGAGCGTTTCGAGGCCAGAGGGACCGACACCAAGCTCGCCCAGCGCCAAACCCTGGAACGCTTCGGCGACCCCGATCTGTTGGCGGACGCGTACGCCTCCACACCACGAGGAGGAATCGCCGTGCCAACCAAATTCACTAAAACCGCCGGACTCGCCGCCCTATGGGCGAGCGGGATGTGGGTCGCCGCAATACTCTTCGCCGGGGTCTACTCGTTACTCGACACCGAGGCGTCGTCCCCGTGGCTGGTCCTGGTTGGCCTCGTCGTCGCTGCGAGCGCGTTGACCTTGATGGCCACCGCCGGGTTGCGCGAACGCCATGGAGGCTTCGGGGTGCTCGGCATGGCTGGTCTGATCATCCTCGGAATCGGCGTTGCCGCGACACTGATCCTCGCTTGGGCTATTCCGTTCTGGATGACCGTGCAGGGGGTGGGATTGCTGTTCGTAGCCCTGGCTATTCTGCCGCTACGAGTTGCGCCTCGGCTGCCAACCATCGCGTATGGCTCCGGCATGCTGCTCGGTTCCATCGCCTTTGCCATCGCCAGGGCGTTGGAGGCCGGTTCGCCCGACGAGTGGGGCGACTACCCGGTGGCCTACATGATCGGGGGATTGGTCGGGTTCACCATCCTCGCTGCCGGCCTCCTCGGCATCGGCCTCTGGCTCCGCGGCGAGGAGCCCGCACCGATCGACGCACCGCCCGACCAGGCCATCGCCGCCTAGCTCGACACAGATCAACGCCCCCACTCAGCAGCAACGCCGGCCTCACTGTGAGGCCGGCCGAGCTGTACCCATCCGTTCTTGCGTAGCACCGCCATATATCGCTCCTGGCTACGCAAAAACGGTTATGAGGTCCTCAGCACTCGTTCTGCCTCGAATCGGACCCGGAACTCGTCGTCGTCCAAGGCCCTCTCCACGACCGTGAGGCTCGACCCAATCCCGAGGTCGCCGAGGGCCTTGACCGCCCGCCATCGGATCCAGGCATCGGGGTTGCCGATCACAGCCTGCTCGAAGGCGGCGCGAAACGTCTCGTCGCCGGTGTCGCCGGCGGCATCCAGCGCCATCCGTCGCACCCGCAGCGAGCCGTCGGCAAGCCCTCGTTCGATGGCGCTGTCGCGCACCTCGGTATCAGAAGACTCGGCCAGAATCGCCACCGCGATGCGACGCACCGACGAGGACTGGTCGTCGAGTGCGACCTCCAGGCGGTGCTGGTGGCCGGCGTCGTCGGGATCGAGCAGGTGAAGCTCATCGGCGGTCGTTGCGGCTTGCCCGGCCTCCGACAAGAGCTCGGCCCTCGTTCGCTCGGGAGATTCGATCGATCCGTCACGGGCGTACAGCTCGGTGACGAGCGCCAGGATCGGTTCGAGCCGATCCTCCCAGGATCGATCGATGCCGACGGTGATGAAGTCCCCAGCCACCATCACATCGGTGACGTCCGGCTCGGCAAAGAGCCGCTTCAGCGCAGGATCGTCGATCGAGTCGCCTCTCCGATGCCACTCGCCCGGCGAGGGGCTGCCGCCCATCACGAAGCGGACCTTGCGTGGGTGTGGCGTGGCCTCCGGAACCACCGGCCCCTCGAACGCGCGGTCGAAAATCGAGGATGCACCCCTTGACCCGCCCGAGGCGGTGAGCACGAATCTGCCATGCCGGTTCCCATAGTCGAGGCTGATGCCTCCGCCGAGATCGTGCTCGCGCCATTGATCGCCGACATGGGGCGTAACCAGCTCCGCCAGAGCAGCGTCGTTCCCTTCGGTCCAAGGTGTGTCGGAGAAGAACCGCTTCAGCAGATCCTTGAAAGCCGCCAGATCCTCGAACGGCAGGCTGGTCGCCACGTCATCGGTCAGGTACGCCGAGGCGGTCGGCACCAGGCCACGCGCCACGATTGTCGCCCGGGTGGTGTCGAGATCGGCGGGGTGTGTGAACATTCGCCTCCATGCTCACGGCAAAAGTTCCCGTCAGCAACTGCAGAATCGCACTATCGTCTAGCTCGCTTAGGGACGTCCCTCGCTCGAGATGGCTTCGGCTGGTTCGATGTAGATTGATGAACCCGGCCGAATAGCGGGCCAACGAGGCTCGTTGGAATGCCATAGGAGGCATAGCAAGTATGAACATCTTCGTAGGGAACCTTCCGTTCTCAGCGACGGGCGGGGAGCTAGAAACGCTCTTCGGCGAATATGGGGCGATCGACTCCGCAGCCGTGATCAACGATCGTGAGACCGGTCGGTCTCGCGGATTCGGCTTCGTCGAGATGACGGATTCAGCGGAGGCGAACAAAGCCATCGAGGAGCTCAACGGCTACGAACTCGACGGTCGTCCACTCACCGTTAATGAAGCAAGGCCACGGCGGTAGCCAGCTTGGCCAGAGGTGACGACACTTTCCGTACCCAGGGGACCATCGTTGAGACCCTGAGGAACGCGGAATTCCGTGTCGAGCTCGATTCCGGCCTGGAGGTCATCGCCAGAGCATCTGGGAAGATGCGGCGTGGCCGAGGGATCCGGATCATTGCCGGCGACAAGGTCGAGGTCGAGGTGTCAGCCTACGACCCGACCAAGGGCCGGATTGTCTGGCGGCATCGGTAGACAACAGTCGCGAGTCGCCAGTCGCGAGCCACGAGTCATAAGGAAGGGGCGGCCAAGAGGCCGCCCCTTGACTTGTAGCCTTACCGCATGAAGCGGTTCCTCGCATTGGTCGCAATCGTCGTCGTGATCAGCACCGCGGTTGGTGTGGCGTTGGTCGTACGGCAGCGTCGGCGGCTGGGGAGGATGTCCGACGACGAGCTGCGCGCCGTACTCGAGGACAAGATCGGAGAGCGGGTGTCGCCCGAGCAGCTTGCACTGATCCAGGATGCAGTCGTCGCCAAGGTGCGCGGAAGCCGCTGGTCATCGTCGGGTGCGGTCACCGGCTCGGTGACGTATTCCGAACAGATCTCAATGCCACCCGACGCGGTCGTGATCGTCGAACTGCTCGATACGTCGCGGCTGGACGCCCCCTCCCAGCAGATTGGTGCACACGTGATCGATGACCCGCGATCCGTCCCCCTCTCTTACTCGATCGGGTTCGACCCTGCTGAGATCGTCGAGAGCCACGGGTACTCGATCAGGGCCACGATCAGCGCCGACGACCGGCTGCTGTGGACTACCGACACCAACTACCCGGTGATCACCCGTGACAACCCGACGACCGTCGATCTGCTGTTGGTTGCGGTGACTGAGCCGGTATCGGAATAGGAGGGTGTTGAACAATGACGAGTGCGCTGAGCCGCCGCTCGCTTGATTGTTGCGGTGACTCGGTTTCTCCAGTCAGCGCCGGCACGCTGGAGGATTGCTCAACACCCTCCTAGCCGCCCCAAATACACGCCACCCCCGACAAAGCCGGGGGCAGCGCGCCCCGAGTGGGGCCTGAGAGCGTCTTAGTGGCTATTCGGCGACGATCGAACCTGCGAAGAGACCGATGTCCCACTCCCGGTCGTAGGTCATTACCAGCTGGATGTAGGCGCTGTGCTGGCTCATGATGCCCGCCCAGGCGAGGGCCAGCTCGTCGCCGGTCAACGACCTGGCTGCGTCGATGGCGTCGAGCAGAGCCCAGCCGGCGTCGAGAGCGACGAAGCCCTCCGGCGTACCGATGCCTGCGTCGGGATGCATCGTGTTCTGTATTGCGATCTGGTAATTGTCTACTTCGAGTTCCATGGCGTTGAGGGCGATGAGGATGATCGCGGTCTCTTCTGCGCCATCGTCTTCTTCTCCGCCGGTTCCTTCGCTCTCTTCGTCTTTGCCGTCGTCGTCATCGTCATTGTCCTCTTTGGTATCGGCGTCGGCAGCGGCGGCGAGTTCTTTCGTCTCGGCCCAGACCGCCTTGGCTCTGTCCTTGAGGGCCCAGATTTCCTCGGTGTTGTCCTCTTCCAGAATTCGAGCCTTGATTCCGCCGAGCTCTTCGATACCTTCGGTGTAGATCGCCCAAGCTTGGTCGGTCTTTGCTCCCTCGCGGTACTCCTTGAGTGAGTTGATCTTGTAGTTGACGTGCTCGAGGGCCGTGGCGCGAGCCGACTCGACGCCGTCATCGTCGCCGGCGCGAGCCGGCGCGAGCCGGCGCGCCGAAAGCGAGCATGAGGGCCGTGATGATCACGATGATCGTGCGTGCCCGGAGTCGGGACGGAGCCGCCAGTTGCATGTGTACCACACCAAATCTGCGACGAGCAGTGCGCATCGACCGTTTTCCCCTACCTCATTGGAATCGGCGCCGGAGGCACTAATCCTTAAGTGCGTGCCTGCCAATAGCGCCAATGAACTAGCCCTCAGGAACCGCGCGGCCTAGTCAAGAATGGCCAAGGCTTCCGCGGCGATCTCGATCGATTCGGTGGTGATGGGGTCGAGGACGAGCTGGACGTGGTTGGCGCCTGCCTCGGCGAAGGCGAGCAACGTGTCGGCGAGCTGGTCGGCACCGCCCGATAGCGGAGGAGCACTGTCGCGGTCGGGGTTGGATTGGACCCGGCCGGTACCGCCGGCGAATTGCCAGTACAGCGCCGTCGTCCTTCCCACCTCGGCGGGGTCGCGGCCTACCTCTCGGCACGCGTCGTCGATGGTCGCATTCACCTCACCGAACCCGCTCGGTCGGTTTCCGTGCCATGCATGCCAAACGTTCCAGAGGTCGACGTAGGGCAGGGTGATCGCCAGCATCTTTGGTCCGGTCGATCCGATCATCAGTGGCGGGCCGCCTGGTCGCGGTGGGGGTACGAGCTCGCAGTCCCTCAGGGTGTAGTAGTCGCCTTCGAAGTCGATGCTGCCCTGGGTGAGCAGCGTGCGAATGATCGTGAATGCCTCGGCAAAGCGTGCGACCCGATGATCGAAGGGAAAGCCGAAGGCGGCGTACTCGGTCTCATTCCACCCCGCTCCCAAACCGAGGATGAGCCGACCCCCCGAGATCTCGTCAACGGTGGCCGCCTTCTTGGCCAACATCGCCGGATTGTGAAAGCTTGTCGAAGCGACCAGAGGCCCGAGCTGGACCCGGTCGGTGATTGCGGCCAGGCCCGCCAGCACCGACCAGGCCTCCCAGGGACCGCTGGCCCCGTCACCATCCCGATACAGCAAGTGGTCGCCAACCCAGATCGAGTCGAACCCCGTGGCCTCAGCGGCAAGTGTCATGTCTCGCAGCTCCTGCCACGAAACCACGCGTTCGACCTCAGGAAGCTGCACACCGACGGCGAGGGGGCGGGCCATGCAGGGAGTCTCAAGGCACAAGGCTCAACGCGCAAATCGCAAGCCTCAAGTTCCGTAGCTCGGATAGGGTGACCTGAGATGATCCGAAGTGTTGACTCTCGTTCTGTCCGGACGATCCGATGGTTGGCGCTGCCGCTGGCAATCGTCCTCTCGGGTTGCATCGGCTTTGGCAGGGACGGTGGCGGCGACTTCTCCGATTCCTGCCGGTGCCCGAATCTCGAAGCCGTTGCCCCAACGATTGATTGGGTAGGGACCGCTGTACGGCCCGAATCAACCCAGTCGAGCGACGGATTGGACCATCCGCATCGCATCGACCTCCACTACCCGGCGGCGAGTTCGTCGGAGTCTGCGCGGCAGGACCTCCAGGTTGCAATCGACCGGCTGGACGACGCAGGGTTCCTGCGGTTGGACGCCTCGCTGCACGCGTACGCCGGCGAGGATTGGCTATTGAAACTGATGTCGAGCGACCTACGCCTGATCGTGTTTGTCGAGATCGCGGACGACCACCTCGCCGAGAGCATCCTCCGCCCGCTCGCTGAGGCCCTGGGGACCGTCCCCTGATCGCGGAACGCGATAAGCACCGCGCACGGTGGTCGCACGCGCGCTCAGCGCGAATGGCCCTTGTCACCTTCCTCAGACGCGTGTAGAAGTTGCACCAGACATGACACGGGGCTGAACGTCGGGGGAGTCGTTGAGGTCGGTTGGGCGAACCGCAACTGGGGGGCTCGCGCTCTTCTTAACGCTGCCCGCCTTTGCTCTTTTGGCGGCCACGCCGGCCTCAGCTGAGCCCGAGTCTTCGGAACCACCCAACTCCATCGAGTCGTACGCCATTCTTGCCACTGATTCGTTATGGCTCGGTCGTGGTTCGTCGGTCGAGTCGGGCCATGTTGGTGTCAACCAAGCCGGGAAGCAGTGGAGAGTAAGACGACGCTCCGGCCGGAGCCATCCACAAATGACGAATGGTGCGTCGGACAACGACCGGCGCCACGTCGAGCCGAACGATCCCGATATGTTCGCCGATACCTACAACATCCAACCCACCTTCGTATCCACGCGAGCACGAACCGCTCGGCCACCAACTCCTCGACGACGGCGGAGCGATCGTCACCGAGTACCCGGCAGGGTCGCCGCCCGATGGATGGCGCTTTCCCCCGCGAATGCGCCTCGCCGCATGACAAGGAACGTCCGTCAGTCGTCCGCCACGATGACTCTTCGGATGCCTCCTGGCGCTCCCAATAGCCGGGCGTCACGTTTGGCGCCGTGCCCAGAGCTCACCGATCTCCCCCTGCGTGGTTGAGGCGAGGAGTGCGTCGCGTCTTAGCCGAGGGTCGTCAGGCCCTTGATGACAAACACCACGCCAAAGAAGCCAAACACCCCAATCGCGGTGGCCCTGAGGTGCATCCTGATCCATCCGAACGCGGCGTCGAGTATGCCGCTTACCCGCTCCCTCGCCAGGGCGTACGCCCCGATGATCAGGAAGTAGGCGGCCTGGACCAGGAGCGTGAAGACCAGGTAATTGGCCAAACTTCCGAGCGGTGGGAGCTGAGCAGCAAATATCACGGCGACGACGGTGAGAACGAACACCCACTGCTTCGGGCTCGCAAGCAACCATCCAAAACCGACCTGGTATGCGCCTTTCGGATCGAGGTTCTCGAGGCGCTCGAGCAGCGACCGGAGCGTTCCCCCGGCACCCGGCGCAGTCGCGATCTTGAAGGCGCCAGCGAGCAGAATCACCCCACCGAGAAGAAACAGCACACCGATCAGGACCGCAAGGTCGGCCGAGCGATCTTCCGCGGCACGCCCAACGATGCTCATGGCTGCGCCAAGGGCAGCCCCTTGAAGAAGCATCGACGAGACCATTCCGCCAACGAACCCGAGCGCGGTCGTCGCGCCTCGTGGCGTGTGTAGCAGCAAGATCACGGCGAGGGTGCGAGCAGGGGAGATCATCATCGCCAGCAGGAGCGGCACGAGATCGATCCACATGTCCGTCATTGGTGACGCCTCTCTACCGAGCGGCGATCAGCGCTTCTCGGGGAGCCCGCGCCGACTAGTCGACGCCGTCGGTCCGCAGCGATGCCCGGAACTGGTCAGGCATGGTGAAGCCGATGAACTCGAGCGGGTCGAACGGGAGCTCCTTGCGGAGCTGCTCGAGGGTGTCACCGATTGCGAGCGTTTCCGGTCGGGCGTTCTCGATCCCGGTGAAGGGAACGCCCCGCCCCTTCTCGCGGTCGGGATACCGCTCCTTCCACAGCAGGTGGCGGGCCAGCAGTCGATCGAACTGGCCGCTCGACCAGATCAAGGGGACGAGCTGTGCCATGGATTCGCGGGGATCGGTGATCAGGTCGAAGAACACCGGAGAGGTTCCCGTATCTTCACCTTCGGTGATCCAATGGCGCTTGTAGCGACCCTTCACCGTGGCGCCCAGCTGATCGCCGGAGTAGATGAACACGTAGTCCCGTCGGCTGTACCCATCGCCGTTGAGGAGCATCGACGTCTGGTCGACGCCATCGATGACTCGGTCGGTCGGGATGTGACCGGTTGCCCCACCGATCCGGGCGAACGTGGTGAACAGATCCACTTCGTGGACGATGTCGTTGACGAACTGGCCGGGAGCGATCGTGCCCGGCCACCAGGCGAACCCCGGCACCCGGACGCCGCCCTCGAGGAAGTCGCCTTTGCCTCCCCGAAAGATCGTGTCGATCATGCCGAGCAGGCTCGGCGGGTTGTGGATCATCGGCCCGTTGTCGGCCATGCACACCAGCAACGTGTTCTCGGCGATCCCGAGCTCGTTGAGCTTGTCCATCAGCTCGCCGATGAAGCCGTCGAGCCGCTTGAGCGCCTCGGCGAGTCCGCCGGCGTTCAGCGTCGACTTGGGCTCCTGGCTTGGAACGAAGCCCAAGGCGTTCGGCCAGTACGAGATGAAGAACGGCTTGTCGTCTGCGGCGTTCTGGTCGACGAACGCCATCAGCCGTTGCTCCGACTCTAGGTCGACCTTCATGTAGGTTTCGACGTCGGGTGCGCCCCACTCCCGGCTAAATTCGTCCTTCTTGCCGTCGATGACCATGACCATGCCGTCGGGCCGCAACCCGTGCTCGTCGATCTCGTGCACGTTGTCCTTGCGCATATGTGCAGAGCCCGGGGCGATGTTGGCGACGTCGCCCATCGGGTTCCAGATGCTGCTCACCTGGTTGTACGGGAGGAAGAACGCATCATCGAACCCGTGAAAATGCGGCCAACTCTCCTCGATGTCGCCGAGATGCCACTTGGAGTAGAACGCGGTGGCGTAGCCTTCCTCGGAAAGCACTTCAGCGGTCGTCACCTCGTCGCCGCGTAGCCCGCCGAAGCCGAGGGGCCAGTCGACAACACCCATGCCGGTGCGAACCGGGTGCCGGCCGGTGATCACCGCAGCACGGCTCGGCGTGCAGGCGTTCTCCGAGTAGAGGCGGGTGAACATGATGCCCTCGTCGCGCATCCGATCCAGGTTGGGTGTGTCGAAACCTCTGATCGCAGCCAGGGCAGGGATGCCGATGTCGCCGAACGCGGTGTCGTCCCACATGATGTGGATGATGTTCGGCGGCCCGCCGTGCTTGTCCCTCAGCGCTTCCAGACGAGCATCAACGTCCTGATCTTCGGCTGTCCATCGCTCGCGGTTCTGCACCTCCAGGATGTAATGCTCGGCGTCATGCATGACCGGATTGGCGTTTGTGTCGGCCACGGCGGCTCCCTCGTTTTGCGGCAGCGGCAAACACTAGTGGAAGCCGAACACCCGTCTGGTCGGCGAGGCCCGGCTAGCATTGGTTCGGGGAATGGTGAAAGTTGACGGCAGTAAATCGCGAACAACAGCGGTGTCCGGGATGCGGCATCGGTATCGGCTTCGACACCGAGGTGTGCTCTCACTGCGGTCACGGCGCTTTCTTCGATCCACCGCGGCTCCACGAGGGGCGTGAGGTGAGCGTCGTCGAGCGGGTGATGCTCACGATGCTGTACAGCGAGGACCGCGAGCCGAGGTGGTGGCAGCGGCCCGGACGGATCATCTTCCTCGTGTCAACAGCCGCGATCGGCTACCTGATCTGGCTATCGATGGCGCCCTCGCCCTGAACTCCGGGCCCCCGGCCCATTACCGGCACATCGGTGCTGGCAGCACGCGTCGCGGTGGGCGATCAGCTCCTCACCCAATGAACCAACCAGCCGGCCGTTGGTTATCGCCACCGGCCACTGGTCATCATCTGCACGTGTCCGCACCTGACGCATTGGCGATACGGGGTCTCCCGGTCCTCAAATAGCCGCCACGAGTGCAGGAATGGGAACCACGTGTGTAGTCGCAAGGGCCAGCCATCATTCATCGAACAACGCTCCTGCTGAGGATTCAAACAGGGTGTAGGGGCAGACGGTGGAAATCGGGCTTGGCGGAAGCGAGCCGATCGCCGACAGATCCTCACATCTGCGCTGGTTAGCGAGCATGGGGCGTTCGGTCTGCGAGAGTGATCACATGAGCAGTGCCACGACCACCGACGAAGTTGCCGCTGAGGTCCGGCATCACGTGGACCGACGGGTGCGGATGCGCGCGACCGTGTGCTCCCAAACTCCCCAGCCGGAATTGGACAATCATCGATCGGGCGTCTCGGCGTGCGTTACCCCGGGAGGGGGGACCGCTCCCCGGTTGTGGTCAACTTGGCGTGATCACCGCGACTTCGAGGGGCGCTGTCTTGCCTTTCAGGTCCAGCTCCCGATGTTCCAGACCATCAGTGTTTAGTCCGATGATCCGGGTGAGCTGCAGGCTTGCCAGTATCTCGCCCACTCCGGCGGAATCGGCAAGTCGCGCTCCGACGTTGATGTCGTCGCCGAGAGCGGTCATTTCCCTGGACCCGCCCGGCTCACCCAACATGCCGACGTAAGCGTTGCCGGCGTGTACTCCCACACCGAGTGGAATCCACGGCCCATCGGGGTCGCCATGCCCGGTAGCCGCCAGGAGCTCCACCGCGCTGTCCACAGCAGCCTGGGCGTAGTTGGGTCCGGCCAGACCAGGGACGAAGTATCCGATCGCTTCATCACCGGCCAACCGACCGAGCAGCGCACCGCCTTGGATGAACACTTTCGAAGAGGTCTGAAAGAACCGATCGATCAATTCGCTGAAGGCACGGTCACCAAGGCGTTCAGCAGTTGGCGTAGATCCTCTCATATCGGCGAACACGGTCGCGATATCGACGTGGGTACCTCCGGGGTGATCGTGACCCCGTTTGATACATGCATTGCAGACACGCGGATCCTCCCGTGATTGACCCCTCCCCAGCATCGACATCACCCGGCCCCCTGCACCCTCGAAGGGGCCGTGGCACCACATGCAGCGGGGGTCGGACGGGATCATGGCAAACAATGCTCTTCCCCTGTCGAGCAGCGCGTTCCCCTCAGAGAACATCTCGTGCCAGATTTCCTCGCTCTCAGCCACTGTCACATCCCAGGTAATGGTCGATTGCACAGCAACGCAATTGCACAACGCAGTGGGGCTATGTGCTCTTCCCGAACCGAACCTGCCCGACCCATATCTGCACTGATGCGTTGGCGACCGGGAAGCTGTGCGGCTCTATTCTGCCATCATCGGGACCGCGCCATGAGCTGAGCATCCGGCTGGCTGATTGGCGGAGCGCCTCTCGGCGAACCGTCGCCGATCATCCAGTATGCGCAGTAACGCCCGCTTCACCGAGTGCGCGAGAGCGGCACCTCGGAGCGCTGTCTAGCTATGGATCTCCACCACGTCTCCGTCCTCGACCACATGGTCCTTTCCGACCTGTTGGCCGTCGTAGGCGTCCGAGCCCCAGATTCTGGCGTGTTGAAACGACGAGGCGAGGTCGCGATGGACGAGCTGGGCAACCTCCCCGACCGTTGCGCCGTGTCGCACCGTGTACGGGCGGCCCATGTCCGGATCCTTTCCCGGCACCTTCGTGTAAACCCGCACGATCTCGAGGTTCCGAAACAGCCAGGGCCCGATCTCGTCAAAGCCGCCCGGCGTGACCGAAGAGACGGCCAGCGTGGGGAGCTGCATGTCGGCAAGCTCCATGCATGCCGCAAGCTCTCCATCCACGTCGGCGATGAGGTCGCTCTTGTTGGCGACGAGCACCGTGGACAATTGCAGGCCAAACGGGTCGTCGTCTTCGTCTACCCGAGAGCCCCACTGTGGGCTAAGGGTGACCTGTCGCTCCTCGAGAATCTCGACCATGGTGACGAGTGCCTCGACACAGCCCGGCTGGGTGAGGTCAATGACGAGCAGTGCACCGTCGGCCGACTGCAGCGTGTTGCCGATCCACGGGATCGGATGTTCGGGAGAGATCGGCGGCAGGTCGACGACCTGGACGTGGGCGTCGTCGATCGTGAGCATGCCAGGCTCCGGGTACTGCGTAGTGAACGGGTAGTCCCCGACGTGGGTGTGGGCTCCGGTAAGGGATGCGTGCAGCGTCGATTTGCCGGAGTTGGGAGGACCGATGATCGCCACCTGGGCGGCGCCCTCGGGATGGATGAAGGTGGCCGGGCCGGTTTTCGCTCCACCCTTCGACGGGCCGGCGAGCTCGGCCTTGAGCTCCTTGATCCTGGTCTTGATTTCGGCCCGCAGATGCTCGGTTCCCTTGTGCTTTGGGATGGCGCGGTTCATGTCGCCGAGCAACTCGAGACGGTCCTGGGGATCCCTCGCTCGCTTGTAGGCAGCCTCGGCCTTCTTGTACTCCGGGGTGAGGTTGGCCGGCATCTGGCCATGTTACGAAACGGCGGCAGGCCGAGACCGTTCCGGTGGTCGAGGATGGCCGTTCGGTCGACCCTCCGATGCAGGCGGGTTGCGGTGCTGCCTATCGTGAAGGTCAGGAGGTGTGCAATGACAGACTGGTCTGCTCCGGTGCCAGAGACCCATCGCAATTGGGTGACCTGGGTTCTCTTCTTCTTGGCGATTTTCGCGGCGATTGCGGCGTTCCTCGATGCGGCGCGCTACATGGGTTGGATTTCCGTGGCGAGCGTTGGCGAGCTCGAGTTCTTCCTCGAAGACGTCAACTGGCTCGGCGCGCTCTTCTCCGGGCTCATCGGCCTGATCTGGATCGCCGTCGCCGGATGGATCTGGAGCCAGGACACGCGGGGCTGGATGTTCGTGGTGATTCTGGCGTCGCTGAACCTGTTCTTCATTCTCCTGTCCCTGATCGGCACGGCCACGCTGGAGAACATCTGGCCGGCGTTGGTGATCAACGGCGGGGTGCTGATCCTGGCGTTCCTGCCGACCACGAAGCAAGCGTTCGGCGCCGACACCGAGGCGTACTAGCGGCATGCTTTGTGGCCGCCTTGGACGATGACACCTAGCGGGAGATGACCGGCACCTCGATGACCGCTTGCGCGGCCTCATAGACCGCCCACGCAGCCGCAAACACGGGTTCCGATCGGTCGAGCTTGACGTCGACCGAAGAGAAGGTCGGGGTTACGACGGGCAACGGGTAGATAGGGAAGCTCATCGTGGTGTCGATGCCGTCGAAACACCCCCGGCACTCGCCGGGCGGAAGCGATGCGAGGAGCTCGTCCTGGTCGGTCGCCGCCAGCTCGCGGTCAAGCGCAATCACGAGCTCGCGGTCGATCACCGCGGTATCGACGAGCTCGGATCCGGTCGCGGTGATGCGGAATGCCGTGACCTCTCCGTCGCCATGGACGACGATGCTGACACAGTTCGGGCCGAGCTGGGCGCAGCCGCCGCTTGACTCGGCAATGAGCACCGTGGCGTCGGCAACAGGCTCCGAATAGGCGGATGCACAGCCGGCGAGCATCACCGCAATGGCCGCGAGCAGTATCGATTGCATATCGGTTCGGACGTTACGGCGCCGTTGGCGGGTTCCGCGGTTCCAGAAACACGATCGGGATCTCCCGGTCGGTCCTGGACTGGTAGACGGCGTAGTCCTGATAGGCCTCGACGACCCGTGGCCACCATTCCGCTCGTTCCTCCGCGTCAGCGGTCCGCGCCGCAACCGGTATTCGATTCTGTAGTACCTGGAGGGTGGCCTCGGGCTCGGTGACCAGGTTTCGGTACCACTCCGGATGATGGACTCGCCCGCCGTACGAGGCGATCACCACGGTCCGGTCGCCGTCTTCGAGATACAGCAGCGGAACGGTGTGAGGTCTTCCGGTTCGCCGACCGGTGGTGGTGAGGAGGCACATGTCGTTGGCTACGAGGCGGCGCCCGATCAGCCCACCGGTCGCCCGGTATGCCGCGGCATGAAGGCGGGACAGGATCTTGACGGTGCCGTCTCTCATGGGCGGGTCAGCTAACTAACTGCGTTGCCGATCGAAAGCAAGACGAGCGCGAGCACCCCGATGATGACCGAAACCGCGAGCCAAAGGCCGATGCTCAGCACGATGATCCGCCACCACACGCCGAGCGCAACCCTCCAACGCTCGGAGTCCTCGAAGTCCGACCATCTCAGCCCCCGGATTCCATCGGGTGCGGTCATGGCTGATCCCTCCTCGGTTGGTGGCGAGTGACCTTATCGAAGTTGGCGCGACGCCACGATGAGTCACCATCCCGAAGGTTCTCGAGATTAATGTCACGGCAACGTCCGAAGGGAGTCGCAGTGGACAACATCGATTGGAATAGTCTTTTGTTTCAGTTCGACGGCAGGATCAACCGGGGCAAGTTCTGGCTCGGCACGGTGATCATCTGGGTGGCTTATATCGTGATCGTGGGCATCGCAGCGGCGGCCGAAGCGGTCCTGGTCTACGTGCTGGCTCTCCTGTTGATATGGCCCGGGCTTGCGGTGTCGATCAAGCGCTGGCACGACCGCGACAAGTCGGGCTGGTGGGTTTTGATCGGTCTGATCCCACTGATTGGCCCAATCTGGGCGTTCATCGAGACCGGTTTCCTCGAGGGGACCAGCGGTCCCAACGAGTACGGGCCCGACCCGCTTGGTGGTGGCGTCGCCGACGACATGGCGATGTAGAACCACGGTCCGGACGGCCCATCGGGTACGATCGCTCCGCATTTGAGCGAGGGGAGTCGTCGTGGCTGATATTGACTGGATGGACCTGCTCTTTCAATTTGACGGAAGGATCAACCGCGCCAAGTTCTGGTTGGGGATCGTGGTCGTGGCAGTGATCAATGTCATTGCGTCGGCACTCTTTCGCGGAAACTCGGTCTTCATCGCGTTTCTGATCACCCTGGCGTTGCTGTGGCCGAGCCTGGCCGTCGCGATCAAACGCTGGCACGACCGCGACAAATCCGGCTGGTGGGTGTTGATCGTGCTGATTCCCCTGATCGGCTGGATCTGGGCGCTGATCGAAACCGGCTTCCTCGAGGGGACCAAGGGTCCCAACCAGTACGGGCCGGACCCGCTCGGAGGCGGTATCGCCGACGACATGGCGATGTAGTCGCGGTTCGCCGGAGGATCACCGTCGGCCACGCTGATTGGGCAATCCCATGCTCTATGCTCCCGAGCCGAGCGAACCCTCATGACATCGGCAACTGAGCAGGAGATCCACTTCGTGAGCTACGGACCGGCGCGCTCTGTCGATGCGCACGACGCTGACGCCGGCGGCCACTTTGCTCTGTGGCTGTTCGGGATCTTCGGCGCATTGTTGATCGTGGCCGGGCTCTGGCTGTCGTTCGCTCCGTCGAGCGGCGAGCTGTCGCTGGGCTTCATCACCTTCGACGTCACCGAGATCCCCGAGCTACTCGGACCCGGCCTTCTCATTGCCGGGGGAGCGATCCTCGCCGGATCCATGTTGTCCGGGGCGTGGCGAGACTATTGGTTCGATGAGGGCTGGCTGATGGTGTCGCTTCAGGGCGTCATCGGCGTCGTCGGACTGGCCGCATTAGTGCTCGGGGTGCTCGGCATCCTCGACCGGCTCGACCTGTACAGCCTCCCCGGCCTCCCGATCTGACTGCGATGAGAACTCGTCCACCCCTCGACGAGCTTCGCCGAATCTACGCGGACAGCAAGACGATCGCGGTGGTGGGCGCCTCTCCCGATCCCGAAAAGCGCGCCCATGTCGTTCCCGCCTACCTCCAGGAACAGGGGTACCGGATCATCCCGGTGAATCCCAGGCACGAGGAAGTGCTTGGCGAGAAGGCCTATCCAACCCTGCTCGACATCCCCGAGCCCGTCGATGTCGTCGACGTGTTCCGCCCAGCAGACGAGGCGCCCGGCATCGCAGAAAACGCCGCCGCCATCGGTGCCGGCGTACTGTGGCTCCAGGTCGGCATCGTCTCGGAGGAAGCAGGCGAGATTGCCGCTGCGTCCAACATGAGCTTCGTCATGGACCACTGCATGGGCATGATGCACGCCAAGCTCGGCCTCGGCCCGGGACCGGACCACTGAGTCAAGAGTCGCGAGTCGCGAGCCTGACTTCCGGCTCTGGACTCTCGACTCCGGACTCAGGACTTTTCCAGCGCCAGCTCCAAGACTTGCGTGATGTCGTCCGACGGATGGAACTGCATGGCCTCACGGATCGAGTCCGGCAACTCGTCGAGATCATCGGCGTTGCGGACGGGGAGGATCACCTCATCGAGGCCGGCCCGGTGCGCGGCAAGCACCTTCTGCTTGACCCCTCCGATCGGCAGCACCCTTCCCTGCAGGGTCAGCTCCCCGGTCATCCCGACCGTGTCCCTGACCTTCCTGCCCGTGAACAGGCTGACCAGGGCCGTCGTCATCGTGATACCGGCAGAAGGCCCGTCCTTCGGGATTGCCCCCGCAGGCACATGGAGGTGAATCGCCTGGTCGAGCTGATCGGCATCGATGCCGAGCTCGGCTGCGTTGGAACGGACGTACGACAAGGCGATCTCGGCGGATTCCTTCATCACGTCTCCGAGCTGGCCGGTCACGGTGAGCTCGAGATTGCCCGGCATCGCTGATGCCTCGACGAACAGCACGTCACCACCGGCACCGGTGACGGCGAGTCCGGTTGCTACGCCTGGCACCCGGGTGCGATCTCCCGCCTCGTCCCGGAACACGGTCGGCTTGCCGAGCAGGTCGACCAGTTCGGTCTCCGTGACGTCGACGGTGACGGTGTCGTCGGTGGCGATCTTCATCGCGCTCTTCCTCGCCAGCTTCCCCAGGGTGCGCTCGAGCCCGCGTACTCCGGCTTCCCGGGTGTAGCTCTCGATGATCGTGGCCAGCGCCTCGTCGGACACGGTGACCTCGTCGGATTCGAGCCCGACGCCGCGTAGCTGCCTCGGGAGCAGGTGGTCGCGGGCAATGTCGACCTTCTCCTGGTCGGTATATCCGTCCAAGCGGATCACCTCGGTACGGTCGAGGAGCGGTCCGGGGATCGACTCGATCACATTCGCCGTGCCGATGAACAGCACGTCAGAGAGGTCGAGATCGAACTCCAGATAGTGATCGCGGAAGGTGTGGTTCTGTGCAGGATCGAGCACCTCGAGCAGCGCCGAGGACGGATCTCCCCGCCAGTCGGCCCCAACCTTGTCCATCTCGTCGAGGAGAAACACCGGGTTCATCGAACCGGCATCGGCAAGGGCTCGCGCAATTCGGCCCGGCCGCGCCCCGACATAGGTGCGGCGGTGACCGCGTACCTCGGCCTCATCGCGAATGCCGCCGAGGCTGACCCTGACGAACTCGCGGCCGAGCGCGTGCGCCACCGACTCCCCAAGGGAAGTCTTTCCCACCCCGGGAGGGCCCACCAAGAGCAGGATGGCGCCGCCTCCGCGCCGGTCGTCGGTGGAGTCTTCAACGCCGCGCTCCTTGCGCAGCTTTCGCACCGCGAGGTGTTCCACGATGCGCTCCTTGACGTCGCTCAACCCCGTGTGATCGGCGTCGAGGACGTCCCTGGCCTCGCCGAGGTCGAGGTGGTCGGTGGTGTGGACACCCCACGGCAGCTCGAAAACGGTGTCGAGCCAGGTACGCACCCAGCCCACCTCAGGGCTCTGGTCGTTCATCCGCTCCAGCCGATCGATCTCGCGTTCGACCGCCTCGGCGACGGTCTCGGGGAGGTCGGTTTCGGTGAGCTTCTGGCGGTATTCACCGACGACGGATTCGGACTCCTCGCCGAGCTCCTTGCGCAGCGACTCCATTTGCTGTCGGATGATGAACTCGCGCTGGGTCTTGTCGATGCGCTCGGTAGCGTCTTCGCGGACACGGCGGCGCAATTCGATGTCGGCAAGGACGGCGTTCATCATGTCGAGCGCCAGCGTGATCCGTTCGTGGACGTCGGTCGTCTCCAGGACCTTGACCTTCTCGGCGGTGCTCAGGTCCGGAGAATGGACGAGGAGGTCCGCGAGCTGACCGGGGTCATCGGATGCGAGGATTCGGTCGGCAATCCCGGCGATGCCGCGATGGTCGAGGATCTCGCTGACGACGGTGCGGAATTCTTCGGCAAGTGCCAGCGTTTCGTCGCTGTGCTCGAGGGGCTCGTCGACCGGCATCGCCTCCACCCAGAGCACCTCTCCGCTGCTTGGCTGGCCGGCGCCGATACGGGCGCGTGAGACCCCCGAGATCAGCGCGGTCGTGCCCTCTCCGGTGGACACCTCTTGGATCTCGGCGATCGTGCCGACGCTGGCATACTCGCCGTTGACCTGGGGGACGAGCAGTAAGCGACCGTTGCTGTTCTCGGCGGCCGCGATGGCCTGCTTGGCTTCGTCGGATTCGATGGTGACCGTGACCACCATATGTGGGAACACGACCCCGCTGCGGAGGGGAAGGACGGGCAGTGTTGTTGTTGTGAGGTCCGCCATGTGGCGTGTCCTTTCTTGAGTCACGAGTCACGAGTCGCGAGTCGCGAGCCAATCCCGCAATTCTCGCGACTCGCGACTGGCGACTCGCGTCTTCTCTTTGGGTTGACTTGAACCGTAGGGCGAAATTCGGTATTCCCTGACGGTCCTGGGGCGTCGTCGGGATCGGTCCGAAACTCTTGCGGAGCAACGGTTCTGGAATTCTGTCACACCCGGCCGGCACGATGTACCCATGAGGAAAGGAGAGCAGCGATGATGGTGGTGTTGCTGACGACGATTGTGTTGTTGACGGGGGCGGTGGCCGCGCTCGGCGTGGTGGTGCTCCGACAGCGGGAGGCCGAGGTTGCGTTGCCCGATGGGCTCAACGCCGATGTGCTGGAGCGTATCGCTCGGATGGAGGGTTCTCTCGATGGCCGGCTTCGGTCGCTCGACGGACGAGTCGATGGTGTGACCTCGATGTTCGCCAGCGCCCAGGGAAGGGGCGGCTGGGGTGAATTGTCGTTGCGTCAGGCCCTCGAGCATGCGGGATTGGTTGAGGACCGTGACTTCGCGTTGAACAAGGCGGCGGGCCATGATGCGAATCGACCGGACGCAGTGATCAAGCTCCCCGATGGCCGTTTCCTGATCATCGATGCCAAGTTCCCCGTTGCCCGTTTCGCCGCTGCGTGTCGCACCGACGACGCGACGGAGCGGGCCCGGCTGATGGCTGAGCACGCTCGGGCGTTGACCGCAATGGCCAAGGATCTGAAGGCTCGCGGCTATCACGCCGCGGCGGCCGGCGGGTATGTCGTAATGTACCTGCCCGACGAGGGGCTGTATGTCGAAGCAATGCGAGCCCGACCCCAGCTTTGGGACGAGGTTCTCGGCGAACAGGTGCTGCTCGCCGGCCCCGCGACGTTGCTGGCGCTGCTCGGCGTCACCGCGCAGGTCATCAACGAGTACCGCGCCGTGGAAGCGGCACGCCAGATCGTTGCCGACACCAAGGAGCTCCAAACGCGTCTCGCCCGGTTCGCCAAACATCTCGGCGACGTTGGCAAGAAGCTCAACACCGCGGTCAACGGCTACAACTCGGCGGTCGGGTCGTGGGAGAGCCGGTTGGTACCGCAAGTCAGCAAGGTCGCCGGATACGGCACCGGCGGACCCGAGGTGCCCTCGGCGGCTGCCGTGGAAACACCGGTCCGTGAGATGACGAATGACGAAGAATCCCATCTCACCGTGGTGGGCTGACCGAATCTCTGCGGTTACATGTCATGTCTTTGCGACGGTGCGACACCGCGTCTCGTCGAGGGTGGGGTATTCGTTTTTCCCCCCTGTTTCCCCCCTGAGGTGAACGGTCGCGCTGGGGTGCGACACTTGCCTCGGCGGCGCGGTTTCTTTGCCTCCCCCTCAGGGGGAGGTGCCGAGCGCCAGCGAGGCTGAGGGGGTCAAGGCGTTGTCGCGACCACGGTTTGCACCCCCCCCCCCCCCCCC
>Ga0255057_10000652_pt1 | contig 19693 bp, 16 predicted proteins | sample Cases_109_6_MG_FD_189022 | JGI IMG/M metagenome (GOLD analysis project Ga0255057, IMG submission 189022) | Seawater microbial communities from Amundsen Gulf, Northwest Territories, Canada - Cases_109_6 | ecosystem: Environmental > Aquatic > Marine > Gulf | place: Canada: Northwest Territories... | reverse complement strand
GGCGGCCGGAATCGAGAGCTCGACCTCGCCGCAATCGCGATAGGCGGTGGCGAGGACATTGATCATCCAAGCCGGATATACCCTCTCCAGTTGAAGGGCTTCTCTGACGCGTTTTATCGCCGCCCGAGCGTCGCCGGAATAGTTGAGCACCAGTCCCAAGAGGCCGTGTGCCAGCGGGCAGCTCGAGCGAAGCTCGATCCCCTTTGTGCAGATCGCAAGCGCCTCATCGTATTTGCCTTCGAGAAGCTGCAGGTGTCCGAAGACGGCGTGACCTATGCCGTTGTTGTCCTTGTATTCCATGGCCTTCTTTGCCCAGCTGGCCGCCTGCTCGAGCGACCCGGCCGAAGGGTCCGTCCAGCCAAAGAAGGCATCCAGCCAATGTGTCACCGAAACGTTGCTCGGACCGAGTACGGAGTCCGGCTGAACACGGGTGAGTTCCTCGAACATGTGCCGGGCGGCCGCGTTGTCGTCCTTGTTGCCTTCGTAAAGGTGGCTAAGGCCCCGATAATTGTATTCCCGCGCTTGGGGGCTGGAGAGTTTCCCGAACCAGACCCTGCCGATTTCGTTGCTTAGCAGTTCGACGTTCAGCGACGAAATAACCTCCCGGGTGATCTCGTCCTGCAGTTCGAAGACGTCATTGAGAATGCGGTCGTAACGTTCGGCCCAGATGGTTCGCTTGGCGGCGACGTCTGTGAGCTGCACCGTGGCCCGGATGCGCTTGCCGGCCTGCTGGACGGCGCCCTCCAGGACATAGTGAACGCCCAATTCGGACCCCGCCGCCAGGGCGGAGACGTCCTTGTCACGGTAAGCGTTGAGGGCCGGGGCATTGACCAGGAATAACCCCGAAAGCTGAACCAGCGTCGCCTGAATACCAAGTCTGATGCCATCGGCGAGATAGTCCTGATCGGGGTCGGATCCCAAACTCTTGAACGGGAGGATCGCGACCGACGGCCGCTCAGGGGGCGAGAATTCGAGCCCGGATGTGTCCGCCGCCGCCGCTGTCGCTGTCTGAAGCGCCGCCGAGCCCCGCTCGCCGGTGAAGACCCGGTAGGCCCGCACCGGCTCTTCGATGTTCTTGAGAGCCTGCTCTCCCATGAATTCGAAGGTCTCGGAGAACTTGCCGGCGACCTGATCGTGGACCGTGCCACTAATGCAAATGCCGCCGTTGTCGGCCAGGCTCTCCAGGCGAGAGGCCACGTTCACGCCGTCCCCGTAAATGTCGTCTTGGTCGACCATGATGTCGCCGAGGTTGATGCCGATGCGCAGGCCGATGCGCGCCTCTTCGGCCAGCTCCGCGTTGCGCTCGGCGAGCGCCCGCTGGATCTCGACCGCGCAGCGCACGGCATCGACCACACTCGAAAACTCGACCAGCGCGCCATCGCCCATGAGCTTGACGATGCGCCCGCCGTGCGCCGTGATCTTCGGGTCGATGGCTTCGGCCCGCAGCGTCTTGAGCCGGGCGAGCGTATCTTCCTCGTCGGCTCGCATGAGGCGGCTGTAGCCAACCACATCGGCGGCAAGAATAGCGGCGAGGCGGCGTCGGACCCTCTCTTCAGGCATCAAGGAGTATCGCTTTCAAACTTCCAGACCGGGCCGAATTCTATCTCCGTCTGGTTTAAGCGTCCACTAAGCGTTCAACTTCCGGCTGGGGTCATGGATCGGCACGGTATTCCCCCTACGGAATCTTGTCGGTACGTATTTTACGCGCGCGCGGCCTGACCAGCCGTCAATTCCGGTTGCCGCTTGATATATATCAAGGCGTTCCCGATTCGTTGGGATCTAAGAGAGCAAGCGCTCTGTTAACGATAACCTAGGGGACCTCAGGCCATGAGCATCGCGGAGAAATATGCCGCGGATAAGTATTACGGGACACATCGCACCTTCAAGACCAGGCTGCGGCATCGCAAGCTGCGCTTTTTGACCCATTTGAATCAACGCCGACCTCCCGGCCTGCGTGCTGCGCCGGAGCTAGTCGTCCTGGAGCCAAAAGAAGGCGTTGCGCCCAGCGGCAAGCCGCCGGTGCGGATCTTCATGGGAACCGAACCCCATCAGCACCGCGCGGAACGCATCCTCGTTTGGTCGATTGCCCAGGTTCGCGACCCCGCGCGGCGCTACGAGATCTACCTCATGAAAGACCTGGCGGGCTTCGATCGGCGCGGCTGGAAGACCAGCTTCACCTACTATCGCTATGCCATTCCCGCTCTGGCCGGGTATGAGGGGCGGGCCATTTTCAACGATGTGGATCAAATTTACTTCGCCGACCCCGCCGAGCTGTTCGACATCGACATGGGCGATGCGGGCGTGCTCTGCATCAACGAGCGGGAAACCTCGGTGATGCTGATCGACTGCGCGAAGATGACGGACGCGTGGCGCCTGGAGCAAGCCCAGACCAACAGGGTAGGCGGTCACAAGCACACCTTCTTTCGCGCGCAGATGCACGAAAAGGGCCTATGGGGCCCCTTGCCCGGCGTGTGGAACGCCCGCGATTGGGAGTATGAAGACGGCGTGTCCAATCTCTTGCACTACACGACCGTTCATAGCCAGCCCTGGCGTCCTTTCCCGAAGGAGCTTCGCTATAGGAAGAGCCCCGAAGGCGAGATCTGGCACACTATGGAACGGGCTGCCGACGCGGCGGGGTTCAACCTCTTCTCGGATGAGCGGCCGACACGGCACTTCGCCGAGGCGGCGGCCGGTTGGGAGGCGCGGTGCGCCAAGTTGAGCGCCGCCGCCTGTGTGCCCGCTATCGCCAGCCTGGTGCGCGAGAAAAATGCCGAGACCCTGCTCGATTTCGGCGCGGTCGGCCTGAAAGACCTGCGGTTCCCGGGTACGGTCGACGTTACCCCGCGCGATCTCCAGGCGCGCGACGATGAAAGGCCGGGGCGCAACAGTTATGATGGGGTCGTCTGTGTGGGGCTGCTCTCCGAGTTCGCCACGGAAGACATTCCATGGATGCTCGACAAGCTGTTCCGGCAGGCCCGATCGTTCGTCTTCGTCGCCGCCGCGGCCAGCGCCACCCAGACGCGCGGTGTGATGGCGGCGAGCCAGGATGCCGATTGGTGGCAAGAGCAGATGAAGGCGGCCGCCCGTCGTGTCCCCGGCGTCGACTGGGCCCTGTCGTTGCAAGACGACCTCACCCAGTCCTCCGGAGGCCGGGTTTACCGGCCTTGAGAGCGGAGGCCGGCACCCGCGAAGACAAAGACGATGCGTGATCGGGTGACCTTAGAGCTTGATCGCCAAGCCGTCGCGCCGCAGTTTCCCGAGCTGCCTAGCCCCGCGACGGCTTCGCCTGCCCACGTGAGGGAGATCGCGGCACCATGACCTACCTGAATTTCGACCGCCTGAAAGAATTCGACCCGCAGGCCTTCCAGACAACCAAGCCCTATCCCTGGATCAACCCGGCCGGGCTGCTCACCGAAGTCGGCTACCGGCGCTTGGTCGAGACCCTGCCGGACGTCTCTCTCTTCGACACGAGCTTCGGTGAGACGCGTAGCCATGGTCAGCGCCCCCATGATCGCTACGTCCTCGAGTACGACGACAGCCTGAACGTGGCCCAGCCCTGGAAGGATTTCGTCGAAGAGCTGCGCGGCGGCGCCTACCGGAAATTCATTGCCAAGATGATGGGAAGCGACCGCTTCACCATGAACTGCCATTGGCACTATGCGCCGGCCGGTTGCTCCGTCTCGCCTCATTGCGACGGCAAGCACAAGCACGGCTCTCACGTCTTCTACTTCAATACGGAGCAGGACTGGGACCCTTCCTGGGGCGGGCAAACCCTGGTCCTGGACGACGGCGGGCACCTTACCCATGGTGCGCACCCTGAAGAAAAGGACCTGAAACTCGTCGCCGCGTCGCAGGCGGTGGGCAACCACAGTCTCCTCTTCAGGCGGGGTGAGCATTCCTGGCATAGCGTCACCGAACTCAACTGCCCCGAAGGCTACCTGCGCAAGGTCTTTATCATGGTGATCAACCGGGTCACCCCCAAGGTCTGGCTGCGTCGCCTCTTCGGCGACTTGCCAAAGGGCTATTGACGGCCAAAAATGGTATCGATTGACGTGGGGTCGGCCCATGTTCGAAGTCCGCGGCATAGGAAACCGGAAGTGGTTCAGGAAGTCGACAGCCGAGCGTTTCCGCTCAGCGAAGCGCGCGGTCTGGTCCGTGACCTGATGACCCCCAACCCGCTCATCTACTGGGCGGACTTTCTTTTCCACATCACCCTGGGCTGGGCGGCATTCGCGGCGGCGTTGGCCGTCGCGGCGGGCCCCGTCTGGCAGATCCTGTGCGGTATCGTCGCGGCGCTTAGCCTCTATCGCGCGGCGATCTTCATTCATGAGCTGGCGCACCTCAAAAGAGGGACTTTTCGGTTCTTCCGGTTGGTGTGGAACGTCCTTTGCGGCATTCCCTTGCTCATCCCCTCGTTTACCTATGACGGCGTCCACAACCACCATCACAAACGAGACGTCTACGGCACCAAGGAAGATGGCGAGTACCTGCCTTTCGCGACGCACAAGCCAGGAGGGATGATCGGCTACGTCTTCTTGTCGTTCCTTTTGCCGGTTTTTTTCGTCGGACGGTTCTTGGTACTGACGCCGCTGTCGTATGCGATCCCGCCTCTTCGCAAGTTTGTTTGGCGCCGCGCCTCCTCGCTGACCATCGATCTCAGTTACCAGCGCCCGGACAATGCGGTACGCAACGACGAGGGCTGGCGTCTCCAGGAGCTTGCCGCCTGCCTGTTCGCTGTGGCGGTCGTCGGCGCTGTCGTTCTCGGCTTTCTGAACTACAAGGTTCTCGTCCTCTGGTACGCAATCTCGGTGTTCGTCTTCTTCTTGAATTCCTTGCGCACCCTGGCCGCGCATGCCTATCGCAACCCCGGCGACCGCAGCTTGGATGTTGCCGGGCAGTACCTGGATTCCGTCGACGTCCCGGGTAACCTGTTTTTCACCGCGCTTTGGGCGCCCGTGGGCTTGCGCTATCATGCGACGCATCACCTTTTTCCCGGCGTGCCCTATCACAACCTCGGCAAGGCGCACCGCCGCTTGCGCGACGAACTGAGCGACGGGAGCTACTGTCAGTCGACGCTGCGCTCCGGTCTTTGTGCCGCGCTGCGGCGCATTTGGAACGAGGCGCGGTTGGCCAGTACACCCGCGCGCTGATCCGCCGGCCTAAGGTCTAGCCTCCGAGGTCCTGGCGGATCGATTTGACCGCTATCCGGATCTGCTGAGTGGTGCGGCAATCACAAGTTGACTATTCTTGAATTGGCGACACTACTAGACCTTAGATTCGATCGCATTTTCGGTCAAATCGCAGTTACCACCGCATCGATGGAGAGAGTGAGATGACAAGGTTCCTTGCAGCCGTGATGATTGCCGCCTTGGCACTGATGGCCGTGCCCGCGGCTGCGCAAATCGTTCCTGAAAAGGAATCTCTATCCGATCTCTATACGGGAAAGGCATATTCTCCTTATGCGCAGCGCGGGTTTCCCGAGCGCCCGCTGTGGGGCGACTCTCACCTCCATACCTCGCTCTCGATGGATGCGGGCCTCTTCGGGAACCGCCTGCCGCCGCGCGATGCCTACCGCTTCGCGCGGGGCGAGGAGGTGGTGTCCTCCACCGGACAGCCCGTGCGGCTGTCGCGCCCGCTGGACTGGCTGGTGATCGCCGATCATTCCGACGGCATGGGGATGGTGGGCGATATTGCCGCCGGCAAGCCGGAACTCTTGGCCTACGAACAGGGCGCGCGCTGGAACAAGGGACTCGCCGAAGGCGGCGATGCCGCGGTTCAAGCGGCGCTCGATCTGATCACGACTTTCTCGCAAGACAAGATGGACCCGGAGATGATCGCGCTCTATTCACCGGGCTCGAAACTTTACAAGAACCTCTGGGAAAAAGTCATCGCCGATGCCGAGACGTTCAACGACCCGGGACGCTTTACCGCCTTCATCGGCTTCGAGTGGACCTCGCTGATCCAAGGCAACAACATGCATCGTGTCGTCATCATGCGCGACGGCGCGGTCCGGGCAAGGCAGGTGGTACCCTTTACGATGACGGCGCCCCAGGGCAGCCCCGACCCGCGCGATCTGTGGAAGTATCTGACCAATTACGAGGAAAAGACCGGCGGTGAGGTACTGGCGATCCCGCACAATGGCAACCTGTCGAACGGCATAATGTTCCCTCTGGAGGCGCAGTGGAACGGCACCGAACTCGACGAGACCTATGTCACGCAGCGCGACAAGTGGGAGCCGCTCTACGAGACCACGCAGATCAAGGGCGACGGCGAGACGCATCCCTTCCTGTCGCCGGACGACGAGTTTGCCGACTACGAGACATGGGATATCGGCAACCTCGACGCCACCGAAGGGAAGACCGACGATATGCTGGCCGGCGAATATACCCGCGAGGCGCTGAAGCGCGGGCTGGCGATCGAGACCCGGCTCGGTACCAACCCCTATAAGTTCGGCCTTATCGGCGCCACCGATAGCCACACCTCGCTCTCGACCGCCGAGGAGGACAATTTCTTCGGCAAGCATTCCGGCGCCGAACCCAAGCCCGAGCGGATGTCTCACCCGTTTATGAAAACCGAGGTGGGCACCATCATGGGCTGGCAGATGGTCGCCTCCGGGCTGGCCGCCGTCTGGGCCGCCGAGAACACCCGCGAGGCGATCTTCGATGCGATGCAGCGCAAGGAGGTCTATGGCACGACCGGCCCGCGCATGAGTGTGCGGCTGTTCGGCGGCTGGGAGTTTAAGGAGCCCGATCTGAACTCCCGCATGCCGGCGGTCTTGGGGTACGAAAAAGGTGTGCCGATGGGCGGTGACCTGCGGGTCACACCCGAAGGCGCGACGGCGCCGAGCTTCATGGTCTACGCGCTGCGCGATCCGGTCGGGGCCAATCTCGATCGCATCCAGATGGTGAAGGGCTGGCTCGACGCCGACGGCGCGACGCACGAGAAGGTCTATGACGTGGCGTGGTCGGGGGGCCGGGAGCCTGGGGCGGACGGCAAGGTGCCGGCCGTTGGCAATACCGTTGATGTCGCGCACGCCAACTGGACCAATACGATCGGCGCCTCGGAGTTGGGGACGGTCTGGGCCGATCCCGATTTTGACCCCAAGCGGAAGGCCTTCTACTATGCGCGGGTGATCGAGATCCCGACCCCGCGCTGGTCGACCTATGACGCCTTTCGCTACGGCATCGACCTGCCCGAGGGTGCGCCCGCCTCGACTCAGGAACGCGCCTACACGTCCCCGATCTGGTACACACCCAAGAGCTGAGGAGGATTGAGCATGCACCGCAGCCGTTTAGGGGCTTTGGTCATCGATTGCCGAACTGAAAACCTTGAAGCCGCGGTGGAGTTTTGGAGCCAGGCGCTCGGCTGCCCGGCGGCAACTTCCGACGATCCCGAGGACGGCAACTATATCGGCCTTGAAACCTCACCCAACGAACTACACTTGGAGGTACAGAAGGTCGATCACGAAAGCCGCGTCCACATCGATATCGAGACCGACGACATCGAGGCGGAGGCGCGGCGCTTGGAAGGGTTGGGCGCAAAGCGCGTTGGCCAAATCAGAACCTGGCTGGTGATGGAGGCGCCCACCGGTCAGAGATTTTGTCTTGTCAAACCGCAGCGTTCGGCCTTCGAGGCGGAAGCCAATATTTGGGGTGAAGAGGGCTAGAAAAGAAAGGCAGGTGCGGCGTTATGCCGCCGCACATTGCGGCATCTCTTGGCCGTGAAATTTGCGGGCGGCTTCTTTTACGATCCGCCTGACCGTTCGTTCGTCGATCCCGTCCCGGCGCATCACGAGGTGGACGATCGGATCGCGCAACAAGTCATCGAGAGTGGGCTCTGCTCGTGGCCGGTCATCACTACCAGTTGTTGGCACGGCGGCGTCTCCTGTCTGGGCGTGTAGGATCATGTTGTTATCCATAGCATCCTTTTGGCGATCGGCCTGTGACGGGCGTCACAGTCCTGTCCGAAGACCGGCTCATCGCCCGCCAACAACCTCGGCGGTCAAATATGGTTAACAATTTATTAATTCGTCGCGCGCAAAGTGGTAAGATCCGGCCTCGGATACACGCTTTTGGGGGGTTATCATGGCCCAGGATATGACCAATCCTTGCAGCCCGTACCTCCTAAGGCCGATCCGCAGCCTTCGGACCGCCTGCGCGCAACTACGGCGAAGACGCGTAGAGGTGGCCCCTCCTTGTGGATCCTGTCCCATAAGGGAGATGTGCGAAGAAAGCTTGCCCCCTAACCCCGATGCCAAAACGCGCAGAGTGCGCGTCGTGCAGTCCCCACCCTTGGAAAATCGAAAGGAGTAAAATCAAGTGCCCGCTCAAAGCACCACCGGCAGCCGAATTAAGCTCACGCGAAACCAACTTCTGCTCTCTCTTCCGCAGTTGGCGGGTCAAATCGCCGTGCAGTGCAAGACACTGGAGAACTGGGAGAACGACCGAAGCGAACCTCGTGGCGATAAACTCATGAAGCTGGCAGGGGTCCTTCAAGTGCCGATGGTCTGGCTGCTCACGGGTGACACACCCCAAGGCTCGGATCGCAAGCTGGGCGCCCCAACAGCCGCGAAGATCGTACAAAAGCTCGAGAAAGCGCTTGCCGTGCAGCAAAGAGCGCTTGCCATGCAGCAGGACTTAGCCACGCTTTTGGCCGAAGTCTCCGCCGACGTTATGCGGCTGCAGCGCCAGTCGGATGAAGACCGGGAATTGGCCGCCTGAGCGATGGCAACGCGGCATACCCGGCCCGCTCCCGGTGATTTGCGGTGATAAAAACACCCCTCCTAAACCCCGCTTGCCCGCGGGCCGAAAGCGGTTGCCACGACCCCGCTCAGCGGGAAGAACCCGATAGACCGCGCCCGCCTTTCGCCAACCACTGTTCGAACTTTGCCGAGAGTTCGGCTTGGTGGGTTGCCCACCATTCGGCGTTGGATTGCAGCGCGTTTGCCATGTTGTCCTCGGAGGTCGGGAGCATCGCCGCCGCCTCGGCGTCGACCAAAGCCATCGACGATTTCCGTGCCGGACCGTAGGAGATGTACTTGGTCTGCTCCGCAAGCTGCCGGGAGCTGGTCGCAAAGCGGATGAAATCCAGGGCCTTGCTCAGATTATAGGACCCCTTGGGGATGCCCCAGGAGTCGATGTCCCATATCTGTCCATCCCATAAAATGGCGTAGTCCTTACCGCCCTCGACGATCGGGCGATACATGCGGCCGTTCCAAACGGATGTCATGACGACCGCGCCGGCGTCCAGAAGCGCCACCGGATCCGACCCGGATTTCCACCAGACGATGCTTGTCTTGATCTTGTCCAGGACGGCGAAGGCACGGTCCAACCCGGCTTTTGTTTCCAGCGTTTCATAGACCTTATCGGCCGCGATCCCGTCGGCCATCAACGCCCATTCCATAACGACCCGCGGATCGCGTCTCAGGCCCCGCTTGCCGGGAAACTTCTTCACATCGAAGAAATCGGCCAGTTGAGCGGGTGGGCTGCCGCCGAACGGTCCTTTGTCATAGGCGACGACGGTGGCCCACACGGTTTGGCCGACGCCGCAGTCGGTAAATGCGCCGGGGATAAAATCGGCCTTGGCCGAGGCACCGTCACCGCCGGATGGAAGGATGCTGTGGTCGATCTTCTCCAGCAGGCCTTCGCGGCACCCGCGGATCAGATCGGAAAGCTCGAAGTCCACCACGTCCCAAACGACATTTTCGGTTTCGATCTGCTCGCGGATCTCCTCGAGGCCGCCGTTATAGGTTTCCATCGCCACCCATTCGCCGCTTTTACGGCGGAACGGTTTTACGTAAGCCAGCATCTGGCTCCTGGTATAGCTGCCGCCCCAAGAGACGACCGTCAGATCTTTTTGTGGCGACATCTGTGCAAGCGCGGCGCTGGATAGCACAAGCGCGATGGCCAAACCGAGGACTCCAACGGGGAAATAGGAACGCATTTTCTTGATCCCTCCCTTCCAACCTTCACCATCCGTGGTGCTTGCAAGGTCAAGCATGCAGTTCTCCTGCCAGGCTGGTGCCGTCGGGCGCTTCTAGTTTTTCCGGCGAAGGCACGGCGCTTGAATCCTCGTTCAGCGATTTGACGATCCCGTATGCCATGAAGAGCATGATCACGCTGATCGGCAACGCCGCCGCGATGGAGGCGGTTTGAAGAGCCTTCAGGCCGCCGGCAAGGAGCAGGACCGCCGCCACGAAACCCTCGCCCAGGCCCCAGATGATGCGGAACCTCTGCGGCGGATTGTCGTCGCCCATGCTGAGCATCGTGGTGATCACCAGCGTGCCCGAGTCCGACGAGGTGATGAACCAGGTGGCCAGCAGGAAAGTGGCCAAGGCCGTCATCGCCCAGTTCAACCAGGACACGTCGGTCATCCGCTCGATGGTGCCAAAGAGCGCCGCGGGCAGGTTCCAGTCCCGGATCAGCTGCGCTATGCCCGCCGTGCCCACGCCGCCATCCGCGTTCAACTCCAGGTACATGGCGCTGCCGCCGAAAATGCAGAGCCAGAAAAAAGCGATGGTGGTCGGCACGAACATCACCCCGAACATGAACTCGCGAATGGTGCGGCCGCGGCTGATGCGCGCGATGAACATGCCGACGAAAGGCGCCCAGGAAATCCACCAGCCCCAATAGAATATGGTCCAGCCCCCCTGCCAGGCCGCGTCGCCTTCCGCATTGAATGTCTGGAAGCCCATGGGGATGACGTTCCACAGATAATCGCCGACCGTGGTGACGAAGAATCCCATCAGCCACTTGGTCGGTCCACCGAAGAGGAAAAAGGCGAGCAGCACGACGCTCAGCCATATGTTCCACTCCGAGATGATGCGGATGCCGTTGCCGACGCCCGATACCGCGGAAAACGTGGCGATAATCGAGATAACCACAATCAGAATTAACTGGGTGGTGGTGCCCGGATCGACGTCGAACAGGAAATTGAGCCCGGTTGCCATTTGGCTGACGCCCAGGCCGAGCGACGTGGCGACGCCGAAGACCGTGCCGAAGACCGCCAGCAGGTCGACGGCGTGACCGATCGGGCCATAGATCCTATCGCCGATGATCGGATAGAGCGCCGAGCGCAAGGTCAGCGGTAGTTTCTTGCGGAACCCGAAATAGGCCAGACAAAGCCCGATCATCACATAGACCGCCCAGCCGTGGAATCCCCAGTGGAAATAAGTAACGCGCATCGCGAGCTTGGCGCGATCCACGTTCATTTCGGTGACCATGGCGTGATCGGCGAAGGGGTTGTTGGGGTAACCCCAGGGCTGCGTGTTGTCGAAATAGAACATCGGCTCGGCGATGCCGAAGAACAGCAAGCCGATGCCGACGCCGGCCGAGAACAGCATGGCGAACCAGGAGAAGTTGCTGAACTCCGGTCTGCTGTCGTCGTCGCCGAGCCGCACGCCGCCATGACGGCTGAACATCAGATAGAAGCAAACGAACAGCATGATGATCAGGGCGCTGAGGTAGTACCAATTCAACGCCGATTCGATCCACCCGCGGACCGCCGAATATATGCTGTTGGCGAGCTCGACGTTCAGAGCGGTGAAAACGACGAAGGCTATAACCATGCCTTTGGAGGCTATCCCCATGGCGGGGTGAAGACCCTTCCAAATACCGTCCTTGGCAACGTGCCCGGATAGCTTCTCTTTCATGGCATTCGCCCCCCTTATACGTGCCCCCTATGCGTGCACGATGTAACGTCAACGCTATTTTAGGGAAGGCTGACATGAGCTTTGGCCGCTTGGTTGCTTGTTAGCGACCCGTCTCTAAGAAACAGCGACCTCCGACCGATACCCCATCGCCGTCAGGTCTGCGCGAGCTGATCGAAGGCCTCCAAGGCTTGCGCCCCATAGACGTAGGACGGACCGCCGCCCATGTAGATCGTAACGCCAATGGTCTCCAGGACCTCCTCGCGGGTTGCGCCGTGACGTATCGCTGCCGATGTGTGGAACCCGATGCAGCCATCGCAGCGCCCGGCGATTCCAATCGCCAGAGCGATCAACTCCTTCGTCTTGGGCGACAGCGATCCGGGCACGGTGGCCGCTCCGGCAAGGGCCGAGAAGGCTTTCGCCAGATCCGGTGCCATCTTCCGGTACTCTCCGATGGCCTGAGACAGCGTGCCATTAGCGGCTTTCCAGTCCTTGTGCATTTGCGGCCTCCTTAGGTTCGTTGCCAGTCACCGCCGATAAGCCACGGTCTTCTGGTACAGTCCGCCGAACAGGGTCTGTTTTTGCCAACGGTAGTCGCCGGGGACGCTGGCGAACTCGGCGATCTCATGGTGCCAAAGGCTCTCCGCGAAGGGCTCCAGTCGGTTCATCACAAGGCGCATGAGGCCGCCAAGCGGGTGCCATCGGGCCGGCGTGTGGTAGTCGACGAAAACCACCTTGCCGCCCGGGACGATGCGGGCCAGCAGCGCATCGACGACAGCATGTTTGCGCTCGTCGGGGATCTCGTGAAGCAGGAAGAAGCAGGTGATCACGTCGTACACCCCGTCGCCCGGTTGGGCGGCGTCGGCGATCCGGACACGGGCTTGCGGAAAGCCGCGCAGCTTACGCCGGCACAGCGCCGCCTGCAGCGGCACCAGGTCGATGACATCGAGCTGCCCGCCGGGGCCGACCCGAGCCGCCACCTCCGGGATGAGACGGCCATACACGTGCGCCACATGTAGCACCCGCTGACCGGCGGCGATTTCGCCGATAAGGGCGCGGCGCAGCCGCCGGTTGTTGCCCAGCAGGATGGCGCTCACCACCGCGTCGTGGTCCAGCAGGCGCGCGTTGGCGCGGTTGAGATAGGCCCAGCCATAGACCTCGCGCAGATAGGCGGGAATTGCCGCCGCCTTGCCGTGCCGCGCTGGTTGGCAAGGGTCCGGCCCCGCTGCCTGGCCGATCGGCCGCTCGACGGCAATACGTCCCGTATCGGGCGCGGTCACCGGCCAACACTCCTTGTGGTCTCGACACCGCCGCTCAATTCGTGCCGCCGGTGCTGTCGAGAAAGCTTTGCCTCGGTTCGATCTCGTCATGGACGAGGTTGTAGTGACAGTCGATGCAGGTCATGCCGGTTTCGCGTGCCTCCTCGTGCTGGCGTTGACCGCGCTTGCGTTGCGGTTTGATCGAGGCCTCCTCATGACATCCGCGGCAGGTCACGCTGTCGTTGGCGCGAAACCAGTCGCGCACCGCATGAGCGAGCCGCGCTCTCTCGGCCTTCCACACCTCGGGGTCCTCGTAGTCGAGCCTGATCTGACCCCAGATGTCGCTGATGCCGTTGACGACGTGCGTATAGGTGGCGACGACCAGCCCCTTGGGTATGTGGCAGTCGGCGCAACCGGCGCGTACGCCACTGACCGTCGTCTGGTGGGCGGATGTCTTATAGGTCTCTGCCTCCGCGATATAAACCTGCGTGGCATGGCACGAGGTGCAGAATTCATCGCTGGTCGTCAGGCGGTCCATCTCCTCGGCGGCCAGCGCGGCGACGATGCCGGCGATACCGCCGATGATAAAGGTGATCACCACCGCCTTCTTGAAGATGGGAAGGCCCTTCATGAACTCCGCTTTCCTGGCGTTGGGTTAGCGCCACTGGCTGGGGGGTGGCACCCGGCCGGCAGAGCGCCGGCCGGGGCGTTGGTGGGTGGACACGGTCAGTCTACTTTGGCGGCCTCGATATCCGCCTTGGTGCCGAAGCCCACGGTCATCGGAAACGATACATGATGGCCACGGGTGGTGATGTTGTCGTCGTGCACCGCGAAGCCGAAGGTGTAGGCGTTGCCGTCTTTGAGGATCTTGTCGTCTTCGGGATGTCCGGTGTCCATTTTACGGGCCCATAGGACAGTCCAGACGCCGTCTTCCCAGGTCCCCGTGACGTCGTTGTTGTCGGCCGCCGAGCCTTTGGCCATGGCACGGCTGACGTAGTACTCGGGGATCATGTCGCCCTCTTTCCAACCGGCGTCGGGGTCGAATGCGACGGCGTTCTCCTCGGCAATGATGGAACTCGGCTGCGCGGTGTCACGGATTTGCTCCATGGTCCGCGACTTGAAACCGACCTTCTGCTCGTCGAACATGTACTTCGGCAGGTTCTTCTCCTTGTCCCAGTTCTTGGAGAAGAGGTTCTTGCCCGCATCGGTCAGCCGGTACTCGAGGACATAGCCGTCATCGGCCATGCCGACCGGCCGGGACCTGTGGCCGCGCCACTGCATGAGATCGACGAACCCGCCGGATACCTTGAGCGCGGCGATCTCGTCCGCCGTCTTGGTCTTGTCCCAACTGGCGTCGTCGTCGCTGCGCGAGGCCGGCAAATACTTGCGCACGTCCTTCTTGTGAAGGCCCGCACCCAGCAGCGGATGGGCCTTGACGTCGTCGCTCTTGGCGACGTCAGGCATGTCGCGCATCGCCGTGTGGCAAGACAGCCAGCAGCCCTGCTCGGCGAAAGCCGGCACGCTGCCGTCGTCGACCATCATAGACAACCGGTCCTCGTAGATCGCCGGCTGACCGGCCTCCCACACCTTCTTGTGGAGGCGCGGCCAACCCATCGCCTTCCATTCCTGACCGTCGAAACGCCAGTGCGGGTGTGCGGTCCCGGGAAAGGCATTGCGCGTCTTCCACTGGAACCGGAAATAGGCATTCTCGCCGTCGTAGGCCGCCTGCACATCGAGGTCGATGACCGCCTGTTTACCCTCGATCGCGTGTGGTTCCAGCGTTTCGCCGGACACGATCACCTGGCCCATGTCCGCTTCCTCGCCTTCGTGGCAGGAAACGCAACTGTCTCCCTCGATGACCTTCTTGTCGGCGCGTTTGTGACCGGGCCCGCGCAGCCACTGGTAGCTCGATTGGCCGGGATAGAACAGCTTCACGGTCGTTGTCTGGATCGCGGGCCAATCCGATGGCGGGGCCGACCAGGCCGGGGCGGAGGCGAAGATCGCGAGTAACAAGCCGATGCCGGCCCCCAAAGAAACCTTGCTTCGGAAAATCATCGAACTCCTCCCCGGTTCATGAGCGGATGCGCCGCATAGGAATGGTTAGCTTATAAAGGAAGTGCCGGTGTGGAGAGTTGATTTAGGTCAACTTCATTCGCAGCCGCTACGACTAGGCGCCGCCGGGTTTTGTGCTTGAGCAGGGGCTCGCCGAGGGGCCGTGAAGCCGGTGGGCGCGCGCCTCGAAGGCCGACATGACGGAGCGCAGCGTTCGGCCGATGGCGCGATGGAACAGGTCTTGTACCAGCAGCGAGCGCAGTTCGAGGTCGACCGCAAGAGCGACTTGGCACCGGTTGTCGGGTAGCGGCTCGAAAATCCAGACCAGATGAAACCTGCTAAAGGCTCTATCGGTCGAGGTCACGTCGATTCGCTCGGGCCGCCGAAGCACGGTCTTCGAGTCGAAACGCTGGCGGGCCATGGCGAAGCCAACGATCTGATCGGTGTAGTAGATATCGCCCTCATGCTTGCGAACCCTGGCCGCGATCCACCCCGGCAGAAACTCCGGATAGCGCTCGACATCGGCCGCGAGATCGAAAAGCTGCTCGGGGCTATAGGTCAGCGCGCAGTGGGCGTCGTACCTCGGCATGGCCGTGTGTTGCTCGTCGGCTATGATGTCATCATCTGTGCCGATCCGAATCTTGCCTCCTGTCCGGATCGAAGTTCAGGGGGCAGAACATGGCCTATCGGGCCATAAGGATCGGGAAGTCGGCATTCGCCAAGATCTCCTTGGTGACACCACCAATGAGCCTCTCGCGCAACCGATGCTCGGAATAGGCTCCCATCACAAGTAGGTCCGCCCCCGTGTTGCGGACCTCTTCCATAAGCGTCTGACCGACCGAACGGCGATCGGGAAGCAGGCATTTGGCTTCGGCCTTGACGCCATGCCAAGCCAGGGTACGGACGATCTCGTCGGCTTCCGGGCCTTGCTTGGCGCCCGTCGTCACGTTGACGATCGCCACCGATCCGGCGGTCTCCAGGAACGGCATGGCCGCCGCGACCGCTCTTCTGGACTGACTACCGCGATTCCACGCAATCATGACCGATTGCCCAAGTCGTGCGGGGACGTCTTCATGAGCGAGGAGAACGGGGCGAGCGGTGCTGAATATCGCTGCTTCGAGAACCGAAGGTGGCGTGGAAGCCGGGCCGAGCGCCGGGTAGCTTATGACGATCAGATCGAACGCGCCGCCGCGAACGGCGACCACCTCGCCGGGATCACCGGTTAGCTCTTCCCACGATGCAGTGGCGACGGTGGTCCCGATCGGCTCGCTCGACAGTGCAAGGTTTCGCGACGTGACAAATTCTTCGAAGGCTTGTCGTGTCGCTATGGCGTCTTGCCGCTTTTGCTTCTGAAGCCGATTGACCACTTCGGTGTAGTGTCTGGGATCGAGATGACTGGTAGCGAACTCAGCCGAAGGGGCATCTGATGCCTGTATGTGTGTCCCTTCAAGGTGGGCACCGAATTTCCGTGCCACGACCACACCTGCCTCGAGGGCGGGCATATCCAATTCCGGCGTACAAATCGGCAGAAATATCCTTTTGGTGCTCACAGCAGCGCCTTCCTGGTCCGATTTACCGAGAGGAAGGGTAATGGATTTTCGTTGGAGAGTCTGCTCATCGCTTAGGTTGTGAGAAAGTTCGTAGGGGCATCGGTGGCCTATGCGGCCAGGCGGAATGCCGCCGCGGCGATCCTGGCGAATTTCCTGCGGTAGGCCGCCGGCGTCATGCCGACCCGGCGCTTGAACAGGCGGCGAAAGAAAGTGGGGTCCTCGTACCCGACCGAGTGGCCGATTTCCTCGACGCTGGCGTAGTTGGCTTCAAGCAGTTGCTTGGCCTCCTCGATGCGGATCGTCTGTACATAGTCTATCGGCTGGTAACCGGTCGCCGCTTTGAACCGGCGCGCGAAGGTGCGCGGCCTCAGGCCGGAGCGCGAGGTCATGCTGGCGACCGGATTGGCGCAAGCGTAGTTCTCCATGATCCAGGCTTCGCTCTCGCCGATCACGGCGTCGGAGTGCTGCACGCGGTGGGTGATCGTAACATAGGGTAGCTGCCCTTCCGAATGACCCGATAGGATGTGGATCTTGGCTGTCTGGATGGCATGTTCCGGCCCGCAGAAGCGGCTGATCGCGTGGAGCGCCAACTCTTGCCACGAGGTCACGCCGCCGGCGGTCACGATACGCTCTCCCTCGCCCGCGAAGCTGAGGATCTCCCCGAGGCGCAGCTTGACCTTGGGGTAGTGCTTGCGGAACAGCTCGCGGTAGGCCCAATGCCCTGAGGCCTCCTCGCCATCCAAGAGGCCGGCCTCGGCAAGGATCAGCGAGCCCGAGCAGACGGAGCCGAGCATCGACCCCTTGGCATACATGCGCTTGATCCACTCGATCTCCCGGTCGTAGATCCCCCGGGGCGGCGTGTCGATCGGCGTGTACATGTCGCAGACGATGATGAAATCCGCCTCCTCCAGCGCGGCGAGGCCATCGTGCGGCTCGACCATAATGCCGCCAAAGCAGCGGAACGGCTCGGCGGTGGCCGCGACGATCCTGACGTCGAGCACCTCGCGCCCCGTCTTTCCGGTCGTCAGCTCGCCATAGATGGCACCGGCGGTGCTCAAGACGTCGTAGAGCCCATAGAGCACCGACGGCGATGTCTCCGCCGCCGCGAGCAGGCAAACGAGCGGGCGCCGGGTCTCGCTCTTGGTCATCGGTCGTTCTCCCACCGTTTATGTCAGATTAGCCCCGTTTCGATCCATTACGCCTCTTACGGGTGTAAACGTCCATCGTTATTCTCGTCATATGGCGGCGCGTACCGCGCTCGAAACATTGGAGGCCAGACATGTCGGACCAACGGTCAACGTCCTCTTCCTTGTCGGCAGCAGATATCGAGGCGCTCGGCGCCAGTCTTCGCGGCGAGATCTTTCTGCCGGACAGCGACGGTTACGACGCGGCGCGGCTTATCTGGAACGGCATGTTCGACAAGAGACCGGGGCTAATCGTGCGCTGCAGCGGCACGGCCGACGTCATCGCCGCGGTCAACTTCGCGCGCGAGAAGGGGCTGCTCACCGCGGTGCGCTGCGGCGGCCACAACTCGGCGGGCAGCGGTTCGTGCGATGGCGGCATCCTGATCGACCTGTCGGACATGAACGCCGTGCACGTCGATCCCAAGACGCGGCGCGCCCGGGTCCAGGGCGGTGCGACCTGGGGCGATTTCGATCGCGAGGCGCAGATCTACGGCCTGGCGACCCCCGGTGGTCTGGTCTCGGCGACCGGCGTCGCCGGGCTCTCGCTGGCCGGCGGCGTCGGTTGGCTGCGCGGCAAGTTCGGCCTGTGCCTCGACAACATCGTCTCGGTCGATATGGTCACCGCCGACGGTGTGCTGCGCACCGCCAGCGAGGATGAGAATGCCGAGCTTTTCTGGGGCATCCGCGGCGGGGGCGGCAACTTCGGCGTGGTCACCTCGTTCGAGTTCCAGGTTCACCCCATCGGCCCGACGGTGATGTTCGTCGCGCCGATCTATCGCGCGGCCGACGCCGCTAAGGTGATGAAGGGCTGGCGCGACTTCATGGCGAGCGCGCCCGACGAGATCGGCGGCATGCTGGTCGAGTTCTCGACCATCGCCGCGGATCCGGAGTACCCCGAGGAAGCCTGGGGCGAGAAGGTCATGACGCTGGCCGGTGTCTGGGCCGGCCCGGCCGACGAAGGCGAGGCTGCGGTGCAGCCGTTGCGCGAGCTGGCCGAGCCGCTGTTGGATTTCTCGGGCCAAATGCCGTACTGCGACGTGCAGCAAATGTTCGACGGACTGTTTCCCAAGGGCGTCCATCGCGGCTACTTCAAATCTGTCTACCTGGGCGATCTCGAGGATGAGATCATCGACGAGATCGCGCCACGTTCGGCCGACCGGCCGTCGGATTTGACGCTGTGCTCGGTCTGGTACATGGGCGCGGCGACGAGCCGCGTGGCGGCCGACGCCACGGCCTTCGGCCCGCGCGACATGGGCTGGATGCTCTCCATCGACGGCATCTGGGAGGACCCGGCCGACGACGACGCGAACCTCGCCTGGGCACGCCAATTCTGGGCCGACATGAAGCACCGTTCCAACGGCCGCGCCTATCTCAACTTCGCCGGCCTCGGCGAGGAGGGCGAGGAATTGGTGCGCACCAGTTACGGCGCCGCCAACTACGAACGCCTCGCCGCGCTCAAGGGCAAGTACGACCCGACCAATCTGTTCCGCCTCAACCAGAACATCAAGCCGGTCGGGTAACGGACAGGCCGCGCGCCACACAGTCATCCTCCCGACCGTTTGATCGGATTGTTCCCCTCGCGGTTCGTACCGTCGCTTGCTCACTCATATATTCGTAGATTAGAATAATACAAAATACTAAAGTATGAGATGCGATCCCAAATCCTCCACTCGACGAACCGATCAAGCGGTCGCACGAGCGGTAGGTGCATGCGGTGCGCAGCAACTTGGGATGGCTGTATGGCGTTATCTAAGAGCCCGTTTCAAAATAGCGTAGGTGGCTTGTTTTGTAGGCACCAAATGTTGAAAGAACGCTTGTCATGGCGGTTGACGATGTGATTCTGAAGAAGGCAACCCAACAAGCAGAGGTTGCCGAACATGTGGACGTCCGAGACGCGAAAGCGCTACGCCGAACCGGCCAAAGGCTACGCATCGACGCTGAGCGATGCCCAGTTTGCCCTGATCGCGCCGCTGTTGCCGCCGTCGCAAGGCAAGGGCCGGC
>Ga0255057_10000649_pt1 | contig 19710 bp, 23 predicted proteins | sample Cases_109_6_MG_FD_189022 | JGI IMG/M metagenome (GOLD analysis project Ga0255057, IMG submission 189022) | Seawater microbial communities from Amundsen Gulf, Northwest Territories, Canada - Cases_109_6 | ecosystem: Environmental > Aquatic > Marine > Gulf | place: Canada: Northwest Territories... | reverse complement strand
CTAAAAGGTCTAGACACGGCTCGTCGCGTGGGGGTATAACGGTGTCAGAGCCTGCGAGGCGAGAACGGGCGCTGGGTGTCTTCCCGGCTGAGATTCGACAAGAGGAGTCGGAGACCGTCACTACCAACACCGGATAATGCCGGGGAGGAACTTTCGCTTAGCAGGCTCTACTAATGCCCGACTCCGCTCACTATGTGCGGGTGGCGAACCGCCCGGTAACGTGCTGCGTCATGCGCGACCATCAGACGAATCGCCCCGCGAGCATCGAGTCCATCAGCGCAGTAACCCTCACGACTCACGATATGGCCCGCTCGGTTGAGTTCTACACATCGCTTGACTTCCAACTCCTCTACGGCGGAGGCAACGCTACGTTTTCCAGCTTCACCATCGGGGACGGTTACCTCAACCTCACTACTCGACCGACCGAGCAGCAATGGTCAGGGTGGGGACGAATTATCTTCCACGTCTCCAATGTTGATGCCCTCTATCAGCAGGCGGTCGAGCTGGGACTATCCCCGGAAGCGCCGCCACGCAATGCTGAATGGGGCGAACGTTACTTCCACCTGGCCGACCCAAACGGACACGAACTCAGCTTTGCCAGACTCTTAACGCCCCGATAACCACGCCCGGATTTACCGCTCGATATGTGCCCGATATGTGCGGGCGGTCAGTTTGACAGTTTGCGGAAGGCGTCCCACGTAACATCCGTCTCGGAGGTGGATTGTGAGGCTGAGGTATGAGGTTCTGCTTGTCGTGCTGGCGATGGCGGTTACCGCTTGCGGTTCAACCACAGGCACTGATCCGGCACTGCCAGACAGCGGATCATGGATGGAGGAGAACCCTCAGCCTTCCGAGGGGACACCATTTCATCTGACCATCGCATTCATAATCGGCGACGGATTTGACGGCGAGACAGTGGAAGTGAGGCTTGATGGAGAGCTAGTCGTTTCGGGGACAGGAAACCCCGATCCTGATGAACACTTCTGCTGGTATGGCCCCTATCCACTGATAGTTGACGCCGGAACCCACGAGGTAGAGGCGATCACCGGTTCGGGAGAGTCCTTCGCGGAGAACTTCGATCTCACCGGCGAATCCACGGGCAGCGTTATCTACAGACATCCGTCTGCAGACTCCGAACTGGATCAACCAGAACTCAGCTGGCAGCTTTATGAGGGGCCGCCGTTATGTGCCTAATCGGTGGATTCAACCTCCATATATCCTCCCCTCCGAGTATCAAGCCACACGACCATCTTCCCGAATCCATCAGGGTTCGCCCGATACAGAATCGGCATTACCGAACCAACTCGGGTCGCACCATCCCGGCGACTCTCTGCGAAGGCATCAAAGCAACGCTGTACTCGAGCGATGAGTCTGAAGCTCCAGTTGAGCTTCGACCGGTCAGCTGAGCAAGCCTTAATAAGCTTGCTGAATGCTCGTGGAACGAGCAGGTCGCTCCTTGCACATGACCCCGGCGGCCGTGCGAAACAGAGAGCCACTTTGAGTGGACTGGATCCGGCAATCGGCGCTAGCTCTGCCGCTACCTCGCAAAAAGGGGTACCCCATCAGTTTTCTGTCGCCACCACCCACACCGCCGCAGCGAAATCGAGACCCAGCTGGTCGAACCCGACTGCCACCAGCCCCGGCCCACCAACAGCGACGCTGTTCATCGGCTGGCGACCCTCTCCGCCGAAGACCGCCTCATCGTGGGGGACGCGGGACCAGGTGATCCCATCAGGAGAGGTCCACACCGCTGCATCCTCATCGAGTTCAAGACCAAGAAACCCCGAGTCGGGCTCCAGAGGCGCCACGTCCCTGCGCGATACGGCCCATCCGACCGCGACCAGGCCCGAGCCGTCAGCGGTCACGCTCGACATGCGGCTGCCGAGGATTACCTCGTCGTCGGGGACTCGGGTCCAGGTGATGCCATCAGGAGAAATCCACACCGCCCCTTGGAAGCTGTCGGTTCCGACTGCCACCAGGCCCGGCCCTCCGGCGGTCACGCTCACCATCAACTGGCGACCATCTCCGCCCAAGACCTCCTCGTCATCGGGGACTCGGGACCAGGTGATCCCATCAGCAGAGGTCCACACCGCCGCATCAAGGCGTCCGCTCAGCCCGTCGAATCCGACCGCTACCAGGCCCGGGCCTCCGGCGGTCACGCTCACCATCAACTGGAGGCCCTCTCCGCCCAATACACCCTCATCGTCGTGGACCCGAGTCCAGGTGATCCCATCAGCAGAAATCCACACCGCCGCATCGAGATCACCGACCGACGCTTCGTCCCGTCCAACTGCCACCAACCCCGGGCCGCCAGCGGTCACGTTCTCCATCTCCTGCCGACCCTCTCCACCCAACACCGCCGCATCGTGGCGGACCCGTGCCCAGGTGATCCCATCGGGAGAAGTCCACACCGCCGCATCCCGATCGTCGCCCGAGCCGTCCCATCCGACTGCCACCAGGCCGGGCCCGCCAGCGGTCACACTGTTCATCACCTGGCGACCATCCCCGCCAAAGACCGCCTCGTCGTGAGGGACACGGGACCAGGTGTTCCCATCAGCAGAAGTCCACACCGCCGCATCCCGATCGCCGCCCGGCCCCTCCCGTCCCACTGCCACCAATCCCGGCCCTCCAACGGTCACGCTCTCCATCACCTGGAGGCCCTCTCCGCCGAAGACAGCCTCGTCGTGGGGGACCCGGGACCAGGTAAGCGAGGAAAAGGGGGCGGTCGGTATCGGGGTGGTCGCCGATGTCGCAGAGGTCGTGGTCGTTGTTGTTGCCGACGCGCCCGCAGCTGTGGTTGTCGTCGGCCCCGCGGGGGCCGGCCCTGAAAGGCCAACAACATCGCGATCGTCGCCCCCGCCGGACAAGAGGCTGGTGATGCTGACGGCCGATCCGACCAGGAAAACCAGAAGCAGTGTGGCGAGGGCCAGGCGTTGCACCCTCCGGGGAGATCCCCGTCTTTGCCTGGTGGCGATCTGCGCAGCCGGGAACGGGGGTGGCTCAGGCGCCGACTCGACCAATTCGGCCACGAGGGCATGGATCCGATCATCGAGGCGATCACTCATCGAGCAAACTCCTGAGTCGTTGCCGGGCTCGTCCCAAGTGCCGCCGCACCGATCCCGGGTTCACGCCGAGCCGGTCTGCCACCGCCGTTTCGCTGAGGTCCTCCCAATAAGTCAAAACCACCACTTCCCGCTGGCGCGGGCTCAACCTGCTCACCGCTTCCAGAACTTCGGGCCAAACGTCGGGTTGATAGACGGGCTCGCGGCTGGCGCCTCGTTGTTCGCGTGCCCGACGCCGCATGGTCGAGCGGTACTGGCTGCGAGCTTCGTTGGCGACGGCACGATAGAGATACGCCTCGTGGTCGGTCACCTGCGGCCATGCTTTGGACGTCATCGCTCGCAGCACCGCACTGGCCACCACATCGGCCGCATCAGACGGGCCGACCAGGCCCGTCGCGAAACGAACTAGCGCCTGGGAGTGCGCTTGGTAGATCGCAGCGTTTCGTTTCGAACCAACATCCACGAGGCGCGTTTACTCCCATAGCTATAAGACGCCGCAGATGGCGTTTCCCGCTGACCTCAGCGACCGAAAGGTACTCCGATAGATCTCCCGATGGTGGTACGCGCCATGGCAGTCGGTGGTCGGGATTTCCATTGTCTGACGTCAGCGGAGGGCCTGGTCGGTGGCGTCTTATAGGTACTCAACCCGAGCTGGGGAGGACACGACCATGAGTGACAAGCAGCCAGACAATTCACGAAACGGTCCGACATCCGATGTCAGCGAGGCAGCGTCTCACCAATCGCTCCAAGGAGTAGTTAGATCGGGAAGAAGGCGCCTCGGGGTCGGGTTGGTAGCGGTGCTGCTTTTGGCAGTAATCGCGCTCGTGGCCGCTGCATGCTCGAGTAGCGGCGACGCAGACGTCGCTAGTGCCACCTTGGACACGAGGTCCCGTGCGGCCGCTACATCCACCACCGTGGCAGCTGCGTCCACGAACACCACCGTGGCTGCTTCTGGCGCCAGTGACCAGGTTCTATCCCAAGCCGGTGCCGCCGCCAGTGATAACAGCGCATTCGAGAGGGGCGTCGTCGCGCCCGTCGCATTCCAGGTCAGCAGTATCGGACGGGACGTCATCTTCACCGCCGACCTCACTGTCGCCGTCACCGACGTCGCCGTGGCGAGTGACGCCGCCACCCTCAAGATCTCGACTCTGGGCGGTTTCGTGTTCGGCGAGCGGACAACCGGAGCGCCCAACCCCGCCAGCATCCTCACCTTCAAAGTGTTCCCCGATGACTTTCAGGAGGCACTCAACCGCCTGGGATCCCTTGGCGACGTCCGCACGAAAAACCGCTCGGCCGACGACGTCACCGAACGCATTGTCGACCTCCAGAGTCGCATCCTCAGCGTCGAAGCCAGCGTAGAAAGGCTCCGTGAGCTGATGGGAAGCGCCGGCGGGGTCAAGATCGTCGTACAAGTGGAAACCGAGTTGGTTGCCCGCGAGACCCAACTCGAGACCCTCCGAGGCCAGTTACGCACTCTCGAAGACCACGTCAGCCTCGCCACCATCGTCCTGACACTCACCGAAGCACTCAGCCAACCCCGGGTGGAGCTCATGGTTACCGCTTACCTCGGCCATGACGGAATCGGAGCGTCCTGCCCCGGCCGCACCGACCTGGCGATCGAAGAAGGCTTCGACGCCACAGTGTGTTTCGAGATACTCAACGTCGGTGACACGCCCCTCACCAACTTCGAACTGAACGACCCCGTCCTCGACCTGAGTCTGGATGACCTGATAGTCGTCTTCGGCGACCCGACCGGCACCATCGAGCCGGGCGAAACCATCATGGTCGCCGCCGAGATCGTCGCCGAACGAGACCTCCGCACCCAAACACGGCTAAGTGCCGTGCCGGTCAATCAAGACGGTCAACCGCTGGCCGGCCGCAGTGTCGCCAACACCACAACCATCTTCCTCAACGTCGTCGACCCGGGAGGGGTCGCCAGCTTCAGCGAGGGGCTGTCGGCCAGCCTCGGCTCCCTAGCCAACTTCGGACGGGTCCTCATCCTCGCCCTCGGCGTGGCCCTGCCATTCATCTGGCTAGTTCCGCTGCTGGGCTGGCTATACCTGCGCTGGCGACGGGAACGCCATGAACTCGAGCACCCTGAAGGGGTGCCGCTAACTGGGTAAAGCTCAGGCGAGCGCCTCGACCAGCGACCCGCGTGGCCGACTTAACCAGCGCCGAACTATGCATCCCGGTCGGGTGGGCGATGAGGGCGCACTGGACGATCTCGAGTGCTTGGCTTGGCTGGCAGGCCCATCCGGATCGGCTTGATAGAGTCGTTGGTGATCTTGGCCGCGTGCCTCGATGCACCGGAACCTCATACAACCAACGGTAGAACCAGTTGCCCGATGGCGGAGCGGTCATCGACCCGATCCCAGGTTGCCGACCTAAACGAACACGAGGGTGGTGGCCTAGCGCACCATCGGTGGACGGGCGATATGGCGTTTGCCGGGTGATCTGGGCCATGAGGGGGTCTGAGCGAATGGGAAGGGGTCAGCTGGGTTGGGTCGGGTCGGTTACGTGTCCGATGAACAGGATCGCTTCAGATCCACGGTCGCGGATGAAGTAGAAGAAGGGTTGGTTGATTGTCACGGTCGGGCCGTGTGAGCTGGCAATCGCCACGTCGGTAGCGGCGGCTGCGGTCGTTCCGGTCTCGTCGACGTCGATACGGGCGATATGAGAGACGGAATCGATGAAGAAGCCTTCCTCGCCACCTTCGAACATGGCTCCGAAGTCGTATGTGGTCGGCAGGCCGATGGCGTTGAGGGGATCGAGGGCCTCAATACTGGTCTCCGTGGACCAGATTGGCATGGTCAGGTGGATTCCACTCTCATTCAAGCCGTCAGTGATTTCACGCAGCCGGTCGGCGGTGAGGTCGGCTTCGAACGTTGCCAGGTCGGTGGGTTGGATGACGACCATGCTGAGGTTGCCTCCAACGTAGGGCAACTCGACTGCCACGAAATCTGGTCCTGAGTTCAGTGGGAGATATTGGTGGTGGGCCATGAACTCGGTCTGCACAATGGCGCCGTCGGACGTGGTGAACTCTCCGGGCTGGTCGAGTCGATGGAACTGCACCGCCCAAGACGCTTTCAGGTACATGGCGTTGGCGAGCACAATCACGGTCTGCGGCGAGTAGCCGGTCGTGAGTTCCTCGATCAGCCCATCGGTCTGTTCCGACACCCAGCCGTTAACTGCCGTCACCACATCGTCGGGCGCGCCGACGAAGTCGACGGCACCGACGGGTGCCCCGTAGGAACCGACCGCCGTGTCGAGAAACTTGTCACGAAGTGGGAGCCCGGCCTGAACGAAGAGCTTGTTGGCTGTGGAGATGTCGAGTCCATCACCGGCGCGGCCTTCCAGGATGAGATCGATGGCGTTTACCGCCGGGTGGAGCTCGGCGGGGTCAACCGCGTCCACACCAAGCATCTCGCCGAACCCGTCGGTGGTGTCTCCGCTCGTACCGGCCATCGTCAGAAGGAGAACGGTGCTGAGGCTGTAATTGCCAATCACTGCGTTATCGGTGCCGTCCCCAATGGCAGTCTTGAAGAAACGGACGGCAAAATCATTGGTGCCCGCAACCACGCCATTGACCGCCTCGCCGTTAGCGCCGGGCGACGTGTCCCGCTCGGTCACGTCTGCCACCAGCTCAACTGCCAACCCCTCCCGGATCGGAGGCTGCGGGCCAGATGGGACGACACCGGGTGTGTCGATGTGCGGAGCCTGCAGGGCAGGTTGGGTGACATCAGTCGCGTCGATGTCGACCTCGGTGCTCTCCGAAGTGTCGCCACCACAGCTGGTAGCCACGAGCACCAACCCGAGCAGGGCAGGAATTACACGCGACATCAATCTCACGCTCCTAAGACGTGTCGGCAACGCAATCGGTTCCCGAAGAGGGAGACGAGGTCGTACCGTATCGGGATGGATCGAGCAACGGTCTTCGGGAATGACGCCAGGACTTATGACCGGTTGCGTCGGAAATACCCAGCCGAGATGTTTGACGACCTCATCGCCGAAGCCCGACTTTCGAACGGATCCTCCGTGCTCGAGGTCGGCTGCGGGACCGGCCTCGCCACTACCGAGCTCGTTCGGCTCGGATTCGACGTATGGGCTATTGACCCTGACCCACGGATGCTCAAAGTCGCGCGCCACCGCTTCGCTTGCGATGACGTACGGTTCAGCGAGGGACGCTTTGAGGACTTCTCGGGTGGGTCATCGTCATTCGACCTGGTCTTTGCTGCCGGCTCTTGGCATTGGCTTGAAGTCGGGGTAGCCCTGCCACTGGCAGCCTTCCTCTTGGGTCAGGGCGGGAGCCCGGCCGTCTGTTGGAACTTGCCACGTCCGCAGGACGCACCGCGACCCGCTGGGTTAGACGCCGCATATCGAAAGCTCGCTCCAGAGCTCGTCGACGTCGCCAGCCAAGTTGTGAACCTCACCCAGGACCATCGTCGGGCTGAGATCGCCCGATCGGACCATTTCGATGAGCCCGTGACGTTCGGGTACCAGTGGACAAGAAAGCTGTCGACAACCGAGTACTGCGAGTTGCTGTCAACCCATTCTGCCCATCGAATGCTCGGCCAGGATCGGCTGACCAGTTTGCTGGCCGCCGTCTCCGAAGTCATCGATGGCAACGGGGGAGTAATTGACCTGGCCTACGAGACGGTCATGTATGTCGCCCACCTCCGCGATTCGTAGGTCCACTAGACGCGCAACTGTGATGGGGCGGGAACGACACGCGTCGTGGCCGACTCGTGTGTCAAGAACCGAGCACGAGGTGCCGACATGCTCGCTCTGGTCTGACGGGCGATATGGCTCATGCCCAGATGTCCAGGTGTTGCATTATCACCCTTGAACGTGAAGGGACTCCCGGCGGAGCAGGGGTACCTGTTACCTGGCGACTCGCTGGCGTTGGGCCGTTACGACGTGGGCCACCCAGAGGCGCGAAGACCGTCCGGCACCGCGGAGCCGGACGGTCTTTGCCTAGCTGCTTAGCTCTCGTGGGTGATGGCCTCGATGGTTATCCGCCTGTGGGCCATATGGCCCCAAAGCCCGAGTTACCACCGCCGGGACCGGCATCGGCGTCACCCGGTGGTAGGTCGTTCAAGGCGTTGGAGTTTGCGTTCGTTCCGGCTTGGTTGCCGCCTGGGAGCAGTGACACTCCCGGAGCGGGCGCGATCGTCGATACCCCATTGTCGCCATTGTGGCTGTCAGCGTTTAGCACTCCGTCGCCAACTATCGGGCACAAGAACTCCCCGTTGGTTCCGACTGCCGGTGCAGGCGGAACAGCCAACGCCGCTCCCTGAGTGGCGACCATTCCTCCCACAACCAATGTCGCAATAACCAGAACATGTCTTACGCGTTTCTTCATGTATTGCTCCTTTCTGCCCGGAACCTCCGGGCTCCTGGAAATTGACGCTCTCAGGCAAAAAGAAACAGCAAAGAAACAGCAGAAAAAACGCAGAGAAACTCCCGTCCTGCTGTTGCTTTACACACGAGATGGGGTTCGATTTAGCCAGCTCCACCAGGTCGTTTCTAACTGTCGCAACCACCCGGCCCGACCCCGGCACCAGGCCAATCGGACGAGTAGCCTCGGAATCCAGTCGAACCCCCTGGAGTCGAAGCCAAACCGACAAACATCGGCATCATCTCCCCCTCGGAAGTGATGCCATTCAGCCTCTGAGGCCGAGCGTGTTTCTCGTGCGAGCTGGTGAAGATTTGAGGGGGTTCGGCGTCGTATACATCGGCCGTGCTGCTGGCTCGTCGGGTTTCGACAGGGCCACGTAGTGGTGGTCATACGAAGAATGCGAAAGTGTTTCGCGCTCTAAGAGGCGGAGGGCGCCACATGTCGTGTGGCCGCAAGGTTGCTGGGGAGCCCCTAGGCCAGGCCAGACGATCGCGACATAGGCGTGACATAGGTTGAGCTCGGCAAACACGGGAGGCTGCAAGTGGCGACCCCAGCACACACTTTGGAGATTTGGCCCCGAATAGTTGCCGGCGCGGTAGCGCAGGTGACCTCATGGCAAGATCACGCCAATTGCAGCGGAGCCGACCAGGACTTGTTCTTCCCCCAACGTGGGGCATCAACTCGCAAGGCCAAGGCAATATGCGAAGCCTGCGAAGTGAAAGCAGAGTGCCTCGAATTCGCCATCACCCAGAGAGAACGAATCATTGGCATCTGGGGTGGCCTCTCGGACCGAGAACGACGCAAGATCCGCGAACAACGCACCCGGGCGAAGGCTCAGCTGGTCTCCTGGCCCGTCGGTAGAAAATCCGACTGAATCCTATGGCGTCATAGCCGGGGCTCTTAGGTTCAGCGACTTCTTCGGGAAGGTTCCTCCGAACTGAGCCCCGGCTATGCACTATCCATCCCCCACGACTATGGCGCGGCCGCGCATCTTGACCACCACCCAGACAGGGTGATCCGGCTGAGCATCCTGTGACAGGGTGCCTCCACCAGTCGGGTGCCTCCACACCAGGGTGCCAACCCGCCAGGGTGCCCTCATCGCAAGGGTGCCACTACTACGGATCATGATCTTGGTTGTTTGGTTAGTTGCTTTGCTTTTGGTGAAGGGCACCCGAGGCACCGGACCCCGGTGGGCACCCGCGCGGTAGTGGTTAGGTGCGGTCGCGAAAAACGCGTTAAACGGGATCTGACGCGCGTGGCGGGTGCCGTTATGCGCTCTTGGTGAAGTGATCGTTATCGCTCATCAAGAAGTGATCGGTGCGGGTGCGGGATGTCCTCACAGCCGCTGGCCTCGCTTTACTGTAGACGTCAAGGGGGTTGCAAATTGTACGGACGTCGAGAAGCTGCGTTCACACCACGGCCAAGAAGTCTCGTGTCGTCCTCTCCTCAGCAAGCTGCGGGTCGACGAGCTGCGATCATGGACGTTCCTCGGATTTCACCGAGAGGCTCGATAGCATTCGATCGCATGCAGCGTTACCGTCGGCCTGCCTTCCTCCTCGCCATCGCTCTCGTCTTCGTCGCCGGGGCGTGCTCCGACGCCGATGTGACCCCCTCCACGGCGCCGACCACCTCCGCCACAACTGCCACGTCGACGACCACTGCGGGGCAGTCCGCTACGAGTCCGCCCACTACGAGTCCGCCCACCACCGTGCAAACGACCACGACGACCGATGTCGTGCGCACCGCCCTGATCACGAGCCTCCCGGATGGAGGTTGCACCGGCCTCGGAGCACCCCCTGACTTCGAGGACGCCGAAGTGACCTTCCAGGTTGGCCGGCGCCTGTATGCCGCCACGCCGGACGGAGGGAACGTGCGTTGCTTGCTGGAGATTCCGGAGGACGAGGTCTCGGTGCTGTTGCCTCCCCGTCTCGAGTGGGGAGCAGCCGCCGACCGGCTCATCGTTGGGGATCACGCCTACCTCGCCTCCGGCGAGGTTCCGACGGATGTCGCGACCTTCACCCGTCTGCGCTGGACCAAGCCCACTGGGACGTCGGTGCTTGCCGTCGAGGAGGGCCGCCTACTGAAGCGCAGTGTCGAGACCGGAGCCGTTTCGGATGTGACGTTCCTCGCCAGGCATGACCTCGCGGTCTATCACCCTGCGGGAACTGAGATCCTCTCGGTCGGCCAGGACACCACGGGTGACTACGGGATCTACCTAGCTTCAAATAGGGGTACGAACGTCCGCCGGCTCGTGGACGGCACGGGAGCGATCGTCACCGAGCTCGCTCTCCTCCACGACGGGCGCACGCTCTATTTCATCGCAGTCCACGACGGGCTGACTCATCTGCACGAGCTGATCCTCACGCCTCCCGTCCCGTTTCGCTTGTTGGATCAGCCTCCCGATGGGCCATCGCCCGAGGATGGCGGTTTGCAGCTCCACGAGACGTCTGCGGAACTGCATGGCCTCGAACTCTCACCGTGGGACCTGTGGTGGGCCGCCAACCAAGCCTGCGGGGTGGACGAAGACCCCGGGATCATCCTGCGGGAGGAACTCAGTCTGCCTGCCGAGTTGGAAGGCGTACCTGCCGAGGCGGTGGGGTGGCTCCCCGCAGACCGCCTGGCCGTAGTGACCTTTCCCGAGGCGTGCGATTTGCCAGGTGACCTCTGGATCGTCGACTTCGGTTTCGTGTCCGGTTCGTCGCCGACGGCCACGCTCCTGTACTCAGGCTCGGAGGAGGCGGCGGCCACAGGACTCGACATCCGGGCGGTCGGAGTAGCGAATGCGACCACGAGGAGCCCGGCTCCGGAACCGCCCCCTCCGATCGGTGGAATCGAATTCGAGGCGGAAGCCTGATAGCCCTGACGGGACCGGTCGGTCCCCAGTAGCGCCGAGACTCGAGGGATCTCCAGCTCAACCAAGAGATAACCGGTATCCAAATCGTCAACCCAGATTCGGGTCTTCCTGGTCGGATGGCCGACCTTGTAGACCTTGAGTCTGTGACATGGTTTCGGGACTTGCCGCACTATGTCGCAGCTCTAAGACGTGGGTAGAAGTTGTGTCCGGGCACAACCCCGGGTGCCACAGCCACTGCGGCGGTAGCGGAAACGATCCGAGCTGGAGCCACTCCACATTCGATTATTTCCCCCCACCGCAATCATCTAGTTTCAGCGCATAACACCCCTCTCCGAACCTCCGAGAACCCCTGTTGATACGGGGGTTCTCGCCGTTTAGCCTCAGCAGGCGTCAACGAAGCGGCCCCGATGCTGGACACCCGGCGGGGCCGCTTCCTCGCGTCAAGAACTGAGATCAGAGGTTGTCTTCGGCCCATTGTTGCCCGTCAGCAAGCAAGTCTTGCTTGACCGTCGGCACGGGGGTGGGTCTGCTGTAGGCGCTCGCCGTGGCGCCGACCGCAGCTGCGAACACCTTGCTCGCTCCGATCTTTTCGACCAATGCCTGCACTTGTTCCTGTCCGTACAGAATCGTCACTGAGTCACCAACATCGAGCGTGACGGGGAGCTTCGGCATCGATGACGAGAACCAGGGCTCTCCGGGAGTAAGGATGCCCCCAGGGTTGCGCTGGTAGATCCAACCGCGGACCTTCGCTGGGAGGATCTTATGCCACCGGCGTGGCAGAGGACCATGCTGGATCCAGAGGCTCGACAACTGAACCGGTCGTTTGCCGTAGTTGGTCGCCTCTACCCGGATGACGTGGTGCACAACGCCCCTGCTTTCCGGCATCACGGTCGCCCACATCTTCACCTTGAGTCGGGCTCGGTCCACGAGTGTGGCATTCAGTATGTTCCACAGCAACGACAGAGAAGCTACGCCGAACGACATGGCGGCGATGCTGATCGCGAACCACTCGCCCGTCGTCAGATCATCCATGTCCGAAACCTACGCCACCCGGGAACGGCCTTATACAACTATTTTGCAACTATGAAACGAAAACGACCCGCTACCTCGGATGGCGTGACATGACGGGCCGGCACGAAAACCCCGTGATTACCTGACAGAACGGGCCGGGGCGGGTCACGGTGTAACCACTCGGGATGAGACTGTGTTGACTGGGGGTCAAGAGGTCGCTGGTTCAAATCCAGTCAGCCCGACGGGAAAAACCGCTGTCCACACAGCGGTTTTTCTCAATTCACGTTGACCGGAGTGACCTCCGCGACACCGATTGGCCACAGTTGATTCGGATCTCATCGCGTTGAGGTGGTCCGCCGCCGCCTGATCGAGCCTGTCGAAGAGGTGCCCATATCCGTCCAACGTCGTGCGAATCGAAGCAAGGCCGAGCCGTGGCGCAATCACCTTCGGATGCTCAATAGCCGCGATCAGTAGAGAGACATGGCTTGTTGCTGAAACCTATTGAGAAATGCGGGAAGACCAGCTGGATGTTGTTCTTGGGCGGCTGGTCAAGTGGGCCGATTGCCGGTGTCCTGAGGCCAGTACAACGGAGAGAGTTCCTCGACGTATTTGACCGTCCGATGTGACGCCAGCATCTTGGACATCATGGTGAGGTCGCTCGCCTTGCAGCTCACCACGAGGATCCCCTCACCCTCGCCAGTCCGTTTGAAATCGAGCTGTTCCACCTCGGGGTCGATGCGACGCATGAACTTCAGCAGTGCTTCGAGCTCGGTTGTGTCGCCGACGTGCACTTCCAGGCCGTCGGACCTTGGCTTTCCGGCGGGCGATGGCGCCATCGACTGCCCGCAGACCGTACAAGGTGCCGAGGGCTACCAGTGTGCCGATAGCGGCGAGCCAGTAGGTGCCCGATCCGGCGGCGATACCGATTGAAGCCACCACCCACAACCCGGCTGCGGTGGTGAGGCCGCTCACGACAGCCCCCTCGCGAAAGATGGCCCCTGCGCCCAGGAAGCCGACCCCGGTGACGATCTGGGCTGCGATGCGAGACTGGTCGGGTCCTTCGAAACCGATGATCGACGCCACAGAGAAGATGGCGGCACCCACTCCAACAAGGGTGTGCGTGCGTAGCCCAGCGGCCTTCTGAGCGGTTTCTCTCTCATAGCCGATCATTCCCGCTGCAGACAGCTGCCAGGACCAAGCGTCCGAGAATCACGCCCGGTGACATCGCACCCCTTTTCTCCTCCGTCCGGGGGCCCAAACGCTATCGCATGCACGACCCGGCTGCCGAGAGGTCGATACGAGCTTGCCGCGGCGTGACTGGTGAGATTCAAGCCTCCGGCGCCGCTGTCCACGCGCTCAAGGGGGTCTCTCAAGCGGGGGTCGACGGTTCGAGTTGGCGGTCGCCCGGAGGGTTCGCCCCGTAAGTCCATTAAGTTTGGCGCTATGGCGCGGGATCGCACCAAGCTCGAAGCGGTACTGGCGAGGGCGGCCGAGCTGGACTCGCTGGCCGACGATGGCCAAATCATGCTCGATGATGAGGAGGTCTCTTGGGTCGGGGCGGAGCTCGGCATCTCCCGTGTGTCCATATCCCGGGCTCTTTCCGAGCTCAACGCTGGCCAGTCTCTCACCGTCGACGCCACGGCCGTCCTGCCCGGTACGCGGGCCCGCGTTATGTCCGACCTGGCGACTTACCTGCACATCCGGGGCCTGAGGTCGATTGCCGCTGGAGTCTGGGAGCAGCGCAGCGGCTGGTGGCCAGACCTCTACCGCTTTCTCGCGCTCACGCCAGTAGCAGTGGCGGTCAGTGACTCCGGTAACTCCACGCGGATCACATTGATCGCGGGGCTTGATCGCATCTGGCGGGTACACCTTCTCATCGGAGTTCTCGGATTCGTTGCGGCTGCGGTCGTAACGGTTCCGACACTCGAACTGACGAACATGCTGGCGGGGGTTCTGGTGGCAACACTGTTTATGGTTTTGAGCTGGTGGTTTTACCTCCGTCGCCGCAGGATGATCACTTGGCGTCTGCAATGGGCGCTGGAGGAGATTGCTCGCCCCTCCTACCGGATGCAGCCCTGGTGAATCGGATTGGCTGTAGGTGTGATTACGGAAGCAACGATGCGTCGACCGACGGGACCTGAGTCGTTTGAGCGGCGAACGCCGGCACGTCCCCGTTAGGATCGCAGGACGAGAGGGGTTGCGGCTTGGGGCTCATAAATCAGGCTCAACGAATCACTGCCCTGCAACAGGTCCCGGTGTTATCAGGACTCAGCCGAACGGTGCTCAAAGAGTTGGCGCGCCGGGCGGAAGAAGTAAACGTGCCCAAGGGTGCGTTCCTCTGCCATCAGGGTGCCAGTTGTGACGAGGTGTCCATCATTCTCGAAGGCTCTTTCGTGGTACGCCGTCACACTCGCAAGATCGACACCCGCAACAAAGGTGACTTCATAGGGGCACTGCCCCTCATCGAGGGGAGGCCATGGGGCATCGACGTTGTGGCGGTGGAGGAGTCGGCTGTGCTGGTGGTACACCGCGAGGATTTTGAGGAGCTGCTCGAAATCCCGCGAGTAGCCAGGACAATCATGACGAAGCTGGCTACCGGTCTTCGCGAGGCCGAGGAGAGGATCCTCGAACTAAGCCCTGGGGGAGCTGAATCGTCCAGAGGAAGATCAAAGTCCCCCACAGACGGAGCCAGGAAAAAATAGTCTCCCACCCAGGATGGAACCGGCCTGGGAAGTTGGGTCACGAGATCCCGCCCAGGATGGCTCATAGTGCTGCGCCTATGGGTGGACTCGAAGCACCGAACGGAAGTTCACGGGAAAAAACCGCTGTCCACACAGCGGTCTTTCTCATGCCCCGCTCAGTCCGTGCCAGTAGAACACGGCGGCCGCCTACGCCGCATCAGAGGCGTAGGCCGCTCTCGCGGTCGAAATATGTGATCTTGTCGACCGCCAGGGTCAGTTCGATCGAGTCGCCGACGGCGAGCGGTCGAGATTCGGTGACCCGCAGGGAGAACTCGAGTGTTCCCGAGTCCGGCGAACCAAAAGCGACGTGGGCGATGCGTTGCGAGCCGAGCTGTTCCACCGCGGTGACCCTGGCGTGGAGGCAGTGATCGAAGGGGTCGCCCGATTTAGCCAGGCGAACGTCTTCCGGGCGGATGCCGGCGAGGAACGCGGTGGACGACGGTGGGGGAGGAGCGCCGGAGATCTCGTCGTCCCCGATCCGTAACCTTTTGTCGTTGGTGGTTTCGGCCGGGACGATGTTCATACCGGGGGAACCGAGGAATTGGGCAACGAAGGTATTGACGGGCTGGCGGTACACGTCCAAAGGTGGCCCCACCTGTTGCACTTCTCCGTCGTTGAGCACGACCAGGCGATCGGCGAGTGCTATCGCCTCTTCCTGGTCGTTGGTGGCGTAGATGATTGTGCGCGATCCGTCGTGCAGTTTGCGAATCTCGGTTCTTACCTGGCGGCGGAGGTGTGGATCGACCCCGGCGAGGGCCTCGTCGAACAGCAGGGTTGCGGGGTCGCGAACGGTTGCCCGGCCGGTGGCCACCAGCTGGCGTTCGCCGGCCGACAGGCTGCGGGGCTTGCGGCCCAGAAGCCGTCGAATGCCAAACCTTCCGGCCGCCGCCCCGGTGCGGACGGTCTGGTCGGGCTCTCCCACCCCCGTGACTTTCAACGGGAAGCGGAGATTGTCGCCGGCGGTCATGTGCCCATAGAGCGCACCCTGGGTGGTGACCATCCCGACGCCGCGGGAGCTGGCGCCAACGTCGTTGACGGCCCGGTCGTCGAAGCGAATGGCACCGGTGGCGGGGCGATCGAGGCCGGCGATCAGGCGGATGAGGGTGGTCTTGCCGGATCCCGATGGGCCGACGATGGCAATGAGCTCGCCGGACTCAATGGTGAGATTGGTCGGTGTGAGACCGACGCCTCCGTCCTGGTAGATCCCGGAGACCGCTTGCAACTCGATTCTCGGCATGGCGCAATGGTATGCGATGACTGGGTAGCCGGGTCGGAGGCAGATAGGTCTTTGTGCGATGTGTCGGTGTAGCTTGGCGCAGTAGGTCTACACCTAGGAGGAACCATGGCGGGAACCGTGTACAAGGTCATCGAGCTGGTCGGCACCAGCGCTGACTCCTGGGAGGACGCGGCCCGCGCGGCAGTAGTCACCGCCGGCCAGTCGCTGCGTGACCTTCGCATCGCCGAGGTCGTGAAGCTGGACATGCAATTGGACGACAACGGTGCGGTCAGTCTGTATCGCGCCAAGGTGAGCATCTCCTTCAAGCACGAAGCCAGCGGCTAGAGAACCCGGCCGGATCACGGGCTGGATGCGATGAGATCCATGCAGAGTGCCCTCGAAGAGACCCTAAGAAACGGGGTGGCGACTACAGAAAGGGCGGTCACGACAACCCTTGAGGACGGCGGCAGCCTCTGGCAACGTCCGGTCTGAGAGTTTGTCTTGTTTCACACGACCCCCGCCGCGAGGCGTAGCATTTCTATTGGATTCGGGGGGTGCTGAGATCCTCCGTACCCAGGTATGTGACGACGACTGCCACGTCATCGATCCGGGGGTGTCCAACTGAATACGTATCGCCTCACCTTGATAGCGAGCATTGCGCTTCTCGGATTGGTGCTCGCTCGTTTGGGCCGGTTATTGCGTCCGACCGAGGCTGGGGTCCCGTGGGCTGTTGTGCTGATGACGGCCGCGCTATTGGGTGGATTCGTCACCTGTGCTCTAAGCCATGCCCGACTGCGAACCATTCGGGTAGTGCTGGTCAATGTTGTGTTGTTCGGGGTGTTCGTTTTCATCTACGTGGGGGGAGACATTGCCCAGCCGGTATTCCCGCCACTCGACGTTGTCGACGATGTCGGGCATGAGATGGGAAACGCGCTGAGCATTTTCCGGTCCTCGCTACCTCCCTCCCACCGAGCCTACGCAGGGGATGTCGGTAGGCGTAGCAAGCTGGTGCCCGGTCGGGTTGGTAAGTCCTTGGGTTACCGCTTCTCTTTCAGTTCGTTCAGCTTCTCTTTCAGTTCGAGTGAAACAGTCCACTTTCGCCCGATTATCTCAGTGACCCTCCGCTCGTAGAAGAACCGCACGCCGATGAGAATCAACAGCACACCCAACACCGGCAGCAGCGGAAAGTCCGTAGTCAGTACCACAAGAAGGTAGGCGACAACAGCAATCAGGGATACATGAGTCGTCGTTCGAGCAGCTTTTCGATATCGCCCGGCGCGCGTCAGGTCCGCCGGGTCCGCGACCCATCCCTCCGGTGCCAGGGAACCCTCGACTCGAGAAGTCGCTGAACTGGTTGGATTCTCGTCACCGGATTCCGGGAGGGAAGAGGCGGAGGCCGCTCCTGCTCCAGGGCCTTGGTGCGCTTCTACAAGCACGGCGCCACAGTACGGACACGGTGAACCAACCCGCCGGTCTTGCTCTCGCACGTCGCGGCCGGCCACTTGGCAGTACCCGACAGAGTGAACAGCCATGGTTCTCCCCTCACGAGCCACAGTAACAGGCGTCATCTGTGGGAGGACATGTCGACGATTGGTCAACGAGAGGGGGCACAAGGCGTTCGAGGGATACGGCTCGACAGGAAGGAGAACGGGAGGGTCTGGATCTGCCTGTCGGAGTTGGTTGGTCCGCCGATTCGAATCCGGTCGGGCCGTCGGGAAAAGCCGCTGTCGATACAGCGGCTTTTCTCATGTCTCGGATTCTGTTAGCTGCTGAGGAACGCTCCTATCTTCTGGAGTTCACCTGCGAACTGATCAAAGTCCTGCCGGCTTCCGTTCAGATAGGTGCTCCATCCGGCCGAGTGTTTGGCGAAGTGAGCCGCTTCCTGGATCTCTTCGTCGGTCGCTCCGTTGAGCTTGGCGGCTTCGGTGTGGAACAACGTGCAGTAATGGCAATGCGTGTAGGAGTGCAATGCCACTCCCATCAGCTGCTTGTACTTTGGTGGGATATGAGTCTCTTCGAACTCGAAGCGCTTGAACAGCGTCCACTCGGATTCGAGCAGATCATCGGGAATCCCCTCGAAGAAACTCGGTACCAGCCCGAGTGTTTCCTCAATGTCCTTCTCGACATCGACGCGGGACATCGTCATCTATCCTCCTCCAGCCCCTCGCCACCGCCGTGCGCGGCAGCGCCCCAGGACCGTCGGTCCGATAAAAGAAGTGTACACCCGCCGCACAGGTCAAAATCTGGGCAGGGCCACGAAGCACCGGCCGGCGCACAGTCGCGAACTAGTGCTAGTTGAGCGAGAAGGGTGGGTATTCGTCGGTGGTGAGCAGGAGAGCGTAGGCCTCCACCCGGAGTGCCCAACGGATGACACCCTCGATGAAGTCGAACATGCTGCGCGGATATCGGCCGGTGAAGAGCACGGCGAACCAAGCGAAGATCACAACCACAAAGGCCGCAATGCTCAACAGCACCAGCACGATGAAATGGGGGATGGCGAGCAGCCACTTCACCAGAGGGAGCCAGCGGTTGAGGTTTTCCTTTACATCTGGGTAGGTCAGGTCGAGGTGGACGTACTGTTCCTCATCTGTAGACGGGTATTGGTCGGACATGAGCGCGAGATAGGCGAGGACGCGGGTTCCCAGACGGACAAGCTGCAAGTTGAAGTCGAACCACCAGCGCGGGTATTTCTCTCGGAACACGATCAATAGCAAAACGGGCAACACGAGAAATCCTGAAGCCGTCCCGAACGCAAAATCGCTGTTGTCCGACCAGGCGCCGGAATTAGTGCCACCGATGGAAGCCACCACGATGGCGATGGGAATGACGTAGAAGATCCGGAAGAACGTTGAGACCCGGTCGAGCTCACGGTCGGGATAGTCGATTGTGAGGCTGGCGGGCTACGGGGGGGCGGATTTCGTCGTCAATGCTTCCTCCTGTCGAGCTGGCACCCAAGCTACTCGGCGGTGGTCGGAGAGGCTGGGCCGGGGTGGGGTAGCCACCGCGGCCGACCCGCCGGTTCAGACCGCCGGTTCGGGCACGATCGTAATTGAGCTAACGACGTTGGACGACGGCTGGTAGGTGAGATCGGGATGCGTCACGTTGATCACGGTGACGGTAACGCCGGGGCCGAAGATCGTTGGAGTGGCGAACTGAGCTACCCCACCGGGGTTGGTCGTCGCCGTGGAAGTACCCGTAAAAGCTCCGCTCCACTGGACCGTGACAGTGGCTCCGCCCACCTGTTTGAAATCGCCGTCCCGGAGCCGAACGCTGGCGCTCGCCACCCACGACCCGTCGAGCTCGGACTCGGCCGAGCCGGACATACCGTTGACGAATACCACACCCGGTCCCGGCGGAAGCGTGGTCGTGGTTGTTGTGGTGGTAGTCGGCGGCAGGGTTGTAGTGGTTGTTGTTGTTGTTGTGCTGGT